>Ga0123342_1000454_pt1 | contig 64501 bp, 55 predicted proteins | sample Turbeawhitnodule_FD_89960 | JGI IMG/M metagenome (GOLD analysis project Ga0123342, IMG submission 89960) | Root nodule microbial communities of legume samples collected from Mexico - Turtle bean Mexico white nodule | ecosystem: Host-associated > Plants > Roots > Nodule | place: Mexico: Nepantla... | reverse complement strand
GTTGTTTTAACTTAGTTTTGAAAACATTTTACTTTCACAAAGATTGAGATTGCCTATGCTTTAGATTTAATCAAAGGGTGGATTACAACATCCAAACTACCCCAGAACTAAGCTAAACCAGCAGAGCAACATCAAGCACAACAGAGGCTTCAACATCCTTCAAAGAATTTGGATTCTTCAAAACTTGAACACCACTTGGTTCAACATGCCTGACCGAGACCAGGGAACCTGGCCGAATCCTGAGAGTCTTGGCCATGTCCTGCGAGTCTTGGCCGAGGCGACCGAGACCTAAAAGACTTGGCTGAAACCAGGTAAAATCGGTCGAGATGAGTAGAATCGTCACAGCCGGCCTGGCCGGCCGACCCACACTACCGTTAACGCTCAAACCAAGGTTAGTGAAGTTAATCAGTTATTAAGAATTAGGTAATACAACCCTAAGCGGGATCCACTCCGCTAATCGGGCCCAATAAGGTAAGCCCGTTAGAATAATATAAATAGCACACATCCCAAGGAGAAAGGTACGTCATTTATTACTGTTCACCTACCAGAGTACTGATCACCCGCCTTACTGTCTTGAGCGTCGGAGTGCCTTCGCAGGTACCCCTACCATACGATGTTCACCCGAGACCGAGTGTCGAAGGAGAAGCAGGAGTACGAGAAGAACCCCAATTCAGCCCCCAACAACCTGACCGATCGAAGGGAGGGAGAAGAAGACTTCAATAGTTCTCTAGGTCCCATCTCCCTAATAGGAACAGAAAGTATCTTAGTAGTTGTAATTTCCTTCATAAAACATGACAAAAAATGGAAATCTAACGTTGTAAAATGTAATAAGCTAGCTTGAAAGAGTTTACAAAGCTCACTTCGAAAAATGATTGAATACAAGGGTTGCAAATCTCAAATATGATTATGTATTGAGATTAAATGAACTCTTAAATTTATATGCACTTCTTGTTCATATATGCACTACATTATATGTTTCTTTGTTCCTTTAAGTCAAATAAAGTTAATCCCTTAATCTTGTTTATCTAAAAATCTAATCACAATATCAATTTATTGATTACAATCAATGACTTTTGCATTAAGATTAGAACAACAATAGACAATACCACAACTTTGTTCCCAACAGTTGAAGTCTTTGGTTGATTTGGATTATTTCATAAAAAGAAAGTATTTCCCAATGAGATTCAAATTCTAAGATTGTAATAATGTAAAAAAATAAAAGAAACAGAGAACAAACCCCCCACCCCTTCATGCAAATTTCTCTCTCTCACTTCTCTCTTCATTTTCTCTCTCATACCTCATCTATTCTGAAATCTGATCACGCCATGTTGTAGCTGAGGAGTTAGGGTACATTTCTACCTGATCAGATTTTCAAACAAAGTAAGTTCTTTTTACTCTAAAGATCCCTTATTTTTTTGTTTTTCTCTATGATTTATTCATCAATCTTAGTGGGGTCAGTTGAGAAAAGTGTTTCTCTCAACTTGATTAAGCTCATACTAAAATTTAGTAATGTTTGGATAACTTGCTTTAGGTTCCTAAATTTTAGAGTGGTTGCCTTGATTAGGGTAGAATTTCCATCAGAATAAGGAATTTCAGGTAAGGGAAGTTAACTTTAATTTTTAATAGTACCCTAGGCTAGAAGATCTGGATGTGGAGGGGACGTGGTTCCAATATTCAATTTCTCTTACAGGGATGTCGTTTGTTTATGTATTGTGATTTTTTGTTTATATATATTGTTTAAACTTGTAAAAAATATTAGATTTTGATGGTTTAGTATTTAAGTGTTATTTTTTAATGTTAAATAGGATTTTGAATGTTGTGGATTGGGTTTTGAATGATATTGTACGATGAAAATTGTATGGAATTAAATTCATACATTTGGGATAATGTATGGACTAATGTTTGTTTGTGTATTAAGTACTGATGCCTATGTGGTAACAGAGATCTCCTAGCTTCACTGATGATCTAAGTCACATAGACTAAGATATCAGGTGGTGAGAAGCTAATGGGGGAGTTCATGCACACTGTGACATATGAGATGCACAACTTGGGTTGTATTGAACTTACCTTGATCCTTTCTACTGTATTCGTTAGTAAGTCTTGGGTATTGGATCAGGCGTTACTCTCGGGTAGGACTTGCTTAATACGGGTCTTCCGGAAGGCGTCAGTTGTTATTTTGTTTGTTGAATATCCTGGATGTATAGATCCGTGTGGGATCTATGTGATTGTTTTATGTTGGAATTTGAAGAAGATTGAATAATTGAGAAATTGATCCATGTAATTTGGTTTGCTCTTTTGATTGAATTGTGTATATTATAAGATTTTATTTTCATTGGCTTACCCTTGCTTTTCTTGTTGTGTTTGAACTGCGAAGAGTGTACTATGTACACGAAAAAATGATCATACTGGTGCAAGAGAGCCTAAAAGGCTTTAAAATTTTGTTTTAAGTTATAAATTGTAAATATTTGTATTTCTATAACTCCTAATTATGTATTAGGAATGTTTTGAAACACTCTAAGTTTGTATAGAAACAGGTAACACTTGTATTGTAATAGCTAGATGTATTTTTTGGGTGTTACAAAGATCAAGTATAATGATTCCTCTACTGTCAAGTGTTAAGCATAAAGCAAAATAAATTAGTAACTAAATATACTTGCATATATAAATCACGACAACACAAAAAAGTTACATTGTCATTCAATCTTAATAGTTGTAAAGTTTAGCTACTCATCTTAAGTGAGATATTACAATGAATACAATGGTATCTTGATGTTAAGGACATTACAAATTTAAAACTAACTTTCACTCTTGGCAAGAAGGCCCTGAACTAGTTTCTTTTCACTCTATTTATATTGTTGAATCATCTTGTCTTAGTTTTAATTCTACGCTCAGTGCTTGGATATTTAGCTCAACATATTAGAATTCTTCATCTAAAGGTTTCCTCTGTGTTGAGCTTCTCTATTGCTATGCTTAATGGATGATTTTTCTTCATTTTGAGGTTTTCCTTATGCTTAGTGTTTTTGTGACTCACTAAGTAGATTTTGGGTTCCAATTCGCTCAACAGAACTTCTTACGTTCAACGGAACTTCATGCTCTCGTCAAATTCGCTCAGCTGCCTATTGCTCTTTTGCTGCAAAAAAAAATCAAGTATTGATCATGAAATTCAATTGAATTTTCTAAAATCAATCATTTTACAATTCTAAGTGGGTACAAATCTCTTTTGCCAATATTTAATTCAATTTGTACAACTTAATGCCTAATTCAAGTAAATTAGCAAGTAAATTTGACATTTATTAACACCTCCCTTTTCCCCCTTTATACCTATACCCATAGACCGCCCTCAAATCTTTATTTGCTCAAACAATCACAAATAGTTGTCTCGCATTTTCTTACAACCCTTCACAAAGAACCAAGTCATAACTTACCCATCTTGCATCCACATTTTCCCAACAAGTCCCTTTTTGGTGGAATCTAAAATGAGATCCACCTCATCTACCACCTCTAGACCTTCACCCACTCAATACCCATAAAATGTGTCATCATAATAAAAAAAATTAAAAAATAACAAGGCGAGGCAGGAATTTTAGTCTGTCTCAAAGTATTATAAAATAGAACAGAGATGGACAAAAGAGAAAAAGGAAGGAAAAAGGTATGAGAAGGAATATTTCTTCTATTTTATTTTCCTTACTTATATCAAAGCAAAGAGTCTAAATATATACAAGCAATACATTCATTCTAGGTCTAGTTTAAGAGACATAATGTAAAATAAAAAGTCAATAAAGGCTAGAATAAGAAAAGACAAATTGAAGGCTAGACATACGTACAAAAAGAAACAACTAAGAATTAGAAAAGACAAAACTAATATTAGCTTCCTTCTAAAAGTCTTGTATTCATACCCTTTTTTAGCCTCCACAAGCTAGGGAGCAAATATTGATGAGACCCAGCTTGGAACAAATACTCTTGAAAGATTGAGGACTTAAGACTTTGGTATAAATGTCTGTCAATTGCTCTATGCTAGAAATGGGAAACAAATATATGAGACCCTTCTTCAATTTTTCCCTAACAATGTGAAAATCTATTTCTATGTGTTTTGTACGTTCATGAAACACTGGATTTGATGCAATGTATCTTGTTGAGTCATTGTCACACTATAAAAAAAGATGGTTTCTCAAAAGGATTTTTGAAATCTTGATGAAGATAAGTAAGCCATTGAATTTCACATGTAACAGTGGTTATTTTCCTATATTCAGCTTCACAGTAACTCTTTGATATTGTTCCTTGCTTCTTTGATTTCTAGGATATGAGGGAATTCCCAAGATACACACTAAAACCATTCACGGATTCTCTTGAATCACTATAGGTGCTTCAATTACTATCACAAAAGGCTTTTAAATGAGCAGAAGTGTTGAAAAAGAAAAATAAACCAAGACTCGGAGCTTCTTTAATATATCTGAGAGTTTTAATTGTTGCATTATAGTGAGCAATTGCAAGCTTAGAAAGAAATTGAGAAATTCGTTGTACAAAAAAAGGTTATGTCAGGTCGGGTATTAGTGAGATACATAAGTCTTCCAATCAATCTTCTATAGGCTTGAACATCTGTGAAAGGAACACTTCCAGTAGAAGATAATTTTGCATGATTATCAATTGGAGTGGGTACAAGTTTGCAGGCTAAAAGACTTGCATCTGTTAAAAATTCCAATGCATATTTTCTTTTATTCATCATTATCCCTTTCTTACTTCTTGCTATTCCAAGATCAAGAAAATATCTTAAATTCTCAAGATCCTTAATCTTGAATGTTTGATTCGCTCAATCTCCTCTTTATCATTTCCTGTCAATATTATATCATCCACATACACCAATATTGTTGTAAAATATCCCTTAGAAGAATTAATGAATAGTGAATGATCATTCATAGATAGAGTATATCCCATAAAAAGCAAAAAGGATGACAATTTGGCAAACCACTCTTTGTTGGCTTGCTTAAGGCCATATAAAGCCTTTTTTTAATTTACAAACTTGTCCTGGTTTAATAGAAGTCAATCTAGAAGGAGCAACCATGTATACATCTTCTTTCAACTCTCCATGTAAAAATGCATTGTTTATGTCTAATTGTTTCAATTCCCAATTATAGATAGCAGCTAGAGAAATAAGCAACCTTATGGTGGTCATCTTTGATACTAGAGAGAAAGTATCAAGATAGTCAATGCCTTATGTTTGTGTGTATCCCTTTGCTACTAGCCTTGCTTTATACCTTTCAAGTGTCCCATTAGCCTTATATTTTATTTTGAATATCCATTTGCAATGTATGGCTGTTTTTTCTTTAGACAAAAGAGCAATTTCCCATATTTGATTTGACTCAAAGCAAATATCTCACATTATATAACTTTTCTCCAACAATCATGTTTCACAACTTCAGAATAAGTGTTTGGCTCAACATGTGAAGAAAAAGACATAACAAAAGATGTGTAAGAAGGTGATACATTGTTATAAGACAAAACAAAATTCAAAGGATATTTAACTCTTGAAGATGTATTGGAAACATTAAGATTACAATAATAGTCCTTTAGATAGTCACCTGGTTTTTTTTATTCTAGTACTCATTCAGATAGGTTGATTCAGAGTTTTGTTTGGTGTCATGATTTTCATTGAGGTTTTGGTCTATATGGGAACAAACTTCTTCTGAAACTTCAATGTCTGACTCACAAATATTATTACTATTATGTTTAGCATTATCACAAGGTGCAAGAATGGCTTGTGATGGCTGACTCAAGACAGGTTGTTGATCTTCAGTAAACAAAATTTGATCATAAATGTTAGGACTATTAGTTTCATTGCTAGTATCTTGAACCCTTTGATATGGAAAAACATTTTCATACAATACAACATCTCTAAACACACAAATTTCTCTAATCTGAATATTCAACATAACACATCCTTGTGTCCCCCTTTTAAAACCAATTAAAATACATTTTGATGCCCTTCGATCAAAACAAATTTTGTTTGTCGACAAAGTGCTAGCATAGCACAAAGATCCAAACCTTTAATCCATTAAAATTTGCTGTAATTTTGTAAAGCATTTCATGAGATGGTCAAGACATATTTATGACCATGAATTGATGGTATTGGGTATGGTCCCCAATTCAAAACATTTTTTAGATTTAGATGTACTAATAGGAAATGAAAGTTTTTTCTATTTTGCAAAATGACAAACATCACAAACAATTGATTTGTTATATTTAACAAAAGGAAATTTAGTCATTATAAGATCAATATATTGGCTAGATACATGTCCTAATCTAAAATGCCAAAGGGTTTTTAGATCACTAGCACTGACATTAATAGTATTAATAGTATGTTCATATTTGATGGGTTTGATTTGAAGTTTTTGATAGGATGAAATCCTGAGTATATAAAGTTTATCTTGCATCTTAGCTGAACTAATTATTTTCAAGGAGTTCTTGTTCTAAATGTGACAACCATTAGAGTCAAAGGTAAGAACACAAGATAAATTATCGATCAATTTTGCTACTGAAAGAAAATTAAAATTGAAATAAGGAATATACAGAACATTGTTTATGACATAATTTTGATTAAGAAAAAACAGTTCCAGAATACTTGCAAATCCATTTGGTAATTTGACATAAATAGGATTAATTTGATGATATGAAGTGAAATGAGTTAAGGATGAATAAATGTGGTCAGTAGCACCACTATCAAGAATCCAAGAACTGAAGGAAGAAAGAAATTTATTATCAAATTGTGTTGTCATGTTGGAGGAATAATAGAGACTTGATTAGAAATATTGTCATTGGACATGGACTGTTGTAAGAGAGCTAAGAATGTTTGATATTGCTCAGGAGTAAAACCAATTTGTTGATACTGCACTTTTGTCTTTGAACTAACATGGTAAGGAGAACAAAAAATTTTGTGAGTGATCAACAACTTCACCCATGAGTAAATGTAGCAATTAGAACTCTAATACCATATTAATAAAATAGAACATAGATAAACAAAAGAGAAAAAGGAAGGTAAAAAATATGACAATGAATATTTCTTATATTTTATTTTCCTTACTTAGATCAAAGCAAATAGTATATACAAGCAATACACTATTCTAAATCTAGTTTAAGAAAAATAATGTAAAATAAAAGTTAATAAATACTAAAATAAAAAAAAAGACAAATCGAAGACTAAACCTATAAAAAAAACAGTTAAAAGTTAAAAAAGACAAAATAATTGATATTAGTTTTCTTATAAAAATGTTTTTACAAGGCGACTACTAATTGAGTGAAAAAAAGGTTTCGCTAGCATATTTTACCACCCTTATTTAAAGAGAAATAATTCATGAGGCCTATTAACGAAATTGATGCTAAACTCTACCACCAATTAGGCATTTGCATTCTCCTGTTTATCATCCTTTCCGAGTTAAATAGTTCTCACATTTTTCCCTTTTCGAAAACACTCTCCACAAATTTTGTTCCACATAATCCAATGAAAACCTATCAAAGAAATAAACAGACACCTATAAGGTTGTAAACAAGTAAAATATTTTACTTTTTTACTCAAAACTAGTATTATCAAATAACGGAATTTAATTGCTTTGACTAGTGATTCAATCATTCCATGGAATTATCACTCGGGTATGAGATGACATATTTGGACTATAAAACATAGCATTGATTCGAAAACATAGGAACCTATTAGTCTTCAAACACTCACATAATCATTATTATTATTATTCTCTTCCTTACGCGGTCCATATCATTGTTATAGTGCTCATGATTATTACTTTTTCGATTATTTATTTCTACCAACTTTATTTCATACTATATCTTCTCATTATTCACTTTACTATTATTATTAACATTATTCACTTTACTATTATTATTATTATACAAGTTGGTCTTACTCACCATCCCTACATGTACATGTGACACGATCGCAGAACTTACCTGCTATTTTGTTATATTCTCAATTTTTTCCTATTCCCAACGCGTACAGATTAAACTAAAATAAATTAATTGTTTCGTACTTGAGTGTAAGGAAGTTTAACATAAGATGCTTAACTTTTTATGGTATGTTATATATAACTGGTTTAATTAAAAAAAAAAAGAGTTTTGCATTGAAATTTATGGTTTAATATCCTTTTTACTTTTTGTTTTTGGATTTTTTTAATTCGTGGTAAAAATTTAACTATCTGACACGTTTTCTAGAGTCACACGAGGCAAATACGTGCAACATTATTTTAATAAATTATGTTTTAAATAGTTATATCAATCATTATGTCAGAATAATCGGAAAGAATAACATTGTCACCAATTTAAAATCTAAAAAACTTTCTCATTTTTACGCTTTCAACACCTAATTCATAGCTTCCAATCTCACAAACCAATTCTTAAATCTAAAGATAAAAAAAAATTAAAGATCTGACTAACCTAAACATAAGGAGGCACCGTCATTGCATGAATGCAAAAAATGAAGTGGACCCATATGTGAGCTATGTTCATACCCTTAATAATTAAACACGTAAATTAAAGTTGGGGAGATTTTTCTTCTTTGAAAGATATTTTTTTCATCCATAGATAGAGATTTTGCATCTTTTTATGGCACCTTTTTTGGGCATTGCAACCTGGCTTGGCTTTCTCTACCTCCTCCTTCACATGATCCCAAACCAAGTGGCCCCTTAAATAAATGTTCCAAATTCCAAGCCCTGCATCAGCATTAAAATACTCATAACTAACGACTACTTTTTTTCATTTCTTTCCCCGAAGAAAACGGGTTTCTCGTGAAAGACTATATGTTTTTAAATAATTTTTTTTTATAAATTTTAATCGTAATATATTTAAAATATTAATTATAATTCTATATAAATACTTACTTATTTTGTAAGAAAATGTTAATTATTATTGAACATTTGCATCAGTTGGTAAGTTCAGTTTCACTTTGCAGCCAACCAAACAGCAATAAACACAACCCAACAAAACGAGTTTATTCTCAGACAATTACTAGTTTCTCACTTTCTCTTTCTTCTTCTTCTTTAAGCTACCAAAGTTCCTCTGTTTCTATCTTCTTCTTCTTCTTCTTCTTCTTCTTCTTCTTTTTCTTCCCTTTTCAGTCTGGCTTTGATTCTTCAAACGTCTCTTTCAACAACTATCCATAGCAAGAAAGTGATTTGATTTCTGGGTCTGGTCATTTTACCAAGGTTCCTTTTCACTCTTCTCTCTCTCTCTGTGTCGGTGTTTCTTGGGTTTGGTAGCTGATGATGAATGGTACAGTGGGGTTTGTCTGTTTGATCGGAAAACGTGTAAAAAACGTATCTTTACGTGCCTTTCATAAAATTCAAAACTATACTTCGTTGTCTTTTTTCTTGTTTAATTAATAAAGTAGCTTTATGATAAAAATAAAACATTTTAAAAAACCGGTCTTAACTAATCAAAATCTGCCTTTCTCTGATTATTGTGTGTGTGTTCTTGAAAGTGCTCAGGTTTGGTTTGATTGTGATTTCAGTATTGGGTAGGATGCTGTGCTTTCAAATCTAAGAGTTATATCTTTGTGTTCTTCCTTTTGTTGAAGACTTTTTTAGTTGTGCAATTTGAAGTGTTTATTAACATGTTTTTTTATTGCATAAGATAAGGATGAAGTTTTGTCTTATTTGTCAATTATTTTGCTTTGAATTGTTTGTTTGACCTCTGATGAATAGTCAGTCTTCTTTCAAATTTCAGCTTTATGGAATGCAATTTGCTTGATTTTATTTCTTCCCTCTTTCGGAATGAGACGAATAGGAGGAATTCTGTTTATATCGGAATTCATATATATATATAGAGAGAGAGAGATGGAATGCTTCAATAGAAACTTGGTTGGAATGGCTATTTTGAGAATCTTAAGGCTAAAAGTTGATTCCATATTGTAGAAAGCTAATAGGATAGTATCCAATATGCCAATTATGATTTACTGGGTAGTAGATTGAATCTGAAGATAAGAAAAGCCTCCAAAGCCGTGCCATTATTTATACATTGCCTCAAATTTCTTGTTGATTCATCTTTCAGTCAATGTTCAATCACTGTTGTGTCTTCCATAGTCAAATAGAAATCGTGAAACTGTAGAGATGATTTTGGATACTGTTGTTCTGTACAGTATATGATTTCACATTGTCTTGAGATCGTTTTCTTTATGCTAAATCAACTTCATATTTCACTTGTAAATTGTAATTAGTAAAGATATCATGCACATGAAAATGTCACGTTTGAGTTTCAATTTGATTTGAGTCTGGGGTTTTGCAGAAACAAATTAGATGATTCTAAAGACTCTAATGGAAGAAAAGCAGTTAGATTTTGATCAGCCTCTTTTATCAGTAAGGAGAATCTCATCAACAGTGGCCTCTGAAAATGAAAATAAAAGGAAACCTGATAAGGCAATACCCAAAAGACCTCCTCTTCCGTTTTACAAATCAGATTTAAAATCAGGTCCAGTGAGTAACCCTGGAACTGTTCCTTTTGTGTGGGAGAAGACTCCCGGAAGGCCTAAGACTGAAAGCAGAATACAAACACAGGCTGTTGGACGGCCTTCTATTGCTCCAAAGCTTCCACCTGGGAGGGTTTTGAAAGCTGATCAGCAAGATTCTGATAAAGTTCCTAAACTTACATCAGTTTCTCAATCCAGGACAGAGTGCAGTGTTTCAGATTCTCAGCATGCTGCATCTTTGGATAATAAAGTGACAAAAGATGAAAGCCCCAAAGAAGTAATTGAGAAGGAAAATTCTGGTTCAGACAATGAGGATGAGACCTATCTAGATGCTCTTGATACACTTTCCAGAACTGAATCATTCTTCATGAGTTGTAGTGTGAGTGGTTTGAGTGAATGGGATGATCAGGACGTCCAACCATCTGGAAGTTTTTCAACAGATCAACAGGCGCGTGATTTCATGATTGATAGGTTTTTGCCCGCAGCAAAGGCAATGGCTTCAGAAACACCTTCACTTCAACACCACTCAAGGAAGCCACTTGTTACACTACAACAACCAAAACTGGGAAGGGAAGTAGTAACTGGACCGAATTCTCGCCCCCTAAATGAGAAATGGCAAAAGGTTTTGCCACACTATGCTCAAGATATTGGTAGGGAAGAAAGTGAAGATGAAAGTGATGATAATGATGAATGTGAAAACTATGCACCCAAAGTTTGTGGACTATTTCCTCGGTTCTGCCTTATAAATCCAGTTCCAGGATTAAGAATGGAAGGTAGGATTCCAAGTTCCGGAGTGCAAAATAAATCAACTGCTTCTCACAGAAGAACTGCAAAAGAGGTATAAATTAGACCCACCTATTACCTGCACATTTATTTCATTCCAGTTATTATTTCACTTTAGACTTTATTATTATTTTGTTTGTTTTTTCTTCTGCAGCATGGTAGAACTGCTAATAATGGGAAAATGTCTCTAAACTCTCAATCCGGCTTTACAAAAGAGAAGAAAGATTTCGGTACCGCAGAAAATTCTAAGCAAAGTATTGATCCACCTCGCCGAGGTTGCAGCAAATCTGAGAGCTCTCAACTTGAGTCTAGCTGTGAAAGCCCTGTTGTTGAGAAAACTCTATATGTAGATTCTGTACATAAGGTCAAATCGTTAAGTGCATGTTCTTCGGACACCAATCACAGAGGGGATGATTTAGATACTTCAAGGAAAGACACTGGTATTGATAAAAATCTTCGTATAGATTATTCAATTGAGGAAAGCAAACACTTGGGTGTTTTGGATGAAAAAGCTGTATTACAACCTAAAAGTTCAGCTTCTCTTGATTCATCTCTCCTGGTTTATGCTGATAATTCAAATGATGATTTGCAAATGGAACTGAAAAATCATCCAAACAAAATATGCCCGGAAGAGCAAGAATTGACAAAGCCTAATTACCAAGGGAATAATTTAGATCATGCTTTGGATGCATTTTCAAGTCCAGCAATGGTTGAATCCAAGAAAATAGAGTCTGAAAGCAAATTTTTTAGCATTAAGGAAGGTTCTAATGGTCCTGTTTCATGGAGAAACAAGAAGTTTACTAGTGATTTGAAATTTGATTCAAAGGGCCAGTCAGCTACCAAAATGTTTGATCAAGAATGCACTCTTAGATGTAGTGAGGATCCTAGTACTTTGACTTGCTCAAAGGTGGTAGGTGAGACAAAGATTGACTTAGAAAGTCAATTGTATATGAAGTTGGGCCACGGAGAGACTTTAAATGCAAGCTCTATGAAGCATCCTCTTGCCCTTCCTTCACCAAAAGCTCCTTCAGAGTCTTGGCTTAAGCGCACTTTGCCTACAGTTTCCTCCAAGAACATATTTTTACGGTCTAATCTTGCTACCCACTTACATGCTCCAACTCAAACTCCCAGCACAGCATTACTGGATCCTAAGTGGGAAAGAATTGTTAAATCTTCTAAAGCTAATCATGGGCATCTTCAGTTTGCTGAGGTAATTTACTAAATTGTGTCAATCATTTTGCATAAATATAATGTGGTATCTTCATGCTTTCTATATTCCTCAATCTTGTACAGGAACTTCTGCCACCCATTCCTGAAGCATGAATTTGCAGAAGATCAGGTCTTTGGTAATTTGATTTGCTTGCTGAAATGTGCAGGGTTTTCTTAATGTAATTAATTGTTGCTAGGATCATTCTAGAGATTGATCTTCCATTTTCTTTTTTATATATATACATGAGATGAGTTGGTATACTACTACTCAAAAGTGTAAATCACAGTTTCCATTTTTGTCTTGTAAATGTATAAACTTGTTTCAACTAAAGTTTATCACTGAAAATCTTTAAGGTGGTCCGCTCCTGTATCAGGGCAAAAGACTTGTTGCCTAAGATTGTTGTTTCTTCAGAAGATAGTACAAAGAATAAATTTGTATTGATGATTATGGTGGTCCTGCTCTTCAATTTTCTTCAACTGTGGTGGTAATCTATTTTAACGATTGATTCGTCAAGTAGTCATCAAATGCAATAGAGAGTGATATATGTGATTTGTTATTACTCGGCCTGAGTAGGTCTTCTCTTTTACTGCGTTGCTGCTGTGCTGTGCTATGTCGATTCCGCGTAGTACAGTTATCATTGTGCCAATGATTCTGAAAATTGGATTTACTTCAACAATGGCTATATTAGGAACTTATAATTTAAAATCAATTAGCATGGATTACATATTATATTATATTATATTTGGAGTTGTTAAAATTGTTTGGTTCAATGAACCTGTTAAAATAGTCTATAAAATAGGCTAGGTTAGGCTCTAAAAGTCTGATTGGTTTGTGATCCAAATGAGACGGTTTCTTCTGCACGTCCATACCTTCTTTTCTTTTGGCACCTCCATACTAAATCTAAAATTACTTTTTTATCTTTCTTATATCACCCCATACATAATCCTGAAGATGTTTTCGAATCCAGAAGTGTTTTTTATATTTATAAAATATGTAAGTCTTTTCTGAATTTGAGAGAAACCTATTTCCAGATTACATAATTTGAAAGTTAATCTCATAGGTAGAAAAGACTTTCAGATTATGTAATCCAAAAGCTAATCATGCATTTAAAAAAAAAAACTTTTGGATTACATAATTTGGAAGCTAATCTCATATCCAGAAAAAGCTTTCGGATTACATAATCTATAAGCTAATCTAAAAAAAAACTTTTGGATTATGTATTCTAGAATATTAAAGAATGATATTTTTAAAATACAAAAACTTACAGAAGTGACACAAGAACTTAGAGAGATGTAGGAAGAAACAATCTCCAAATGAATTTAGGGTGGATCAATAAACTAGTTTATGAGTTGACCCATTATTAAAAGTATAACTATCATTTAAAAAATAACAATAACCTAATAATTATCAATAAGCTAGTTTTATTAGTATATATATATATTAAAACTTATATATGAAATCACTATATCTTAAAATTGAAATTAATTTTATTTATATGAAAAAAATTAAAAATAAATACTTTTAAATTTAGAAATATTTTTATTTTTATTTTCTTTTTAAATCAAATTAAAATTGTTTGTTGGTTTAATATGAGGTAAGAATAAAGAAGTTGAACAATATTAAGAAAAGAGGTGAATTGGTTCGAAGATTTAAAAAAAAGGATCATTTAACAATAATATTTAGAAGCAATTTTGATAGTTTTTTAACTACCAAGAAAAGAGAACTATAAAAGAGATGAAAGAAAGCAATAATAAGATAAGATATTTTATATGAATTTGATTTTCCTTAAACTACATTCAGTTTCAATAGAACCAATCTAAGATGCGTTGTTTTGTGAGATTTATTTGTAATATTCTCTCAAGTGAGAGTTTTTCCTTATTAAAAAAACTGAATTATTATATAGTCTAAAAAGGTTTCATGTACTTAGTCTGAAAAGACTTTATGTACTTGGTATTTAATTTTAGGAGGAGACTAATTGATAGTTAAAAATGACTTTGTGTACTAGGTAAGTTAAAAGTGGCAAGGGAACAATATGTGTAATTTGTTGTGATTGATGGAACATTTTGCACATTGAAAATAAAATTTGGACATAACCTAAATTGGGCTTAGTCAGTATAAACCAAGTGTTCGCTCCTCTTATGTTGTCTACTCTTTGGTTGTCCTTTTAAAATACTTTTCCGAAAAGTTTGTTAATAGGTTTCAAAACCTTTGGACAACCCCATCACCATTTAATTGACTAAGCTTATGAAAACTTTTAAAACTTTATTCAGCCTTTATCCTTTCTACCTTGGAAAATGAGGGAGAATTTATGAATAAACCTCATTTGTTCAGACGAGAAAATTTCAATTACTAGGTGTAGTGTATGATTGTTTTCTTCAAGTTCTACCACATTAACATGATCAATGTGGTAGAAAATAGTAAGTACATATTAGTAGATGAAGACAATTAGCCTTTACCTAAGATCCTATGAACAGAGAATGAATAAAAAGCAAAGGTTCCTACTCAAATCCAAGGCCCGCAACTCTTTGATGTGTTAGACACTCTTATGGGATATATGGCTCCACCTAAGTAAAAAAAAAACTCAACTTGCTTACTTTACAATACAAGTTGTTCATATGGAAGCAAACAATAGCATCTAAAATATGCTCAACAGATTCCATATCATATTGATTACTACTTTACGGAAGTGCATCGTGTTGTTAAAAGTAATAATTTGTCCCTAAGGACAAATATCAAACCCACAAGGAACAGTTGAATAATCAAGGATAAGATTCACTAAATAGCAAACAAGATAATAAAGTTTGTTAGGAGTTTGTTGTGATTGCAATAATTAAAAGGAAAATAAGTCAAAGAGTTTGTTGGTAAAATTGGGATTGGGGTTCATCCTTCTTATTCTTTTGTATTTTTATTTGCATGGTAATATTCTATCCTTGATTGATATTGATGCCCATATAAAATTCATTTATATTGATTCCTCGCATATAAAATTATTAAGAGAGTCTCTTAAATATTGATTCCTCGTATATTTATAAAATCTTCTTATCATTACGATTAGACGTTAATAGCAATTAACATTTCAAATTTATTCCTAACATTCTAATATGTTAAGCATTATCATTTGGATTAGAAACTTATAAGTACTTTCCAGTCAAATCTAAGGATCTTAATCATGGTAAACAATCATTACAAATAAAATGACAATGTCAATCATCAACCAAGAACATAATATTATATTTAAATATCATCTCAATATATAAGAGTTTGGACAGATTACTCCAAATCCCAAGGGGTAGAATTAGTCACTCATGTTGGCTATTACAAGCATGAAAAGCAAGAAAAGAAGATCCAGGATGTTTCTTCTTAACAGATGCCTTCTTTAGGGTTTCTAACACCTTCTATTATTGAATTTCCAATCCATTCGATGGTGATCTACGGTTGTGCCTCACGCCTCATGTTTAACATAGTTGGGCTTGGGCTAAGTGATTTCTCACATGGGCATTATTGGACTCGCCTAGACAAGTTGGACAAAAATGGGCCCAACGTCATTGAAGTGATCTTGCCTGGGTGAGATTGAGCTTGCTTGGGCGAGATCCTCTGGGAGCTTCTGACTTGGGCAAGTTTGAGCAAGCTTGGGTGAGTGTCGGTGCGTTCCAGCTTTCTCTTTTTAGCTTTGTATATTCTCCTTTTGTCCTTTCATCTCTATTATTCTCCTAGAATCCTGAAATTAACACAAATTTGGGAATAAATTGTTCCTATTCAAATTATAATCACAAAATATGTAAAAATATTTAAATTCATAAATTAAAGGTTATATTATGGTTATTTTATCAATTAAGATTGCACATTTTAGGAGTTTCACTTGTTTATAAGTTTTTAGTTTTAAGCAGGATAAGGTGAGACTCAATGAAGATTATCACTAGACACGAACCTAACCAAGTGGTTAAGTGTGAAGGTTCTTTTCAAGAGAGCGAAGAGAAAAAAACACAATATAAGGTGATGACGATGATGAGGTGCGAAATTAAAGCATATAATGGAAAGCAACAAGATGGAAAAACCAAAAAGTAAAAGAAGAACATAAGAATATAAGAGGAATGGATATGGCGCAAGGAAGGAAGAGATGAAAAGATAGAGGAAGCTTATGCATAATGATGGTGGTCACGCCACTTGGAGTGGTGGGAGACTCCAAGATAAGTGGTGAAAAGCCATCGCTTGAAGTGCACAAACACCCAAGATAAGACCCACAAAAAGAGAGCACTCAAGACTCACTCAACACTCTGACAGAGTTTCTTTTCTATTCAAAATTCAATGTGTCAATTACATGAGGCAAGACACCCTTTATATAGGAGAGAATGACTAGGGGAGCAAGAGTGGGAGAGGTAGGGGTGTCATTTGTGAGAAACCTTCTAAAAGGTAGGTCAAAAATTCCTAAATCTAGGTGCACTTGTCATGAAAGGTGGGATTGGCACAAGCCCAGTTTCTACTAAGTACACCCCAATTTATGCTAAGTGAACCCTACTCTTGCTTATGCTTATATTTAGACCCCCAAAGTGAGCTCAATGTATTTACATAAACTTGTCTTGTGAAAAGACTAGAAGGAAGAACATCTAATATTCTGGTTTAGGGTTTAGGGTTCTTCTTTTGTCGAGGCTCTTTTGAGGTTTGGTAGGGCTTAGTCTTGTATGTTGAGATGACTGACCTAATTGTGAAGTGTTTGTTATGTCCTTAGTCATTTGCTTGCTAAGGTGATTTGTATCAAGAAGCCCTTAGTCCTTAAGGCTTAAGGAAAACCATGGCTTTCAAAGTGGAGTAACTTGTAAATGACCCCTCAAATGAAGAAGACTTTTAGGTTGACGATAAGGCCTCTTTCATTCTTACAAGATTAATTAGATGTGAAAAACAAATCGAGGTTTTAAAAGAACCACCATCTCTCTAGAAGTTTCATTTTCCCTTTCTCTGCCTTCTCTCTAAAACTATAACATTGTTTATCAGTTTGACGATCAGAGTCCGCCATTGGACTTCTAGCAGTGATTTCTACAAATCTGCCTGATCGAAATCTTAGATAGAGTTAAGTTCATTTTTGCCATTTTTCTTTGAGTTATTTTTGAAATTGTTAATCTTAGTTTCAATATAGACATTCCATGTGAGGTTGCTTAGAGTTCTAGTGATGTAGTTAGATTTTTTATAAAATAAAATTGGTGAAGGTTAGATCTATAAGACTTGAAGTTTTTTGTGAGTACCTACTCAAAAGCTCAGGTAAGGCAAGCTAGTCTTATTCTTTTCAATAGAATCCTAGGTTAGAATATCTAGATGTGGGGGTGACGTGGTTACCAATTCCAATTTTTCTTGCAGGATTGGCTCTTTTAGAGTAAAGTAGTATATAGATTCAAATGGTTGATTGGTTGATTTTGAAGTGAATAAGTTATTGAAAGTGTTTGAATGATAATATAAATGAGTTGAATTGTATTTTATGATATAGTTAAAGTTAAGAAATTTTAAGTATTGATTTTTTATTCTCAATGGCTTTGGTGTATGTGTGTGTATATATATATATATATGATATTATGGATTGATAGAGTAACTATCCAAATCTAAGTAGGGAATTGTGAATTTGGGTTTTATATGAAATTTGGGTTGAAAATATGAAATTTGGCAGATTTATGCAGTTTTAATCTGCAACTCTCACTCAAGCTAGCCTGAGTTAGTGACTTTCAAACCCATTTTGCCTCAAGCGAGAGGGAATCTCGCTCAAGAGAAAATGGGGTGATTTTTTAGGTGCTCTCACATTGATTTTCGCTCAAGCGAGGGGATTTTTGCTCAATCAAGACCCATTATCGTTCAAGTAAGCAAATTCTTGCTCAAACCAGTAAAAAAACTTCATTTTTTATTTATTTTTGCTTTTGAGAGCCTAGTTTATTATTTTTTTTAAGTACAAATTTTAAATTTTATCTAAAAATATGATTAAAAGTAATTACTTATTGATTTAAGTGAATTTTGGCGATATAATTGGATTATTTTAGAAAGTTCATATGTGATATGATTTGATGGTGTATTAATGTGTTACATGAAATATGGAATAAATTAAAGTGTGATCAAGACATAGTATTTTCAGGAAAGGAAGTATCGTGTCGAGATTTTCATTAGGGTATTGATTTGTGAGTATCCTGTGAATGAGACGATCCTAACTCTACTGATATAATGGAATCAAATAGATGAAGTTCTTTACTTGGTGGAAGTTGAAAGAGGTTCATATGACTTTGTCTGCTATTTGAAATATAATTTGGTCTTTCAGGTCATATGAATTTACGTTGTTATATGAGATGATTATGCGCATGACTGTGTGGATTCACATTGAGTATTATGACAGGTGCATGTCCCTGGATGCTAATTTCAGTACACGAGTCTTCCAAAAGTAGAGTCAAGGGTCTATGTGTCGTGAGTCAGTAGAATTCGGACATGAGAAAGATGAATTATGATAGATGCTTGATGGTTTTGTGAAAATGTATGAGAATTGATGACTTTATGTTGATATTTAAAGTTATATTTACATTAGAAGTTTTAAAAATAGTTAGTTTACCATGTTGTTTGCATTTTGTTTATTTTTTTTTTAATCTGTGATGATCGTGTATTTACACGGGAACAGATGATAATATAAGTGATAGAGTTCCAGTGTATAAAAGAGTTATATATATATATAGATATTGTTATTTCATTATCTTTCTTATATATAATTGTTCTTACCGGTTGACTCGAACGGTTGTCTTTGGCCTGCCTGAGAATCGAACTTCCTCGATTGAAGAATCTCTCACCTACAAAGACAAAGGGCGTCTTGGCGGCCGTTTGCACTCCGACGCTCAAGTCAGTATTAGGGCAGAGAAATAGTAAGTGTATAAAGTAGTTTCAGTCTTAGAAACGTTGTACCTTGTTAGGGTTCTTAGTGCCCTTTATATAGGTTTGAAACTAGGGTTTACCTTTGTTCTGTTACCCATGTCTAGGTTTCCTTGGAGAATGTCCCTGCGCCGCTATTACGCAATCTTAACGTAATCTGGCACATGGAACTTCCCTTTACTGGAGTACAACGATTAACAGAATGGCCGCCAAGGTACCAACTCATGCACCAATGTTGTGGGGCCATATATTCAATGGGTGCCCTAAGTATTCACGTGTCATGTATGCAGGCTACCCTTGGAAATCCTAACCCTAATGGGCATTGGCGCCTCCAAGGGTTCTTTACTTGTGTCGCGCCTAAATGTGTCATACACCCCACATGCATGGATCCCTCGTGACTTAGACTTTCTTATATCTGAGTGTTTCATATGATAACTGATATGATTTCTAGGACCCACCTTACGTGGCCCATCTTTACTGTCTGACCAATGTCCGATGTCTGAGGTCTTCTCTGGGGTCTATGACCGAGGACTGGTCGGTACACAAGCCCCTAGTCTCGAGCTGTAACTTGTTTCAGTGAAGAGACTAAGTGATCGCCATAGGTGACCTACGTGGCTCTGGGTGATAGGACGTGAACAGTGCACCGAAGTGACATCTCACCATACTTTTTTATCAGCGTACACGTGGCAAAATTAACGCCTAGCGCTTGTTGCCGTTTGCGCTTCTTCGTATACGTTTAAACCCTTAAATCCTTACACTCCCTTCACTGTTTCATTACTTCACTTAAGCATTTCCCAGACACTTCTCGTTCTCAAAACGCTCTCTTCTTTCAAAACCTCCATTCTCAAAACCTAATTTATTCAAAGGTGTGATTCTTACTCCAGGATTACTCTTGTTTTATGTTTCCGATGCTCATAACATGCCATAACTGTTCTGGGACTGTTTATGTTTTCTGCATTTTTCATTTCTCTGTTCTTCGTTTCGAGTCTCTGTTCTTCTGGTTTTGTTGAGTCGCGCCATCATCTTCTTCTAAACCCTCGTTTTCTTCCTTTCTTCTTTCCCTCTTTAGCTTTCTTATCAAGATGGCCAGAACAAAAACCACGTCGAACCATCCTCCTTCTGTCAACTACAAAACCCTATACGACTGGGCTCCTGATGAGCTCTTAGCTGAGACCTCCCAGATGAAGTCCTTTAAAGACATAGAGAAATACAAAGAAAGCGAGTCCCAAGATAAGTTTCATGTCTTCGAGAAGGAACTTGACGCATATCTCAAGGTTATGCCTTGCAAGGAAGGCGTTCCCGTTTGCGCTGATGATCGTGCGGACCTTGACGAGCCCTTCTTCTTTATGTATACCACTGTCTTCAAGCGGCTCAAACTCTGCATTCCCTTCACGGGGTTCGAGCGTGCTCTTCTTACAGAGGTCAAAGTGGCCTCGGCCCAGTTGCATCCTAACAGCTGGGCATTCGTACGAGTCTTCACAATCCTTTGCAACCACCTTGGGCACCCACCTTCTGTAGACGTGTTCCTCTATTTCTTTAAGGCTAAGAGTCCGGGAAAGAAGTTGTGGATGAGCTTCAACGGGGTGGTAGGGAGAGTCCTCCTAACCCTTTTCCAGCAGTCATACAAAGGCTTCAAGAAGAAGTTCTTGAAGATATGATGCAACATTCACAGCCCCACTTTATTGGATGGGTTCCCGCTCTACTGGGTGGAGAAGCCTGGAATCATAAAACCTAGGAGTCTCGAGGACTTGACCCCGCCCGATCGTGAGATGTGCCAACTCCTTTCGGGCTTAGGAGTGGTGTTCAACACCACTAAGCTGATCAAGCTCAAGTTCTACGCCAAAGCTCTTAAGAGCTATATTGGTACCTTTCTTATTTCTGCTTCACATTTGCTGCTAATGCATACTGTGTGGTTTAGTTTCTTACCCTTTATTGTTCCTATGCAGACATGGCACTTGATGAAGAGAAGAGGAGGAAGTTAGGCGAGTTGGTTTCCCGATGCAAGGCTGCCCTTGCCGATACCGGCACCTCCGCTCCCGCAGGCCCTCCTCCCTCTGCTGCCTCCGCTCCAAACTCTCCTAGACCAGCCCCCATTGATAATAGGCAGAAGGGGGTGGTGGAGGCCACTTCCTCCGAAGACAAGGGCACCTACATGAGCCTCGTCTTTAAGAGGAAAAGGGCGGTTGACGTGGCCGCTTTACACTCGGCCTCGGTGGGCATGGTCCTTCCCTTAGGGACAACCCTACGAGCGCCTCCTCTCCCTACGACCTCATAATGCTCGAAGGCGGGGGGAGAGTACCCCTGGGGGTGATCAATACAAGCCCCTAGTTGTTGACCTTCCAGCTTTCGTCCAGCAAGCCCTCAAGTGTTTTCAGAACAAGGAGGTGGTGGAGATCCCGGGCGAAGACCCCTTGCAAGGTCGTGCAGCGCAAGGCCTTAGGGAGTTTCTTCTTGCATCCAGCCATGCCTTCATTCAAACACAAGAACTGAGGGTTGAGGTGTTGAAGTTAAAGGAGGAATCAACTCTTTAGGCTAAGAAATCCTCCAATCGCGAAATTGCTTTGTATTAGGAGCAGGCGAACCTTCGACAAACCGAGAAGGAGATCAAGAGGCTTCTCTTTGAGAAATCTCAGGAGGTCCTCCAATCTGAATCGAAGATTCTGCCTCTCCGCACTGAAGTGATCGAGCTGAAGGAGAAGAGTGAGGAGATGCATGCCAAGATGGCCAAGCTGGAGGAAAGGGCTTGAGTAGTCCAAGTTGGCCAACTAGAGGGGCAGTTAGCTCAGAAGGTCGAGCTCTTCAAGCAGACGGAGGAGAAGCTCACCAACGATGTCGTTGATGCTTATGGTGCCGGGTTTGAAGATGTCATGGCTCAGGTTGCCTGCCTGCATCCTGAGATGGATCTCTCCCCATTTTAAGTGACCAAGTGGGTCGTTGATGGGCAGCTCGTTGCCAAGGAATAATCTCCTCTTTTCTATAATTTAATTGCTTGACGAACGCTTTGATAACTTGTATACATTTATCTTGTGAAATTTGTCTTTCTTTAATCTGTTTTCTTGTCTTGTTCGTTGTTCTACTGAGTCTTGCACTAACTTTGCTAACAATGCCTTTGACGCATATTTATGCCTTAAGTAGCACGCTTCTTCCCACCTGCTTTACCTTCTTACGACCTTCACTGTCTTAAGGTATTGGTGATGTGCGCGCAACTCTTGGTTGGTCTTACCTTCGTTGTACAAAGATAAGGAACACCTTCACTTGCTGCTTCTGACCTTCGTCTTGCAAGATAAAGGAAAGCGATTTCACCCTTGCCTTTAAGGACAAAGGAGATGTCTTACCAGTGATACTGGTGAACCATGTTGTCATCTACCTTGACTTACAAACAAGGGAGGGGTTTTCTTTCTGACCTCGACCTTGCTCCATGAGGGCAAGAGGGGATTTAACTGTTGAACCATACTGTTCAACCTTGATGTTCTTACTCAAGAGGGAGGCGTTCTCTGTAAACCATCTTATCCCAATCTTGAGATTTCTAACCCAAGTGAACGGTTCCTAACTGACGTCGTTCTCGTCCCTTAGGGCAAGGGAGGATTTAACTTTAACTGACCTCGTCCTCAATGTATAAAGTCAAGGGAGGATTTTAATAACCGACCTCATCCTTGCTGTATGAAGTCAAGGAAGGATTTTAATAACTGACCTCATCCTTGCTGTATGAAGTCGAGGGAGGATTTTAATAACTGACCTCATCCTTGTTGTTTGAAGTCGAGGGAGGATTTTAATAACTGACCTCATCCTTGCTATATGAAGTCCAGGGAGGATTTTAATAACTGACTTCATCCTTGTTGTATGAAGTCCAGGGAGGATTTTAATAACTGACATCATCCTTGTTGTATGAAGTCAAGGGAGGATTTTAACGGTTGAACCAAGCATATGGCCACCCATACACATTTGCTTGTCACTAGGATACTAATTGGACGAGCTAGTGAAAAGCGACTTCTTTAAGGACTACCCCGATGCTCAAGTCAATATTAGGGCAAAGAAACAATGAGTGTATAAAGTAGTTTCAGTCTTAGAAACGGTGTATCTTGCTAGGGTTCTTAGTGCCCTTTATATAGGTTTGAAACTAGGGTTTACCTCTGTTCTGTTATCCGTGTCTAGGGTTCCTTGGAGAATGTCTCTGCGCCGCTATTACGCAATCTTAACATAATCTGACACATGGAACTTCCCTTTACTGGAGTACAACGACTAACTGAATGGTCGTCAAGGTACCAACTCATGCACCAATGTTGAAGGACCATCTGTTCTATGGGTGCCCTAAGTATTCACGTGTCATGCATGCAAGCTACCCTTGGAAATCCTAACCCTAATGGGCCTTAGCGCCTCCAAGGGTTCTTTACTTGTGTCGCGCCCGAATGCGCCATACACCCCACATGCATGGATCCCTCGTGACTTAGGCTTTCTTATATCTGAGTGTTTCATATGATAACTGATATAATTTCTAGGGCCCACCTTACGTGATCAATCTTTACTGTCTGACATCGATATCCGATGTCTGAGATCTTCTCTGAGATCGATGATCGAGAACTGGTCGGTACAATAATAAAGTAGAAATGTTACATATAAATTTTTTTTAAGCCTTTTTATAAATTATGTAAAAAAGTTCAAAATGTGAGTTCGTAAATGAACGCTTTCAAAAATTTTGTGATGATTGTGGAATTCATCACAATTTTTCTACTTCATAGACCGCAATTGAATTCGCATTCAACCCTCCATTATTTCTAGGCAAATACAATAATTACGATTTATTGTTTATAAAAACAGACTTTATTATAATAGGATAAAAAATTATTAATTAAAAATTAATTTTAGAGAAAAATAATAATTAATCTTAAAATTAAATATTATTTTAAAAAAATTGTCATATAAAAAATTTCTATTATTAATAAATAATTTTTAAATTTATATATAAATTAACTATCAAAATTTTAAGTTACTAATTTAAAAACTACTTATTAATAATAAAATTTATTTTAAATATTAATAATTTTAATATTTAAAATAATATTTTATTTGATAACTAATTATTTTTTATTTTAAAATTTATTTTTATTTAATAATTTTCTTGTATGACTCTTATATTTTTTCGGAATCATATACTTAGATATAAAGAAAACAAATATAATTCAGATAGAAAATGTAAAAAGATAATAATATTAATTATAATAAATAAAGAAGTAAAATATAAAATAGGTGAAAGAGGAAAAACTTAATTTCATGATAGACTTCGTATAAGTATAGGTCTAATTTCTCAAAAAAAATTATTTTCAAAAGCATCATCCTCTTCGTGTATGTTTTTACAAGCTCTTTCTTCCTCTCCTTGATGGTTAACCATGACAATTTTTTTATTAATTTTTATTTGAATATTTTTTTTCGTATTTTTTACTGAAAATAGACGCACTGAAAATGTGTTTTATTATAAAGCTTTTTCATGGCCTTATGAATGAATGTTTGCATTTCAAAGAATAATTCACAAGAATTTGTTCATGACAATTGACAAGTTGTCAATACATTGTTTGGATAGAAGTTTAATCCCCGTGATATATTTTTTTATCACCCGTTCTTCAATGATATTAATATATCTAAGAAATATTGGCAACATATTTTTCTCATATCACTTCTAGAGTGAAGTTTAGATTTACAACAACATTTAAAAAAGAATATCATTCATATGTTTATAAGAGTAATTAATTTAATCAAAAAATAGATTCCACTAAGAGTTATTAAAAGAACACAAACAATAGTTATCTCTAAGTATAAACAATGAGATTTTTAGTAATAATTTATCATCTTATTTATTATTAAATATTGATGAATATATAATTTATGAAAATAAAAAATATCAATTATTTCAGTAAATTACATTGTATTATTACAACACTAAACAAATAATTAATGTTTAGCACATATTAGAATATACAAAAGGGTAACTTGAATATATGTCACGAAATATAATTTTCTGTAAAGTATAAGTTTCAATGAGAAACTTGTAATAAAGTTATTTATTAAAAATTACAAAAGTAATTTTATCTTTCACTACATTCTTTTTTAACATATGATTGATGTAATATTATACATGTTTCACTAAATTTTTAATAATGAAATATTTAGAAAATCACTTATGATTTTTTTATGCTATAAGTTTTCATCGGTTGACCTCGAACAGATTGAATGGACAAGCTCCTCTTCTACTTTGTCTCCAATTGTTGCTCTGGGATGTCGCTTTGTTGGGACAAAGGAAGATCTACCTGTTGATCACACTCCGACGATCAAGTCAGTGAGAACATTCAAGATATCAAATCAATTTCAATCTTAAGTATTCAGAAACAGTGTATCTTTACCCGGGGTCTCAAACCCCTTTTATAGATATTCCTTCAATAATTTTTTCCAATCTCAACAGAGCAAGATTTTCAACAGGGAGAATATAATCGTAACAGAAAAACATATTGCTTACTTGCACCTTTATTTTTGGGTGCTAACTACTTTATTATCAACAACTTTTATTGATATTTAATTTAGCGTATGTATTATAAACAATCAGAATATTCCTTCAATTTTAATTATCTTTTTCAAGCTATCTACCAGCATCTGGGTCGAGCTCATGGCCCACCCTTTGGGCCCATACTGGCCCAAAAATCAAGTTGACCTAATCGCTTGGACCAAGGTCCGAGCACTCCTAGCACATTCACAAGTCCCTTAGGCTCGAGTTGAGCTTGGCTAGGCGAAGAGTCTTTCCAGCATTGGCAACTGACGTGACGCTTTTGCAGAGGGTAGGTGAGGCACGATTAACAAAGCATTTTTTGATGAGACATCCCACCACACTAAATATGGAGCATCCACTTGGCATGTGTATCAACAACGAGGAAGCGTTGTCGCTTCATCTCCTTCTTTCAAATAATTAAAAACCCATTTTCTCCTCCCTTACCTGTTACACAAACTTCTACTATCAGAACTCTCTCTTAAAAGAAAAACTTTCTTTGTACTTCTTCTTATCGTTGAGCTATCACCCACTTCCATCGCACCAGGTATTTATCTCCACTAATCTCTATTGTCAATTACTTGTTCATCATACCAATTGCATTGCCTGAATTGTAATTTTATTTTGATTCGCTCTCTCTGCCTGACATGAATTGTGCTTGTATTTTGTTTGTGTTTATGTTTGTGTTCTAGCTATATCTGCAATGGATTATGGTTTAATGTATCCCTGGACCAAAAAAAAGCTTTTAAAAGAGGTTTCTTATTACATAACCCATTTACGCCTCAGGGAGTTGAGAGAAAACGGGTGAACCATGAGTAAAAAATACGAGAGGTGTGTTAAAACTGTGGAGTGTAGGGAGGGATAGCCTATTTGTTGTGATGAGTCGTCAGACCCCAATGGTTCATTTTGCTATTTTTACGCCACCTTTTTTAAGAAGGTTCTCCTTTGTCTTTCCCTATCCATTTTTGAAAAGGAGGTATTAACCGAGCTATTGTAGCTCCTGCCCAACTACATCAAAATAGTTGGGCATTCATCCGAGCTTTCATTATTTTGTGTTCATAGCTTGGCATCTCGCCAACTGTGGAAGTTTTTCTTTATTTCTTCGAAGCTAAACACACGAGCAGTAAATTGTGAGTGTCCCTGAACGGTGCCCCTGGAAGAGCTTTGCTCACCCTCTTCTCGTCTTCATACAAAAATTGTAAAGGTCAATTTGTTAAAGTCTGAGCTTCAACAAGAGATCCAAACCTTTTGGATGGATTTCCCCTGTATTGGACCACTGAGCCTAAATTTCAGAGTGCTCGACGCTTGGAAGATTTGTCTCCAAAAGACCAGGGTATATGTGAATTGTTGACAAGCTTGAAGGTTGTCTATGACACCTCTTATCTACCAACTAAAGAGTATCTCCCTGGCGCCTTGAAGGCCTATATTGGTACTCCCCATTTCCTTCCCTTGTAAAGGTACCTATACCACTATTATTAACCACTTACTTGTCTTATTTTTTGCAGAAAGGATGTTATCCAACATTGGAAAAGCAGAGATGAATGAGCGCGTTAGAAAGATGAGAGCAGCTACTAGCATGAGAAAGGATTTGTTGGCACCAAAAAGGAAGGCCTTTGTTGAGGTCATTCCAGTCCAATTTGACTAGGACGAGAAAACCAACTCGGGCCTTGTTTTCAAGAGAAAAAGGTGACAGGCAACTCCCCTCCCCGAACACTCCATCTCGGATGGCCGAGCTCCACACTAGTAGGTTGTTACCATCAAAGAGTGTGAGGCCGAAAGTTCACGCAGAAAAAGCTTATGGGATGCTGACTTCGACGTCTTTCCTCATGGTAAGGCCTTCTTCCTGCCCCACGAAGACAAATAGGTTAGCAGTCCATGACAAAGACTCCCTTCGTCGTGACTCCTTGAATTTATCTAGCCAAGCATTTGCCTTGGCTTGCCTGGCCGATGAGAAAGCACAAGATCGCAAAGTGTCTGAAGACCACAAAAATAAGGAGATCTTGGATCTCCGCCAAGGAATGGACCGCCTTCAGGTGGAGATCAACCTACACCAAAAATTTGAGCATCTCTATACCGAGAAGACCTAAGAGGCACTGGCCCTATCTGAAGAGAAGGACAAGCTTCTAGGCGAGATAGAGAACCTAAAGAAAGAGATGTCTCATAAAGAATAAGACTCCAACAAGATGATTGAGTCTCTCAAAGATGACGCTACTCGATCATTCTTGGCGGCTTCGAAACTGCCTTGGAGCAAGTAGTAGTAGTACATCCTATCATGGACCTTTCTGCACTAGACCCAGGCAAAACCGTGGTCGACGACCAATTGAAAGAGGACTAACTTAACTTTTATAATAGCTATGGACTGTAATATCTATTGGCTTGCCTCACTTACTTGACATTATGACCCTTTAAACAATTTATGCATGCTTGTTTTAGCATTTGTAGACTTTTTTACGTCTACAAATGTATGCCTCAATGCTCAGAGCCTAAAATTTCTATTCCCCATGTATGGAAGGGCCATGGGCTATAAATCAATTGCAGCTCCTCGACCGATGCATGACACCAATCAACGTGCTTCTAGCATTGCTCAAAGTGTTGGACATATCTCACAAAATCCTCCTTCATCGTCAGCCAAAATACCCAACTCGGACGACTTTCAATGAGAGAGCTCGCCCTCCTATGTGGCTACCGCAAATACATTCATGAAGTTCAACCATTATGCGGGCGCACTGATCTCTACTTACACATGTGAGTATCAGGTGGGTATAACCATGACGAAAAAGGTTTCCATCTATTTGGGTATACCGCCCTACATTCCTCTTAACAATCTTGGCCTCGGTAGGCTCGACGAGAAGTAACCCATCAACAAGGTAACACTTGTAGGGGGTTATCTAAGTCACTGCATTGTCAACCTACAAAACTTTAAGAAACTCATCCCCCAATAACCCATGAATGGTTATTCTTGGGACTTTCAGGGTTTCTTGAATCATTGATCGATGCCTTCTCCCATTTCCTGAGCTTATCCCTAAGACCTCTAAGTGGTCGACTTCGGACAACCCTTCTACAGTTGTCCTGGGTGACTTCAATGTCTCTTGGATCATAGACCTCTGCTGACCTCCCTTCCCTGAGCTCCTAGCTTAGGCAACAGGTCTGCTCGGGAATTGATAAGTTGTGCCAACATTTTTCAGGCCAAAGGGAATGACCTTGTAGCAGTAACTGGCAACCTCAGCCATAAAGGTTATTTATTCTCGTCCTTCGGGTGCATACGAATCTGATTATACCCCGAGAACGCCTCTAGGAAACTTAACAATCGACAACCTGAGGCGTTGTCAACCAAGGAGTCTATGCTCGGGAGTGGGTAAGAATGGAACAAGCCTTGTTCAAATAAGTGAAGTTGACACACATCTTCCACTTCCCGTTGGCCTTCTTTACCAACACTACATTTGCCAACCACTCATGGTATTGGATGTGCCTTACGTGGCCAACATCCAAGAGATTCCGAGTCTCTTTTCGGATGATGAGGGGCTTATTTTCATTGAATTTTCTTCGCCTTTGAACCACAAGTTTGACCCTTTCATCCATGGTGAGCCGATGGCATAGAAAATCTGGGTTTATCCCGGGCATGTCTACGGATGACTATGCAAAAGCATTCATGTTCTCCGATATTACATCGACTAGTTTATCTTCTAGCTCCTTGTGAAGTGAGGTGTCGAGCTTGAACTTCTTCCCTTTTATCTCTCTCTTCTGAACTTCTCCAACAGGTCCAGGTTATCTCTCATTGATGACATCTACCTCTGCAATCCATTCTGGTTCTCCTGCCTGGATGGTGATTGCATAAGTTTCCCTTTGATTCTTCAAATTACTCTCATAACATTTTCGTGTCGTCTTCTGATCGGCCTTTATGGTGATCAACCCTCTTTCAAAAGAAGGCAACTTCATCTTCATATGGGCGGTTGAGGCTACCGCGCCCAACCTGTTCAGGGAAGGTCGCCCCAAATATAAGTTGTAAGAAGAAGAGGCGTTAACAACGATGTACCTGATGGTAATCGTTCTGGCTATGCTTTCATCAGAAAAGGTCATCCTCAGCTCAACGTACCCTCAGACTTCTACCTGATCTCCTGTGAAACCAACCAAACATCCATCGTATGACCTCAATTGATCAGGGGATAACTGCAAGTTGGTGAACGTTCCCCAGAACATCACATCAGTCGAGCTCCCCTAGTCGACCACAACTCTGTGTACCTTTCGCCCTGCGGTAGCAACGGATATCACCACCGGATCATCCTCGTGAGGAAACACATCTTCCAAATCAGAACTCGTGAAGCAGAGAGTGTGCTCTGGAGGATGCACGTATCGCTTACGCTTGGAGGCCGAGTTTCCTCCTTTAGAAAATCTTCACGCAATGGTGTTCAAGTCTCCATGGACTGATGTCTCATGTGTTTGGTCCCTGATAGCAACATCTCCCTTTGGTTCTTCCTGGTTAGCATTGAGGTACTCCTTCAAGAATCCCTCATTGACCAGGATAGCTAGTTGGAAACCTAAGGCTATGCATCAGTTAACGTTGTGCCCAAATGCTCGGTGGAAATCACACCAAGTATCTTTCGTGATCCCAAGAACCGATCTATCTTTTGGGGAAATTTTAGCTTATCCGTTACCCTTAGCATGCTCAAGAGCTCTTTATAAGATACTCGGAATTTGGGCCTGGTTGCTGACCCTTCCCTGACTTTCGTCTTGGGCTCATCTCTCTTGGCTACATATGGGACGTACCTTGAGTCTGTTCTCTTCTTGATGGAGGTTTCATTAACCCCCAGGGACCAATCTCGGTTGAACTCCTTGGACCTAGGTTGCTTTGAGCGTGAGCTGCCATTCTTCCTGAGCACGATCTCTTCCGCTTCAATGTGAGCGACAACTCGTTCACGTACCTCGGAGAATGTCTCTGCTAGATTCCTAATTAACGAATCACTGAGCAATCCTGCTGTTATCCCTTGTACGAAGGCGACGACCATCATCTCTTCATCGTGTGTTTGAATGTTCATTATGACTGCACAAAACATACTCAAATAGTCTTTCAGTGCCTCTCCCCCCCTTTGCCTGACGTTGAAAATATTGTACAACTCCTCCATAACTATCCAGGAGGCCTCGATTTTTGCCATCAGACGATCTTACAAGAGCTCTTGCTCAGCTCAGGCTTCTGCTTGTAGTCGCTCCTGCTTTGCCTTGGCTTCCTCTTGGACTCGCTCTTGCTCTCTTCAACATTCTTCGTTTGCCTCTCGAACGACTCTCATGGCCTCCATGAGTTGCATCGCTTCATTCGGATCCCAGCAGACCTTGCCTTGTGTTTCTCATCACGTCAGAAGGCTTAGTCGAAAATGTGGATGAGATCAAGTTTTATTGTGCCCCACGGTATGCGCCAAATGTTCTCGTTGGCCTCAGACTGTTTGAATGGGCAAGCCCCTCTTCTGCTTTGTCTCCAATTGTTGCTCCGGGATACCGCTTTGCTGGGGCAAAGGGGGCTCTACCTGTTGATCACACTTCAACGGTCAAATCAGTGAGAGCATTTAAGATATCAAATCAGTTCCAGTCTTAAGTATTCAAAAACAGCGTTGGGTCTCAAACCCCTTTTATAGATATCCCTTCAACGGTTTTCTCCAATCTCAACAGAGCAAGATTTTCAACAGGAAAAATATAATCATAACATAAAAACATATTGCTTACGTGCACCTTTATTCTTGGGTGCTAACAACAATAAAACATTATGTTCACATGCACATTTATTCTTGGATGCTAACTACTTTATTTCCAACAACTTTTATTGATATTTAATTTAACATATGTATTATAAACAATTAGAATATTTCTTCTATTTTAATTATCTTTTTCGAGTTGTCTAGCACCATCTGGGCCAAGCTCATGGCCCACCCCTTGGGCCTATATTGGCCCAAAAATCAAGCTGATCTAAGGCTTATTCTTCCTGTACCCCTATGTTTTTTTCCTACACCCCCACAATTTTATAAATCTCAAAACTGACCTTGATTTTTTATTTGAAAAGTGACACCGTGGTTAGTGGAAATCGGGACCTGGGACTGTGTTACAAATTCATCAATCCAAAACTGAATCATTTTTTTTTCGGATGAGGGAGTGTTCCGGAAGCAAATTTTGCATAAATTATTGATTTCCGGATTGCTGAATCTAGAAGCTTAATTCTGTTACAGATTTGTGGATCCAGAATGTATTTTTTTTTTAATTATGGATTTCTGAATCTGCATTGTATATTTCTGTTATGGATTGATGGATCCGGAATGCTTTTTTTCAATGATGGATTTTTGAATGTGAAATGCATATTTTCAATTACGGATTGGTGGATCCAAAATTTTACTGAAAGTGTCAATCCAGATTTTGTTCGGATTCCATAATTTAGAATGTAAAAAAATAAATACATTTAAAGTACATTTTAGGATTTTTAAGAAACTACCCTGATCTTGCTTGGAGCGAGGTCCGAACACTCTAGCCAATACAAATATAATTTATAATTTTACCATTATATTTTTTTTTTGAGTTTTATTTTACTAAATACTCAATTATGTAAAAAAAACTATGTTTAGTTTTTTTTTATGCATTGCTACAACTTTTCAAAATATTTGTAAGTTGAAGAAAATTCATAAGTTTGATTATACTTAAAGGCTATTTCAACTACTTGTTAGAAATGATTTTTTATTAAAAAAAAACACGGACAAAATTATATTTTTTAATAAATGGTAATTAAAATTTATAAAAAAATTTAAAATTATATTAAAAACGTTATTTTTCGTTAAAAAAATAATTGACTAAGTGTCCAGACGCAGTATTTCTTTTTAATTGAACCAAATTATATTTTCCTATCATTATTATCATTGGTAAGTCTAAGTTAAAAAAACATAAAAATATAAAAAAATTAAACACTTTAACTCTTTTTTGTACTAAGTTATTAATTTATTTACAGTCTAAAACCCTTTTCACATTATTAACATTGTACGAAAATGCTAACTTTATATTTCTTAAATAATGTATTCATTTGATTCGTTTAAGTAAAAAAATAATTATCAATGTTTTTATAACGATTAATCATCAAGCTAATGAAATATTTTGTCCCATTAACAAAAAAAACTTCCTCCCACTAATTTATGGTGTCACTCTTTTGTGATATTACCTTTATGAAAAATAAAAAATAAATTATTGTTCAATAAAAAATGATAAGTTGGTGAAGTTTTATAATAAATATTTGAATTAGTTAACATTAAGAAATGACTTTACGGTATGGTATATAACTGTTAAATTCATTTATAAATATATTAATTGCTATAAAAAGAAAAAAAAAGAAAGAAAGAGAAGAAGTAAAAAAAATAGAGGTGAAAGAGGGAAGAATTTAGACTAAGAATAAAGACGAGAGAGGAAAGTCTATGAACTTAGTTAGCTGGCGGAGAGAGTGAGGTTGCAAGGTCCCCAGATTCTTCTAACTTGTATTGTAAAATATAACCTCTCACGTGAGCTCTCACTCACTCTTAAATCTCTCCCAAACCCAAATCTCTAACTAACCAACCATGCCCATCGCTTTCTCCCTCCGTCAATCCTAAACCCAAAACGATCAAATCCCTCTCTCTTTCAACTTCCTTGTTTCCATCATCACCATCGCGCTTCCTTTTTGTCCTTTCCCCCACCTTTATTGTTGTCACTTCTGTGTTTTATGGCTCTGCGCTTCGCTATAAAACCTTCGCAGAGTCGTTGAGATTCAAATGCTAATCCGCCACTCGCTGTTTCTCCGCTCAAATGCTTCGATCTCTCGCCGGTAGGTACTAACGGTTTCTCTCTCCCATTTCTTCTTCGTCAACGCGTCCTTTCATTCTAGTATTCACATTCGCGCCAATTTCAATTCTGTTACTGTTCCTCTTTCTGGCTCTTGCTTTGCATTGTTGGATGTTTCTTCACTGCTCCTGCTTTCCTTCTTGCAATTTAATCTCTGTTGTTCACCTTTTGCTTTTCGCTTGTTGCTGATTTAAAATTTGGATCGAATGGAACTGAGTCTGGCACAATGTAGATTTGTTTTGGTTGTTTTTGTTGTTGTTCTCTTTTGATGTGTTTTTTTTTTCTGTGTTAGATCCTTTTATGATTGTGCAAAGGTGATATGTGGCGGTTTAGTTGTTAGTGTTAGAAGTATTTGTTTTAATTATTGAAATGCATTAATTTTAATGAATGAATTGTAAAAAGATGAGTTAAATTGAAATTTGAAACTCTATTTCCATATGCGCCTGCTTAGTTTGAAGTTGAGTGGGTAAAGAGAAGAGAGTAGGCAAGGAGACCGAGTGGGGATAATTGGTTTGGGTGGAGATTAAATATAGAAAAAAAATCAAAAAAAGAAGCTTGGGAATAGAGAGTGGAAGAGAGAATGTTTGGTTTACCCAATAAATGGAATTAGTATAAATAAATGTACTTTTGGAGACATTAGGTTTGGGCCAAGGTTTAATGGACAAGTTAACAAGTACTGTAATTACTGAACATTGGTACTCATGACCGTATTCAATGTTTATGCTAGCGTGTTTGATAGTATGGTAAAATGGTTCATTCTTGCATCTTCTTACTTTATGTGCCTTGTTCTTTTGTTTGTGCAGGCTATGTGGTCTCCAGGTTGAAGGAGTTGGAGCTGCAAAAGTATGTTTTTCGATGATTTGTGATTTTAGAGCTATCTTCAGCTGTGATATGTCTCTTATGGGTTAAGAAGTGTGGCGAAATGGTTTTAAATTCCAATTTTATGAAAACATGGAAGAGACACGAGAAGATGCAGGGCCAGCAGAGCGAAGGCCATTAAACATGTCATGGTGGCCTTCAGACTTTGTTGAAAATTTTGAATCCGTTTCCTTGAGCTCTCAAGATCAAACCTTAAATAATAAAGAATTATCAGGACATGCTAACCAAGATGTTATGTCACCTCAAAAGGCGTCACAAATTCTCTGGCGCACTGGAATGCTTTCAGAACCAATACCCAATGGTTTTTATTCAGTTATTCCAGTGAGTTTTTATTTTATTTATTTATTTTTATTTTTAAATTCTTACTATTTTTCTCATTCTCTCACTAATTATATTTTAATAAAAAATGGTAAAGAAGACCCATTTGTAGCTGCAATTTTATGGAAAAGTAGGGTTATATGAACTACAAACATTGAATATTACTGTTATATAAATTTCTGGAAGATCATTTGCAGCTACTTGGTATGAGTGGCGTAGCATGTACTGTGCTTGAAGTAGTATGTTGTGTGCTTGATGTAGCATGTTGTGCTTGAAGCAATTAATGGAACTGGAATAGCTTAACGTCACATACATTGCCTGGGGCACGCTAGAGTAAGGCATGTTTTTAGCATGTGAAATGCAACTACTAAGTAGTTAGTGTTTATAGTATCAAACTCTCATCAGAGGTATAACCAATTGTTAAAGAAAGGATCATTTAGTCTTGCATATTTTGTTGAAGTTTCCCTATTGAAAATGATCATATTTCAGCCCATTTTGTTTCATACATTCTATATGTATTTTGTTAAATTCTTATGGTTAATTATATGTTCTAACAATTTACTGAGTGACAGTTTTAGAATATTTTGTAATTATTTTCTGCTCATTTATGGCTTGTATTTTGTAGTTTGTATGTGGTACCCCTGTTCTTTCATGTGTAACTAAAATATAACTTAAATGTGCAGGAGAAAAGACTCAAGAAATTTTTTGATAGTATTCCTACTTTGGATGAGCTTCAAGCTTTGGGTGGAGAGGGTTTCAGGGCTGATGTCATTGTTGTGGATTCAGAGAAAGATAGAAGGTTATCTATGTTGAAGCAACTAATTGTGGCATTGGTTAAAGGATTAAATTCAAATCCACCTGCAATGATTAAGAAGATAGCTGGATTAGTATGTACTATTTTTGCATCTTATTTTTGTATCTTTTAGTGTGCATGGATTATGTATTATTGTTTCTCCATTGGTCTGGGGAGATTTTCTTCCTTGTACAAAATGTATTTTCTAAGGTGAAGTACTTTCCAAACTAGTCCCACTATTAATTTTTCAAGATAATTTTTCCTTTTCTTGGCTGAGCTGTTCATTTTTTTTTACTCTCTGATTTTAGTTATTGCATTTTTTAATGAATGATTTCTTCTTAATCATCAACTACAAGTTTATTGATAGGTATTATTTTCAATTATCTATTAGATGTTTCTATGTATGCTTGTATTTATTTTTAAGCAAAATACAAAGGTGCTCAGCATTATTTTGACCTTAAATTCTGCACAGGTTTCTGACTTTTATAAGCGACCAAATGTAGAAAGTCCAGCAAAAGCTGCAGTTGAGGAATCCTCCCACTCCCACATGTTTGAGAATCATGGTGTCCAGATGCTGGGGCAAATAAGGCATGGTTCATGCCGTCCTCGAGCTATCTTATTTAAAGTATTAGCAGATACTGTAGGTCTGGAAAGTAGGCTTATGATGGTGAGCTCTGATTTCTTTGGTTGTTTCAGATTGCAGTTATTCTCTGCCATTAACTTAACTACTTTACGAGTTTCAATCCAAATACTCTAATGAAATATTTTTAGCAAAAGAATCAATTATAAATATAGAATGTTATTTATTATGATATCTTGTTTTGCCATTCTCTTTATCAGGGTTTTCCCAATGACGGGGCTGCTGAATGTGTGGACTCCTACAAGCATATGTCAGTGATAGTTGTGTTAAATTCTGTGGAATTGCTGGTTGATCTTATGCGTTTTCCTGGCCAACTATTGCCACGATCAACAAAATCAATTCTTATGACACACGTTTCTGCAGCTGGAGAGAGTGATTCTGCAGAAAATGATTCCTGTGATTCCCCATTAGAACCAAATAGTCCTTTATATGGGGTTTCAGAGAGGTTAGATTCTAAGCGGTTTGGAAAATGGTTATTTATTGTTTACCCTAATTACTTTTTTACTATCTTTGTTTCTCTATTAAACCTAATTTCATCTAATTATGATTGCAACATATGTCATGTCCTCATAGTTTTCTAAATCATGCAATTCAATCCTTGTCAGATTGATGATGTTATGGCACTTTGTTTTTTATGTGGCATGTTGCTGTGTATCCAGGTAGCAAAGTCAATAGAATACTGCCTCATCTTCAAATTTTTGCAAGATGGCGTTGCCTAGATCAGTAAAAACGGTGCCATATTAGCATCAAACTGTAGGGTGGTTTTATTAGGGTGGGGAGGGGGGTTGTGGTCCAAAGTTGGACTGCAATTAGCATTTTCACTTGTCATCGATAATTCTGACTATGCATTGCCCTATTGCCTTGAGGCCATATGTTTTGGTAGCTATGAGATTTATCAATTGACCAATTTTTCTCTTGGTGCCCCTATCAGTGTTGAAAAGGAGGAAAGCCTCCAATTCCACAGAAGATTTGAAGTATCTTCAAATGTATCAGGCCTTCCCCTGCGAAATATGATGTTACGATCAAATACCAGTCTGGAAAGAAATTTGAGGTAATACTTCCTTTGCTTATTTTGAAATGACACAGATTGGCCTTTTCACATTGTTTTCTTTCAATAAAAGCTTTTCTCCTCTCTTTTTTCCCATCTTTTTGATTTTGATCCTTCTTCTCACCACTCTCTTGAGATGTAAACTACCAACTTTTTCCTGTTGATGTTTTGTCAATTCTCCCAGTTTTTCACATAGTGAACCCAACATTGCAACTGCATTTGGTCGGCGGAGTCGGAGAAAGGTCATTGCTGAACAGAGGACTGCTAGTTCAAGGTTATTCATAATTTCCTTGTGGTTTTGGATTGATGATAAGCATGCATGTTGCGTTCAGAATAAACTATTGATATTGTTCATGATCTTGCTTTGGTATTTTATTGTTAATGGTACTTACAAAGTTCTCATTTTTGTATTGATAAAAAAGTACAAAGGAAACAAGGATTCTATTTATATAGAGAATGGAAAAAAAGAAAGCTGTAAAAGAGAACAGCTGATAAAAACACTGATAACAAAAGCTATATCAAACTGATTTCAACACTAACTAGAGGGTGGAAAGCTTAGAGTGTTTATGAAAGAATTAAAGTTGTTGACAAGAAAAAATTTACTGTTGCAGCATGAAGAAATTTACTCCGAAATTATCTCTCCGAAATTATCTCTGATTAGAGCCCCTATAATTACTAGTCCATGGAAGAAGAAAGAAAAGATGTGCTGTAGGAAATGAAAGCCAAGAGAGAGAATGAAAATAAGGGCAGATTGGGTCTCTGCGGAGCTGGAGTGTAGGCTCAGGAGTATGTTGCGTGTGTAAGGAGGTATTAAGGGGTAGAAGTGAGAAAAGGGGGTAGTCTGGAATTAGTTGGTGGGACTCGTGGGATAGGCTGGGCACTCTAGTTGCCTAGGCTTGTACCTTTTCTTGCTTTTTGCACCACCTTTGTATTTCAGAAAACTAGGACCTGCTATCACCTTGATAGTTGATATAGGCCAGCACTTTCCATTAATTTAGTCATCTCTGTATTTGCTTCATATTTTGAAAATAATGGTTTATGTTCTGTATTGGTTAAATTTATTATTGCTCAGTGAATTTTTTTTATCTTTACCTTTCCTCGAACTACTTATGTTTGCACAATGATTCTTTACTTGAAGAATACTTGGCCTGGTCCTAGACAGAGAATGATAAAAGGAGAACATGGTGATAAATAGCTAATGGTTATTTCTGATAAAGGTTCACATCATTACTATTGCCAATTTGGTGGGAAGACTTCTATTTCTCTTTAGAGATATTCTTGGCTTCATAAGGTGTTAGGTCTTCATAGTCTTGATAGATTGCAGACTACTATTCGGGCTTTTGAAAGTAGTGCATGGATTTTATGATTATGATACTTATCATCTGACTTTAGATGACACAGCAAAATGCTGATTCGATTTGTTTTTAATTTCCAAGGCGGAGAATATGCCATTTTTGGATGGAGTATTTTGCTTGTTGCTTTGCTCCTCTTACTATCTGAAGCTTTGGTGACTGATATTAGAGGGCCTTTTGTTATCTGCTGACTAGTGGATCTTAAATTAATTATTTGGAATAAACTGATTCCAGATACAAATTTTAGGTAAATTACCCTAACACCTCCTAAGATCTTTTTAGATTGCACATAATACCCTATTTTTTTATGTCTGGAAAACATCCACCCTTGTTTGTACACATAATATTTTTCAAACAATTGAGGAGTGTTAGTTTAATTTATAAGGGGTTTTAGTGTAATGTTGTGTAAACAATTAAGGAGTTTTCTGTAGGTTTTTAAAATAGAGGGATATATGAGGGAAATCCAAAAAAAGGACATGAGAGGTGGGTGTAACTTACTCATAAATTTAAGATCACATTGTCTTCAAATTTATACTATTTAAATTTATTTATTAATGATGAATTTATCTAAACTTCAAAATAATCTCTGATATTCTAATGGTTGTATTAGAGAAAACTACATTTGTCTTGAAATTATTCATGGTTAAACTATCAAATTTCAAATCTTCCAGTTAGACGAACATATATATACATGTGTGTGTGTATATATATGTATGTAATAATCTATTATCTATATATATGCTATTGTATTATGTTTGGCATGCTTTCGGTTCTTGAAAGATGACTTATCTGTTTATGATAAGGAGAGCCAATTTTTATCTTTCTATTTGGTTTGTGTTATCAAATTTTCAATTAGCAGCATTAGTTTCTAAATGATCTCTGAATTCTAAATGGTAAAGTAACTTATAGAATATTAGAAAATGATGCTCTTTATTTTGCTTCAAATATTTCTGGGTTTGCAGTCCAGAACATCCATCGTTGCCAGCACATGGACTGTCTAAGCTTAGTGGTGACAGAACTGCTTTTAGAGATTTTGCTGATGACCAGTCTACTCCAAGGTTTATGCCTCTATGGTCCCTTAATATTTGCTCTTACAGTGGTTGGGTGCTGGCTACTTTATTTTTCACTTATATTTTACACGGGACCGGTACTGATTAAATATAAGCCAATTGCTCATTAACCCTTATATTTCTTTTTGTTAAATCTGGTTACCTTTTAACATTGATGGCATGGGCATATTCTCATTATGATTATTGTATATCATTATGTAACTATTAGATGTATTTTACTATATGGGCCTACGCCCATCTCTATGTAATGTATGTATATTCTATATGTAATATGTTTTTGTGATAGACAAGGATTCCATCATTGAGTATCTATGATTTATTTCTATATGATAGAGCATAGTTGAATCCTAACCCTCCTGGTGGACCCATTGTCCATAAGTGCCAATTTTTTGGAAATTATGTTTCTTTCTTATTTTCACCATTCTCTCATCTTCCTGTCCCTTTTTGTAGTTGTTTTACACCATTTCTGCCACTGTCCTCCACTGTAACCTTTCAAACTGGTGACCCCACCATTAGAGTCGCTTTGCTCAAGCAGACTCATGGCTATCCGTGCAGCCATGTGCCCTCATGCGCGCTTAGAAGCAAACACGCTCCTCTTTTTGTCCATTTCTGGCAGCCACTTGTGGCTGTTCGTCTGGCCATTGTTGCAGTTGATCTTAGCGTGTCTGACTCACCCTGGTGTCCTCTCCTCCGATTCTGTCTTCAAGATTGGGACTCGTTTTTTGGGAACATTTCTTTTCTCCCTTGCCATTATTTTCTCTCTCTCTTCCTTGCGCCCATGGCTTCTTCTACTGGTGCTAGGTTTGAATCCTTGATCTTTACTAATTATGTCAATGTCCCACACTCCATTAACAAGTTATATGATTGGCACTTGGCCTCTGATATCAAGCTTTGACTTAAAGGTCAAGATTATGTTGATCATCTTATTTAGACAATGACCTCTATTGATAAAAAAGGCCGCCCTCGATGGTCAAAAGTTGATGCCTAAGTCTATAGTGTTCTTAAGTCCACTGTTTATCTACCTTTCCTTGAAGCATCTCTTCAACACCCATGACACATGTGTTGGGGTTTGGTACAAGCCTTGTTGTTGGGCACTAATGATATTTAATATCTATATGGTGTTTGCCAAAATCTATTGAGTATCATTGTCACTAGACGCCTTGATATCCACGGTTGAATACTTGGGCAAATTTCATTGTTTTCTATGTGACTTCAATGAACTATTGCCTTCTACTGCCACTCTTGCCCATGAATTAAGCAATGTCAAACCTTATTTATGTTGGTGGTGTTTGTATGGGCTTCCTGATATTCATCAATTCGTGATTCGATATTAGGGTCTTTGTTGTGCTTATATTGAACTCTGCTTGGTCTGTCCTGTTCATGTGCCATGCAAGTTATCACCTAACATATCTTGTTTTTTCCCCTTGTGATTCCTACACATTGGTATTTTAGTGTGATGATTGTGATCGTTCTTGCAAACCTGACAGAGGTTGTTCTAGGTGTGATCATTGCCACAAACTCGGTCACAATTGATTAGTGTCATGCTTTGGATGGTTGCTCTGCTTCGTGCTACTATTGCTCAAGTTGCTTTCCATATTCCTTATGATTTTGGTGCCATTCCTTTTAATAGTTCTAGACCTCCGACTTGTCAGATTTCATCTTAAACTAATTGGCCTTTAAGTGAAATTGTCCACAAATATGTAAGTTACACTCCAAGAATTGAGGCATGCAAAGTGTAACTACCCAACACCCCATCCCTCACAATTGTTTGCCAAACCAGGCAAGCCTAGCAAAATAGGCAACTACCAAGATGAGTTATAGATTCCGATACCATGTCAGACTTCATCTTTAAACCAATTCACATTTATGTGAAGTTGCACTCTAAGAATTAAGGCAGGCGACATAGAACATCCCAACACAACTCTGCCACGACTTTCTCAAATGGTATAAGGAATGTTACCACAAGTACCATTGTTTTCGTTGTGCACATATGTACTTCATTTGTTGGTATCATTTGCTCCACCTCTTTTGGCCCTTGAGTCCTCGACTCTGGTGCCATTGATCATACATATGGTAATAAGTCTCTTTTCAAATCTCTCTCCGTTTCTGTTATTTTACCTTCTGTCACTATGTCTAATGGCTTTGGAGCCCCTTTTCATAAATCTTCTTTGTTCTCTCTCCATTGCCAGTGTCCTTTATGTCCTAAATCTCCATTTAATTTATTATCTCTCAGTCCTTTCATCTGCTCTATTTTCTTGTACTAAAAATTTTATTGTATTTAAAGGATCAAAGTTTGGGATACATGATTGACATTGGATGTGAGTCCCATGGCCTTTATTAACTATGGATCTCTGCTCATGTTGGCTCGATCGTGAACTCCCCTCCTCTCATCCATGTACAATGGGGTCATCCTAACCTTACCAAAGTTTCAATGCCTTGTAGCGTCTAAGTTGTCTACTTGGTAGTATGAGTCATGTCAATAAGGAAAACATATTTGTAGTTCTTGTCTTAGGAGTGCCACTAAACAACCTTTGTCTCCTTTTGCTTTAGTTCATTTAGATATTTGGAGACCAAGTTGTGTTAGTTTACTTTAGGATTTCATTATTTTGTAACTTCTGTTAGTGACTATTCTTGATGTACTTGATTGTTCTTAATGAAAAATCTTTCTGGGTTGTGTTTTGTATTTCAATATTTTTATAATGAAGTTATAAACTAATTTTATGCTTCTATTCATATTTTCCGAAGTGATAATGCTTGTGAATATCTTTTCCATTTTTTACACTTTCATGTCTTCCTATAGTCTTTTTCATCAAACAACTTGTGCATTTACCCCTCAACAAAATGGTGTGGCAAAGCGTAAAGATAAACACCTTAGTGAAACAACACAAACTCCTAGTTTTGTTGTGAGGAGTAGTCTTCTAAGTTGGTATGTTGTCTCTACAAATCTTTATATGGTCTTAAATAGACTCCAAGGGCGTGGTTGGTAGATTTTAGTGCAGTAGTCTAACAATTTGGTATGACTCAGAGCGAGGTTAATCATTATATGTTTTATCATCATTTAGGAATTAGGTGTATCTACTTGGTAATTTATGTTGATAACATCGTTCTTACGAGTAATGATGACCATGACATTTTATGGATAAAACAACATATTTGTCATCATTTTCAGACAAAAGACCTTGGCAAACATTGATAGTTCTTGGAATTGAGGTAGCTCAATCCAACAATAGAGTTGCAATTTTTTCGAGAACTATGCAACAAATATTTTATAAGAGATTGGGCTAATGAATTCCATGTCCCTTGACATACATATGGATCCCAATACTAAACTTCTACCAAGTCAGGGGGAACTCCTTTTAGATCCTGAGAGGTACAAGATGACTGGTTGGAAAACTGAACAACCTTAGAGTCACCTGTCTTGACATCTTCTTTGTAGTCATTGTGGGTTAGTTGCAGGACATTGGAATGGGGTTTGCATTCTAAAGTATATTAAAGGAGCCTTTGGAAAAGGTTTCTCATATGGACACAACAATAATTAAGCTCGGGTTGTGGAATATTCTATGCAGATTGGGTAGGCTCTCCTAATAATAAAAGATCCACTTCTATGCTTAATGTATATGATTTATACGCACCACCTTCTTAGATGTATTTTACTATATGGGCTTAGGTCCATCTCTGCGTAATGTATGCACATTCTACATGTATTATATATGTTTCTTGTGTTGTGCTTGTGACACACAAGGATTCCATCATGTGACGATCTATCATTTGTTTCTACAGTAGCTTAAGAAATTATTTTCTTCATCAAATTTTTTTAAACAGATGAATTAGTTCATTTTTCAGATCCAGTTATAAGTCAGATGGTGCCTCCTCATCAGAAGTTCGTAGAATACGAAGAAGAAGTATCAGCATTACACCCGAGATTGGTGATGATATTGCAAGGTTGATTGCTGCTCTCTTATGTTTATGGATCTGTATATCCTTAACATGATGTCCTTGGTGTAGATAAGTATTTATTCTGTTTTAGTTTTTTTTTTTTTGTAGAAAAGATAAGCTAATATGTACTTGCCTTGGTACCAGGTACCCTTAGTGTATTGAATTCTTGGTGATTACTCAACTTATCTGATAGATTCATTTGTAGATTGCTAGAGGCTTGACTGCTGTAAATGGTGTTATAAGAAAAGGTCGAGTTCAAGAAAGGGAGTGGGGGTGAGTGAATTGAACTATCAAGATTTTTAAAAAACTTTTAGAATGAATCTTTAAAGGGTTGATCAATTTTAGAATTTGGTTATCTTTCTTTTAATGTGTTCAAATGCAAGACAAGAACCAAAGAACAAATTAAAAATACAAAAAATAACAAGAGAGAGGAAAAAAGAGATGCTCAACAGTTTTATACTGGTTCACTCTTATACAAAAGTTAAATTCAATAGCTCGACTACACCAGTCAATCTCTCACTAAAACAAAATCGTTTACAGTAACAAAACAATACAAAGACACACCAAGAACACCTCTCTTAAACCCTACACCAGTAACATTCTGTTACTGAGCTGAGTCTGGAAACACTATCTATAAACAACAACCTTATAAAAGAAATGAAGAATACAATTGAAACGACATCACCTAAATCATGACAAGTACAATGAGAAGAGAATTTCAGATAAACACAAATTTCTCTTTCATCTGAGAAGAATGATCTTTAAAACACCAAAAGAAAGCTCCAAGAAAATGGCTTTGGGTCAGTGCAAACTCTCTCAGCATGGAGAAAGATTTGAAACTCAAATTTCAAAATTGTACCAAATGAGATGAAGATGAGAGTTATATAGAATATACTCTCTGAGTTTTAATGGATTAAAACTATGTTTTAATATGTTGATTTCACTTACTAGTGAAAAAAATGAATTAAATGATACTCTCAACATGTTAGAATAGACTGATTACATTCTTCTGAAAGCCCAAGATAGTTTTAATATGTTAAAAGCTCGTTTTAACAGATTGAAACAGATCTTCAGAACTACTCAAGGTTTTAAGTGATTTTAACAGATTGATTCGATAAAGCTATTTATTAAAATATTCACTGCTGCCATTTTAGACCTCAGATGAGAATATCAATGGACTAAAATATCTTTTATTCAGTTAAAATTATCTTGACATCAAGATAAGTTAAAAACACTTTTGAAAAAGCTTTCTTTTAAGTAAATAAGGATCAAACAACTCAGAGAGAGAAACTTACGTACAAATAAAAAATATAGAGACACACACTAAGCACATCTAAGTCTTCAATTTTCTTTTCAAATGCATCAAGGGTTGGATTCATCAGATACATCTAGGCACACTTGCCAGAAACAGCAACTCCAACAAATGGTTCCTCCTTTGTGATAAATAGCTACTGCATAGAGTGCATACGATTATACTTGTACTTTAATCAAGTGAACTAATGATCATTGATTTACAATTTTCGTAATGCATAATCATGTTATTTCAATGAAATATGAATGTAGCATATGTGCTGTTGTTGATTTGTAAGCTGTTTCATTAATGCTATAACTCACGATCTAATGTCTGCAGGGCGGTACGGGCAATGAATGAAACACTAAAGCAAAATCGTCTTTTGAGTGAGCAAGGGGTAGTTGATAGTTCATTGTTCCATTTGCCAAATGATAGAGCCGGCAGTATGGATCTTCAGAAAAAAGTGTGTCTGCATTATTTTTGTAACAATACAATATGCTTTATTTAAGCCTTGATACTCTGCCTGTTGCTTCTTTCAGTATATCCTATGCATCATAATTATGGTTTGATTACATAACTCAGTCTAGTAGAAAGCAATGTGCTCTCATAGTTCATAAGTATGATAAAAGAAGACATGTCAACTACTAAATTTGGTGATGGCTTTAGTATAATTTAATTTATACTAATTTGGAATATATTCACAGTTCTATAATGTGTTTATTATTGATGATTGCAGTAACAAGTAAACTATATTTACAAGGTTTTCTGGATTAACTTCCGTTATAAGGCATGTAGTTTGCCTCATCTGATTCCTGTTATGTGATATAACAGAAGTCAAGTTTCCATCTTGATGGGCATCAAGAGAGGTCCCCTTTGTATTCGCCCCACTGTGACCCTGTAACGTCTCAAAAGGCAATGTCATTACCCTCTTCCCCGCACGATTATAGAGGACAAGCGTCTGAGAGAAGTGAAGTGTCAGGATATCCAATGAATGATGAACTGGAGTCTACTTGGAATAAAGTCCTTGAATCACCAATGTTCAATGATAGACCTCTGTTGCCATATGAAGAATGGAATATCGATTTCACAGAATTGACTGTTGGAACTCGCGTTGGGATTGGTACGTTTCAGCTTTCCCCTTGTAGTTATCAAAATCACGAGTTTTGATTTTGCTGTTGGACTCAGTATCACTTGTGATTTAAGCATGGCTGAGTTTCTGAAATGACTGCAAATTAGTTTCTGGATGAATCACTTGACTCTAAATATTTCTTGAGGTTGGATTTCCCTGCATATTTCTTATTGATTGTGACAGACCTAGACAGATCTGGTCCGATCTGTTGAGGCAACCAGAGTTTTCCTAGTTTTTTCATTGTCTGATTTTAAATTTAAGATGATGCCTTTAAAATATTCAATGATTTTTACTTCTCCCACTTGAAAAATTAATGGATGATTCCTTTTATACCCTCTATTTGGGTTTCACCAATTTCAAGGTTTTGGGTTGGTGAGTGTGATCTCCTTTAGAGAAAGAACAAGAACAAGGAAAAAGAAAAAAAATGTTGAAGAACTATATGTATGTTCAGCTAAAGAAATACTGCCAAGTGAAGGTGGAAAGAAACTGAGTAATCAATTTATTATTAATTAGTAAAGAAATCTAGCCTAGAATTAGCAATTCAGGAACCCAAAATCAATCAAACATGACAAGGGAAAAACGAACTTTTGGAATTTATGAAGATATCTGAATTGAAGTCTCAGTATTTAGGGAAAAAATAAAGTTATATACCATGCTATTATTATTGAAATTGTGTATGCTCAGTTTATTAGTTAATTTTTTTAATTTGTTACTAAAACTATGATACAATTGATGATTTTAAATTCATGATTTTGAACCGTCGGGAGAAAAACTAGCTTCATATAAACTTATGACACGTGATTGTCCTGTTCTTTTCCAGGGTTCTTTGGAGAAGTTTTCCGTGGCATATGGAATGGCACAGATGTCGCAATCAAAGTTTTCCTAGAGCAAGATTTAACTGCTGAAAACATGGAAGATTTCTGCAATGAGATATCCATTCTCAGGTATTATACGCTGATTTGCTATTTTCCAGCAATTTTGTTTCATCAAACATTTGCTGACTCGCAGTTTGTTTGTTCCGTCTCTTTATTCCTCCAGCCGGCTCCGACATCCTAATGGTACTCCCCAATATCCTAACTAGTTATTATATGGGTCTTTTCAGTAATTGATCTTGGACATTCTGTTTTCTGGATGTTTTTGACAACTGAAAGTTTGGAATTATTACTCAATTCCTCCTTGCTCGAAATACTAAGAATGATATTGTGCATATATCTTTGTAAATAAGAATATCTCTTGGTGCATGACTTTTTTGGGACCATCTGATATATATCAAGCGACTGATTTTTATGCAGTTATCTTATTTCTTGGTGCATGCACAAAGCCCCCACGCTTGTCAATGGTAACTGAATACATGGAGATGGGCTCTTTGTTTTACTTGATTCATGTGAGTGGTCAAAAGAAGAAGCTTAGTTGGCGGAGAAGACTAAAGATGTTGCGGGACATTTGCCGGTAAGTTATTTGTGAAACATCCTGGTTATGTACAACTTTCAGAAGTTGAACACTTATTTCAGTAAGAAAAACGTATTCGCTTTTAAAATGGCATTTGATCTGTTAAAACATTCACAAGAGTTCCATGGTGGCGATTAGGGGCCTAATGCACATACATCGTATGAAGATTATTCACCGTGATGTGAAAAGTGCAAATTGTCTTGTGGACAAGCATTGGACGGTGAAAATATGTGATTTTGGACTTTCAAGAATAATAGAAGATTCTCCCATGAGAGATTCCTTGTCAGCTGGAACCCCGGAATGGATGGCTCCTGAACTTGTTCGAAATGAACCATTCACTGAAAAATGTGATATATTCAGCCTGGGGGTCATAATGTGGGAGCTCTGCACCTTGAATAGGCCATGGGAAGGCGTGCCTCCGGAGAGGGTATGTTTGATGGACGATTTTGTTAATCTTCCATAAAGAGTTTGCATTTCCTTTATGTTTTTATTGAAAATTTTGGTTCTTCAAAATGTGATGTTTTATTTATGTTAACACTTTAGTCTGCTGATTAGGTGGTTTATACCGTTGCTAACGAGGGTTCTCGATTGGATATTCCTGAAGGCCCGCTAGGCAGGCTGATTTCAGGTCTGCAACTGTCGAATTATTCGATGCCTTTTTTCCATCGATGCTATTATTTTATTCAGATTCCATCTAGTTTATTTGGTTACTCGATTTCTCTATGCAGAGTGTTGGGCGGAACCACATGAACGGCCAAGTTGTGAGGAGATCCTCTCTCGCTTGGTGGACATCCAGTACTCTCTGTTTTGATGCAGTGTTTATCGTTTTGTACATAGTGAATTTCGGGTAGAGTTGTTACTTTAGTGTTTTCGGCTGATGTAAACTTCTATGAATTTTTGTTCTTTATCTAAAGCATAATGAAACATGCATCGGTGCGTTTCTAACTAAAGTCTCATGTGGGGGCAATGAAAGTTAATCCATTATCCATCACTTATCTTCTGTGCGATAACAGAAAAGCAATATATTTATAATCTGTTATAGAATAATTTATTCTTTGACTAAAAATATTGGACACGAGTCTGGTTGTTACAGTATAAAAAGCGAGAAGGAAATAGAAAAATAGTAACTAAACAAAAAGATGAGCAAGATGTTAATAATGGAGAAAAACTCCGAAACGTAAACTTTCTACATGCAAGCAATTTCCATTGTCATGAACTGTAACATTACAAGTCAATCACAGATTTGACGCCTGTTCAGTGCATCTTCAAAGCGGCTGCACGAGGCCACTCTCATCTCTGTGCTCATGTCATTCTCAGGAGCTGGGTAATAATCCTCCCTCAGCTGTACATCCCTTAGGTTCGGTGTCTTGAGGAAAAAGTTCATGAAATGCTCATGAGCTGTTCCGTGAATGAAGAGCTTCCTCAAAGTGTAACATTCTTGAAGCAAACCAGCTGCTGGAAGTGACACACTCCTCTGGTTCACATCCTCATCTTGTGGTGGCCAGTAATGAAGCTCATTCAGACTCAAACTGCCAATCCCATTCAGAAAGAACCTCTCCCACAGGCTCAAATCCATTTGCCCTGATGGTGCTGTGAGGGCATAACCTTTAGTATCACCACAGTCCAGCTGCATCTTCAATAGCTGAGGATAACAAGCCAGAATGCTCAGACCAAACTCCCGCTCTGCTGGTTTCTGTTGCCCCCTGCTATCTCCTTCAACCTTTATTAGAATCTCTTCCAAACTGGGACAATCCTCCAACCCTGCCACTGGCAATGGAGTCAACAGATCACCAACTTTTATCCAAAGAGAAAGATACCGCAGCTTGTCCCAGCACTTGCCATAGAAACCATTGTCATTGCTTTCCAAAAAGGAATCTTGAACCCCCATTTCGTACTTGCATCTCTGCCTCTTCCTTTTGCTTGTATTCTCACATTCTCCACCCCCAAAGTAGTCCATTAACTCACCACCACCATCCAGTTCATCTAAACCCTTCAGATCAAAATTGAGAAACCCATGCCCCAATCCATCACTTTCCTTCAAACCATTCCACACACAATCCACATGGAGCCGCTCAATCCGGTCCCGAATGGGCTCCAAAGCTCTGAGAGTAGCGGCGGTGTCGAGGTTGACGCAGCCAGAAACCTTGACATCAATCATAGTCCTGCTAAGGAAACAAGCCATGGTCCTAAGCCCCTGCTCAGTCACAAGCATGCAACCCTGAAGCTCGAACCTAACAAGTCTGGAACACCCTCTAGCAATCTCAATCAACCCCATGTCATCAAGGTCCGCGCAGTTACCAACTGACAAAGATTGAAGTCCATGGCAGAGGGCAACTCCGTCAAGCTTTGACCCAAGGGCTAAGCAAATCCCTTGAAACTGGCCCAACTTCAGAACCCTCAAATTAGGGCACTTCGAACCCAACACTTCCAACGCCAAACTACTATCTCTCACATTTTTACAGACATCTAACACCAACTCTTCCAAAAGAGGAAGTCCGGAGAACAAAGTCACAAGAGTAGCACGGGTAACCCTACCTTCTTCTCCCCCGAAACCCTCGTTCTCTCGGCGATTTGAAAACGACGACGTATCGGCCAAGTGAAGCAGCGAGAGCTTGGGGCAATTTGAGGGAATAGCAACCAGCGTGTCGTCCCCAACAAACCCTATATATCTCGGATCGAAGTTGCAGGCCACGAGAAAGTGCTCCAGGTTAGGACACGACGCGGTGATGGATTCGATTTGATGAGACTTGAAACCCTCCGTGAAGGAAGTTGTCAAGAGGTTGAGGCGGCGGAGCGAGGCAGCAGTGTCAGGGTTGGCGGCCAGCACAGGCGGAAGGTCCTCTGGCCAGTGGTAGAACGAGGAGAGGTCGAGCGAGGCGAGCGATCGGCACTGCGAGAACAGCACGGCGAAGTCGGATCCCGCAGGCGACGTCGGCGGGCGCTGGTGCCAGCGCACGAGCTTGACGCTGGAGAGCTCCGGCCAGGGGGAGAGGAGGAGGAGGTGGAGAGTAGCGGGGTCGCGCGCGTAGACGGCGAGCGAGGTGACGTGCGGGAAGGCGTCGCGGAGGCGGAGCGCTAGGAGGCGTGGGTCGAAGGTGTTGGTGGCGGAGGAGCAGAAAAGCGCGTGGCCCCACGGCGAAAGGAAGGAGATGTCGAGGTGTGTGACGTGCGTGAAGGAGGTCGGGATGAGGTGCAGGTCACGCGCGTTCCCTCGCAGCGTGAGCGAGATGCGCGTCTTGCGCTCCAAGCGGAAGAAGCTTCGACACACCAGGGACAGCGAGTTTCGCGTGCGCGTGTCGGAGACGGCGGAGAAGACGTTCGACAGGATCTCCTCCGGCAGGTTGCTAACAGTTGTTCCGTCAGCCATTTTCGGTAAGACAATTCCAATCCCAGGTCTTTGTATTTTTAATATTTAATTTATTTAATTTTATGATATGACAGTGTACTGTATAGGAAGAGTGTTTGCAAGGAAGAGAGACTAGAGAGTGTGTGAAAAATGAAAATGGATTAGGTTGGGTTGTGTTTGTGAGGATGGATGGATGGATGGATGTTAATTAATTTATGGAAGGAGATGGTATTAATGGATGGATGGGTTTTGTTGGAGGCATGGAGAGGCAGGTGAATAGGATGTATGTGCATGTAGTGGAATGAAAGTTTGGGGAGAGATTGAAAAAGGAAAAGGATAAAGGAAAAGAAGGAATGGGTTTGGTTTATAGTGAAAGCCAGCCAAGGGCATGGGTGGAATGGTGCATACCAAATCTGTCTGCACGTTATCGAAGAAAAAGAAAAGGAATACAGACAAACCATACAGGATCGGATGGCCCCACAAAACCAGCCATTTTATCCCCAACATTTTATTAACAAATAACACTCTTCTCTTCAACTACACGTACCACAGTTTATAACCATTTTCAAATATTATAATTTTATTCTTATTTTTAAATTTAATCAACCATAAAAGGTCTGTGAAATATTCTCATCAGTTTTCTTTTTCATTTCCTTCTCTTCTTTATAATCTTCGTCACCTTCTTTTATTTGGCCAAGGACTAATCATTAATACTTCTGTAATCTCGTCTCTCCCCCACTGCCTTTTTCTTAACAGTATTTTTTCACTATTCAAATTTAAGATACAGATAATTATTATTATTGTATTTTCACTACCAACTTTTATTGCAACTAGATACTGATTGTTTAATTCTATCTGGCTTTTATAAAAATGTGGAACTTATATTTTATACCTCCACCAATTGTTTAAAACAATTATATAAAACTATGCTTTCTATCGTACTTTTATTCGTTAATGTAATTTAGTGATTATTAATAAAAATAGTTTCTATATTATATAAAACCAATAATATTATATTTTACATTTGAATTTAAATAATAATAATAATAATCTGGGATAATTTTCTTTTTTTTTAGATTTTAGATTTTATTATTAAGTTCCGAGAGTCTTTGTTAAACTAATTAGACTTATGGCTATTTCGTTTTTGGTTTTGATGATTTGGAAGGGGAGAATTATTTCAGGTTTCAGCATTAGAATAAAACTCAATTTGTTATTGATTCATATTAGAATGCCAGGTAATTAAGCATGCTAAAGAGGTTAGTTACAAGTGTGGAGAGTGATCGTTTTTTTTTGTTTTTTTTTTTTTAGGCATCTCGTTCCACGATCTATCCACAGTAGATGAAATATATGTTTTTCTTTTGGTAAATATATGTTTTTCTTTTGGTAAAAATATTGAGTTTAAAGTTTCTCATATTTTTAGAGAGGGCACCAACTTGCTTCTTTAGGGTTGAATAATTTGCTTCTTTGTATATAATTGTTGAAGTTTGGGATGTCAATCTAACATGAGTTTTATATAAAAAAAAATTAATAATAAAATACAAAAATAATAGTATGAATTATCATTTAAATTTTATTTCCTAAATCGTCGGTCATAATTTTTTTTAGAAGTGTGATTGTATCCTTGTCAAAAATTACAAAAGTGGTTGAATTTGTTTGATCAATTACACGAACATTGATCTTATACCTAAAATAGAAATTTACACATATTCATTAAATAAGAATACCATGTTAAAAAGAAAAAACTAACAAAAAAATGTTTTAAAATATATGAAAAGTAATTAGGCATAATTTGTTGGATATGCACCTCAGAGACGAGTGCAAGACAGCGTTTATGATCGAAACGTCTTGTTACAACTACACGGTGATGCCCTTCGGGCTGAAGAATGCAGGCGCCACCTACCAGAGGCTGATGGATAGGGTCCTTGCACCCATGATAGGCAGGAATGTGCAGGCCTACGTGGATGACATGGTGGTGACCTCACAGGAGAGGGATCAACATGTGTCTGATCTGGAAGAGCTATTTGCGACGATAGCAAAGTATCGGTTGAAGCTAAACCCTGAGAAGTGCGTGTTCGGGGTCGGGGCGGGTAAGTTCTTGGGTTTCCTACTCACCGAGCATGGGATAGAGGCGAACCTAGAGAAATGTGTGGCAATCCTTGCCATGAGAAGCCCAGCCTCGGTCAAGGAGGTGCAACAGTTGACCGGGAGGATGGCCGCCCCGTCCAGATTTGTGTCAACTGGTGGGGAAAAAGGACACCCTTATTTTCAGTGTTTGAGAAGGAACAATCGGTTCGTGTGGACTGAAGAGTGCAAGGAGGCGTTCCCTAAGTTAAAGGAGTATCTAGCTACCCCTCCCGTGTTGTGCAAGCCGCAGTTGGGCACTCCGCTCCGATTGTACTTTGCTGTAACGGAGTGGGCGATTAGCTCGGTCCTCGTCCAAGAGTAGGATCGGGTGCAGAAACCAATATACTTTGGAGTAAAGTATTGCAAGGACCGGAGGTAAGATACCAGGCCCTGAAGAAGGCGGCCTTAGCCATGGTGTTCTCGGCTAGAAAGGCTTCGTCACTACTTCCAAAGTTTCACAGTGGTGGTGATGACGGACTTACCTATCCGAAAGGTTCTACAGAAACCGGACGTGGCAGGAAGGATGGTGCGCTGGGCACTGGAGTTCTCAGAGTTTGATGTTCAGTACGAACCCTGAGGCCCCATCAAGGGCCAAGTGTATGCAGATTTTATAGTAGAGCTCTCCCCGTCAGATGCACGGCAAGGGGAGGAGGCCAGCTTCAGATGGGTGCTTTTATTGGATGGATCATCCAACCAGCAAGGCAGCGGAGCTGGCGTAATCTTGTAAGGACCGCACGGGCTATTGATTGAGCAGGCCTTAAGGTTCGTTTTCAAGGCCAGCAACAATCAAGCAGAGTATGAATCTCTCATCGCCGGCATGCTCTTAGCCAAGGAGATGGGAGTGCAAAGCTTATTGGCAAAGAGCGACTCCCTTCTAGTCACAAGTCAGGAGACTGGGGAATATCAAGCTAAGGACCCATAGATGGCCGCGTACCTAGGGTACGTCCAAGTCTTGAAGAGTTCGTTCGCGGTGTTTGAGCTGGTGCACATCCCGAGAGCAGAATACCCGAGCTGACTTTGTTGGCCAAGCTCGCCAGTTCGAGCAAGGGGGGAAAGCAGAGGACGGTGTAAGCAGTGTCAACAGCACGCCGACTGGCACAAGGCGCCGCCAGAAGAGATGAGGTCGATTTACAACCCGTGGCCATTTCACACATGGGGAATCGACATTCTGAGGCCTTTTCCTTTGGCGGTAAGACAATTGAAGTATCTCGTAGTGGCCATTAAATACTTCACGAAATGGATAGAGGCTGAGCCAGTAGCGCAAATCACAACTCACAAGATATAACACTTTGTGTGGAAGAATATAGTGTGCCGTTTTGGTGTGCCGAGGCATCTAGTTTCCGACAATGGCACACAGTTTGCGAGTCAGCAGCTGGGCAAGCTGTGCACGGAGGTCGGAATAAAGCAGGTGTTCACATGGTTGAGCATCCCCAGAAAAATGGGCAGGTTGAGTCTGCCAACAGAGTCCTACTCAGGGGTCTGAAAAGAAGACTTGAGAAGGCTAAGGGATCTTGGGCGGAGGAGGTTCCTAGGATAGTGTGGGCTTACCACACCACGCCTCAGTCCACCACCCGAGAGACACCCTTTAGCTTGGTGTATGGGTCAGACGCGATGATTCTGGTAGAGATTCAGGAGAGCTCGCCACGTTTTCAATATTTCGTGGCTGAGGAGTCTAATGATGAGAGGAAGGTGAATTTGGATCTGCTGGATGAGGTCAGGGAGGAGGCGAGGATCAATAAGAGAAGGGTGGAGCACAAGCACAACTCCAAGTTAAGGCCTAGACAGTTCTAGGTCGCTGACCTGGTAATGCGAAAGGCTCACCCATACCAGTTGGAGAACAAGTTGTCCCCAAGTGGACTGGTCCTTTTAGGGTGACGGAGGTCCTCGGCAACGGGGCGTACAAACTTGAAACTTTAGAAGGAGGCGCAATTCCTCGTACATGGAATGCGACCAATCTAAAGTTTTATTTCAGTTGAACTCTAGCGTTGTACACAGTTTCAAGGGGACACTCTTTTTCCCTTACAAGGGTTTTTTAATGAGGTCACTCAATAAAAATTGCGATTGAAGTATACGTATTCTCAAATTTTTGTGCAATGCAGGGACAAACTTGTCGTCTTGGTGTTTAGACACCTCGAGAGGGAGTGACAACTTCCTTTAGGACGCCTCTCCCTCGAGCGTGGGCGCCAAGTACGAACAACAAGGTTCAACTAGGAACAAACGTTTCGTCTTGGTGTTTAGACACCTCAAGAGGGAGTGGCAACTTCCTTTAGGACGCCTCCCCCTCGAGCGTGGGCGCCAAGTACGAACAACAAGGTTCAGTTAGTGACGAACTTGTCGTCTTGGTGTTTAGACACCTCGAGAGGGAGTGGCAACTTCCTTTAGAACGCCTTCCCCTCGAGCGTGGGCGCCAAGTACAAACAACAAAGTTTAGTCAGTGGCGAACTTGTCGCCTTGGTGTTTAGACACCTCGAGAAGGAAATACAGCTTCCTTTAGGACGCCTCCCCTTCGAGCGTGGGCGCCAAGTAAGAACAACAAGGTTCGACCAAGCTAAGTCCTCCTTTGCCTGTGAGCAAAGACGAGGCTAGGGGAACGCCTAGAGACTAGAAACCTTGAGGAAGAGTGGCAGCTCCCGCGTAGGACACCTCCTCTCAGGTACGGACGCCACGGCTAAGCGAAAGGAGTCCCAGTTAAGTCCTCTATCGTCTTAGGGGTAAAGATGGGGCCAGTTACTACATCTTCCCCAACCACAAAGCAGGGGTAAGGATCAGAAAAGGAATTTCCATTGTCCTGACAGAATCAGGGCAAGGCCAGTTAAAGGTTCACGCATGCCTCGCCTCCATCTCAAGTTACCAGGTAGTGAAGGTAGTAAGCGTGCTACCTAAGGTTCAAAGTCTTAAGTTTGCCAAGAAGGTCGTGTGCTAAAATGGTTAGTATTGAAGCGCTATTAAGTAAGATCGACAATAAAAGACATAGTGATTGGCAAGCGAAGATGAATAAGACAAGTAGAGCAAATGCAGTAAAGACGAGTAAGGAAAGGTGCAAGGTCATATTAAATACAAGTTTACAAAGGGGCATTGTTTCGAAGATTAAATTACACAAGCCAAGCTCCTATTGAAGGCGCCTAGGCACAATCTGCCCATCAACGATGAGCTCCGTCTTGGCTTTCTCAAAGACTTTAGCTTGTAAGGTGAGCTCCGCCTTGGCCTTCTCAAGGGCTTCAGTCTTTAAGGTGAGCTCAGCCTCCACCTTGCCCAGTTGCACCTCCCGGTCAGCGAATCGCTCTTCAAGATTGACCATTTTAGCCTTGTTGGCCGCAACTTCTTCTTGGAGTTCCACCACTTGGGTACGTAGTGGCACAACTTTGCCTAGCAGGGTGGTGTACTCTTGGCCTTTGTCATGGAGCTTCTTGTTAGCTTCTAACTCGGCCTGTCGAAGGGCACTTAGCTCCTGGTTTAGTGCAGTCTCACGGTTGAAGAAAACCTGAGCCTGTTTCGCAAGTTGTTCCTTCACCAGGGCCAATTCTTCAGCCCAAAGTAGTTGCTCTTTGGCCTTCGACTCTGCCTCATGGGAGAAGGTGTCAGCTTGGGCAAGGAATTCACCAAGGAGCCAAATTCTCCCGCACAGCCTCGTTGGTGGAGCTTCCCATGGCCCCTTTCTAGTAACCTTTAAGGATTTGTTGAAGGACCAGTGGAAGCTCAAGGGCTAGAGCAGGGGGAGGCTCAGGGGCGTTTTCACCCTCACCCTCGAGCGCGAAAAGGCTTTGGGGGGATGAGGCGCTCGGAGGGTGCTCCCTGAACGAGGTAGGACGACTGACTAATGTGGAATGCGAGGGAGCCGCCACAGCCGCCCTCCGCCTCTTGAAGACAGGGCCATCCAAGGTGTCCTCCTCATCATCAGAAGCTATGTTTACCACCCTCTTGCCCTTCTTAAGGGGGGCTGGAGTTGGAGAGGCCCCGACAAGGGGAATTGTGGCAATAGGGGCTGAGGAAGCAGGGGCAGGAATGGTTTGGGTGGTAGGTGGAGCAGCGGGTGCTGAGGCGCCCGCACCAGCAGCGATGTCATCACGAAGGGCTAGAACCTCAACTATTCTTGCCTTTGAAACCTTTGTATGACGACTGAAACAGGGTAAGGAAGACTCTTCCCACCACACTGCTAAAGCTCACCCATAAGTTCTTCCCGGGTTTCTTGGCTTCGAAGAAATGAAGGAAGACGTCGATGGAGGGGGCATGTCCAAAGTGATTGCAGAGTATGGAGAAAGCCCTTATGAAGGCCCAGCTGTTGGGATGTAGCTGGGCAGGGGCAACATTTATTTTTGTTAGCAACTCCCTTTCAAAGCTGCTGAAGGGAAGGCGCTGCCTAATGTGCTTGAAGACAATTTGGTAGAAGAAGAAGAAGGGTTCACCTTCGTTGGTGCGACTGTCCACGCACACGGGTTCGTCCTCTACGCAGGGACGAACCGAGATGTAGGCACCGCACTCTCTCCCGAACATCCTACCCCTGAACTCAGGTTCGCTATCTAGATGTGCCCTCCAGTCTGCAATAGAGGTGAGGGTGGAGGTTTCAGCAAGGAGCTCGTCGGAGGTCCATGGGTATAAGGGCTTGTGGTTGACGCTAGGTGGGGGAGGGTTAGCGGTGACTTTCGTTCGTGCCATGATGAAAGAAGCTAGAAACAGTAAGAAAAAGAAGAGAGCAAAGGTTCAGAAAGGGGGGCTATGGTGTGAAACTAAAGAAACACAGAAAAACCCTACCCTCGCAGGAAAACCCAAAAAACAGAGGAGCGAAGAGAATGCAGAAGAAAACTTAAAATGCGGAAGTTTAAACAGTCCCAGGCAGTTATGAATACGCAAAATCAGAAATAAAGAGCAATCAATGGAGAAAAATCATACCTTTGGTTGCTGTTGAGCGAAAGTTGTGATTTTTGCGGCAAAGGATACGAGAGCGCTCGAAGAAGAAGATGGGGAGTGCAAGGGAAGTTTTGAGTGATGAAACAGTGCATGAAGTGCGTGTTTTTTGAAACATTCTAACGGAAACATGGAAACGCAAGCGACGTTAAGTCACAGCCGTTTGATCAGAGACACGTATGCGCTGATTAAGGCAGGAACAAGAAAACATCACTTTGGTGCACTGTACACATCTTGTCACATGAAGCCACGTAGGTCGGCAGTGCTAGGCCATAGTCTCTTTGCTGAACAAGTTGATAGCTTGAGACTGGGGGGCTTGTGTACCGACCAGTCCTCGGACTCGGGCGTTGACCAAAGTCATGATGGGGCCCCGAAGGCTGGGTCCACTGAGAGGTTGGCAAATTAGGACAGAGTTTCGCTAGGCTCACGGATAAGGGGAGCCAAGGAGGGGGCGACATCGAGGCCAAGCGTGGAGGCCTCAGAGCTCGGCAACCCAACAGTAAAGATGGACCGAAAAAGGTGGTTTCCAGGCCACACTCCAGTTACCAGTAAGGGGAAACCTAGATCACGAGGGGTCCGTGCATGGAGTGTAGGGAACGCGGTAGTACGCACCACCATCAAAGAGCCACTGGAAAAAACATGACTTGTAAGGGTCACGTCCCAAGGGTGATCTCCATGCATGGCACGTGAATAAGACAGGGAACTCCCAGGGCGGATAACCTAGAGATTAGGTGCATGAGTTGGTACCCAAGTGGTCATCCCGCGCCAGTTGCACTTCGACAGGGTAGTCTTACACACTAGATGGCCTAAGACTGGGTGACAGTGTCGCTAAGACGCACCTACAATATGCTTAAGTCATAGTTAGCAAGAGGGGCAGAGACACTGAAAGGTATATAAAGGGAAACAACTAGCGTAACAAGGTACACATTTCTAATGCAAGTAACACAGAGATAATACACACACAGAACTCTTAGAAGTTAGAGTTTTTGGTGTTTCTTTGCCCGGTGTTTGACTTGAGCGTCGGAGTGCAAACGACCGCGAGGGCATCCGTTGTCTCTTTCTTTTTAGGTGATTCACAAGAAGGAAAGCGCTGTTGAAGAGGAGGGATTCTCAAACGCACAACTGTCGTAGATGCACAAGGCACCTTAGGTCAACCGGCGGGAACACCTATATAAAGAGGAGCCTTGCTTTTGTAAACATAAGTTAAATATTGAAATTGAAAGTGAAGTTACTTTCTAGAATTTGAGTGGTTTCTTTGTGAGATTTGCTCTCCTTCTCTTTGTCTTATCTTGTGGGTCTTGGGAATCCTCAAGTGGCGGCACTCTCACCCATCTTGGAGCCTTCTATCATCCAAGTGGCGTGATCACTCCCATTGTCTTCAACCACATAAGTTTCTTCAACTCTTCATCTTCTTCTTCCATACCCATTCTATATCAAAAACTCTAAAACATGTTTTGTTTCCTGTTCTTGATTTTTAATCGGTCAAATGTTTTTTTTTGAATGTTTCTAATCAATAGTTTGTCATTGGTTCTTGTTTTAATCGGTTGGAATTACTTGTTGATGTTCTATTTGGTTCATGTTCTTAAAATGGGTTTCCCATGGGTTTATAATGGGTTTCTTGATTTGTGTTCTTGAATTGCTTGTAAAATCTTGATCCAATTCTTGAAAGTGTCATATTATGTTTCATCTCTTAATTAACTCCCATCAACATGTACCGATCTAACTAATGGGCCAACGACCCACATGTTTAGATTATGGGCCGAACATGCCGAACTGTACACAACATAAATAATTATTATCATTAACTTTGCCATGATATATAAATTTGTTATAAAGTTATTATGAAAATTACATATATTTAAATTTGTCATCATATTATTCTGAATATAACTTAAATGATTATTATCATTTAAATTTGTTGTGATGTTTTAAATCTGTTAGTATATTATTATGAAAACCACATATCTTTGGAAATCTGTTATCATGTTATTCTAAAGATAACATAAATGATTAATTATTATCTTTAAGTAAAGATAAAAGATATAATTGTTATTTTTTAAATCTGTTATCATATTATTGTGAAAATCATAGATATATGTAAATCTGTTATCATGTTATTTTGAAGATAACATAAATGATTATTATCTTTTAAGTCTGTTATGATATTATTCTGAAGATGAAAGATATAATTGTTATTATTTAAATCTGTTATATATCATTATGAAAATAACAAATATATGTAAATTTGTTATCATGTTATTCTAAAGATAAGATAAATGATTAATTGTCATTTAAATTTGTTGTCATATTATTCTGAATATAACATAAATAATTATTATCATTTAAATCTACTGTTATTATGAAAATCACATATATATTTAAACTTGTTATCATATTATTCTAAAGATAACACAAATGTTTATTATCATTTAAATCAGTTGTGATATTTTTATCATCATTATCATGATCTCTCACATGAGAGAAATTATTCTTGTTACTAGATATAGAGCATAGTAGTGTAAAAGTATATGTTTAGGAAAGTTCTGGCAAGGAAAGACTTGGTATTTAAGCGCGTTCATTGGTGACCCACCTCTCTTTCCTGGGTACTTACCTGGTGTACTAGTTCCCGGTCCACAATTGTTGTTTCAGTATAAACTGAGATGTCGCTTCATCATGATCTCTCACATGAGAGAAATTATTCTTCTACTGGATATAAAGAGTAGTAGTATAAAAGTACATGTCTAGGAAAGTTCTAGCAAGGAAGGACTTGGTATTTAAGCGCATCTATTGGTGATGAGGACCTAGGAGAGAATGCACCTACTGACCAGGCCCAACCTATGAGGAGTAAGACTATGAGCATGCCTCAAGACATAGAGTCAGGTCAAGATTCTCCAACCACTACCTTAACACCTAGTTTGCCCCAGAGGATCACGAGGAGCTGAGCACAGGCTTTGGGTGTTGAGCATCAGTGGGTTTCCTTATTTTTAATTTCGGTAGAATAAGTGTCATTTAGCATTAAAGGAGGGGGATGAGCTATCACTTTGGGCTTGTTTTAACCTACCTTCTAGAATGTAGGATGATGGTGCGGCATTGACCAAGGTCAATAGCTTAGTCGCACTATATTTCTCCTTTTCCCATCATACCCCTCTTCCTTATTTTCCAAGGCTCCTTCACTTATAAATAGGAGGCCTCCCTCATTGTATTTTTAAGTTGAATTTTGAGAAGTAAAGCTTCACATTTTGTGTAAGCTTATAGTGAAGCTTGTTTCCTCTTTACATGGTCTTATCTTGAAGAGTATGAGGCTCTCAAGTGGCAGCCCTTCTACTCATCTTGGTGGACTCCACACCCCAAATGGCGTGATCATCCTCACCATCCCTTCCCTAAGTTTCTTCTTCCATGTTCCTTTCCATTTTTCCATTCCATTTATGCTCTTAATTTTCATATGCTTCCTTGAATTGTGTTCTTGGGTTTTGGCTCATTTATTAAGTATGGATCATCATTTGGTTTGGCAATGACCACCATTGATGCTTACCATGTTCCCATTTCATTTCCGCAATTGCATTTCATATTCAACATATATTGTTTTTCCATCTTTGCCTTTGTGAAGTGAATCTTCACACTTACTTAACCATTTTGTTAAGTTCGTGTCCAGTAGGAATCTTTCTCAGGTATTCACCATTAATTGCTAAAATATCAATCTTAAGTAAAGTGTCATATCTAAAATTGGCTAAATCTAAAATCAATCCACATCATGTGGTTATCAGAGCTTAGGTTATTGAGCTTATTTTTCTTTGAGTTGATTTGACACTTTACTTTTCTTGCACCTTTAATTCCTTGTCTTTACATTCAAGCACATTTAATTTCTTGTATTTACTTCAAGCACTTTTAAATTCAGCTCTTTACTTTCTTGCTTTTCAATTCAACATTATTGTTATTCATTAGTTTTGTTCGCTTTTTGAATGTTCCTTCATGTTTTTTATTGTTCTTGCCTCTTTTGCCTTGAGTCTTATCTTCTTTAGTGTTATAGGAGTCCTTATACTTTGATTCTACTTGCTTTGCTTTTAATTGTGAAAGTTTAAAAGTATTTAGAAATTTGTTTTAGTAGAAGTAGATTTAAGTTGCAAACAAAAGATTTCAAGTGAACAATTAATTTAAATCCTAAACTTTTTGTGATATTTGGAGTTATATGAAAATATGCATGATCAAAACTATTTCCATAATCCAAGAGCAAGTATAAAATAAAAAAAATAGAAGAGGAAAGGAATTTGCACAAACACAAAGTCTTGTGTCTTAATCTTTTCAAAGAGCAACATTTCAAATTTTGGATTCATTTTCATTGGCAAATTGATTTCAGCATTGTGAAATTTTTTTATCCTTTTGCTTTAACAATTTCTAAAGAAAGATTCATTGTTAAAAATTTAGTAAGTATCTTAGAGTCTTTTTGTCTGCCTTTTTTGTTGATTGTCTTTCTTAAAATTTTTTTGCCATACATCTTTTCTCAATTTTGGTTTAGGTTTCTTGCTTTGAGCTTTTCTTGTTTGTCTTTTGAAATTTCTTTAAGTTTTGTTGTGGTTCCATTAAGATCAAGTGATTAGGGCTTTGGTCTTTTTCATTTGAGAGTTTTCAACATCATGATAGACCTTTGTTGAGAGAACAAATTTCTCTTTGAGTTCTTTGAGTGTTCTCCTCTTTGTTTTTATACAAAAGTGACGTGAGTCTGAGGGAGAGTGATCTAACTTTTCTTCTGTAATTGTTTGTTCATTCTTTGTATTTTATGGCTCATCTTTCTTCAAGGGAATCTTCAAAACCCCAATCTCCCTAAAAGGCATTCCTTATGGGTGAGTTGGCGGCGACCAGAAGATCCTTAACACAAAAGGAGTAAGAGATGATGCAAATGAAGGAGAGGCTCTAAAGGCTTGAAACCGCTCAAGTAAGACAACCAAGGAGGTGGGAGCATAGGAGAGTTACAAGGAGTTTTACTCAATATAGTAGCCATGAGGAATAAGAAGAGTGGAGATTGAACCAATTTGATGAAAGGCGCCAACATCAACACCATGCTCCTAAAATTTATTTTCCATATGTAGAATTTCCTAGTTTTAGTGGGGAAAGTGACCCCAACATTTACCTAGGATGAGAGGCTAAGGTAGAACAAATTTTAATGTACATGAGGTCCAAGAGGACCAAAAGGTAAAATTAGCCTTCTTAGAATTCTTACACTATGCCATGCAATGGTGGCATAAGATTGTAATGGACATTGGGCTAAACAAAAGGCTAGCCGTGGTCTCTTGGTATGATTTGAAAGACTGCATGCGCGCGAGGTTTGTTCCTCCCTACTATAGGAAGGACTCTTGAAGCTCCAACGCCTTCAACAACGACCTAGTAGTGTAGATGATTATTTTAAAGAGCTTGAAACAATTTTAACTAAAATTGACATGCATGAAAGTGAGGAGTCCATAATTGCTAGATTTGTAAGTGGTTTGAGAAGGGAAATCCAAGATGTGGTAGAACTTTATGAGTATTCCTCATTAGAAAAATTGGTTCACCTTGCCATCAAGGTTGAAACCCAACTTTCAAAGAAAACTCATTTCAAAAACTCTCATAATGATGGCTACTACCAATCATCTTGGAAAAACAAAAACAAATCTTCTTCCAAAAATTTTCCTTCAAATTTTGTGAAAGATTCCACTTAGAAATCTAGAAATTCTAAACCCTCCACTTCTACACCTAAGTCACCCACCAAAACCTCAAGTAAAAAGTGTTTTAAATGTCTAGGTTTTGGGCACATTGCATCTAATTGTCCTTCAAAAAGAAACATGATGGTTAAGGAAAGGGTTGTCATGAGTGATCATAACTCACAAAGGTCTAGGTCCCCTACCCCTTCTAGATCTCCAAGTGAGGAAGAAAGTGAGATTCCATGTGAAGGAGACTTATTGGTAGTGAGGCGCATGCTAGGCCAAGTTTTAAAACCTTTTGATGAAAGTCAAAGGGAAAACATTTTCCACACTAGGTGCCTCATTAATGATAAGTTATGCTCCTTAATTGTGGATGAGGGGAGTTGTGCAAATGTGGCAAGCACAAGAGTGGTAGACAAACTTGGGTTACCTACCATCCCTCATGCAAAGTCCTACAAACTTCAATGGTTAAGTGAAGAGGGGCGGATCATAGTAAATAAGCAAGTCCTCATAGCCTTTTCTATTGGTAAATATAGGGATGAGGTCACGTGTGATGTTGTCCCTATGGAAGCTACTCATATTCTTTTAGGTATGCCATGGCAATATGATAGGAAAACCCTCCATGATGGCCTTACCAAATAAAGAGGGCATGCTCTTGTAAATTCAGAATTTAGAAATTGAAGAAAGGAAACTCTACTCAAATTGAGAGAGAATTGTGAGAGATTTTGATGAGAATCAAATAAAGGAGGCTTTTATTAATGGAGGAAGAGGACATCCACCCTCATATTTGAAGTTCTTCCTTCTAGTCTTCTCAAAATTAAAAGAAGACATAAAATAAAGATGAGGC
>Ga0123342_1000453_pt1 | contig 64543 bp, 38 predicted proteins | sample Turbeawhitnodule_FD_89960 | JGI IMG/M metagenome (GOLD analysis project Ga0123342, IMG submission 89960) | Root nodule microbial communities of legume samples collected from Mexico - Turtle bean Mexico white nodule | ecosystem: Host-associated > Plants > Roots > Nodule | place: Mexico: Nepantla... | reverse complement strand
AGAAGGGATTACACTTGTTCACAGTACAAACTGAAATCAATACAATTGCAATCCTATTCCACTCTCTTTGAAAACCCAAAGCTTGATGTGAATGTTCAAATCTTAGAATCAACTTTGTCACAAATGAAAAACTCAAATCTCTTTTTTCTTTCTTGTTTGAAAACATAAACAAACCATTTATATTTTCCAAAGATCGGTCAAAGCAATTAATGAAGGAGCGTATTCAGTTGAAAAACATTTAAAGCACTTTCAACAACCAAAACTGAATTCTATTAGGATTTTCAAAGAAATAATCGGTTGAAACCACGAAACAATCGATTGTTTGGTTTGACAGTTAAGTCAACCAAACTAAAACAGTTTTCAACCTTTTCAAAACTCCTAAGAGTAAAACAACCGGTTGATTCAACAAAACAACAGCAACAACAAACACCAGCCTTTCATCAAACACTTTGGATTTGGATTCTTCAAAGCACTTAATCACTCTTGATCAACAAATTGTTGACTAACAGATTGCTAAATCCAAAAGCAATATTTCAGTTACGGATTCGTGGATTTGGAATTTTTTTGACTTATGGATTGGTGGAGTCGGAATGCATTTTTTGACTTATGGATTGGTGGATCCGATATGCATTAATTTAGTTTTGTTGTTTTTGGTGCGATTTTTAATAATTTGTTGGAATTTTATGGTAAAATGTTAATTCGTAGAAGTATGGACAATGACAAAGGATTCAAACAAGGATTATATAATGATGTTGATGTGTGGGATGGTCTACATGATGATGATATTGAGAAGTCATTATTCAACAAAACAATAGACAATATATAGAAGAAATGTGAATGTACGGATGCATTTACTACATATGAGGTAAAGTTGAAGTTCGTAATGTATGTTTAGGTTGTTTGTTATTTGGTAAATTAAATCATTTGTTGTGATAACTTTTGTAGATATTTTGTACTCGAGATGAGCTCTTGATGTGTGTTAGAAAGTTGCGTTTCATTTTGTTTTTTTAATTGTGATATTGAGATCAGATACTTCAACTGGCCAACGAGGAAGAAAGACATTTGTATTATTAGGTTGTGAGAGAGGAGATAAATACATACGACATAAGAAAAAATTACAGGTTACTGAGAGTGGAAGTAACAAATGTGATTGTCCTTTTAGATTACAAGGGTATCTAATAAAGAGTGGTGAAGGATGAATATAAAAATTACTTTATGGGTCTCATAATCATGACTTGGCAAATATGTTTGTTGATCATCCATATGCTGGTAGGTTCACATCCACTGAGAAGTCAATGCAATGAAGCCCAAAAGTATTTTGCTAACAATGAAAGAGCATAACGAGAAAAATGTGACCACAATAAAGCAAGTTTACAATGTACAATATGTGTATAGAAAATCATAACGAGGTGACAAAACTGAAATGCAGTAATTGATTATGTTACTCGAGCGAGATATATATGTCCATTGGTCTAGATTTGAGGAAGGGACAAAAGTTGTTCAAGATTTATTTTGGACACACCTTGTCTCAGTGAAGCTATTAAATACCTTTAACATTGTATTGGTGATGGACAGTACGTACAAAATTAATAGGTATAGGATGCCCTTGCTTAAAGTTGTTGGTGTTACCTCAACAGGATTGACCTTCAGTGTTGCATTTATGTTACTCGCATCAGAACATCAACATAACTCTGTATGGGCCTTGAGAAACTTAGAAGTTTGTGTTTTAGTGTTGATTCACACACAAAGGTTGTGGTCAGTGATAAAGATATTGCTCTAATGAATGCAATAAATGTTGTGTTTCCCGAAGCTACTCATTTGTTATGTCGTTTCCACATTGATAAAAATGTTAAAGCAAAATGTAAAATGATTATTCATCCAAAAGAGGCATGCGATCAAGTTATGGAATCTTGGGGAGCTATTGTTGATTGTCATAATGTAGAGTCCTATGAACATCGTGTGGATGCATTTAATGTTGTTTGTTCACCATGACCTATATATATTGAATATGTGATTAGTACCTGATTAAATTCACACAAAGAATATTTTGTTGAGGCTTGGACAAATAAGGCCATGCACTTAAACAACATGACAAGTAATAGGGTTGAGTCTACACATTGGAGTTTAAAGAGGATCCTTGAGACGCCAGTGAGGGACTTATGCTTTTGTTGGAATTCCATGAATAAGATTATCATCTTGCAACATAATGCAATTAAATCTTCATTTGAAAAGAACTTGCATGTGGTGAGTGATATCTTTAATATGACAAGATATAAGAAATTGGTGGGCTTTGTATCAAAATATGCTTTGCAGTATATTGCAGAAAAGAGTGATTGAGTTGAATATGTTGGTTTAGATAAATCTTTTTGTGGGTGCACCATTAGATCTACTCATGGGCTTCCTTGTGCTTGTGAATTGGCTTCCATTGTTGTAGGTAGAATACCATTGCAGTCGGTGCATTTCATACGGATACGATTAAGCTTTTTAGATATTTCAATTGATGATACTTCAACAGAGTTGTCCATCCAACAAGAGTGGGTTGTCATCATGAATCTGTTCAATGAGGTTGATATGGCTGGTAAGGTTAATATCAAAGCCAAATTATGTGAGATTGCCTATCCACGTAAGATATCTTTATGTCCACTAAGTGAGAAAATAAAAACAAAAGGTGCACAAAAAGGGCGTCCAAGTAAATTTGCTAAGTCAACGAAGCGAAATCCTTCTTGCTTTGAACATGTTGATGTTATTGTTTCACAACGTGATAGTTCTTCTGCTTTGAAATGTAGTAAGGGATTCATTTTGGAGACTCCTTCGACCAAATCAAACCCAACGCTATATCAATTTTCTGTGGAAATTCATCCTTACATTGTTGATATTCTTGATGCTAAGGCTGGCAACCATTATGGCTATCATGCGGTTGTTGCATTATTGGGTATGGGAGAGGAGTCATGGGCTATTGTGCACATGAACTTGCATAAAGAACTTTTTCAATGGCGTCAAGAATATATTGATTTATTTGACGAATATTTGAAAAATTCACTTCTTATTGACCACATGGTAATTCTATTTATTTTGAATGATGTTATTTATTGTAAAATGGTTTATGGGTTGGATTAACTTATTACATTTTGTTCTATTTGCAAATTAGTACAAATAAGTGAATGACAATTATGGATATGAGACACGTTATTGCGAATCAATATAATGTGATTGTTGTGTGTTTATCTGTTAAACAATCATTGATTATTTTCCTATTAAGGTCTCGACCTCCAATAGATTTTAATCACCGCCGCATAATCTGTATTGGACATGTTTATGGAAATCATTTTGTTCAGGTTTGTTGAACTTCATTATTAAAGAATTTTAGGAATCATTGGAAAACAGAATTAATGACATTGCTTACAATTTTGAACAGGTTGTTTGATTACACCAATAAATATTTTCTGGTCTACTCATTTTTATAACATTGGGGGGTGTAGGAAGAAAAATATAGGGTGCAGAAAGAAACTCTCATGACAAACGACATGTGTTTACACGAATTCTCCATGCACCTCCATTGGTTCTTTTTGCACCTTGATATAATTTTAAAATTCCAAACTTACCCTTGTCAGTCTATGTTAGACTTTTGGTTATGTGGGTGAATTATTCTTCATTTTGAAGGGTGATGGTTCATTGCGGTGGTGATTTGTGGTTAGTGGTGGTGAAGATTGGTGGCTGAGGTGAGTTTTTCTTTTACCATTTCCTTTTGTGTATTTTTTTCATTTTGTTTGTGTATACTAGATTACATAATCTATAACATATCCATTGTCAATATACATACTGAATTGTACAATCTGAAATCTAAATATGGATCTGGGATATCTGGATTGTATAGTTCAGCTTGTGATTTAAATTTACAAATTGGATTGTACAATCCGAATGGTCATCTCAAATCACGGATTGTACAATCCAGTGTGTAATTTAAGCTATATTGCTTTTTGAATTATACAATTTGGTATGATATTAAAAATGCAATTCAAATTGTACAATTCGATATGATATTAAAAAATGCAAATAAAATTGTACAATTTGGTATAATATTGCATAATGCAAATCGGATTGTACAATTCAGTAGGTATATCTCGAATCCAGTGATACATATCGGGTTGTACAATCTTATTTATATTTTTTTAATAACATATTAAATTTACAATCCCCTACATATATCTCGAATTTGGTTATATCCACCAAATTGTACAATTTCGTATGTCATTAAAAAAATGATAAATAAAAAATGATATGAACACAACAAAAGAAAAATAGTTAATTTATCACACTGTAGACTTGACTTTATGACGACAACATAGGATTTTACTAAGGTATTTTTTTCGTGCACCTCCATAATTTCTAACTACATCTCTAATACTTTATCAAATGGACTAAAATACCCTTGTTACATCACACTATCAACCATTGTCATTATATTGTTGTGATCGTTGTTACATTCTTAAAAAAAGAGAACAAGAAAGAAAGAAAAAGAAAAGATAATTTTAGTTGAAAGTTTGTTTGGATTAACTCGTTCTATATATATATATTATAGAAAAATTTGTTCTGGTAAGAAAATTTGTTTTAGAATGTTTTTTATATGTTTAAGAAAGTTTGTTCAAAAAAATTATGTTTAAGAAAGTTTATTCTTAAAAATACCTAATATTTAAAAAAAACTTGTTTGAGAAATTCATTTAAAATACATTTCATATATTTTAAAAAAATTGTTCTAAAATTATATTTAAAAATTTCGTTCTGAAAACACATTTCAAAAATTATATTCTAAAAATTCCAACAAATTTGTTTAAAACATTTCCAGAAGAAATAATTCAGAAGTCACATATGCCCATTCTAAAAATTATGAGTTAAAGTGCACGAAGATTAAACTTTTAACTAATGTAATGTGTCACCTACTTTTTGATGAGATTTGTGTGCAAAGCTATGTGGTCATGGCACTTAACACGCACAAGTGACTATTAAATATTGACTAGTATTCTCTATTTTTAGTTTTGACCATAGGTTTGTGAAAAAAAATTTATGAAATGAACAATTGCCAAATTAATTAAGAGGAATGTGTGGATTTTATAAATGACTTTAAGAGGAATTAAACCTACGTTAATTACATAACATCAACTGTAGAATATTTAAAATCATATTTCATTATAGTGTGTAATTAAGAACTTGCGTGAGACTTTTTAATATATTTTTGAATAGTATGAACTAATTGAATTATATAAAATATATTTTTTAAGTTAATTATGTTTCTCGTCTTTATATTATAATATAATAATTTTTGTTATTTAAATTTTAATTATAATATTAATATTAATTATAAAAACTCAATTTTATGTTATAGTAAAAGTATTCAATCCATATTTTAAAAGAAAAGAAAAATATGTTGCGGCAAAATTATGGTATAAGGTTTCTGAATTATATGATTTTTATTAAAAATAATAAAATTATAAGAACATGTAAACTAATTGAATTAACATAATTTTTAGATTATTAGTTAATATTTTCTACTAAAAATTTTCATTTAATAATTAAGTTGACCTCAGTGTAGCCTCACTCCTTAATTTGTTGAGATGGTACAAATACTTTCAGCCTCACACTACCCTCCCATAATGGGCCTTCAGCTATTATTTTGTGCAAATAAAATCAGAACCAATAGAATATTCAAATTATTGTATAAAAAGTAATATTTGAATTATTGTATAAAAAGAATATTCAAATTATAGATATTTTCATCCGGAAAATCCTAAATCTACACAAAAACACTTATTTATTAAAATTAGTCTGCTCACACTCTTGACTTTATCACAGCAACACAGGGTTAAGTAATTAAAATGGTCAATTTTTTAAAAATTATGCAAAATATATAATTTATACTTAAAAGCATTAAAAAAGAAAGCTGAAAAATTTCATAACAGGCCTTTAAATTTAAAGGATTTTTTTTAATTATTAAGAATACTTATATTCTCTTCTATTCTTTCAGGAAAAGAAGTTGTTTAGAAAATATATTCATATGTACAAGTTTTTATTTTTTGTAGTAAACTAAAGTCATATGAATAAATACAAACTTTATGAAATTTAATTATCGAGAATGTTAGGATATATACTTTTATTCTGTTTTAATTTTATCTTTAAAGTTCTGACCTTAATTCCATTAATTAGTTCCAACAGCAACATTAACCTAATTTAGTCAAACATCATTGATGAAGGCTTTGTGTAACTCTGCTCAAATCCTCCAAATTTCTATTTCAATTACTATTATTTAATTACCATTAGATTTTTTTTTAATTTATACAACTATAAATTAATAAGATGAAACTGTGACTTTAACTAAGTTAAATTAGAAGTAAACTCGTTGAATAACTAAACAGTGTACACTAATTTTATCTATTCAATTTAAAATATAACAAATAAATTAAAAAAAATAGTATAGTTAATATCATCACTTATGTTGAAAATTATATTTTACTTCCTAATATGAACTCAATTATTAATTTTTTAATTATTGTAAGTGTATATTATTAAGAATTAGGGAAAACAAAATTATAATAAAAAATTTAGTAACTAATATCATTTTAAACTTAAAAAATAGATAAAGATCATTTTTCTTTTTAGATTGAATAAGTTATTTTTGTTTTTTCTTCTTTGTTCAAACGTCAGTTTATTTGTATATTATTTTGGGATTATATCTCACTAACTAGACACTTCAGAATTTTGGAAATTGTTTCAAACTTTCCCACCAATATAAGCTTTTGCTTGGATTAACACGTGAAAAGGGAAAGGAAAAAAAAAGTGGTAATTAAAATTATTTGAATTGAAAGAAAGGAGTAGGTAATTTGATTGATATTTTATTTTTGTATATTAGTATATTTAAAAAGGAAATTTGTAAAATAATTTAATGTAAAAATTAGTTTTTAAAAATATAAATAAAGGTAAAATAAATAATCAAAATTAATTAATTTTAGTGTTTATATTTTTATAAAAATATATTAACAAAATATTAAATTAATTATATTATATTTTATTCATTTTTTATTTTTATTTTGTTATAGTATAAGAAAACATATTCATAAATATTTAGTTATTATTTACATTTGGATGTTTTAATCATTTATTATGTTGGAATAAAATAATAAATATCTATTGCATTTTATTTAACTTTAATCTATTAACTTCTGTTTATAAGTAAAATTAATAAAATATTTATGAAAGCCGACTTTCTTGACAAATTACTGTGGAAAGTCTTACGTAAATAGTTTTATTCGTTTTTTGGATTTTTGTATCTTTCTCCAACTCTTCAAATTTCTGTGGAGATAAACAAACGCTGCCTAATATTTCTTGAGCTAAAAAATTAAGCATGGCAAAGTAGCTAATAAAAAATGTGATGGACCACTAATTTAACTTCTTTAAATCTATCACGTATAATTTGCAATCCACACGAATCAACATCGGAACGAGATAGGTTGGTTCGCTGGTTCATATAAATAAAAAAAAAAAAAATTTATTCTGCAAAAAGAAAATCATACTTTATTAATTTATTATTGTAGTGTAATTTTTATTTTATTTTATTTTTAAAGAATTGAATTTAATATACTAAAAAAATAATATTATATTTTAATCGTCTAAAGAAGTTAATATTAAGAATGAAGTAAATATAGTTCTATGTAAAGTATTATATTTAAAATTTGTTAAAATATAAAGAAGAGATTTCAATAAGATGGTTAAAAAATTAAAATACTCTTATACATTTACATACATATACAAAAAAAAAATAGATTCAAAACAAAATTTTAATTATGTTTAATGAAAGCTTCTAACAACCTTCGTACTTGAATTCATATTTTTATCTTAACTGAATGAATTGAACCAGAAATACAATTTTAATTTATTAGTAGCAAGAATAAGTTTTTTTATAATTAATAAAATTTTAAATTTTGAAAAAAATAAAATTTCTTATCCAGTCCGTAAGTCCGCAAGATACCTCTTATGTGACACGAATCCTAAAAAAATAAACTCACATTTCTTGCGTATGACGTACCTATCCTAAAATAAACTCACATTTCTTGCGTATGACGTACCTATACGAGGTGGCCCAGACCACATTGTTACACCCTATAAAAATCACTTTTGTTACCCCTATAAAAATCACTTTTAAGACTTTGGCTTGAGAATAATACAACCTAAATCAGGAGGGTGGTAGTATACAACTGGGATACTCCCTTCATACTTTCACACATTAGTTTGAGTCAAAATAACATAGATTAAGAGACTATAACTTCATTAAGATTGCGTTTCCAACATGCTCCAAGGTTCCTACGATCTTAGGGACAGATTTGCTGATACAAATAGATATACCCTTGTGCAGTTTTATAGAGACTCAATTGTTTAATTTGTTCAAGGGTATTTTTTCCAAATAGATCCAGAGAAAGGACAATGTAGGACTTGGCTTTGTGGGGTTGAATTTGACTAACTAAAAGAACTATTCCTGTGATGCATTTATTTACTCGTTGAATCTCAATCGTGTGGATTTAGAAGTTATATTAGACGAAGTGTTTTTGGTTTCTGACTCCTGCAATGCTTGCTTCAAGCTTTCCACTATCTGATTCATGGAGGGTCTGTCTTCAGGATTCTTCTTCAAGCAGCAATCTGCCAAGTTGGCCACTTTCCGAGCTGCACCAAGAGAGTATTGGTTCTTGAGACGTGGATCAATGATCGTGTTGAACCTGCTACTGTTAGCAGGGTAGTTTTTAACCCATTCTACAAGCTTTTGTTCCCCTATTGGACGGTTTCTATTCAATGCACGTCTCCCTGTGAGGATCTCATAAAGCACCACACCAAAACTCCAAATATCACTCTGAACTTTGAGATGACCCGTCTGAACATACTCTGGTGCAGCATATCCCTGTGTCCCCACTACCTGATAAATACACACTTTGTTAGAATGCTTAGTTTAGTTCTTTTAACAATGATACATAATCAAAGCAATGCTGCTTAATTGCCAAAACTAGATAATCTGTGATGGTTACTAATAATTGCATATATGTTGAGCCATGACTCATGATTGAATACTAGTGAAAATTAAAGGACTTCAACCTACCGCAGTAGATACATGAGTCTTATCACCTGTTGGACCCTCCCTTGCAAGACCAAAATCTGAAAGTTTGGGATGGAATTGCTTGTCCAATAACACATTTGAGGATTTGAAATCTCGGTAGATCACCTTCCAATAAAAAAGTTAAAACAAGATAAGATTATAAACCAGGGCAGATAACTGGATATATCTAACTTGCATTTAGAATATTCAACATCATCTGAATCATTATTATATGCTTTGTGTTAGGATTATATTATATTAGAAGGTTAACATTGTATTAATCCTGAATGAGATACTGTTAGTAAATAAATAGATATATCAGTTTACATTTCTGTTATATCTAGCCTATATTATCTCTATCTGTGTTCTCTCTTTTGAATAATACAATTTTTTCTTCTTCTTTCCATCTTTCTATCAGATATGATCCCACACACCACATAAAATTTGCATCTCATAGTATGTATGTTTCTTCAGTTCTACCATGAGACAAGCTAAATGCTTTTAGTTGGGGAGATCCAAAAAGCTAAAATGTGTTTTCAATTTGTTCTTCTAATTATTGGTGCTACTACCTTAAAGGATAATCAATTAGAAACGTGAAGCATCTCTCAACTACAATGTACCTGAATCTCCAATCCGTTATGTAGATAGTACAATCCTTGAGCAGCACCGAGCATGATCTGCAATCTTGTTGGCCAAGGCAAATGAGGTAAAGAAAAACTAAAAAGATGATCTTCTAGACTCCTGTTAGACATGAACTCGTATACCAACAACCGTTGGATTCCTTTTTGACTGTCTATAGAGCAGTATCCCAGAAGCTTAACCAAATTGGGGTGGTTAGCAACGCTCAGAAATTGAACTTCTGCAAGCCATTCTTTATGCCCCTTCACAAAATAGAATATAAAAAATAGACAAACATGAGAAACCAAGTATATTTTTAAAGAGTCATTCACAATCATACATAGATTAGCACTCGAACCAATCAACCACCTAACCATGATGAGAGGTCACGTACCGACCGACCCTTGACAACGAGTCAAGGGTTGACTAAGTCAGTAGGATTAATTCATAGTTAAGGGTTGTTTATTGCAACCCTAAACTTGAACCAACTTCCTAATCCGGCTCCCCAATGAAAGTTTATTAAGGTAATATAAATAGCACGCATTTTAAGGAAAAATGTACGTTATTGTTATTGTTTACAGTACTATGACATCCAAGTGTTAACACTCTGACTGATTTGAACGTTGTATTGACTTCTGCAGGTATCATTCCCGCCTGTGGAACAAGACGACCAAGAAAAGGAAGAGGAAACAGGAAGCTTGGAACATCAATAACCGATCGAAGGTATAGGCAGGAGGGATCGTTCTCTAGATCCCAAACCCCAAACCCATTCAAGAACAGATTACAATTCACAATCATAATTTTTGTAGAAATAGAGTAATTTTGAAATAGTAGTCGTCAAATTACTGTAACTTTGAATTTGACTTATCAAAGTAATATTTTCCATTTTCAAAGTACTAGTCAAGTGTTGACATAATTCAGGGACAGCAAGCATAACTGACTGAGACTCTGTAAATTGTTGTCCACTGAAAGGTAACATGCAGTTCCTAACAGCCATGAAAAGAAGTGACTTATCCATGATTCATAGAAGTTTTCTGATTTAGTTTTTTCGGAAACTGAATTTGCCTTTCATATAAATTATTTTAGCTTATAAATATATTATTTTAACCTTTTCTTTCGTACAAGAACCACCTACACCAATCCTACACCAATCAAAATCAGTGTATCTTGTATACATTGTATCACGCATGCAATAATCCATTGGAAGATCTTTCAACAATTCTAATCTAAACAAAAAGAAGGGACAGAGCATATCATAGTCATGAAAACCACAAATTATTGAGATTGAGAACGAGAAAAAGAAAGGTAGTGAAGAAGGGGTGTGTGTATAGCACCTGCAAGCCATGGTTGTTAAGTTTTTTTATTGCGGCTACAATTGGATCAGCTCCATCTTCACTAATGGTTCCTCTATATACTTTTCCAAAACCACCTTCTCCAATCTTGAGCATCCTGTTGAAACCATTTGTTGCATCTACAAGCTCTTTCAAACTGAAAATTCTGTAACTCTGTTCCTTCTCTTTGTACAATTCTTTTATGCTCCTCAGCGATGGTACCGTGCTGGGGGACTTTGGTGCTCCATTCACCACCTGAGTTTTCTTCTTCCGTCCCTTTGGGAGTTCTGGGGGGGATTTTGATTTGTTCTTGAAGAAGAAACAGTTCATTTTCTAATCATCCAAGTTACAGAGTTTCTGAGCAGAACAGGGTATAGAAAAACAGAGAGTTCAAGAGATAATGAAAGCAGATGAAGCAAATTATGTTTCAAAAATGAGATAACGAATGAAATGGAGATAAGAGAAAAAAATGGAAATGGGTTTGTTCCCTGGAGCAGAGGAAATTGAAGAATAAGAAACAGGGGAATTAAGGAAAGAACCGCGTGGAAACCCGCGTTTAGTACAGAGAACACAACATTAACACTTCAAAATCTTTATTTTCATGCTTATGGAACACCCTTAGTCCAATTCATGGTCAAAATAAAATAAAGCTGATTGCACCTTTGTTTGTATGAAAAGAAAAGAAAAAAACTTGTGTTATGAATTATTAAATTTCTCAGTGAAAACATAGACCCTACCCACTTGTGTGTCCATAACCAAATAAAATTAAAAAAATTACACACAAAAATAAAATAAGAGAATGTTTTAGCTTTGGTGATTCTAAAATTGTGTGAATGAAGCATTAGAGATTTTATTTGCCAAAAGGTAGTTGTTCGTTTAGTGTATGAATGTATATAAAAAACCAATGATATAACTAAAATGTTTTTATATGAACTTTTGAGTGAAAGATGGGAAAATAGAAGATGAGTTTCGTTAGTGTGAACTTAAAAAGAACTGCTAAAAAGTAATCATAATGATAAAGATGGAAGTGGAGACTTCAAAGTTCAAGAGGGTACATTTTTATAATATTATTATTATTATTATTATTATTATTATTTTATTAGGAGGAATAAGACTTTCAAACTTGGCAAAGAGACTTTGGCGTCTTCAACAACCACCAAACTTACAGAGAGAACAATAAAAATGATCACATCAGCATGAACAACTAGAAAAAAAAGTGGAGAGTTTTTAAGAAAATGTTACTTTTTAAAAAAAAATTGATAATTACACAATAAAAATATACTAATTTATAATTATGATTACATGATATAATTCCAAAATTAATTTATTTTAGTAAAATATATTTTTCAGTTATAATTTAATATAAAGTTATCAACACTCTTCCCTTTTATCCATAAAACAAGAAACTAAAAGACCTCAGACTTGTTAAAAGTGTTACGTGATAAAGAATAACGCGTATAATTTTGTGGAGAAATAATATTATTTATCGAAGTATGGTTGGAAAAATCTATCTTTTTATTAAAAATGCATAATCGCATAACATTAAAGAGAGAAAATAAATGTAAACACAATTTATTAAAATAATAACTTTTAGACTTGGATTATTACACTTCAAGAAAATCATCAAATAGAAATCAATTTTAGAAACAAAAAATAATTAGTTGCTATAGTGACTAAATTAGAGACTAAATAAATGTTTGTTTCTAAATTAGTTTCTAATATTGTTAAATGGTTTCTAAATTGGTATTTAATTAGCAACTAAGGTTTTGCTACCAAATTTAAAATCTAAATAATTGGTAGTTAAAACTTTGGTTGTTAATTAGATACTAATTTAGAAACCATTTAACAATAATAGAAACTAATTTAGAAACCATTTTTTTTTAAGTTTCTAAAATAGTCTATAATTTAGTTACTATTGCAACTAATTATTTTAGTCTCTAAAAATTAGTTTCTATTTGATGATTTTCTTGTAATGTTATGTGCGATAATTTTTGTACTTTATAGTTTATTGGCCACAAAATATTTTTTTATGTTATTTATTATAGTTCTTAAATGATAAAATAATTTTCGAACAATTAAATAGGAGAAAAGTAATTAAAATATTTGTAGTGATTTTAGATAAAACTAACGTTACCAAAAAAGCAATAAATTTAATGAATTTCTAAATATTGAAATGTTTTTATGAAATACGTATTGAACACATTATTAATCAATATAAAGGAAGTTGCTTTATGAGCATAGTGTGACTTAGTCTTGCAGTTGACATGTTTGAAACTAAGATCATGTTCAAACTAAAAAGCAAGTTGTTGCTCAATAGATATACACAATTCCCATTCTCTTCTTCTTCTCCTTTATGATAGATTACTCCTTAATCATACTAATATTGGAACTTCTATTTATAACTATTCACTAATCACAACAATAAAGGAGAAAGGAGAATGTATTTACAAATAATTGACAGACACGTCCAATCTAAAAAATAACTAAATTGAATATTCTTCTATATACATAAAAAATTATCAACTAAAAAAATACACATTTCGTGATTTAAAAAATTATAAATAAATTACAAGTTAAGTGAAGTGGCAAATTTAGAAAAGAAAAAAATAGAAAATGAATGAAAAAATGAAATGAATGAAAAAATGAATTCCGTTGCCGGGACTTGAACCCGGGTCTCTCGGGTGAGAGCCGAGTATCCTGACCAACTAGACTACAACGGACTTGTGATTATATTATTGAAACAACATTAATTATTTATAATCATTATATCCTAAATTCCAATTAAACTATCGCGTTAGCTTCGAGTTAAGCTAAACACTAGTAATTTCATCACGCAATAATAATGGTACAGTGTTGGATTGATTAAATTGGGGTAAGTACTAATACGGTATTACATAAAGGGTTTGCTATTGATTATGCATTTTTTGTTAAAAGATTTAAATGTATATACTTCAGACAGTGTTGCTAAAATAATTGCTATTTGAAGTGCATTTTGCATAGGTAGTGCTAGGGTTATAGTTGAGTGATTTTGGGTAAATTTTCATGACACTGTATTTTTAACCACTTCACTAGTTTAGGCATTTACTATTAAGTATTTTATGTTTTGATTAATGGTCATAATGGAGTGGAATAATGTGAAGTTTCATCATTTCAATGAAATGAAATAGAGTTTAATGTAAATGCAATGCATTTTATTCCATCTTTTAGGGAGATAAGCCTTTGTTGTTATTGTAATGAATTTTATTCTATCTTTTAAGGAGATAAGACTTTGTTGTTATTGTAATGAATTTTATTCTGTCCAATGTCTTGTCATATAATTTTTCTGGTGGTTCTATCATAAAAATATCTTCTATAATCTTATTTCACTCATCATAACTACAAGAATTTGGATTTCTCTGTACATAATTGAATATGTGTTTTGGGAAGACACTACGCTAGTCTTGTTAGGTTAGACTTCAAGTCACCGTTTTCTTATGTTAGGCACCTTATATAGTGTCATTCTAGGATTACTAGATTGTTTGAATAAAATGGAATCTAATGTGAAGGATTCTAACCAATATCTTTGTTTTATTTTGTTTTAATTTGGTAATTTGGTGATAGGCCTAAAACACCAAGGCCCATTTGAAATAGAGAAAAGTCTATAAGGTTCAGAGATTTCATCTAGAAGAAAATGAGTTGTCAAAATTATATTATGTTTTCTGTTAGAAGTTACAGTTGTCTCATAGTTATTAGTTGACAAGAATATTATAAAATGTATTTGTGTATTTAGAGGAGGCAAAAAATAATATTGTTAGAATTTTCATATCTTTAGTTAGTTCTTTCTCACAGTGGTTTCCTTACCCGCATCTTTTTCTACCCTTCCCCCATTAATGTAACATTTTGGTGTTTTCATTGACCCACCTCCATGTCTCCCAAACCAACCAAAGATATGGAGGATACCCTCTAATCCATCCTTGACAAATTGGCCAACCTCTAGACCCAGCTTCACACCTCAGAGAAAAACCATGAGGTACGTTATCAAACTCTCTAGCAAACTTTAGAAGCACGCCAAGCCGCTTTGGAATCAAAACAAGAGTCAATCACTCATACCTTTACTGGCCTCTTCATCACCTTATAATCTCAAACCACCTTTATTCTCCTTAATGTTGATTCGGCTTCTCCTTTTACCAACTTTTCCCTTGATGCTACATCCTCCATCCCATCCCCTGTTATCAATAACTCACACGCTACTTTCACTACCTCAACAACCATAACTATACCTCCCCATTCATCTTTTCCCCTCACTTCTCCCACACTACGACCACCCAAAATTCAACTCTCCTTCTTTAATGGTTCAGACTCTTTAGACTGGTGGTTCCAAGAAGATCAGTTTTTTCAATTTTAGAATATTCCTTGGGACTCTCGTTTAAATATGGTTGTTTTTTATATGCGAGGTGATGCACTGAATTGATTTAAATGGATGTATCAAAACCACCAACTTAGTGATTGGATTTCTTTTAGTAGAGTCTTGGAACTACATTTGGGACCCTCAACATATGCTAATCACCAGACAGATTTATTTAAACTGCATCAACACAACATAGTTACAGAATACCAAAAGACATTTGAAATTTTTGCAATCGGGTTATGGATTAACTCTTGAGATGATACTTAATTGTTTCATCTTTGGCCTTGTCCCTGAAATTCAACGGAAACTTGTTGTCTTACAGCCCACCTCCATCACATAGGCCATGGGCCTAGCCAAGCTTCTGGAGTCAAAAATTACCGATTCCAAATGTCCATTACGGTTTTCCCCTCGACTTCCACTTCCACACTTCCCCTTGCATCACCCTCCATTCCTATAAAGAACTTGACATCAACTCAACTTCAAGAACGTATGGCTGTTGGATTGTGTTACAATTGTGATGAAAGGTTTTTCCCAGTAACAAGTGTTCAACTCACCGTTTCCTTCTCTTATTAAGTGAGGAATATGCGTTAGTAAACCATGTGCAAATTGACAGCAACACCCCCTCAACCCCTAAAACTGATACCCCTACACACATTCATCTCTTCTTTCAAGCTTTATCAGGCACTCCCTCAACCCATACTTTTAAATTTGAAGGCCACATTGCCCACATTCCGGTCACTATTTTAATCGACTTTGGCAGTTCCCATAACATGTTACAACCTCGCCTTGCCTCTCACCTGCGACTTTGCACCCTTCCTATCACACCTTTCTCTGTCATGGAAATGGAGAACAAATTCATTGTTCTTCATTGCACCCTGACGTTCAAATTTCTATACAATCCCATATTTTTTCCATTCATTTTTACCTTCTCCCTATTGAGGGTGCTGATGTTGTCCTTAGTATGGATTCGTTACGCTCATTAGGTCCTTTACAGGCTGGTTTCTCAACACCTCACCTCTCTTTTACACAGTGGTTCACCCATTACCCTACATGGCACTACTCACCTTCTCCATAATGAGACCTCTTTTACCCATCTTTGCCACCTTTTACACACTGATGTCATTGCTTAACTACACCTTTTCATTTTTCAACCACTTTCATCACCCTCACTTCCAACCAATTCCTCTAACTATCCTGATATTTCTATGTTATTAAAACATAAGTTCCATTTTGTCCTTCCCCATGGATTACCCCTCATATACCTTGATAAGTGCCAAATATTAATAATAATTCATATTCAAAAATAGACACTTATGAGTATTAATTAATAAAGTAAGTATAAAATAATCTCTAATTTATGCATTTTTACCTTTTGATATATTTTATGATCTTTATTTGAATAAGAACATTTTATTTCCAAATTTGGTGTTAATTTCAAGTTTCTATGGGAGAATGGAGATGATTGGCTAAAGAAAAATAAAATAAGCTAAAAAGAGAAAGTTGGAGGACCTAGAACACACAAGTGCACAAAAAGTTCAACTCAGCATCAGAGCTCATTCTCGCTTGAGCAAGAATGCTCCAACAACAATGACCAAATTCGATGCTTTGCTCACTCAAGTGAGTAGCGAGAATCCACTTAAGCCCAAACAAATTAGGTTAAATAGGGAGTTTGAGACTCAATCCTATTGTGTTAGATTAAGAAGAAAACACCATAGAGTGGAATCTATGATCTGGAATCTTAAATATGACTGGAAAGTATTTTTATGATTCTGACCTAAACAATAATAATTAACATATTTGAGTGTGAGGAATAAACAATAATACTTCAAAAATTAACGCTAAAAGAAAAGAAAAACAAAAATCTACCAAATTTAACGTAAATATTTGACAAAATAGATCCAAGACTTAAAAGAACTGATGCAAATTTTCAAAAATACAAAACAGTGTGCTTTCTGACAATCTTTTCTTGAGTCTCCTTTCATTTATTTAGCTTCGTTTTATTTTCTTCTCTTTAATCTCCTTTTCTCATGTTTATTTTGATATCAGTTTGCTATTTTCTTTTTTTGCTAACTCTTTTTTTTTTTCATCCCCTTATATTTAAATAAACTATATTTTTTAATAGCTATTTAAAATATAAATTAATCATAAAAATAAACAAACTTGAAGATTTGGTAAAGTAGTTGTTACATTATCCAAATCCATGGTTATGGTTAAAATAAACTTTGAATTTTGGTCCATCTAGCGCACGGGTGGGGATTCCTGCATTTAAAAAAACCCGTGGTTATGGTCAATAAAATTTTGTAAATAAAAAAATTGTTCGTGTAGCGGTACAGGTGAATTCCATGTGATAGTCGTTAATCACGACAACAAAAATATAATAATAACAAACTTGAAGATTTGGTCAGACTTGATCATAGTTTTTCATTTTTGAAATTCTTGCTTATGACCATTAAAATTTTGAAATAAAAAATCGGTCCATGTAGCAAACAGGTAATTTCAAAGTGATAGCCGTCAACCATTTAAACAAAACTAAGTTAAAGTATGACCATTTTCTCATCAATTTCCACTAAGTCATGTACCTTTTAAGCCACTAAAAAGTGTTACAGATTAAAACTAAATTCGGTGAATTTTGTAAGTCAAAAAAATTCAACCCTTTTGATTTATTCATGGCATATCCCAATTTTCGCAAATCAATGATCCAGACATGGTCTTCTAGACTCATGCTATGCTTGATACTAGCTAGAAATGCTTTTAGAAGTTTGTCTACATGAAAAAAAATAACCTTTTCAATACAATGGCTTTTAAAAGTCGTTCCAACTTAGCGCATCTAAACATTCTCATAATCTAAATTTTACAACTAATCCTTGAACTTGTGACTAGTTGAGGTAAAAATTGACAGCAATAAACAAGGATTGTGTATGTTTGACTGGAAGCTAAGGGGTAGCATGAACCCGTTGACAGATGGTGGTGAGTGGTTTTGAATGGATTCAAGTAAATAAAGTAAAAAGTTAAATGTCTGTTCAGCTAAAATATCCTTGGTTTGGTCCAACTAACTGACATGTCAGTCTTCTATTTCACCCACACATAGAGTATTGAATAATGATGCATGCACACATTATATTTATATAGTATTTAACATTTTATGTAGATAGAGGGCATGTTTGAAAGAGAGTTGGAAGAATTCCAGAGTATTTTATTTTTGCGCATGAAATAAAACAATTTGATTGAAATTTCCAAAAATACTTTTCCAACATTTACCAAAATATAGCCATGAGCATAATCACGTTTTAGGCGGACCCACTTAACATTATAGCAATTGAATTAAATAAAGAATAAAACGTATGAACCCATTGAGGTCCAATCCACAAATTTAAACGCTTCGTAATCGTAAACGTGGGAGAGAGCAAATGGAATAAAATAATATAAAATAGTTGAGTATCTGTAATCTGACACAATCATAAACAACTTTAAGTGAAACTAACCGCAAGAATACAATTTGCAATAAGCACTTAAGAGTGCACGAAGTACCTAAGCACTTGTTCATTGAACTTGAAGCTCACTGAATTCCCAGCTGAAATTGAAACTAGCACTTGCATGACAGGTCGTCTGCAACTCTTTACAACATGCTCCTAAAACAAAAAAAGAAGCTCTAGATTTTACTGATTCTGAAAGCTTATGATCGGCAGCATGATACAAACTACTAGGAAAGAATTTAAGGAAGAAGGCAAACTCTTACTTTAATGGAAGCTTAAAATTTCAGCTTCAAGGCTTGTGAAGTTTGAAGCCAAAAACTCTTGGAACATAGCTCTGTGATGGTTTCTGTGGTTTGAGTTGTCCATAAGTCATGAGGAACAGATGAGGAAAAGTAGTTCCAAAATAAGCTCCGTCAATGTCTAAAACAGAATTAAGGGTTTGAGAACAGGATAGTGTACCACCACTAAAATAAGCCACAATTAGATGTTGCCAAATATATAGGGAACAATAGACATGCAATTATCGTAAAATTCACATTTCAGGATTTAATGATCAGTTAAAGTATTCCTTGTTCTGCAGTTTTTATACTAGAAACTTCTAGGATTTCAAAGATTATGACAAATAACTTATTTTTGAACAGGCCCAAAGGTCCCTAAACTGCTGTCCTTACGCGCGCACACACACACACACATAGAGAGAGAGAGAAAGAGAGAGGAGGGATCAATTTACTAAAGAAACTGAGAAAGCTACTTCCCATTTTCACCGTTTATTTTTGGGAAATCTAATATTCAATCAATAGATCTCAAGAAAATGAATGGAAACAATAAGGAGTAATTTTCATAAAGTTACTCTTGGATGAACCTGATTCCTCCTCTACATAAAAACACATTCTCAAAAAACAAAACAAAACAGTGTTTTCAGACGTTCACAAAACACTTTCTAGATATCTAATATCATTTGTCAAGTGACTAATGAACCCCAAACCACATAAATCATTCATAATTTAAACTTACACTCAATTCCATTATAGACCAGCTTAGTATTGTGTCGATTAACAATACTCAATTGAGAGTAATCTTTTTAGAATAAGCAACAAGAATCCCCAGTCAAGCTCTCATAGGCATTTGACATTGTTTAGAATGTAGTTTATTATCCACATGCAAAAAACTAGACTCTAAAAAGATCAATATATGTATTTACAGTCAAAACCAAGGAATAAAAAAGATGCATAATCAACTAAAACCCACACAAGTTCAATAATATAATATATAAGGATACTGCCTTGATACTTGGACCGAGGATAGTAAATGTCTTCACACCTAGGGCAGTATATTTTCACAGTACTGGATCTAGGGATGTCTGACTGACCAACTGGAATACAAGGTTGTCCAGAGCAGTAAACTCTTGGGCATCTGCCAAAATCATAGTTCTTGTACTTGTCCAGCTGTGAAAATTCCAACATCATCAAGACTACAAACCTTGACTAAAGAAGATATATTAAGATAGCAATTAGCGAGACAGGTCTTACCATTGCAGCCATTCCTTTGCTTGTCAATATGTACCGGGCATGAATCAGACCATAAAGCATCTCGGCTGCTGATTCAATTAACTCATTTTGTTCCTCGGTAAACATGTCACCTACACAATCCCACCAATCCAATTTAGATTTCAAACATTCTGTCCTGTTCGCATAAACCTCTTAATAAGCATTTATAGGAAGAAATAAAAACATAAAATGAATCAAGCTTTTCTCATAAGTTCAAATTAACTTGTGCATAAATTAAAATCAGCTTCTGGAGAAGCTAAATAAGAAAACTTTTATAAATTAACTTATGCATAAGGTAATTTTAACACATGAAAGAAGCTTATTCATTTTACCTTCTTACTTCTTCTCAAGAGTTCATTGAGAAATTTATCCAAACAGGGCCGAAGTACAAAAATGATCAAATACATAATCCACACTGCAGACATGCAAGTGCACAATTTGAATCACAAGGAGTTAGCATGCATTGCATAGTTTCACAAGCAAACACAGTGAAATAGCTATGTATTTTGCACTTGAAAAGTATGAGGCACTTAACCATAAGCTTACCATGGGAGGATTCAACATCCAAAATCAAATCCAGAGCATAATCATAGTAAGGCACTTGACTGCTTAATCCGCATAGGTTGAAGTCGTCCTGGATGTAATCGTCATCAACCTCGCAAAAGAACTCATTTCCTCTCAAATTGCAGAACCACGAGATCCAAGACGTGTCATCTCCATCGGAACCGCTAACATCAGACTCCTCGCTGTCTGTTTCAGACTCTTCTGCATTCAACAACACATGAAAAACAAAGTCAGCTCAATATTCACTCTATATCAACTGTACCTCTCTAAACTTCTCGTCCAATCAATTTCACCGTGTTTTACCCCCTTCCACGTCTCAAAAACCCTATCGGAATCTAATTCAGCATCTATACGCTATTCTAGCAATAAAAAACAGTAAAAACCGAAGTCAGGAGTTCTAGAAAGCGCGGATTAACATAACCCTAAGTTTGTGTAAAGATACGGCCAGCTCCGAAACGGATTAGGATTCGGCTAGCGAGATTGGCATTGGAAAGAGATCAGATCGTAAGAGAAAAGGAGAAATCTCGAACCGTCGGAAGCGTTGGAATTCTTGGAGATAGGGGCGGTGACGGAGGCGGAGCGGGAGTCCTTGGCTGCGGCTAAGAGGGAAGTGGAGGATGAGCGGTCCTTGCCGTTGATGGCTGCGGCTCTGGATGTGGACGGCGAGGATCGTTCGAGCTGTTTATCGAGGACGTCGTTGATTCGCTTCCGATCAGCGGAAGTTACCTCCGATTTAGATCCCACTCCTCGCTCTCTGTACATAACGAACGCCGGTGCTGTCTTCCTCTCCGCGATTCGATTTGATTCGGTTCGGTTCGATTGTCACCCAATCATAACAACTTTACTGAAACGACGCCGTTGTGGCCCGTGTTGCAGGAAGCTAGGGTTTTGAGCTTGAGTTTCAGGGAGAGGGATGCAATTTTCAATTCACAGACGCAAACAATGATTCCCCGTTTCGGTTCGTTTCTATTCCTTCCAATTAATTTTCTTTTTCCTTTTCTACATTTAGTGGTTTTCTTTCGCCCAAGATATTTTCATTCTTCAAGTTATTTTGTTTTTATCATAGAAACAAACCATAAATAAATAAATAATAGTAATAATAATAACAGACAAGTTATGCTAAAAAATATATCCAACTTTAAATTCAATCCCCTACTTAATTAAAGTACCTCAATTTTGTTTTTCCTCTCAAATAAAATTAGATAAGTAAAAACACAATTGTTTTCCGTCTATTACACTAAAAAAACAAAAGTTTAATCATAAAATTATCTCACTAAGAATAAAAATATTTAAGTAATTTCAAATTGAGTGGTACTATAGAATATTATTGCTAATTTCTTCAACTCGTAAATTAAGACTGTGTTAGTATTTTATATAAATACATTTTTTTCCATTTTCTGTATTTTTTCTCTCTATGTATTTTCCATGACAAATTAATTTTAATTAAACTAGTGCTTTGCACTGTTGCATAGTACTTGCGTTCAGTTAATTCAAGTCAAACAAATTCATCAAAGATAATATCTTATATTCTAAAAAGGTAATAAATCTTTAGTTTTACATTATAATAACGAGGTTAAACAAATTATTCTCTTTTAATTAAAAAAAATGATATTATTTAAACACTCCATAACTATACAGTTGGCAAAAAGTAAATAATTATTTCATTTGAATTAATATAAAATAATGTCATGAAATACAAACATATGCATATGCATGTATTTTGACGATAATAAACTTGCAAATGGGATATATATGTGAGTACTTAAAGATAAGAATGTTTTATTTTCAAAGGTGTAATTTAGTTTGTTAATATTTTATATGAATAAAAAAATTTATTCTCATAAGAGTTAAATCATCCATGTACACAAGGTTATAAATCAAAATTTGTGTTTTACCGACGATTGGTTATATCAGAAATTAACGAAAGTAAATTACTTTTTTCTATAAACAGTATAATTTTATTTGATATTTTATGAAATAGATAAAAAAAATATTTTTAAATTTGAATAATCGTATTTGTCATCTATGATTATTATAAAGTGGAGTTTAACTTAACTCAACCGTCGTGAGACAACATATTATAAGTGGTCCGATAGTGGATGACACAATAGACCCAACAAATACTCGTTAAGATAGACTTTAAATGACTCTAATACCATATTATAAAGTGAACTTTAAGCCTAACTTAACCTCATAAAACCGGCTTATGGGGTGAGTTACACTCACTTATATACAATGAAAGATTCTCATCTCTAGTCGATTTCGGATCTCCAACAATGATATTTCAATTTTTATATTAAACTAAATATAACTTTAGTTATGTGAAATTTCATTAAATTGTATTTTATATGTATGTCCAATTTTGAAATAATTTTTTTTTTCACTTTAAGAAATATTAAATTACATTATTTTAAAAAAAAATTGTAATAATCCAGCTAAGGTTATACCATATGAATGACCTAGTGCCAGCTTTAGCAAAAGGAAAAAATTGTAAGTTTGATGAACACTAATTGAGCTGTTTCATTGTTATTTTATCCAAACTACAATTCTTGTTGGTTTCATCACACTTTCATTTTATGTCTCCTAATATCTTAACACAACACCACTCAATCTTTCAATTCTCTCCAGCTGTCTTTATATTTTTTATTATCTTTTCTCTCTTGTTTAGTATATTTTGTTCTTTTCTAAACATAAAGAAAAGCCAAAATATATGAAAGAACAAAACACCTCTTTTAAGAGTTATGAAGAATTTTTGTAATATCACAATTTGGCTTATAAAACAAATTTTGCTTCCCTTCTCAACATAACAAAAATACAAAATAATATTTTTTTTGTTTTATTTTACATGAATATCAATAATTTTTTTATTAGTTTTGATAATTTTAATATTTTAAAAGAAATTAGTAAGCCTTATTATTAACCAATGGTCCGAACAGAATATGGAAGAACAGCATACCACATTGAGAAAGAAACTCTCATGAAATTCTGTAAACCTGACATTTCAAAACTTTTATAGCATGACAACCTTTAAGAAATTGAAATCAAAATCAAATTATTTTTTGTATTTTTTAATCTTTAGATGTTTTGTTTGGAGAAAAAATATTTATTGAATTTAATTTTTTTATTTGGATGAAATATTTTAATTACCACTAAATATAAAACTGAATTTAATATTAAATCATATTTGATAATGTAAAAATATGAGTAGTTTGTGTAGATAGAGTTAAATGTTTGGACTAGATTTCTCAACTTCAACCTAGGTTGATAAGAGTTTTTCTTAATTGACAGTAATTATATATTTTTTAATTTATGTAGATCGAAATTATTTTGAATAATATTAATTAATATAGTTTTTTTCTACGTGGTTGATGAGGTTTTCTTTTAATTAATTTGTTTAATCAAAATCGGATGAAATTTAACCAATATATATATATATACTCGAGATTGACTAAACGTTGCGCAAATTAATAATATAAAAAATTATAACTAACTTCGAAAAAACTTAACCCTACCAATCTTGATTAAAACATCCGAAACATCAACCAAAATATTAAACGTTAATTAAAAAAATTTGGAAAACATTTGCCAAAAGATAATTTCGTTAATATTGGTTAAAAAAAACCTTTACCAACATTGACCACTAAATAACCCTAATCTACACTGGAATCTATCAAAACAAACAACTAAATGTTGTGGAAAAGTATAACGAATCTACATTGATTAGAAAAATAAATTTAATCGACATTTTAGAAAAAAAAAAATCTTAGTATCCTAGTTAACATTAACAATAAGTAAAACCTGAGAACAGAAAAAAAAAATCCATAAGATACATAAATGGACATTAAATATATAAAAAAATCAAAATTTATTTTTATTATAAAATTTAAAATTGTATAATTTTAAGTGATTATACTGTTTATAAATTTTTTAAATTTAAATTTCTTTTAGGCTATGTTTGTTTTTACTTACCTAAACGTTATATATCCTTTTTAACATAAAACATTTTTAATTTTGTATAAATATTCCTCAACCAAACTCTAAATGGTCCATAAAACTGTCTTCATCATTCCGTAATTGGAGATTTGGAAGACAATTAGTTTCAATTGAGTTGGAATAATTAGTCTGTGAGTGCTTTTTCCAGCGGATAACAACACACAGGAAACAATTGTTTCGGAGGTGAATACCAAGTGACACGTCCTATAAATGTATTTAACATAAATGTGTTGTCTATGCAGTTAGTGAGGTTTAGAAAATGGGGAAGGGCATAAAGCTGAGAACAGTAAAATGAAAAACTATATTCCAACTAAACAAGGCCATAGATAATATTTGGGCAAAATTCTATTAAGTTGTGAATGCAATTCTCAGCACTCACAGAGGGTAACCCTATACTAAAAAGGTTCGTGAAATTATCAAAGCAGCGGGGAAAACACCAGAGTTGATTCCCCTTAACTGTTAAGGTCTCCAAATTTTCACAACAGCTCCAAATGACTAATAATTACATCTGGGCAGGACTGGCCTTGCAGAAGCTCCAAACGGTTGAAAGGTGGAGCAAACTGCAAAATGTAATCTTCATCTGAAACCAAAAATACAAGCAATTGGTCACTACTTCAACAAAACAAAAACAGAGAGGGTGTACGCCTAGTATACTCACCTTCTTTTACTGTTCCATAAAGCCAGCATAATACCTCATCCGCAAAAGCCAAGCAGACTCCTCCCTGCCAACAGATTTTGTTAATCATGATGAGAAGGAAAATTATCACACTTCAGAACTTACAGATATGAATGTTGTTTTCTGATATTTTATTCTCCTAAGATGATTTTGAACGACCCTTAATTAGCTATGCGACGATTAATTGCATGTACAAGTATGTATGTTTTTATACTCATTGATGTGAGAGAAGGAAATAACATCTGAAACGTCGTCCATGACCCACAGGTACTGCGATTTAAATTGACTAATGATGCAGTATCCAGCCAGATAAAAGATTAGTCCCCATGCCAACAGCAGTTATACCTGCCAGTAGTTCTTCATTTTTACTCTCTGAGTTATATCTTTGGTTCTAAGTCTTTCTGTCCGTACAAGACGACCTGCATCATCCCTGTACCACAATGAAAATAAACAATATAAACAAACAAGTAGAAACCACTAGCAGTATGAGTTTTCAGTTTTCATACATGCCAGATGTAAGAAGATGATTACGTTAAAATGAGCATAAATCAATTTCTCCAAACCTAGTTGAATTGGGTAACTTTCCCACACAATGTTGAGGAAAACCAAAGATTTTGTAATGATATGAAGCAGAAACAACAGTTACCTAAATCCTATGACAATATATGGAACACCTGCCAGAAATGACTGAATCTGCAAGCACAAACAGAGCCTTGTTGAATATATCACATGGAGATGAAAAACAAATGGATTGGTTTCAAAATATAGGAAATGTTACCCAAAACTTCAACAGTTTTTCTCTCTCGAATCTTTCCTCAGAATGATAATTTAACTGGATCATAAAAATAACAGTTGCGTATTATTAAGACAACATTAAGGTATTATTAATTAGAAAAGAAAAATAAGAGCCAAAATTGAAGTATAACAGAAGACAGCCAGAACTATGTGAACCTCACAACTTGTCTTTAACTCCACATAAAATCTCTTTCCCTCATTAGTTGAATCACAGCAATCCATCTCAGCACCCATTAAGATGCGGTGAGCTCCTAATTTTGTCTTAATCACAGAACAGAATTCAACATTGGCATCAACATGATGTATCCCTTCTCCATCTGCTCTTCTAGGATCTTCAGTGGCAAGGCTCTCAAAACAATATCCTACATAACATCTAATTGCAAAACTCATTAAGTTTAAGGTTTATCCCAATAAAATCAAAGCAAAAAGGGGGAAGAAAAAATTTATTTTGTGTACCAGCTGAGCTTGAGCAGTAGAAAATAAAACATTTTTTTTACAATATAAGGCATTATTTCCAACCATGCAGAGGGAAGAAGGTAGTGTGACGTGGATGCAAAACCATTTCTATCAGCTCGATACCACACACTTCACCTTAGCAAAATTCTTTTTCATTTTACCTAAAATCTACTCTGTTTTGTTATATTGACTACTTCTCTTTAGCACAGTCAACATACCCAAATAATCTGCCTTGACTGCTGCTCTGTTGATTATATTAAATACTTACAAATCCAAGCATCAAGAAATTCAAAGGTAGGTAAGCCTACCTCCTACGGTCTAAATCACTTTGTGGTCTTTCTGGTAACTTATGCACATCAAGATAGACAACACCATTCCTTTTGTGCACCCCCATTTCCCAAGGCTCGTGGCGGATATAAGCTGTTGCCAGTATCTGCTAAGACAAAAGTACTTAGTTAATACTCATATGCTTTGTAGGACCAGCGGCAATCACAGTACCACAACTGGAATTTGTGCCTGGCCTAGTGAGGTTTGGGAAAACCCGTGGCAATACCAAAAATATGTTCACATGCAGTTAGTTGCAATTAAAGTTAACAACAAAGGTTATCACAAATTGGGATAGTGTTTTCTAAAAAATAAAGATCTGATAAGGCTCTGACCAAAAGCAAACCAATTCAAAATGTATAAATTACCTTGTTAAGATTGTTACGGAATGTCTGCAAAGATGAAACAAGATTGATGCACAACGATCAGAAATTAATTCAGTAACATATTAAATATTTTCAAAATATAGATCATAATACATATCATACCACAAAATGAATGTTTTGAAGAGGGACATTTTTGTCTCTAATGCAAGCAAGAAGATCACCAAAGCCCTCTGAGCCTAAGTCTGCGTTACAAATTAACAACAGAACAAGAGTATTGGTAACATAAATAGTGGTGTACAACTGGACATTGTTTCTCATACACAAATCATCCAAGTAGCATTCCATAATCCAACTAAATTCACGAACCAGAAGATTAGATTAATAGACAAATCATGTACCTTTTTTGGGAATGAATGTATCATAACCTTCATTCAAATCAGCTCCAACGTCCTCAGTAATATGGCGCTTAAAAAGTCTCTAAATAAACAGGAAAAAGAAAGCACTTAAATGAGCATAATACCATGACAATATATTGCAAAGAGAACGAAACAAAAGCAATAAAATAATTGAGGATATCAAACAGCTTACCAAGCTTCGATCATCAAAGAATACTTCACCGCCTTCTACACGACTATAGCAGGCAATTTCACAAGGCTGCCAGAATAATCAAGAAAAGATAATGACATAATCAACACATAAATCCAGAAAGGAAATTTATAAAATTAGACTAAACCATCGCATCAAGAAACCACCACAGGAAAAAAGAATAATTCATTTTCCTTGGCTCACCAGCTTCAACATAATGAGTAAAGTTTAATATTGACATATAAAACTCTATCTTTGTGATAATTTCTCAAATTCTTAAATGAACAATAAATTGCTTGATGCAGCAGAAGTTAAATATAGGAAAATAGCATTCCCCTACCTCCTGAAAAGCAATGCACTTTCTTGACAGAGTTTCTTCACTTTTTGAAAGCTTCAACTCAGAGACAAAGCGCTCATCATGGCGACCGTTCTGAAACCTATTTCCGTATCCAAAATTCTGCCTCTGAGGATAGGGTCCAGGACGAGGAAGAAGGCCGGCTCCTCTATCATTTTGATACCCTTGCTGCCAACGACCGCGGCCAAAGCCCCCTCTACCCTGATTATTCGCATTGCGGGTGGCAGGCAATACTGCCAGAGAAAATCACATCTTGCCATAAAACGAATTAAGAAATAAAATCAACAATCATATTTTTTTTAATTCATCAACATGTTTAACTTCTGCAGAAAAACAGAAGCACCATTATGAGATGAATAGCTAAAATGCCTGGCAACAAGCAATCAAAACTTTTTTTTCTATTAAGTAGGGGTGACTAGAAAAGTCATACGACCCACAATGATTTATAGTGAATCATATCATACTTACATACAAACATTAACCTCTAAATCATTCCTAATGCCCTCCACCTGATTCACTCTCTATTCTTCTACTCCTTTTCTCTATACATGCCCGAACCACCTCATGCGACATTCTACAAATTTTTCAACTACATAAGCTACCCCGATTTTCACTATAACAGATTTCTTTCCAAGTAATACATACATGCTATATTATTTTCCATCAGACATAGTAATTCACCATCGCATAACAGGATTCGTTCACACGTGAGCAACAAGACTAACACTCACTATTTAATTTTCCAATCCATAAATCACGAAAAAGTAGCAAAACAATTGTTCAGCACATACTTCAAACCAAAAGAGAGAAAGAGAATTTACCAGGAATAGGATAAGGACTTCTGGCGAGGGTTTTACAGTAATCTTCGTTATCGGAGTCAAACAGATCTTTGTCTTCGTAGTCGTGAGGATGATAGGCGCCAGCCTTATTGCTGTCTACGACGTCACCATTACCGTCGTCTTCCTCGGCGCCGCTGCTGGCGCTGCCGCTGGCGGAGGAGGAGTCAGCGGCGCCCTCGCTGGATTTAGAGGAAGAGGCGGAAGATGACGAGGAGGAGGAAGAGGAAGCGGCGGAGGAGGAGGAAGAGGAAGCTGAGGAGTGGGACCCATTGTCGTTGTCGGAATCTTCGCCGAATAGGTCCTTCTCCGTGAAATCCATTCGACACGCTTTTCGTTTCAGTGGGATGCAATGCTCATCAAAGCATTCTTCGTTTCTTGTTTTTTCTCTTTTATTTGGGCCACTACTTACAACTCTCACCAATTGCTTTTTACACTTGTCTATTCTTTGTGCACCTCTAGAAATATTAAAATGATCGAATCTTAGTTTTTTTATTATAAAATTTGAAATATCCACAATACATTCTATATTACATAATCTAGAATTATTTTTAACATAAAAAATCTAAAAGTGTATTTTAAATTATATAATCTATTTTTAAAAAGTACTATAGATTATCCAATCTAAAATATGTTTTCAAGATTTATAATATTTTTTAATTTAAAAATTTAAATAATTTTTTTATTTATACAAACTGAAATATTTTTTATTTATGGACAATTTGAAGTTTTTCTTTTAACACTTAAGCAGAAAAATTATGGAAGTATTACTCTCCCCCACACTCATCCCCTTTCAGCCCAATAAAAGAGTAATGGGTACATATTTCAGAGTATGGAATTACTTTTAACAACTCCTTAATTGTTTTTATACTCCTTAAATAACTAAAATGATCTTTTAAAATCTGAACATTTTTTTAAGAAAAAGTATTATCAGAAAGGATTACCTCTAGAAAAATTATATAAAAGTCTCTAGAATATATTCTATAATTAATTAATTTTACTATTATGCATTTTACATTTCAAAACACTTTAAAATAAAATATCATTCGAAATTACTTTATTACGAGTTTAAAATCTATTTTGATTTTTTTTTAAATTATAAAATTATTTTATAAATAGGTGCAAACCTCATCTTATAAACTGATTTTATGAACACTAATCCCATATAACATTTCTCTTTTACACTATGAGTCACTCTTTGAACTCTAATATCACTATTTTTTTAAGTGATTTTTTTAGATTTTTGGCCTAAGAAACATAAAAACAAAGGTTACAGAAAACACAGACTAGTTTTGAGAATTAGACTAGATAAACCCATTCAATGGGATAATTGGTGAATTGGTGTTATTCATTAAAATAACATAATTGAAATCTGGAAACTTAGATAAATCTAGCTAAAATTTGGTTCAGAGCCAGGTAAGTGATTTTCTTGAAAAATATTTTATTTTATTTTTCTTTTAAAAGTATAAAGTATTTGCCACATTTTTAATTTTTTAATTTAAAAAAAAATATTATCATGCATTGTTGAAGCATTAAACTATATGTTATAATATAATTTGATTTTTAAGTATATGTTGAATGTTAAAAACTTATGAAATATGTAATTTTTACTGTTAATATTATTAAATTATAATATTATATTTCTCTAATGTTATTTTTAAAAGTTAAAGGAGAATATTCTTAGCTTTACTTTTAACATCGTTTTTCAAAATGTAGTTTAATATATTCTACATAATAGTTGTACATTATTAATACAGTAAAATTCATTGATGTAGTTTTTAAAGTGTTGATTGTAAAAAATAATAAGTTTATTGTACTTAATATAGTTTTTCTTTAAAAATGATTTACGTTTTTTCTAGATTTGTCAATTGAGTTCATTAAGGAAAAAAAATGAGTGCGCAAAGATTAATAATTAATTATATCACAGTGAAATTTTGCTAGTTTGCGACAGCAAGTGAATTTAATCTCTTAATAATCATGTTTTTTTGTCAGCATCTTTTTTAATATTTACCTATCTTGACTTCATTTTTCTATTTTTTTTGCACGCAACCAGTTTAAATAAAATAAAATTGGTCTTCTATATATATTAAAAAAAAATACAATCCAGATTTGATTAACTAAGAAAAGTGTTGGCAACATATTTTCTAATATAATATATTTTTTAATATTATTGATTGAAATTGATTGAAAATAATAAAAGGAGTAAGAGTCATCTAACAAATTCACTATTTTGTTAAAGAAAAAGAAAAAAAAAACCCAACCAAAAAAAGTAAGTTAAACTACTAATATTTGACAATTGCTTCCTGCACCCAATCAATTTTGACTAGCACCCAACGAAAATTTTAAAATCCTATTATACCCTTTTCACACATTTGCTTATGGATTTCAATATCCAGAAGTCATTTTTATACATTCTGGATTTCAAAATCTGAAAGGTTATTTTCATATTTCATTTAAGCTTCTGGATTGTCATATCCAGAAGTGAGTAATGAGTTATGGATTTTCATATCCGGAATGATGTGTTGTAAATGGTGTTGAAGATTGAAATCCAAAAGTCATTTATGTTTGCTTACAGATCTTAAGCATCCGGAAGGTCATTTATGCTGCCCAAATAAGCTTTCAGATGGTGAAATCCAGAAGTAACATATTAGTTCTGGATTTATATATTCAGAACTTTATAATTTGACTTACGGATATATGAATATCCAGAAAGCAAAAATTTAAAATAATTAAAAATAAAATAGACATGTTAAAGTACAGGAGAATCAACCTAATATTTCTCCTATTAGTAATGATTGAGCCACAATAACCCCTTATTCTGTAATTTCATCTTCCACCTTCGAATGAAATACAAAACTTGGAAACGCAGTTGTTACGTCCCTGCATTATATCCACAATTCACGAGTTAAATTACACAATAATAATTAGAATTTATGAACCAAAAAAAGTGATTTTAAATTTAACCAAAAACTTATTCTAACATACCTCAAGTAGGGCAACGTCATGACTTTTAACAATGAAGGGTTTTCGAAAACAAAGTTTTTCCACTCATATTTGTCTATTTTCCCATCTTGATTAGGGTCAGCATCCATGAAAGTCTACTCGTAAAAATAAAATATGTCAACACAATAATAATCCTTTTTTTAGATAACTAATGAAAGATAAAGAGGAAATTAATTAATAAAAGTAAAATGAGAGCTTTAATCGTTTTTAACAAACATAACTCACCTTATTAATAATTGTTTCTATCATGTCATCTGATAACTTAATTTCTGCTTCACATAGAAGGGCGTTTATCATTTGCTTCACCTGTCAAAAATCATAACATATTCATAGATAAATTATGAATATATGAACGTTTAGATTGAAATTTCATTTATATATAAAAAAATACATGCAAGAAAATGGTTAGCATTTGTTTCGTATGTAATACTTGTCTTAATTACCGTGGAAAAATCAAGTTTAGAATTACTCATATTTTTCGTTAAGGGAATGTGTGTTGATAAGTTGACTAATTTAAGATTTATTTATAGATAATACTTTCATTGGTATAATAGACTTCCATCTAGTCTGTTCTTAAAATTCTTTATCAATAGGTATAGTTTACCCATATATCGTTTTTGTTAACATACGAGTTTTGGTCTAGTCCCTCCATATTTTTTTTTTAATAATACTTTTTTCAATGATGACAAATGATTGTTGTTATTTGAGGTGTCAACCTAACTCATATGTCAAGTAACATATTGATATCTAACATGAAAGTTTTTTATAAAAAAAAATGGTTGGTATCTTAATTACCTCGTGACGCTCTATGAATCCTGTATTATCTAAATCGTACAGCTTAAACGAAACTGTAGGAAAATTGAAGCAATTATATCAGTTCAATTATGGATTAATAAGGATAAACCAAAAGATTAAGATGAATTATGTTTTAACTCACAATCTATTTTGACTTCTATTGGTGCAGATGGGTGAAAAACATTGAGTGCTCTAACGAAATCACCAAAGTCAATCACTCCTTTCTTCTTCACATCAAATAGATCAAAGATCTGCATGTAAAAAGAAATCTAATTTTAACTGACTTTCAAACAATAGAAAATGATACTATATTATATAATCATATGCCATATATAATCAGGATCTGATATCAAGAACAGTGAGTATAAAAGGGCCTTTCTTAAGAAAAGTTAGCCATTTTTAAATGAATCCAAGTAATTAGAATGATTAGTTATAAGTTCTCAATTATAGCACACCAGATTTTCTGGAAAAAAAAATTATATTACTTGCATCACAATGCATTTATTTAAAAAAGGAAAAAAATTGTAAGTACCCGACTCGTAAAGAGATTTTCCTTCTTCTTATTATTAAAAATTGCCAGTTGAAATTCTTCCTGCAAAACAACACTTGTTATCAGTCTTCACCGTTAGGTAATATAAAAGAACACAAAATATTACAAACATAAATATGATTAAATAAGCAAAAATAAAACAACTTTTTTTTTATCTGAACTAACTACATTAAATAAAATGGAATAATTAAAAAATTTTCTGACCCTATACATAAAAAAAATAGATATCTCTAAACCAGAACTCATTGAATCAAACAAGTACCATCTAAAAAATCTATATACATATTAAACAGCCTGAATGAGATGACTTGAATAAAACTCTAACTTAAAAATTCAATACATCACATAATTCACTTAGATTAAAGTGTCATTTAAGAAAGATAGAATCAAATATCCTCATAATTCACTTTAATAATTAGAAATAATTAGTTTGAAAATTATAGTGATTACTAACCTAACATTCAAACAAGATACATCATACGAACAATCTCTTAGAACAATAAAAAAACATTCACTTTACACAGCAATAAAATAATATCTTGATTATATTTAATTTATTTTTTATTTTTAATATTATTATATTATTATAACGTGGTGTAAAGTATATATTTTTACTGTGTACTGGTGTAAAAAAGATTTTTTTTTTCCTTCTGATAATGCAGAAATCATTAATGGAGGTTCTGTCTGTTACCTTACTTATGAGACCATCATCGATGACGGACCTGCTAATATTCTTAAAAAGCTCATATAGTGCTTCAACATCACTGACGCTAACTGGGAAACCAAAAATTAACAAATAAGTTAAAACTACAAGAGTCTATTACGTGAAAGAAAGGTTCAAAAAATTGTACAACAAAGGTTATTTTTCTTAAAACAATATTATATAACAAGCAACATGATTCAAGTGAATATATTACTATAAATTTTTCTTCCAAAAATAAGGTTGGTTTTGTCTTGATAAAAGCATCACAAAAAGCTTTTTTCCTCAAGGAAACACCATTTCAAAATGTTACAAAGGTTGTGCAATGTGTAAACAACAAGCATCTCAAATAACAATGTAACAACTCTGCAAGAATCATAATTTTGCATTATTCATCAGAAAAAAAATACTTACAAGCTGTCTCAGATGCAAGAGCAAAGGGATCTTCCATGGGAAATTCACGTACTTTGGAGTGGAAACAACCCATTATGAAGGAAATATAAGCAACGCAACACGTACTGGAGTAGTAGTGTTCGAGCTTCAGTCAAATATATCGCTAAAACATCTTAAAATTGCCAATTGAAAAGGAAGAAATAGTCAATAATAAATCATTATCATCACTGCAAATTACATTAATTAGCATTGTAAAAGGAGCAAATGAAACTAAATTAACCATCACATGATATATATTTGATCGTGATCGCAAAACGAGACTTTCTGGAAGACCAACTCTTAAATTCATCGTTTGTTTTAAAAAAATATTGCAGAAAAAGAGATAATTTTGATCATCAAGACAACATGGATATTGACGAGAAAAGTATGATCGATTAATTGATTAAAAATAGATGTTAGATTTCTCTTTCTGGGAAAAAGGGTTCGTATGCAACAAACTCACAGAATCAAACCTACCAAAGCCACAATTTCGAACATTATTTGATCAATTGTTGTATAAATTAAGGATTCCATCACCAACGTTGTATCGTTAACGCACACATCAAACAAGGCAACGCGTGCTAATTATGCAGAATCTGGTAAACAAATGATACAATTGTAAAACGAAATCCGTTAAATTTTGAGACATTGAAACTACGTTCCCCTCTTCGTGCATGCATGCATGCACTCAAACCTTATGGCAATCAACGAGAAACCCTAGATGAAACAAAAGACAAAACATTTCATGTATCATGAAAAAACATGAATGCGGGAACACAGTGTCGTGCATGAATGACGTGGGGAAGAAGACTCACCAATTTGAAAATTTGGTGTTTGGATTTTGATGTTTTAACTATATATTTGTCCATTGGTTCAATAGTAAGATGTATGTAAATATAAGGAAAAGGGTTAAAAAATTGTTGAGAGATGAAAGTAAAATCTAAGAGTGGGGTTTGAAATTGAAGGGGTGTTGGTGCCCTAAACCATGGGATCCTCAACCGAAGTAAGGTTGGAAATGGCCAACAAAAAACAGCTTTCGACAAGTCATTTAACCAATTACGTACTCTTAAAAGAAACTAGACAGCTATACAATAACTCCACATATTATAAACTTCAACAGCAAAAGTATTTTAGTAAATAATTAAAAAATTTCTTTCACATCTATACCTATATATAACTGTTTTTTATATATTTATGCCTCCTGTTTTTGATATATATATATATAATTGTTTTTTATATATATAAATTTTTTTATTTTATTTTTAATTATTTTATAAATATTAAAACAGTTATTAAAATGAAGTTAGTTTTTGAACGTAAAACAGTTTTGAAGAATTTAGTTTTGAAAACTAGCGAAAAATTAAATTCAATTTTACGTTCAAAAATTTTATTATTGATAATATTTTAATATTTACAAAATAACTAAAAATTTATATATATATAAATAAACAGTTATTTATATTAAAAACAGTTATGGAGACATAGATATATATATAAAAAACAGTTATTGGGGAATCCCATTGTATATAGGTATAGATGTTAGACTCACTTCTCAAATTACAAATTTTTAAATTATAACTATTTTTTAAATACATTCCATATATCCTACATAGATAAAATTATTTTGTATTTATAGCTTTCACAACTTACATACTATTGTAATTTTATGCAAAATATTTTCACACTTCTATAATTTATTTTCATGTTTTGATGCACTTAAAAAAATCAATTATTTTTGAAAAAATGAAGAAGCTCTAATAACTCTTATCTACATTCTAAAATTGATAACCCACACTTGTCCTTTTTTTCATGTTAACATTGATATATATATATATATATATATATATATATATAATCTATTTATGTATTATATGGTATGGTATTAATAAATATATATTATTACTTTTTCATTAATTTCTTGAAATAATTTATGAAAGTAATAATTGTTTGACAAAATGGTGTTTTCAATTTCCGAATATGTCAAGTATGCGTGCGATCTTTCTTTTAACTTTTAAGAGTATTTTTTATTTAAATATAAAAGATTGATTTACTATAAGATATAGTTTTATTTATATGTGAAAAAAAAACGGAAGTAACGTTTTTTTTTTTTTTTTAGCACATTCATATTTAAAAAAAATAGAAAATAGAACAATAATTTAAAAATATAAGTATCCAAAATTATAAATAACTAAAAAATTACTAAAACCTTAAATAATGGTAAGAGAACAAATTTCTGACCTAGTTAACAGATTAAAAAAAAAAGATGAAAACGTAACACCGTTAGCTATGCGTTGAGTTAGACTGTTTCTTTATTTTTTTCAAAATTCTAATTTGATGGCTCACCCACCCACCGGTGAGGTGAAGCCTAGTCGTTTTTTTATATATTAATATCTTTTGAAGTATTATAATAATAATAATAATAATTAATTTAATATGTTTTCTTACACAACATGGATTAAAAAATAATTTTCATTTTAACTGTTGTAAAATAATAAAACTTAAATGATTCCAGAGATATTTTTTTGGCGTTTTAAATGAAAGTTAAATAATTATTCAAAATATGACTTTTCTTACATGATACTATAATGCAAATATATAGATATATTTTCGTTTAATATTTTTACTCTTTTTATTCCTAAGGAATATGAAAAAGAACAATGGTTTTAACTGGAGCTGTTTTGTGGGCCGTTCAGATAACACGGTTGGAAGGAAGTTAACGGCGGAGATGAAGTTTGAAGCAACTTGTTGATTTATAAAATAATGTTAATAGACAATTGTTTATAATAATAAAATAAAATGTAATTTAGATATATTTTTAGCTTTTTAAAATTAATTACTCTTGGTTTAGTTTTTGTAAATTTTTCATTCTTCCAATTTTTTAACATTATTTTTATTGTTTAATATTTATTTTAGGATAAAACAACAATATTTACTTTAGGAATATACGAGGACTCTATAATGACATGCTTATATTATATTACAAAATATATATTATTTATATATTTTAAATACATTGAATGGTATAAAGCTAAGGATTTATATTAGTTTCAAATCACTGGATATAATTAATGTTATAAAAAATAATAATAGGAAAGCTTAATCGGTGGGACCCAGTGCTGCGCGTACGTTATTCTCCAAAGCTCAAAGCGGAAGCAACCTTATCACGCCTTCAGTTTCAGACTACGCACGCTTAAAATGTTTTCTTTTTCTTTTTCTTTATTTTATATTTCACACCTAATTTAGAATTCTCTTGTGTGTATATTTTCATAAGACAACAGTATTGGCCATTCTCATTTTTCTTTTGGGTATGGCTCATATTACCATGATGCAGTTAAATATATTATTATTTTTTGTTTATTTCTGAAGACATGTGTTGGTTGGATTGGAGTAATCATGATTATGAGTTACCAATCATTAACAAATTTTGGCATGTAATGATACATCAATTTATGCAACAAGCACACATAAATGCCACTCCTTTATGTTTGGTGTGAACAAGGATGTCGTAATGGACAGTTAGCTAGCTAGTAGCGACTAATTTCTTTGTAGTAAACTTTACTTTTTCCTCTTGAATAATGTCCTTGTCTTTTACACTGTTTTTTTTTTTTTTTTTATCGAACCTCATCATCGTACTTTGTACTCAGACCAAGGATTTATACCACAAAAATAATGAACATAAATTGCTTTTACAGTTGAAGAACAACTAAGGTAGAGGGTGAGTTCAGTTTATTGAGTTTTAACTCTTTTCCGCTTCCCCCATTGATGACAACTGCACATGCTTCCTTCCCTCTTGGCTTTCGTTTTTATTTTAATTTAATTTGAAGTCTTCTTTGTTTCACTTGCGTAACTGTTTGTTATATTTGGCCTCATTGGACTTTTAATGTAAGGTGATAGTGAGTAGATAAAGCCATATTCATTTCCTTATTTGGGTCTTCTATTGTGAAAGGGCTTGGTCTGATTTGAGGCTTTGGTGAGAGTGGATATGGAGGAAGAACGGTACGAGACTCTGAAGGAGCTTGGTTCGGGGAACTTTGGAGTGGCGAGGTTGGCCAAAGACAAGAAGACAGGGGAACTTGTTGCTATCAAATACATAGAAAGGGGAAAAAAGGTTCAGTATGCATGAAATTTTATGAAGCATTTGATGATTCAGTTTTTCCTTGAGAAATCTGAGTTTAACTCATCCAGATTTCTCTTCTGCTTTGCATTCTGAATTTGATTTGTGTGTCATTAGTGAAAACTCTATTCACCTCAATTTCCGGATACAATCTAGTGCCTTGACCCTTTGCTGATCTCATTGTGTTGGAAAGATATCTATCAATTTTGTTCATTACTTAAAGCTGATACGTGATGGATTTCATGTTTGTGATGATAAAAATCAAACTGTGTTCTTTATTATCAAGCTTAATTAGCTTAGATCCCCAGATGCAGCTCTATCGTTTGGAATATATTAAACATAATTAGCTCATGTCACCTGATCCTCCTTATCCTTAGATCAACCTCACATTTTTGTTTTCTAATTATTTTTTCCCAAATTCGTTCTCATCTTACATTCCTCTGAGTAACTTATGTTTGCCGTTTCAGATTGATGCAAATGTCCAAAGGGAGATAGTAAACCACCGATCTCTAAGGCATCCGAATATTATTAGGTTCAAAGAGGTAAAAGTTTGTTTCTGTACTCAAGCTGTTCCTTGAGTAGGTTTTTGTTCAAGTTATATGATAGTTGTATGCGTTTTTATCTCTTACAGCTTTCATACAAACACTGCTTCTGCTTCAGACTTGGTTTAAGAATATAGACAAAACAAAACTGTGCAGTTCATTGATGTTATTGGCTCATAAAGAAATGTAGGTGTAACTCATAATATATAGGGTGTGTAGCTGCATCCTGCTATCTTGCTTGTGACATTTTTTGTTAGTGGGAAAAGTACACACCATTTGGGTTCCATGCATTTTCATGTTGTGATGAGTGTGTCAGTTCTTTTGTGTGAGCTAAGATTAAACAGATACGATGTGTTCTATTAAGAGCTCATTCTGGAATTCAAATTATTTTCAACAGGTATTTCTGACCCATACTCATTTAGCTATTGTCCTGGAGTATGCTGCTGGAGGTGAACTCTTCGAGAGGATATGCAATGCTGGTCGATTGAGTGAAGATGAGGTTGATCACTTGGTTGTGTGTGTGTAATATCCTCTATGAGTATAAATTATCAAGTGATGGTTTTGATGAATTCCCTTTATCGCAGGCAAGATTTTTCTTCCAGCAACTAGTATCTGGAGTTAGCTATTGTCATTCCATGGTATCTAGGCATTCACAAAATTTTGTTGTTGTTCATTTTAAGACCCGTGCAATATCATCTTATGTATCCTATCCTACTGCAGCAAATATGTCATAGAGATCTGAAATTGGAAAACACTCTACTTGATGAAAATCCAGCTCCTAGACTTAAAATATGTGACTTTGGTTTCTCCAAGGTTAGCTCCTAGACTTAAAATTTGTGACTTTGTTTTTAGTAGTAACGTCTCACCAAAGTGAACCTTTATGGATCAGTTCTTTCATATATCTGTTTGTTGACTTCCCTAATGAATTTAATATTGGAATGTAGTCTGCTTTGCTGCACTCTCAGCCTAAGTCAACAGTTGGAACTCCTGCATACATTGCTCCAGAAGTTTTGTCACGAAAGGAATATGATGGAAAGGTATTGTGTACATAGTTTTGCAGAGTGAAACTCACAGTATCACATAAAGTAAACAGTTCATGACATTGTCAAAAACATGCTCAATTTCGCTTACAAATTGGCAATTATGTAGATTGCAGATGTTTGGTCGTGTGGTGTGACTCTTTATGTGATGTTAGTTGGAGCATACCCATTTGAAGATCCAGAAGATCCTAAGAATTTCAGAAAGAGTATTGGGGTGAACTCTTACTTAACTTAAAAGAGATCCTTTATGATTAATACCTTTGATCTATAGCAGCAAGTTTAAACTCTGATTCTCTCGTTGGCAGAGAATTATGAGTGTTCAATACGCCATACCCGACTATGTACGTGTTTCCAAGGAGTGCAGACATCTTATCTCTTGTATTTTTGTTGCCAATCCTGCAAAGGTAAGTATTAGTGAAAACCATTCCTTTCTGGTGTTTAACACATTCACTTAGATGCAATTTGCATTGAAATTTATTGAAAACCAAATAATTTTATTGGTTTCAATTTGTATGTAATGAGATTCACCTTAAATTTTAACTTGGTAGGGAAGAGTTTGTCTTAAGTTTCTAACACTTTACTGTGCACCTAACTAAATTGATACTTTACTTTGTAGTTGTCATGATTAAATGTTATGAATATGTTGTTGATATAAAACATTTAAACATTTTGTTTATGACTAATCTATTCATGTGTATTTGTTTTGATCCTTGTTAAAAGAGGATCACGATGTCGGAGATAAAACAACACCTTTGGTTTAGGAAGAACTTGGCAAGGGAGATAATTGAGGGTGAAAGAAGGGGTTATGAGGAAACACAAAAGGAACAACCAAGCCAAAGTGTGGAAGAAGTAATGAAAATTATAGATGAAGCAAGGACAAAAATCCACACTAGTGAGCAAACTTCCACAGGATCCTCAAATGTTGTGCATGGTGATGAAGCTAATGAGGAACTTAATGACCACTTTACCAAATATGTAGCCCTTCAGTAATTTAAATTTATGGTTCAGCAGATTCTATATATTTTTGTTTACCAAATTTACTATGCCTTCTTCATGAGGTTGGGTTTGTAACAATTTGCACCACTTCCAATGGAAGTTTTTTTTATAAAACACCAATATGAAAAACAAGTTTTGTGTATTTACCATTGTTATTTTTTTCACTAATATGATTAAATGTTTATTTAATTATCTTATAAATTAATTATTACTTTATATATTTAAATAATTAGTGATTTTATTAAATTAAATAAAATTTAACCGTGTAATATCCCTAGTTTTACCACATATAAAAACTATAATATGTATCAAATTAAATATTTACATATATGCATTTCTTTCTCACATTATTTCAAAATATATCCCTATTTGCATAAAATTAAAACAACATTCAAAATAAAACATCATCTCCTCACTAAGGAGTGAAGTTCTATCACCTGAAACATCATCAGTTCTCGTGTAAATATAAAATCATCATATATAAAGAAAACATACAACACAATAGAAATTTTAAATTTTTTAGTAAAGTTTTAAATAAAACAAATTTCATTCACAAACGTATCAATCATTATATGATTCACAAATAGTTAAGTGTTTATAAATTTATTTCATATTCCACACCATTCATACTAGAAATCCATTGACACCAATACATAGCACTTGACTTTACTTTCGGAAGACTCGTGTATTGAAATTAACACTCAGAGACCAACATATGTCATATTACCCACTGTGAATCCACACGCATAATCATCAAATATCAAATCACCTCATATGACAGGGTAAATCCATGAGATATGCATTGATCAGTTCTTTCAAATGTCATACTCTGTCATATGAACCTCTTTCAACTTTCATTACCTAATACTCTTCATCTATATGATTCCAAGATATCAGTAAAGTAAGGATCATATATTCATAAAGAATCATTTCATTGGTATAATAGACTTCCATCTAGTATGTTCTTAAAATTTTTATGAATAGGTATAGTCTATGTATCATTTTTGTTAGAATATGAGTTTTGGTCTAGTCCCCCCATATTTTTGTGTTTTCTTTCTTTTTTTCTTTTTTTAATAATATTTTTTCATGTGATTACAAATGATTGTTGTTGCTTGAGATGTCAGCCTAGCTGAGATGTCAAGTTGCATATTGATGCCTAACATGAAAACTTTTATAAAAAAAATCTAACTATATTACTATGACTCTAAATTAACATTGACTAATTTTGAAGCTTTAAACGTCACATGCAACATAACCAGACAACCTAAAGATTAAAATCTTACTCAAAGGAAATATAAGCAAAAATTGAACTTATTCTAACTGAATTTTTGATCAAATAGTCTTGTAGTAATCATTGTTAAAAGTCCAATGGTAGACTCTAATTGTTAATCTGATGACAATGAATTCAAAAAGTTAGAGAAAAGGTAAAGAAAGTAATAAAGGAAACTTATATAGTGATAATGATCGTTTTAAAATGAAGCCTAAATAATTACATTTTTTATTTTAATAATAAAATATTAATGTCATTTAAAATATACCACTTATACTCAATAATTATTTTCTAAATCCTTATAAACAACCTAACCTATTATCTTTAATATATCCTTATCAGTTAGATAATCATCCTAAAATATAATTTCTTATTTCTAATATATTGCTTAATAGCAACAATTTTATATGATAAAATATATTACATAAATTAACTAAAAGATAAAACTCAAAAAATTATATAATAGTATTCAACTTCATTTTAATTTGGACATCAAGTTATCCCGAGCATAAACATTCAATTTCATAGAATGTCTAATGTAAACATACTTAACATAGCATAATTCAAGGATTACCTTATATTCTTATTAATTACAACGAGCTCGATTAACAAATCAACTTACTAACATTACAATAACATTACAATAAAATCATAAAAAAGAAATCAATATTTAGATACTAAAATAATTAGTTGTAATAGTAACTAAATCAGAGACTATTTTAGAAACTAAAAAAAAAATTGGTTTCTAAATTAGTTTCTATTATTGTTAAATAGTTTTTAAATTGGTATCTAATTAGCAACTAAGGTTTTAACTACCAATTATTTAGATTCTAAATTTGGTAGCAAAAACCTTAGTTGCTAATTAGATACCAATTTAGAAACCATTTAAGCATAATAGAAACTAATTTAGAAATCAAAAATTTATTTAGTTCCTAAAATGGTCTCTAATTTAGTTACTATAGCAACTAATTATTTTTAATCTCTAAAATTGGTTTTTATTTCATGATTTACTTGTAATTTTATGTTTGTAATATCAAACTTTATTTTTTAATAATATTCAAACTTAGTTTATCAACACATTATCAAAGTCAGATGTTTCACATTCATACTGAGCTATTCACAAAATTTTGATTCCAAAACTTAACTTTTATGTCTATTTTATACCTTATAAACAATTTGGATATTGAATTCAACTATTCATACAAAGTTCAAATCTTAAGTTTTATCATCAAATTTTATTTTGAATTGATTGAGATTTGTAAGTTTTTCATCATACTTTATTCTATTTAGATTTATTTATTTTTATTAAAGAGACTTACTCACTAAGTGACATAATTTAAGACAACTTTTAAGAAACAAAACACAATCATTTAAAGGATCTTATCATTTTGGAATAAATGGTTAGTCATATATGACATTATTTCAAGAATTGTAATACAAAACTCAACTATAAACATAAACATTTGTTTTACTAAGCTTGAACATACACTAAGCTGAAAAAATATAAAAAATAGTGAAGTTGTTCAAAACTCTTTGATTCTACTTAAATATCAATTTAAATAGTTATCACAATCCATCTTCTTGATTTATATTATATTAAGACTTTGCATTTTAGGAACTTGTATACCTATTTGCATTCGAGATATTTTAATAAAATTTAATACACAGACTCTAATCTCCAATTTATTACTTCATTATAACAATTTGATATGACCTAATACGATAAGAAATATCTTGACACGTGGGTTATTTATTTAATAACATGCAAATATATAAAATATATAATTTTATTGAAGAGGAATGTTAGAAGAGGAAAAAATTTACATTATATGCAAGCAACGACTTTTTATTAATCTCTTAAAATGATAGATTTTAGATATTTTATAATATTTAATACAATAAATACTTTCTTAATAACAAATTTTATAATTTTTTTAACATATATCTCTATTAACATTATCACATTTAAAAAAATGGATAAAAATACAATCTACTAAATTGATCACACAATATTATCTCTTTAACATCTTCATTATTGGAGAGGACAATTGAAAATTCAATTATATTTATAATGTCTTAATAAACTTTTTTATAATATCGGATATACTGTTAATACGAGATAATTTTAACTTTGTTAATCGGCAATCTTGAAAACGAAGTTAAAATATATTAAAATTGGTTTGATTTATCTTAAATAATAATAAAATAGACACTTTAAATGAGTCTTTTTCCAAAAATAAGTAAAATCAAATATGCACGAAACAATTTTAACCCAACATTATACAATGGATTGACTTTTTACTTTCAACTAATATTTGCAATGAACCAAATGACTTGATTCATTTTTCTGTATTTTTTATTTTTCATTATTTATTAAATTGAACATATGAACAATATAATATTATCTCTTTAATAAAAAAAATGTTCAATGGTTGAATTTACTCTTCTTAACAGATCAGCTACTAATTAATAAAAGGATGTGTTGTATAAAGAATTGAGAGCTTTAAAAGAAAAACAAAAAATAATTATTTACCAAACATGTTAGGCTACTCTTTAAATAATCACAAAATATTAATGGTTCATTATTATTTGAGTTATATTATTCATTTTTTTTGCAATTTAATTATAACTTAAATTTCTAATAATGGAGCTCAATTATTTCACCACTTTCTATTTTTCTTTAACGTTTGGTGTCAGTATCTAATCGAAAACAGAAACAAAAGAACACGTTCTTGTAACATTGTGAAAGACTCATTTGGGACCAAAAAATGGACAAAATGCAAACGATCTGAACTCTGAACTCTGAACACAGAGCACCCAATTCAGAACTCTTTTTCACCAATTCTTCCATTCTATGCTTTTGAATCGCCACGACATGACATGATCGTTCTCTCTTCTATTTCATTTGCACTGTCACTGTTGTTTCCCACTTTCATTTCAAGGTCAACGGTCTTTGTCTTTGTATTTTCCTGACTCAATTTTTTACAAGTTTATCCTTTTCCTGCTAAACTCTCCAATGGGTCGGAGGAACGATGAACTAAACTCTGTTCTCTCTCACCGTTTGATACTCCTCCTTGTGTGTCTCGCCTCTGGCGGTTTGGTCTACGGGCTTCTCTCTGCGGTGCTCGCAATCGGCAGAAGCAGAGTTTCAGACTATGGGAGGTTTGTTGGAGAGGGCATGGCGGTGGAGAACGAGGGAGGGTGCTGTAGGGGAATTGAAAATTTGGAGCTTTGGGGTGCTGCCGTGAAGTGGGGTTCTGAGTTTAAGTTCAACAATTCTGAAGGATGCTGCAACGCGTGCAAATCAATGTGTTCGGGGAAAGATGGGCCTTGTCTCTGTGATACTTGGGTCTTTTGTGGGAATCGTAAGGCCTGTGGATCCAAGTTCGGTGAGGTAAGTTAATTAGTGTGAGATTAGATAAAAAAAAACAGTAAAGAATGTCTTTTTTCTGGTAAATTGATGTACAAATTCGGTTGCAGAAGTTATTGTGTGTTAACGTTTCTAGAAAATGTTTTTTTTTATCTTAGATATAAGTTAATTTTTAGTTATGAAGAAATTTATTTACTATTTACTTATCCTAAAATTACTTATGGAGAATCTTAGTTAGATAGATTACGTTTGCTAATTTTGAAACTGCCTTAAATGAAGATCTCCCATTTGGGTTGATCTTTTCGGATTCATTCTTTCTATTCAGAGTTGACTTGGAACTTTGGGTTCTATTTGGGCAAACTTCTATATTAAGCATTCGCAGGAGAAGAAAATAATAAGTAAAATGATTTGAACTTTTCTATAAGTTTAAATGTCCTTGTCACCTAGAGTGCATAGCTTTCATAAGAGTTAGGAGTGCATAGCTTTCATAAGAGTTAGGAGTGCATAGCTTTCATAAGCATAAAAAAAGGAGGACTTCTAATAAAATTATTATTCTCTTAATCAAAATTTTGACATGGAACTTGGAAGTTATAGCGTAATAGCATTCGATTTTGTTGGTTCAGTGTTGGTTGAAGAAACAGAAGGACAGCTTGGCACCTGAACGGCAAGACGGAGTGCCTCCAGGGGAAGTGGTTGGATGGACTTCTGGTCTTATCTTTGGGAAAGGAGAGGTAAGAGAGAAGTTTGGTTTTTCCATTTTGATCTTCATTAAAATGTTGCTCGTCAGTTTAGCTGCAAATTTAATTTGATGAACATTGTGTTGGAGAAGTGTTTGCCTTGAACTAGTGTGTGATAATATTCTTGTTCTGATGGCTTAGAAATTCATCCTGAACCTGAAACAAAATTGTCTAGTGCTTTTTTTCAATGTGCTAATTTTCTCCAAAATGCTTGTTTTTCTGTTATTTGTAGTAAGTTTTTTTCCCCATTCTTTTCTACTTCAACAATTTAGTCGATTCTGTACTGTGATGTGTACTATATGGATCTGATTGAAGCAGTTAGGGAAGGATGACTCAGAGACAGGTTCAGGAAATGGGCATAGATATGGTAGTACATTGGAAACTAGGAATGGGAGGTTTCACTAGGAATGAGGAGATACAGTAGTAGCCACCTGCATGTGGCTCTCATGAGCTATTACTATTTATGTTAGTGTACTTTGACTTGGCACACACTCACCTTTTGTAGAAATGTCTAAGCATCAAGCTGGGGGGGTTGTGATTTAATTTTATTGTGAATTCATGATAGCACCCAATGAAAACATAATATGGTTTTAAATATAAAATTCTATGATTAGGAAATAAGTTATTTTGCACAATCACATGAGGGAGACAAATCATGAGATACATAACCTGAAACCCAAGCTTGACAGAGAGAGTATATAAGTAATACGAGATGGAGGGAGTATATAAGTAGAACACTGACTTAAATTATAAATAAAATGAGATAGAGATAGTATATAAGTAGAGCACCAAGACAGAAGACTATATAAGTGGAGAGAACTAACTTTTGCAACTGTTATGTGATTAGTTGGATCATTGGTTAATTATCTATGCAGTAAAATTATGTCTTCTCATGGCGTTGGTAGTTATATCTCTCCCACCTCTTTCATGATGTGTCTTGTAGTTGGAACTTTATCTACTTCTGAGGGGTTATCTTATTTACCCGTGTTCTTTCTAATTCATCTATTTTCAGGGTATTATTGGACTGGAAACTGAACATGGAACTCTTCATATTAAAGTAAGTGCTCCTTCTCTCAAGACCTCTAAAATACAAATGCTTTGATGTTGCAGTTGCACTATTGACATGTTTGTGAAAAGTTAGGTATTTGTATATTATATATAGAAACACATGGGTACACTTGAAGAAAAAAGAGTTCTAGTGGTAGAAGCACCTGTATCTTGTGCTTGGTCAGGGTGCTAATTGCGTCTGTGTACTTTCTATGTTTATTTGTTTGATGTCCTTGGGAACCACTAAATAATTGTATGTCTGTAATTTAAATAGCAGATCATTAAAATATTATTTGAATACAAAATCTTCATGAGAAATATGCTCTAAGGGTATATATCGATGTTGTAATTTTGTTGGTTATTGTAATTCTTTGTGGCTTTTGCGGGCCTGTGCCTGGACTCCAATTTCCTGTGTTGTTTTAACAAATATGATAGATCAGTTGAACCTTTGCTGGTTAATTATGGAGAAGCTCACAATTTTAATTGATGATAAACAAGATGGAGTATTCCTAGTAAAGTAGGAACATTGTCTGTCTTTGCTGATATAAATACAGAGTTCATTGACTATGAAAAAGGATGCTCGTGTTTCTCAACATTCTGTCAATTCTTGATGTTAATTCTGCTTACTGCAACTTATTCTTCTGTTAATGCCTCATGTATCTGGACTGGATCTTGTTTCTGCTTACTCTAAGAACTGTTGCATTGTATTTCGAAATTGCCTAGTCACGAGTGAGGAATATGTTTAACTCTGGAGATTCTCTATTCACTGCAGCTTTTACCTGACTGCGCACCACACTCTGTTGCCTACATTCTGGAGTTGTTGTCTTTGAACCATTGTGCTGGCTGCCAATTTTACCGTGCAGAGGGTCGAGGTCAATCATGGGATTCAGAAGGAAACCATATAGAAAATGTAAGACTGATTTTCTATCTGATGGATGATTGGATGAACACACGCTTATACTTCTATTTCACTATGCAGTTATCTGCAAATTATGTTATGAATTTCTGCATTAAAATCTCATTCTCAAGCATTCACAATTTTTAGTTTCTTAAATTTGTTTTTTTTAGTTTCTACAAATAACAAATTGTGTCTTTTGATCCCCTCGCCACTTTCTAGAATCTTAAAACCACATTCATTACGTGAGAAACCCTCCATTAAAAGCTAGACTACCCATAATGGAGAATAAGCAACTTGGCAGCCACAGAGAAACTCATACTTCTTGAAGTGAAGCTTTGATATCCCATCATATGCGAGTTCCTATTGCTCATGTTTCATTTACAATTTTTAAGGACTAAATTAAAATACATGACATTTTCAAAGGCCAAAACTATATGTAACCTTTTCAATTCATATTGAAAGACTTGTTTTTTATTTTTTTTTCCAAACAAAAATATGAGGTTAGGAAAGATTGTCGTGCCAAGCTGAGGCCATTCACTTATTATTCCCAAAGGAAAAAAAATTAATTTCTTTTGCATATTCTGAGCAGCGTTCTAAGTGCAAGTAATAATGTTTAAGGTTGGATTGCAGTAACAATAAATGGTTATGGTCCTCATTTGCAGGCTGGTTTTGGACCCCCTTATGCATTAATTCAAGGGACACTAGAAGCACAAGGCACAGCTTTCAATAAACCTCCCGTGGAAGATTGTCCAACCCTTAGAAGGGGTTCTGTTGCTTGGATTGGTTCTGGTCCTGAATTCTTCATTAGCCTTGGAGACCATTCAGAGTGGAAACATGAATACACTGTATTTGGTTCTGTTCTTCCAGAAGACATGCATATTGCTGAGAAAATCTCTAAACTCCCCACAATACCTGATGTGTGGAACAATGTCAACGTGACGGTTTTGGAAAAACCTGTTCCCCTGTTGGTCCGCAGAATCCGCAAAACTCACGTAGATGAAATTTGAAACAAGCTGTGCATCCATGTAGATGGCAATTCTTTTTTGTTCCAAAACTTCTTCACTTTTGTTTTGTCTAAACTTTTTCTTCACTTTATCTTATCATTGTTACTACTTTTTTGGATCATTGTTCGCTGTAATTTCAGCTGATGAAAATTTAATTCGAGAAAGGCTATTAAAGAGGGAATACAAAGCTTTTATGTCGCTGGAAGAAATCTTAGGAAGAACAATACATTTTTGTAACTATGTTAAATGATAATTGCACACATACTTTTTCACATCTTAATTTTTTCGACTGTTATTCATATTGCAGCTGCATGTCAGGGACTAAGATAATTTGAGATGTGATTACATGTAGCTTACATACTAGTAGGAAACCAATTGAACTATAACAAAGTGACCATGCTCATAAAGAGATAATCCTTAACCATAAATTTTAGATAAAATATATGTGGTAGTGAGAACTGAGAAGAATTGATTTTAATATTATACCAAAACTATGCTAACCCAATTACATTTAGAGTACTTGTCCAAAATGATACTCTTAATTATGATCATAGTAGCCACGAGCAACCACACTGATCATATGCCCCCCAAAAATCAGCATAGAGCTAGAGAGAAGCCCGTAAACTGTTGATTAAGCTTATAAAGAATCCACGAAGTCCTCTTTTTCACGAAGCCCGTATCCATGTCCTATGATAGTACAATCTTCTTCACCTTGTTCAAGAAAAGTAGCTAAAGTAACACAAAGCTGGAGCTGCTATCAGAATCAGATTCGTCTTGTGGCGATTTAGGTGCCAAGGTGAGCCATGGCATGGATTCACCTGCCTTATTAAGGGTTGCCTTGTGATTGCTTGTTTGATATGGTGCTCTGGCAGCAATTCTGCAAAACATTAATGATATATAAATCAACTGATCGAAAACTTCGTAGTTTTGTTCATTTAAAAAAAGAGGTAAAATCTATTTTTCGCCCCAAGATTTGATCAAAATTTGCAGTAGTTATAAATCACCATTAAAAAGATCGATATCCCTGTTTTAAAATGTAAAAAGTATAACCAATTTCAAACAAAATTGAAGGCTATATTTTGTTGATGCATTAATTTCTGTGACTCAGCCCCACTTACCTATCTTTTCTTTTCTCCAAGAACCGATGAAGTGAAGCTTTTCTAGCCAAAGGTAGATCTGAATAAAAAGAAGCACAAAGCAAAGGATCAGAAACACATGAACCGACACAAAAATCACCCATCTCTGAAAAGAATAGAGATTAAAAAAAAAGTTACCACATATAACAGATTTAGATGGTGCTTGAGGGTGCTCCTGAACCGAATTGTTGGTAGTGGTAGGGATGATATTCATAAGAAAAGGAAACGGTCTACTGGAAGTAGCAGAAATTGCAGCAGGGTATGAGTAAGCATAGCCGTTCTGGTTTTGAGACATTCCTGTGTTGGCAAAAGACATGATGATATCCTTGGCTTTCTCAGCTTGCATATCGTCAAAGACAACAACTTGGCCATCATAAAAGATTGTCATCTGCGAACCTCTGAGCTCCTTGGTCACACCACTGCACTCATGATGGAAAATCATACATTAATCACTTGATTAAAAGCAGCCATAGAGTCATAAATTGAAGAGGCAAAAGAATGGTACCTGGAATTTCCCATGTTGGGAACCTTTTCTGCGTGGAGATGAGAAGGGTAAGCAACTTGTTCAGAGAGAAACTTGGAAGTGCAAAGGTTCCATGGATCCATGTTGAGATGCTGGTATTAAATCTTCTCTGACCAAAGGATGGGTGTGAGAGGGTGAAGCTGGAGTAGTGGATGAGATGAGATTGAACCTTATCTTCATTCTATTATTTATAAAGGGTTGGTGGAATTTAGGCACGAGGAATACATGTGTGTAATTTTAGGTTTATTTTTGTGGTTTAACTTTTGAAGGACAGCTGCATGCATCTGAGCCAAGAGGGACAGGTCATTTGTTGTTGTCAGGTCAACTTGCGTCGTACGTAGTTGGTTCTTCATTATTTGATGTATGTTTCCTTTGAAAATTCCACAACGTGTTTTTTGCTTCCCTTGGAAACACCAAATCGTAATGCTGCTGTTTTTCACGTGCTTTTTATCTCCTCCCACGTTGCTTAACCACTTAACCTAACCAAATAATATCTTATAAATTAGGTCAAACGTCAACATTAAAAACTTTGCAAAGAAAAATAAATTATACACAAATTAGTTTTAAAAACCACACCAAATGTTTAATTACACACACCTATATAAATCTTTCTAGTTATTGCAAATATATAATATACTACATGCTCATCCATTCGTGATCCAGCAGCAATTTAGTGAAGGAAGAGACTTTCTTTGCTCATATAATAAATAGTTATGATTTTTTCAGCTTTTATCTTAAAAATCATAATTTGCGGCTAATACTTATTCATATTTTGGATCTTATGATCAATTAATCTTTTTCTCTCTTTCTAATCCCAAAATTAAACACATTTCTTTTCACTCCACATATACTCTTTAAATTTCTTCTCCCAGGAATGCAACCTCAGAAATAGAAGGCAATTGCTTTCTGCACCCAATCAATTTTGACTCGCATCTAACAAAAAATTTAAAACTCCATTTTTTTCACATATTTGTTTATGGATTTCAATATCCGGAAGTCATTTTTATACATTCTGAATTTCGAAATCTGGAAGGTCATTTTCATATTTCATTTAAGATTCTGGATGGTTATATCCGAAAGTGAATAACGAGTTCCAGACTTTCATATTCGGAATAATGTGTTATAGATGGTGCTGAGGATTGAGATCCAGAACTCATTTATGTTTGCTTACGGGATCTTGACATCTGGAAGGTCATTTATGCTGTAAAAATAAGCTTTCGGATGGTGAAATCTGGAAGTGACATTAGTTTTGGAGTTGTATATCCGAAACTTTGTAATTTGACTTACGGATATGAATATCCGGAAGACAAAAATTTAAAATCATTAAGGAAAAAATGGACATTTTATATGAGTGTGTTGGGTGCAGATCATAAATGATCTGGTGCAGGGAAAATCAACCGAAATAGAAGGAAGTTTCTTCCTGCACCCCCACATTTTTCTTCCTGCACCTCCATAATGTTATGTAAAGACCAAACTGTCCCTATTATTTTTTAAAAACCCTAAAATGCACTTGAATTGTATTTCTTTTTTGCATTATGGATTATGGAATCCGGAAATTTTTTGGATTGACACTTCCAGTAAAATTTCGGATCCACTAATCTGTAATTCAAAATATGCATTTCACATTCAAAAATCCAGCAATCCGTAACAGAAATATGCATTCTGGATTAAGAAATTCATAATTAAAAAAAAAAAATTCCAGATCCACCGATCCGTAACAGAATTAGACTTTCGGATTCAGCAATCCGAAAATCAATAATTTATGCAAATTTTGCTTCCAAAACACCCCCTCATCCAGAAAAAAAATGATTCAGTTCCAGATTGATGAATCCGTAGCTCACTCCCAGATCCCTATTTCTAGTAACCACGGTGTCCTTTTTCAAATAAAAGATCAAGGCTAGTTTCGGAATTTAGAAAATTGTGGAGGTACAGGAAGAAAAACATAGGGGTGCAGGAAGAAGAAGCCGAAATAGAATGATGACAGGCCTAAAATAAATTACTTCCTGCACCCCGATTAATTTATTTGAGGGGTGCAGGAATCAATTTAGCTTAATTAATAGGCCAGGTCAGCCCAAATTAACATTCTCAGTGTCGTTACTTGTAGGCGGTTGATTGGTGAGAGAAGAGACAGTTGAGAGTTGAAGTTTCCTCGCGCGCAAAGCCTTTCCCTGCAATCGATGGTTCAATTTCACGAACACATAATCACGGAGCTTCTAGAAAATTCCAATGGCGGTCTCGTGGTTCTCTCATCAGGTCTCTCTCTCTCTAAACTCGTATCGTCTCTCCTTCTTCTACGCTCCTCATCTGAGGGAACGCTCCTTCTTCTCTCTCCTTCCTCCACTTCACTCAAATCCAACATCATCTTCCACCTCAAAACCCTAAACCCCCAATTCAACCAAATCCCTGCCGAAATCACAGCCGACCTCCCCGCGCACCACCGTCACGCGCTCTACACCTCCGGCAATGCATTCTTCATCACGCCGCGCATCCTAATCGTTGACCTCTTGACCAACAAGTTACCGACCTCCAAAATTGCCGGTATCCTCGTCCTCAACGCGCACTCGCTCTCCGAGACGTCCACCGAAGCGTTCATTGTTCGGATTTTCCGTTCGCTTAACCGCAGCGCGTATGTGCGCGCGTTCTCCGACAAGCCGCACGCGATGGTGTCGGGGTTCGCGAAGGCGGAGCGGACGATGAAGTGTCTGCACGTGCGGAAGCTTCACCTGTGGCCGCGGTTTCAGGTTTACGTGTCGCAGGAGCTGGAGAGGGACCCGCCAGAGGTGGTGGATATAAGGGTGCCGATGAGCAAGTACATGGTGGGGATTCAGAAGGCCATTATTGAGGTCATGGATGCTTGTTTGAAAGAGATGAGGAAGACGAACAAGGTCGACGTGGAGGATTTGACGGTCGAGAATGGGTTGTTTAAATCTTTTGATGAGATTGTGAGGCGACAGTTGGATCCAATTTGGCACACTTTAGGGAAGAAGACCAAGCAGCTTGTCTCAGACCTTAAGACTTTGAGGAAACTGTTGGATTATCTAGTCAGGTCTTACGTTAACTTTAATAAGCTATAATAAGAGTGTTATGATAAGAGTTTAATTTCTATGCATCGTCAGTATAATTTACACGTTCAGTTAATCAGAAATAATGGATGATATGATTTATAAACTAGTTTTTCTAAAATTCACGAAACTTCTTATACATGACAAATTATAACTGGATGACAGATTATAAATCAGTGCATAGACTAGTATTTGCATCTCATTTTGGTGTTGCTTAAATGTAAAAGGAAGTGAGAAATGGAAAGAATTAAAAAGAAAAGAAAAGGGGAGGGTGGCAGATGCAACAAGTGATGTGACGAGAAAGAAGAGAGTGATAGGAAGAAAATATGGTTGAAAGGAGATGCAAGAAAAAGTAGGTGTATGTTTATAGTTTTTCATATTAAGTTTGCTTTTCAAATGGTGAGTTGTGAGGATAAAATGTCTTGATATTTCGGTATATACATGTGAGATTTTAATTGCAAATTTTAATATCTTTATTGATTTTCTAGATTGGGTAGCCTAGGTAGTTTGTTGGATTTAGCTTTAAAATGTTCATCTAAAAATGTAGTGTTTTTATTGTAATAGGAACTGATTGTGTGACTTCCTCTTGACAGGTATGACGCTGTAACTTACTTGAAATATTTGGATACATTGAGAGTCTCAGAGAGTTTTCGGTCCGTTTGGATATTTGCAGAGGCAAGCTATAAGATATTTGATTATGCAAAGAAGCGTGTTTTCCATCTTGCGAGGTCAGATGGTACGAAATTTAATGAGTTGAGTAAGGGTGTAAAAAAAAAGAAGAGAAAAAGTAAGGTTGATGACAAAGTCATTGAAGAAGGTAAGATATTATCACCATGATTTGTTTGGCGTTCTTATTCTGGCATATATCTTGATCTATTGTGTTGATTAATTCTATATATTATTAATGTAAACAATAGAGGGAGAGAGTAAATGAGATATGCCATGCTACGTGTAGGCATGCCAGTTTTGTCAGGTTAATTTTATTTCGAATATGCTTGTGTAGCAGTTGATGGTACTTCATCCTCTACTTTGAATGCTGGCTTAGTTTTGGAGGAAGTCTTGGAAGAATCACCAAAGTGGAAGGTCTTACGTGTGAGTTAGTGAGTTCCAATTCTAGAAAGTCTTTGGGCCATGTTCAATTTATGAGATTTGATGTGAGACTGAAAACCATTAATTTGGCATTTGTTTCAATTCATATGTTTAAAGCCTATCTGTTGCTTCAACATATAGTGCCCTGAAGAGAGTTGAATTTGATCATGAATGTTGGATATTATAGACTGAGGCGTGATTTGCTTATACCTTTATAGGAGGTTCTGGAGGAAGTAGAAGAGGAAAGACAAAAGGAAGGTATGTTGAGGGAAGAATTATTCCCTGAAGGTGAAGACACCAACAATGGCATTGTACTAGTGGCATGTAAAGATGAAAGGTCATGCTTGCAACTTGAAGAATGCATCACCAGCAGTCCAAAAGAGGTCTTTGCTCCCCACTTGTCCTGTGATAGGTTATCTTATAAAGTATAATCTGAATGTCACTATGTGGACTTTGTTCTTCACATGGTGTTAGTAGTAATACAATTTATATGGTTGCTTGCTCATTAGATTCACTGCACACTACCAAACATAGCCAGAACCAGAACTAAGTTACTACACGATTTTCCACTGTGATGATACTCAACTTTGTGCTTCTTGTATTGACTTTAATATATAGCTAAGACCAATGAAGCAGCCACCCTTGTATATTTATCATTGGTGTGATTTCGTGTTGGTTTTGATGATTTTAGTTATTCTTGTAATAGATTGCAATTAGAAGTTACTTATCATGCATGCTACGTCTATGTTGTATGTAGCTTTAAACATTATTTTTGTAATTATGATAGGGGTTTGCTGGCTTAGATTTTCTTTTTTATTGCTTCAGTTGGTTGAAAGTGAACAAGATTTGAAGAAACTGACTTTTTGTATCCTCTTTATTGTTTGTTATTTTGAAGGTCATGCGTGAAGAATGGAAGAAGTACTTACTAAACAAAGTACAGCTGCGTGACATAGTGAATAAGAAAAAGAAGCCTAAGGATTTCAAACCCAAAGGTTTTGGAATTCTTGATGGAGTTACTCCCATAGCACCCACTCAGAGTGCAGAAACCACCAGCATTAGTAAGCAGGAACATGATGCGCTTTTGGCAGCTGCCTCAAAACTAAGAAATGTTTCTGAAAATGACCATGTTAAGGATACCCCACAGCCTGATATTGGTGGACAGGGAAGCGGTAAAAGAAAGAGAAAAGTGGGGATTAGAAAGGTCCCAATTGTTCTTGATGGCCTGGGAGTTCAGAACAATGATAAAGAGGAATCAGTGGGTAATAAAATTGGAATGTCTGATTCAAAAAATGAAGTCAATGAAGATGAGATTAATCATGTCAGTGCCGGTAGATTTTCTGAAATCATGGAGGAAGGGACATCTGTGGAAAACATTGTTCTTCGGAAGCATACTAATCCTGATGTTGCAGAAAAAACTGGAAAGCCACTACCACCAGTGCACTTTTATGCCCTAGAAAGTGATCAGCCTATACTGGATATATTAAAGCCCTCAATAGTAATTGTTTACCATCCAGACATGGCCTTTGTTAGGGAAATCGAAGTCTACAAAGCTGAGAATTCCTCAAAAAGGTTGAAAGTGTATTTTCTTTTCTATGAAGATTCAACCGAGGCTCAGAAGTTTGAGGCAAGTATACGTAGAGAGAATGGAGCATTTGAATCTTTGATCAGGCAAAAATCTATGATGATGATTCCAGTTGACCAGGTTTGTTTGATCATTTTCATCCTTACCTCTTGTTTCTCTTTTATGCTGTTGGTTGCTTATTTGTGTCCATTATTTTGCTGATTCCATTTTCCGTTTTATTCTTATTCTGGTGCATTTATTCTGCTGTTAATCAGAGTGAGCACTGTTTAGGATCGAATTATGCTTATGAATCAGATTTAAATACTCTTCAAAACTCAGTAACCAGAAAAGCAGGTGGGAGAAAGGAGGCTGATAAGGAAATGCAGGTTTGTGATAATTTTTTATGCATGCTAATCATATACCTGAGACGGAATTTATAATATGGGAATTTCAACATTTCAGGTTATTGTGGACATGCGGGAGTTCATGAGCAGCCTTCCAAATGTTCTTCATCAGAAGGGAATGCGCATCATTCCGGTGACCCTAGAAGTTGGTGACTATATCCTATCACCGTTTATTTGCGTGGAAAGAAAAAGTATTCAAGATCTCTTTATGAGCTTCACATCAGGTCGTCTATACCACCAGGTCGAGACAATGGTACGGTATTACAGAATACCTGTACTCTTGATTGAGTTTTCACAGGATAAGAGCTTTTCATTTCAGGTTTGTTTACCGCAATACTTGTACTACCTCTCTTATCTTCTCCCTCTCCTCCTCCCTGCAGTGGCATGTCTGAGAAACTACCCGTACTGTTAGTATTATTTAATCGCACTGGCATGTCTAGATGAGGATGGGAGTTTGTTTTGACTGGCATCGCATTTCTGAGAAGGATTGCCATTAATATTTCTGTCTAAACATGTATATTAATTCCTGGGCTTCACATTTAATACCGCGTGGCCGTGCTGTTAAAAAGTATTTTTTTCGGATTTGATTGAAGTGATTATTCAAATATAAAATATTTTTGTGAAATTGTGAATGGCATTAAACCTCTGATGGATGTCTTTTGCAGTCTGCTAGTGATATTGGTGATGATGTGACACCGAATAGCATTATATCAAAGTTGTCTCTGCTTGCTTTACATTTCCCCAGGCTACGGATAATCTGGTCTCGAAGTTTGCATGCTACTGCTGAAATATTTGCTTCACTGAAGGCAAATCAAGACGAGCCAGATGAAACAAAAGCAATCAGAGTGGGTGTTCCTTCAGAAGAAGGCATTGTGGAAAATGATGTGAGGTAGGTTGTTTTTTCATAGTTTAAACTTGAATAATTTGTGCTTCCAACGATGAAGTGAAAACATGTGTTCTTAGGTAGTGGATCCCTCGGGGCTGTAACTGTACAAAACTTTAAAGAGTTGTTTTCTTCTATGGTTTTAAAGGCTTGCAGGCGCACCTCCAGTCTTCAAGTCTAAAATTTAAAATGATATGGATCTATGACATTGTTAATGGCAGATTCGTGGGCATGTTAACACATTTTGACTTCAATTAGAATTTCTCTTAACTACTAAGCACTGTCAGGGCTCAATCAAATTGTTCCTTTATTTGCCTATAAATATGCGCGGACTCTGTATTATTAATTTGAGAGCGAAAGAGCTCATATTCAGAGTCTTTGGTATCAAATTTTGTGTCATTATTAATGAGATTTTATGCAGTTATTAACTTGTTCCTCACAATATATATGTTTTATTGCCGTCACAGAGCTGAAAATTACAATACATCGGCTGTGGAGTTTCTAAGACGACTTCCAGGTGTTACAGACTCAAACTACAGGGCCATAATGGATGGGTGTAAGAGCATGGCAGAACTTGCACTTCTTCCTGAGGAGAGGCTTGCGGAATTAATGGGTGGTCATAAAGCTGCTCGGACTCTTAGAGACTTTCTAGATGCCAAATACCCAACTTTGTTGTGAGGCTAATTAGAATCATTCATTTGTACCAAAAGTTACTCACAATTTATTCAAAGTAGTCCTCCATTATTCTACGAGGGCAACCCATAGTAGGCCATTCAGTTATTTAATATTTCCCTCCCGTGGTTAAGTCTGTTGTAATTTTTATGATAAAAAAAAATATCCCTTTTCTCGTGGCTGGCTCTTTCTGTTGTAATATTTCAATACTGTATTACTTCACACCGGGTGAGATCGTCCACTCATATTTTACTCGGAAGTATGTACATGACACTAATTTTACATTACCTTTTTAAGCATTCTATTTCAATTCTTTCTGATATCATTTGTTAAAGTGCGACACATTTTAAAAGAATTCCGGTAGAAATTTCAGCCTAACCTGGCCTAGATTAATATTTAGTCGCACTAAACCAGTCTAATCTCCAATCTTTCAATTTTTATTTTTTAAGTTATTTAAGAACAATATGTTAGATTTAAAGGATAAAATATTAAATGGGAGAGCGACAGTTGAGTGTTCATTAGCCACGGTGCATGACCAATTTGGCATCATAGGAGCTGATGTGTACATTGAGCATTGGCATATCCAAATTGTCTTACCCAGATACATTGGTGCCGCCGAAAAGATACAATGAAAGAACTGTTTCAGCACTCCTCACAATATTGCCCCCACCATTGGTCATTCCCATCCTTTTCGGATTTGATTCCCACTTAAGAAATCTATTGTTAATTTTTCCAAGAGCTTGTCTTATATCATAAATATCATCAAAATCAGGAAGAGGCATATGCAACATTTCTTTAGAAAATTGTTTGTCACACAAGCTACATATATACAGAACATTAATCCCATGCATTTTTTAACTACAATTTTTGAACAAATTGAACTGATATGAGTGTTGTTTGGAGGACAGGAAAGGAAGAAGAGTTAAATTAAAATTGAATGGCACACGAACTAAGCTTTCGTAACTAAAGCACTTGAAGTTCTACCTTATTGGTTTGTGCGTTGGTTGAGGTTGAATTGACTTGATTAGCACCAATCTCAATCTCTTCTGCTTGGTAAGTGGAGTGAACACCATAGAGTAGATAGAAGAGGGTAATGAAGCATGTCCACATAGCAAACCTTTGGAAAGCAAGGAGATTTAGAGTGGTGATGAGGAAAAGATTGAGAAAGATGGAAAGGACAGGTGGCCAGGGCATGAATGGCACACACCAATCAGTATGAGGAAGTTGGGCATGGGTGTGAGGCACCTGGTGGTGGTAAAAAGCTGTGATAGTGATCATGAGCCCACCAAAGAGTGGAAGACCCCAGCGTAGCAGATTGAATTTCCACGAAAGGGAGAAGCCCAGAGCACTAAGTGAAAAGAGAAGGAGGAAAAGGAGAGTGTAGAAAGGAGGGGTATGGCTAGTGATTACGTATCGGTGGTATATGAGAGCATTGGCCACCAAGTAGAACACCACCAGTGTCCCCATGTTGATCAACTCGATTATAATGTCAAGATCAGTGAAAAGAGCAACACATGCTGTGCAAACTCCTACATCAACCAAAATATATAACTAAATAAATCAAGATCATGCCTTCCTTCATATTTCTTTTTTAACCATTCCTCTGCTTTTTATATAAACTACATTTTCTTCTACCGTTATCTCAAGTTTTTAATTCCCATATCAAACCAGTTCTCATCACTTTTTATCTTCATTTGCTTGAAAAATCAGGACGTGTAAACTGAACCACTAATTCCTTATATTAAAAGCAAGCTTACCCAAAAAGAGTGTGGCATTCAGTGGGGTGGCTGTAGAAGGATGAACTTTAGCCAACCAAGATGGCACCAGTCGGGCCCTTCCTATAACACAAAGGTATCTAGCTTGGCCTAACATGGCAACCAAGAGAGAAGCCACTATTCCCAAACTTGCACCTGCCCCAACAAGGTTGCTCTCCCACATCCCTCCAATCTTAGCAAAAGCAAATGCAAATGATGATTTATCTGATATCTGTTAAAGTGTAACACCAATAATCGCCTTATCACTTATCAAAAACCAACATTTATACTTGTATTTGTATATGTATGTAATGTAACATTCATATACTGACCCTGTTATAAGGAGCCATCATGCACAAAGATAGAGACATAAGGCAATAGAGCACTGTGGTTATCAGAACTGAACCAACAATTCCAATAGGTAGACTCTTAGAAGGATCTTTGATTTCCTCTGCCAATGTTGAAGCCGAGTCATACCCTATGTAGCTGAAGTAGACTTTAGCTGCTCCATTCACAACACCTCTCATACCAAAAGGTGCTAGCCCTTTTGGACTCACCAAGTTTTTTACACTTCCAGTGCTATAACCACTCACAATGATAAATCCGAAGAATATCACATGGAAGACAGTCATGGTGAGGTTCAATATCGAACTTTCCTTGGTACTGCAATCAACCAAAATATTATATATATGACTAAAAATAACTACCTCCTTTTATAATCATATTCTTTGGACAAATTTCTAATAACAAGATAAAAATAAATAGTATAAGTTAATTTTGATTAATCTGTTTCACAAGACAGGATAACATGTTAAAATATTAAATAGTTTATCCAAGGAAAACTTGATCACCAAGCTAACAAAAGGGACAAAAGAATGGCACATCTCGTGGAGGAAAAAAGTGAGAAAAATCACCTATAGCACAAGCAGAGAGTGAGAATAAGAATAAGAGAAACAGCAGGGAGATCCAACATGTTATAGTTCTTTGGCAATCCATGCAGTTTCACTCTCCACACGTTTGGATCATTTTCGCCAAATGCTAAGCTCAAATACTCTGTGAAACTCCTTGATACAGCAGCATTAGAAAACACATACTCCATTAGTATATTTGCCCCAGCAAAATACGCCACAAATTCTCCTGCACCAACCACATAAAAGACTTGGATATAAGAAACAAGCGATGACTGAGAAGAGAGTCAAAGTGAAAAAAAAAACAGTAGAAAGGTTGTTTATACCAAAGGTTAGTCTTAAATAGCTGAAAGCTCCTCCTGCTACTGGAACTTGAACAGCAAATTCAGTGTAACATAAAGAGGAGAGAAGAGCTGATAGTCCAGCTATAATATAGGATATGAAAACTGAAGGACCAGATTGATGATGGGCTACAGAACCAGTTGTAACAAACACACCAACACCTAGCATTCCACCTAGTCCAAGGGCTACCAGATCATACCACTTGAGACTCCTTTTCATGTCTGCTCCAGACCTTTGCCTCACTTGGTTGAGTTCCTGGTCAGGGGTCCCAGTGGCTAGCATTCTCTTTTTCAGTCTTTGAGGAGTTTGAGAAAGGGAATGGAAATAACCTGACAAAGTTGTCTTGTTGTTGGTTGCAGTGTTAGCCATTGTTATGTATTAGCCCCTAGTTTCTATGCTTCAGCAGGTGGGTTGAAGGTTTTAACTATGCATTTGGGACTTGATTTCTTTCTTTAGTTGATAAGAGGCCTATCCAATCTCCTATATGTACTTAGCATTTCTTGAAAGTACATACTTATCCTCTTGACTTTTTGGCAATTTAATGATAAATCAAATGGATGAAATAAGATTAGATACTTTATATTTTACAATGAAAATGAAATAGGATAAAGGCTTCCTTATGCTATTGTACAAAATAAAATATAATTTTGTGATAAATTTCGAGTACTTAATAAATGGAGTGAATTTGATCAAATACATAATAACATTATACAACCTTTAAATTTATGATCTCCAATCTTAAGCAACCCAAATTAAATTTAGTATTTTGAATATTGACAATCAAATCCCTTTACTCTTAGATCTCATCCTCATCATGCCTAGGCACATTGAAGAACCCAAAACCTGGATTGAACTTTTATATAGATGAAAATATGCATTGGGAAATAACAGAATAACTAAAATGACCAATGATATGAAAATGGCACAAGTAGCATAAAAAAGATGACTTCGAAGAGGAATATCACTGCGAGAATTAATCTTTGACCCAGTCTCCTGAAATTTTTCCTGGAGATTGAACTATCCACAAAACAAAAAATTGTTTCTTAAAGAACTCGAGAATAATTTGACTTGATTCTCTACACACAAAAATCGCTTTCTGCTGTTACCACTGCATATTTGTAAGTTGGTACTAGCATAATTAAATCTATTAGAAAACTTATTATAGAAAAAAGTACTGAAATGAACTAAAACAAAAAAAAAAAGTTACTCATGAAATTGAAATTCTGTTATGTGCGCTTCTATTAGTTACTTACACTATACGAAATTCTTGATTCTGGTTAAAAAGTTTAGTGAAGACGACCTAAGGAACTTTACCAAAAGCTTTTGACGTTGTCTTGAAGTTCTTGATTCTTGATTCTGGCACTGTCCTTCATTTTATTAGTGCTTATTTAATCATCGAAAAGATTGGCTCAAATTGGCATCATTATCAGTGTCACAAGGTCAAGTTTTGGATGCTGTAGAACAAGATAAACCAGAACTATCACATCCTATGAACACTCCAATTACCGCAATTTGGAGGGTTTTTGACCATTATGAGGTTATTTTTTTTTGCATTTTATCAAAATGGAGTCCGTTTAAAAAAATTATAAATTTAAGCAAGTCATGCCAATTCGGCACGACTTCATATGCACAAATCGTCCCAATTAGACATGACTTCTGCCAGTCGTGCCAACTTGGCACGACTTTTGCCACGTCATAATGAATCTTTTATATTTTTATTTTATATCTTGTAATGAATCTTACTAATTTGTTTAGTTCTAATTAATCTCTTCTCATCATTTCGTGTTTTGTAAAATCATTACTTCTCAAGTTATTTAAATGCCTTGGGTTGACATTTCTATGGATTTCATCTTAGGATTACCCAAGACATCTAAGGGAAAGGATTCCATTTTTGTGGTAGTTGATCGTTTTACAAAGATGGCTCACTTTATTCCTTGCCACAAAGTGGACGATGCATGTCATATTGCAAACCTCTTCTTTCAAGAAGTGGTTCGTTTGCATGGTATTCCTAGAACTATTGTGTCCGATAGAGATTCCAAGTTCTTGAGTCACTTTTGGAAGACCTTGTGGGGAAAGCTTGGTACTAAACTTTTATTTTCTACCACTTGTCACCTACAAACCGATGGTCAAACCGAAGTGGTAAATAGAACTTTGGGACAAATGTTGAGATGCTTTATTTCTGGGAATTCTAAAGTTTGGGAGAATTTACTACCACATGTTGAATTTGCTTATAATCGTGTAGTAAATTCTACCACTTCACATTCTCCTTTTGAGGTTGTCTATGGGTTTAATCCCTTAACACCTCTTGATCTTCT
>Ga0123342_1000452_pt1 | contig 64553 bp, 24 predicted proteins | sample Turbeawhitnodule_FD_89960 | JGI IMG/M metagenome (GOLD analysis project Ga0123342, IMG submission 89960) | Root nodule microbial communities of legume samples collected from Mexico - Turtle bean Mexico white nodule | ecosystem: Host-associated > Plants > Roots > Nodule | place: Mexico: Nepantla... | reverse complement strand
TTTGATAAAAATTTATTTTTCATTATTTTTATCTTTCCTTTTTTTAATTAATATAATTATTATATAAATTTATTTTTTAATTATTAAAAAATATATTTATTTTTATTATTATTATTTATATTTATAATTAATTATATATAATATGATTAATTACGTTTTTATAATAATTTTTTTTAATTTTAATTATATTTTAAATAAAAATAAAAATAATTTAAATTTAAAATAAAAGGGTAAAAGAGTAAATTAAAGTTAAATATACAACTTTTTTCGCAAATATGCGAAGAAAGTTTTGCAAGCAAATTTTTTTTCGATTCACGTGCTTTTTTTTTTCTTTATGTGGATTCATCTTCATTTTACTTTTCACGCACCGAAACAAACACAACCTTTAGGAAGATTTTTCCTTATTCTTCTCTCTACTGTAGAGCTAATTTCTCCCTCTTCTTTGCTTGAATCAAATGTATTAATAATAATAAGTCTTAATTACTTCAGAATTCAGTGACTACTAAATGATTTTTTTTGGAAAGATGCAAATGCCATTGAAATGTAAGGACCTTTCTAAGCATGGTTCACGAATTTAGAGTACACTTTTTTTATTGATCTATAGACAGAACACGCAGAATAGATGAGTCGTAAATATGCGAAAAAAGATTAATTATCGAAGGGAAAAAAAGTGTATTATAAAAAAATGGTAGGTTGGAAAATTGAGGTGACAAAGAAAAGAATAAAGCGTAGCTCTGGAGAAAATCGAAGAAGGGAATAGTAATATGTTTTTTTTTTTTAGAAAAAAAAGATAGATTCAAAATCCATAAAATTTTCAACTGAACCGTATGTTATAACAATCCACATTTTTTATTTATTTTTATTATTATTATATATTTATATTTATTTAAATAAAATATAGATATATGTGTATTTATATCTTTTGAATATCAAACTATATATATGTTTTAAATATCAAATAATAAAAATAAAGATTGATATTTGAATTTTTTTTTACGTATTATTGTTAAGGAAATTAAATTTTAACCTGAAATAAATAAAAAGTAACAAAAAAGTATAATAAGAGTGGAAGAAAAAAAAACATAAAGTTATTTAGTGAGTCACATATTTTCAACCGGAGAAACAGAAAAAGTTAAATAATTTATATATGTTTATTATGTAAAATTATTATACCAATTAACTTAACCAATATGAGTGGTTGATCATCCTTTCATATATACAATTGTGTAATGTTTCTGAGCAAGTCTCACCTTGTAAAATTTAATTTTATCTGTGATATACAATAAAAATAAAATTGCTCATAAAATTCAATAAAAATATAAAGATAAAATTAGAAAAAATAAAATGGGGTGTGATTTTATTCGAATAGTTATCTTTACTTATTAGTATTTTTTTATATCAATATTCTTACTTATTTTTTTATCATGAGAAATATAGAAAAGTCAAGAACATATAAAATGCTAGCATTTTTTTTTATAAATTTACATGTATCTTTCACAAAAGACAATCCATCAAGATTAAGTTTTATATAACAAAAACTTTCTTATTAAAAGAAGAAGAATGGGATATGAAAATTGTGGCTAAAAAATAAATAATAAGAAAAACCTTTAACCAAAAAGCAGTGTTAAAAAAAAATATAAATATGTGTCCCTCTATGTTTTTAAACTAAATGAGAATTTCCCTCATCTGATATTATAAACAAAAAGAAAAAAAAAACATAATAATTAATTAACCAGTAAGTAAGTACATAAAAGACAAAACAAAAAATGGAGAATTTTTGTTCATGGAATGGTTTTGCCATAAGAAAAAAAAAACAATACTTATATACATACGACTGAAGCCATTGAAAAACAGTAGTTGTTGATTTTGTGGTTCCTGGAAACAAATTACTACTGATATTTTTTTTATATGAAAATAGAAAATGAAAAAGAAATTTGATAGATTTATAAAACTTTCATTTTAATTTAAAATTTTAAAATATTTAAAATTTCAATTTGAAATGTTTAAAAAAGGCTTTAGGTTTGAAAAATAGAAAATTTAAAAATGAATACATTTTTAAAATTTGAAAATTTTTAAATTTTGAAGTGTTTTGAAAAGGTTTTAGTTTTTGAAAATTTTAAAAATTTTGAAAAAATAAATTTAAATTTTTTTTTTTTTTTGAAAAAATAGCAATGTCCATAATAATAAAATAAAATAAAATATTGATAAAAAGATAAAATAGAAAAAATAGAAAAAAAAATTGTGGGAAATGAAAGAGGCTTTGTATATAGGTAAATATTTTAAAAATAATTTTTCGCAGTCCAAATAAAAAAAAACTATTTCGATAAGCATTTCCAAAATAAATTAGTTGTTAAGAATCAATTATTTTAAAATAAAATCATTCAAATAAAAAAAAGCTCCTCTGGAATTTAAAATTAGGCACGGCCGAAAAAGAGAAAAAACATGTGCAACTATGATACGTTCCATAAGATAAATGGGCTCAGCAAGTTTACTAACAGGCCTATGGCCCATTAAGACCTCATAACCATAAACCCTACCTTTACAAATAGAGATCTCTTCCTCTTGCTTTGGGATTTTACCGGTAGCCGCTGCAGCTGAAAGAATCAGAGAGAGAAGCATCAATTCATCAAAATGGGTGAGTTATTTCCTAATTCCCTTTTCAAGTTCAATGGGCTTTGATGGTTTTTCTGAACACGGTGACGATGATGTTCTGTCTAAATGGTTTCTTTGGTTGATGTTTTGATTAAAGGTAAGGTTCACGGATCTCTCGCGCGTGCGGGCAAAGTGAGAGGACAAACTCCTAAGGTGGCCAAGCAAGACAAGAAGAAGAAGCCACGAGGACGCGCTCACAAGCGAATGCAATACAACCGCCGATTCGTCACCGCCGGTAATTTTGTCTTCTTCTCTCCTTCCCTTGCCTTTCCTATGTCTAAATTCACATTCCAACGCTATTCAACTTCTTTAATATTTATCTTATTTCTCTTTTCTACCAAAATATAATATTTTGATGTGTTAAATTTTTAGGGTTTCTGAATTTGGGCTATTATAATATGGTGTTTTAATTTTTTTATTTTTGGCATTGTTGATTGTAGTGGTCGGATTCGGTAAGAAGCGTGGACCAAACTCGTCGGAGAAGTGAGGGGCGTGTGGATGATGCATTTTCGTAGTTTGCAAAATGTATCATTTGTTTTTATTTTTATTTGATTGATGACTGAAAGTTTGATAGTTATGGTTATGCTTCAATGAGGATTTTTTTGCAAGTTAATATCAAAACTTTATATTTTCCTCACGAACAATTGTTTGAGTTTTTCCTACACAGATTTTTCTTCTTCTATTAATTAGGGGTGAAGTATGCAAAGATGGAATACCAAGCTTATTACATAATTTTTTGTGTTCTGGTTTTAGCTTTTCCAGTTATTATGTCATGTCCTTCGTTACTCAATGTTACAAACAATATAATTTGGAGGCCTTTAGGAAAATTCATCATTTTTGGTCACCCTCTTCAACCTGCTTTCACCAATGTTGTAAATAAGTTTTCATTTATGGTTTTTGTTAATAATTGCAAAATAAATGCTGGAAGACTTGAAATATGATTAAATAAATTGATATTGTAATCGTTAGTGTTAGGGTAATGAAACAGCAAATAAGTTCTAACCAGATGTTACATGCTCTTAAATTCGACCATTAAAGTATCATTAGAAGGCTCTTTGCTGTTTTGTCCGGCTATCTGTGTTGTGTTTGATGGAATTTGATTTCTGGAATTAGTATATTTGAGGCCCCGTCTTTATATTTTCTAAAATAAATAATAGGAGTACAGTTATAATAGTGCAGATATTGGTTTTAAATTGAATGGTTTCATTTGTGATATGCAGTAACAAACTATGAAATTTAAGATATACTTCGTTAGTTTGTAAACATGAGTTATATTCTTGGACTCCTTCAGAATGGACAATTGGTTAGAATACTACTCAAATTTCAGTAGTTTATGTATCGTTCACATATTTTACTTAAATTATATATAATCAAAGGCGTCAAGCATGTATAATTGATATTTGTGTTTAACATGAACTGAAAAAAATGTCTTACTTAACATTATATGCAAGTTAAATTTGAAAACCCTAAATCGAACTTATAGATTTTAAAGTAGGGTTTATTATTACCTTCTTTGATAGCCGAAGTAATTATTATATTTGTAGTTCTTATATCCCCCGTTTTGCCAATGATCATACTCAATTTGTTTATGAATGTAAAGATGGTATTGATCATATTCCAAGTATTTCTATAAACAATTTACTGTATAGATCCAAACTTTTTTATATTAATTGAAGTTATTTTCTTACGAAGAAAGTCATCCGAAGTTAAAAAGATTCTATTTTATACGAGCAAATTTTATACAACGTAGCTTTGTTAGTTGCAAATAGAAAAGTATTGGTTTTAAATTAAAACATGATACCTATTAAACTATAACTGCAGTAAGCTTTAAAAAATCTTAATTATATAATATTATCCTAAATAATACCATTTTAAGTCCAACTATATAATTAAGATTTTTTTAATCTTACTGCTGCTGTTATAGTTTAACAGGTATCATGATTTAATTTAGGTCCAATACTTTTTCTCTTTTCCACTAATAAAGCTATATAAATATCTCCTTTATTAATTTTGGAAACTTTTCTAGCAGAATAGGCTTTATTGTATAACATTTGCCGTATAAAATAGAATCATTTTAACTTACTGACTTTCCTAGCAGAACAGACTTTATTGTATAACATTTCTTGTATAAAATAGAATCATTTTAACTTCCTAGTTGTATTCTTTTCTCTCTATATAAGAATAAAATCTATATATAGAGAGAAGAATAAAATCAGTAAGTTAAGATCAAAAGCGTCTATGAAATTGGTCAAACAGTAGCCAAAATGCAATAGTTTAGATCATATGTTTAATTTTTTTAAAACCAGTCAAAATGCAAAAACCATCTTGCACATTTGCTCTAGTGTTTGGAACAAAACGCTAAAGCATTTATATAATTGTATTAATCATTCCAAGAATGAATAAGGTTGTGATGCAGGAGCAGATAATTAGCTGCATTCCCCCTCCTGGACTCCAATTTTACATTTACTATTGCCATATAAGTTATTTTCTTGTTCTGAACAGTGCCGATAAATTGTATTTATAGGTTGTCTTATTCATCATGAATTTAAATACCCGATACAGTTTGATACGTACACAATTTGATAATTTACAAGCTCAGAATGTATAAATACTTCATTTAGACCAAGCAAATTGCTTTTTAAAATAAAGACAAAAGACGCAAGAAACTTTATTGCCTAAAATACAGAGTTTGAATCGTACAAATGAATGTGAAGTCCTTATTTGACTATATCTGCAAGTTCTAAAACTCGGCCGAGCCAGGTGTCCGAGGAAAAGGAATAACGTCCCTTATATTGTCCATTCCTGTTGCAAATTGAACAAGTCTTTCAAATCCCAAACCAAAGCCTGCATGAGGTACTGCATCAAGAAGACACTGTATCTTGTCAATATAATCGAGTTAAAAAGTTCAAACATAAGTATGAATTTATATGTTTTATACACTAGTTTACTTACTTTAAATTATTGGTTTAATTGATAATTTATAAACAAGTTTTTAATACCTCAAAAATTAGTTCGTATTAAATTGATACCACAAAAAAAGAAGTATTTTTATCCCAACATTTAACAAATATATTAATTTGTTCCTGTTAATTAATGTTACTTCTAAATTAACACTATTGACATCTTAAGTTTGATAATGTAACGTGTCATTATATCACAAGTATTTTATAAGATGATTACATGTTAACACCATTAATTCAAAGATAATATTTACTATAAAGAACAAATAGGATACTCTTTAAATATTGGGATAAAAAACACAAAATTTTAGAGGTACCAATTTCAATATGGACCAAGTACCAAAACTTATTTAACTCTAAATGTTTCGAGAACAGATAGGTGACGCTGGAAGACCATTTAAGTGTTTACCCAACAAAAAAAATGAAACAATTGCACAGAGCTTGCAATTACCAGCTGCAATAACAGTTATATATAAACTCAGTTGGATAAAAGCAGCAAAATTCTTTTGCCTCAAAAGATGAAATGAGACTTTCCAGATGAAAGATAAAGAAACCTTATCAGCAAAAGAAAGGGTAGTCTATTATTCTGAAAGTGATTTACGTCTTGTACGGCGTGGTACAAATAGGTAAAGAGGCTCAAAGAGAAAGACATCTGACCTGAACCATATCGACGCAAATCAAGATACCACCAATATGCATCCTTATTTAGCTTTAATTCATCTAAACGAGCTTCTAGATACTCAAGCCTTTCTTCCCTTTGGCTTCCACCAATAAGTTCACCAATCTAACAGACAGACATGTAGATAAGTTTACATTGTGCATAAGTAAGAACATAATACTAAGAGGTGTGCACAGTAGAACTCCCATGTTATCTCTTCAGGCAAACATTCCTGGCCCTAAATAACATTAGAGAAAGGCTAACATATTTTTTTAATACAACATTTACTATTAACTGAAATTTATTGAAAATCACAAAATTGTGAGCCTCACTATTTAAGGAATTTCACTCATGATTTTGTGGCTTTCAATACATTTTAATCATAAGAGAATGTGTTAGAATGAAGATGCTGCCAGTACTCTACATTATTTGACACATAAATTTCTACACTTTTATACGCTATCAACTTAAGCCACTAATCTTTTGTATAGTGCTTGTTAGAACTAGATCAGAATCGGGAGCAAAAGTACAAATCTTTACTGATGAAGCCTAGTTCCCAATCTTGCCCCAACCTGGGAACAGTACCAAGAACTGAAACTGTACAATAAAGAAAAGGAAATTCTCAGGATATTCAAGAAATCCAGAACCCTCAGCCACCAAACTGATTCTCCAATGACTAACTACTCCCTAAACCCCTCTTCCTAGTTATAGGCAAAATGCCTTATTTCTCTAATTCTTTTGCAACTAATGATTATACTATGTAACTAACTAAGAGACTGTCTATTGTCCTGAAAATTTTATTCACAAACACCACTTGATGGTTATAATAAGAAAGAGATATCTTATAAATTACCCCTGGAACCAACATGTCCATGGCCGCAACTGTCTTTCCATCATCATTCTGTCGCATATAGAATGCTTTAATATCCTGAAAAAATTAAATTCAACAACTTCAATTTGATTCACCTGTTTTTTTGTGTATACACAGAATCCTGATCGTTGGTCCATTTCATGCAACTTACGTAAAACAATGACAAAGAATTTTTGTGGTAAAATTTGCATTTTTTTCCTTTATAATTTTGTGCAGGGAGGACTGGAAGTTGAGCAGAAGAAAAAAGGTTCAGAAGAATGTTACTTCTATTCTATTTTCCCAGCCACTTCTTTCAGATTTAGTGGATTTTATATCTTGCCTCCAAGGTCAAAAGTTCTTGGTCTTTCTTTTATATTGACAGCCATTTTTAAAATTATTTATAACGCCATAATGTCTTCCATTTGCCCTGTCCAAAAGATGAGAAGAGAAGGTAGCATGCCTTTGGATAATCTCTAATTATCACTGGGCATCCATTGAATGCCTCTTCAGTTATATAGCGCTCATGTTCACTCTGAAGATCACAACCCCATTTAACCTGTGAATGCAAGTGGAAAAATATGTCAAATACAAACAAACTGGAAGGACTTTACGAATCAAGTCATTTCACTTTTAGAAAAATAAAGTTTATACAACAACAACAATCAAATCCTGAGTCATTAGTTGGACCAGCTACTAAGATGAACGAGAGTAGATTTAGCAGATGACCAATTTTGAACAAAATGTGAGCAAGAATAGGACAGGTAATGTCCAGGGGATGGGGGGAGCAAACAAAAAAAGAAGTTAGAAGACATCCTCTTAGTGTGTTTGATTTTCTAAACAATAAACACTATACAGCACAAAAATACTTGTTCCATGTTTGATTTTAGAAAATGGTCATGGGATAGAATAAAACATAAGATAAAGCACAGGGTAACTGCACATTCAACAGGATTACTCAAAATGAAAAAAAAAAATAGCAAGTTACCGGGAATTCAAATTTCTTTTTTGATCCTGACAGCAGATCTATCGCTTCAGTGTAGGTTATTTGCACAACATCTTTATCTGCTACATCCTTTTATAATGACATCAAAATAATATATAGAGATCAAATTGGTAATTATAACTGATACATCTAGGCATAAATTAGATAAAGGAAAGCAATATGATGGTTATACTGAGAACTCATACACTCAAGCGATCAACGATTCCTTTATTAATCCATGTATTGAAAAACTCCATGTCTTCCTTGCAGTTATCGAGAACATATTTTATCTTCAAGAATCAAATACATGAAGCACACAAACTTTAATACAATGAAATTATATAAAAAAAATCTTTGCAAAAATAATCTAAAGTCGAAGACAACTTTGTAGTATTAGTGGAATGTAACATACTACAAACTGGAGATAAGCAGATGCACAAGCCATGTCATCATTAAGATCAGCAAATGCAAGCTCCGGTTCAATCATCTGAATAAACAATATGATAATGCCCTTTAGTTATTGTTACATTACACATGCATTACAACTAATAAGAAAAACTAGGCAGCTTAGAAGCAAAAAGGGATTCACAGTCCATCTTCTTTTTAATTCAAATTGAACACACAAGAAAACGAAATCACCAACCCAAAATTCAGCCAAGTGCCTAGAAGTGTTGGAATTTTCTGCTCGGAATGTGGGACCAAAGGTATACACCTGTATAAGTACCATATTCAATGTACATTTCGGTCATTGATTTTAAAATACTAGATTTTAAAGAAGTCAAGACAACTGCTAAAAAATAAGAGAGAGAAGATGACGTATGTACATCAGAGAGAGCCGTTGCATAAGTTTCAGCATTGAGTTGACCTGAAACAGTCAAGAATGCTGGTTTTCCAAAGAAGTCCTGATTCACAAAATGATTCAGATTAGTGCATAAAATTCAATAACTGCCTTACACACTATACTGATAGCTTGTATTAAAAGAGTAGGGATATGAATTTGTCTCACTTGTGACCAATCAATTAATCTGTCATTCTTTTTTGGAATTGCATCAACAGGAGAATCCGTAGTATCTTGAGAACTTGGTATCTGTACATTGAAGGGAGAAAAATCTAATACTAAATGCTTAATAAGATGAGAAATTAGTACTTCCAACAGACTTATAAGTTATAACCCTATCCTTGAACCATTTTTAAATTATGGAAACGAACTTCCTTCATTGAGGGAAAACATTATCAAGGGGCTGCTATAAGTAGTGATTACTGAGTAAACAAATTCACTCTGCTTGTCCCGTGTATACTTCAAATATATAGTTAAAAATCTAAAATGCAATAAAGAATTTTCAAACAAATTCTGACTGCATAAAATTTGTTCATTTAAATTCTTTCACAGGGAATGAGAAAAAAATTCCAGAGAAGAGTGACTGCATCAAAGAAAACATTAGGGAAAAAACCATTGAAAATACTTTGCTCCAGATAGTTTTACTAAAATTGTTTTAGACAGTGTTCAATGACACTCATTGACCAACGAGGCTGATTGAACATAAGGTGATTTGGTTAATGTTGTTGCTAAAGTATTATCAACCAGTGTTTCTTAATAAGCTAAAGAGTGTCATCCCTAGAGATCCCTTATGCTCCAGAGTCTAAGCTAAAACCAAAATGTTCTCCTGCTCACAGCATAAAAAGTAAAGGATAATATAACATTTTCTTTTAATGGTTTTACTTTGCTCTACTGTGACTTTCATGAATTATTTTCTTGTGGGATTCATAGTAGTTTGGAATGAAAGACTACTTCCCCCACAACCATGGTTTTCTAACAAACTTCCAAGTAATGAGATTTTTTGGTGGGCTGGGAAGATGAGCGGAGAATTTAATCCTTTAGTATTCAAAGTGCATTAATAACATATAACTTGGTTAAAAATATATAAAGTGGAAGTAGCTCGTGGAATTGGAAATACCAAAGTAGTAACACAGAACTGTTCACCCGCTCCCTCGCAATCTGAAGCTGTGATGATAGGACTTGAGATCCATACAAACCCATTTTCTTGGAAGAATTTATGCGTAGCATAGGCCAAAGCATTCCTAACCCTTGCAACCTGAATTCATTTTGTATAACAAAAAGATAAAGATAATTGTAAAAATAAAAAATAAGGTAATTTCCTAAGCGAAAATAATAACAGAAGTTACATGAATTAATACTCTGGTCAGAAATCAAAACATTATCTGTAAATAAAAAACAGAGGGAAGGAAATTAAAAAACCATAAGCTAAAAATTCATTGCCACTATATGAACTTTCTGCATAAACCTATGAAGAGATATGAACTGATTGAGCACCCTCTTTGTAGATAAATTTGCAAAAAGCTACAAAGTAGCTTCACTGGATTCAATTGATAAGATGGCCATTAAAAATGTATTGATGGTTAGAATTTTAAGCAAATAACCATTACTTAAAACTCCTACTAAAGAAGAGACATAAAACTAGTTGAGCCAGAGTATTTTTTGCACTCTGCATGAAGCATGATTAACACCAATGAAATACCTCAAGTAATAGAACGCATCAAATTTTGGAGACACCTACCCCCACCCTCACCCCCAAACACAGTTTCTCGTAAAGAAATTCTTCATGACAAGAAACCAGCTAGATAATCAATCATCTAAAAAGTGGCTTCACATAACAGGATAGATGAAAAACAACAATATTTGAAGAAATTTAAGATAATAATTTAAACTAAAGCAAATTAATGAATTGTCCTTTTGCATGATTAAGTAGAGGCATAAGAAGGCAAGGAAAAACAAATATGACAAAAAGAGGAACCATACTGCACCAAAAGTATTTGTCCTTGCACGAAGATGTGCTTTTGTTCTTAGAAATTCTTTGCTGGCTCTTTTCTTTTGGATGGGAAAAGACGGATCACTCTTGCCAATCTGAAATTATAAGACCAAAGTCTTGCATGAGTCACCTTGGAGTTAAAGAAATAAATGAACCAAGTTGGAAACATTTAACGAGCCTGATGCAAGACCATGAAAAGAGAAATTAAAATCAAGTATACTATAATCACTTGCAGCACTAACGATAATCAAGAGAATACTTGTCCTTTCCATTGCCATTTACGCTAAAAAAAAAAAAAAAAAAAAAACAAGTGAAAGCATAATGGAAGCAAAAATGAAGTTAGTGATCTAAAATCTAAATCATATAAGGAAATTAGATTCAATAAACAACCAAACAGTGGTTAATGAACAATGGATAAAAATGTAAAAGCTTAAAGACAATGTTTTCATAAGCAGTACCAAAAGACCAAAGCAAACTCCTTATAATGTAGCCATGTGAGACTGACTGTCCACACTGTTACTGCGTACTCACAAAGATGTTCAAAATATGAAAAGAAAGAAACCAAGAGAAGCTATAATTTCAATATATTGTATGGTAGAAGTCTGCGCAACATTATGTTGGAATATATACTCAAATGAAGAAAGCAAATGTTAAAATGGATAAAGTCTTGACGAAATGAACGAAAACAAAATTTGATATGATAAAAGAGAGCAAAACGGTGAGAGGTTTGTTTTATTGCGAATAAGAGAGAACTAACCAGCACTATTTTGTTGACCTTCAATTCCACTTTCTGTTTGGATCCTTGGCTCTTCACCACAACTCCTTGCACCCATACGGAGGCACCAGTTGTAACCAAGCCAGATTCTACCTAATAACAACCTCCAAACCTTCAAGAGAGATGGTAACAGAGGTTTGTCCTGATAAACTTCTCCAAAAGTACTTATATAGGAGAAGAAAACAAGGAGAAACGAAATATACTTTGTAAACTAAATTTAACTTATATATAAACTAATTTGTAAGAATTCTTCCATGTTATGTTTTCTAAAAGCTACATTCCGCTTATGCACTAGCCTATTTTAAACTACATAAAAACTTATTTCATTTTCTTCGCTTTTATAGTGTTTCCCTATAAGTTTATCCAATAAACCTAAATATAAAACCATAAACAAAAACGACAGCAAAAGCAAGCACACCTGATCGTAACCTTCAGCCTCTGAGTTCAACACACATTGCATGTTAGAAAGGCAAGAACCATCGTTAATCTGCATACAATCAACAATTTACTCAATCAGCAATTGCATTGCAAATACCGGCTAATTACAACAGAAATCGGTATAATGTCTTGCCTCGATGAAGGTCACGCTACTCTGAAGGCGAAGCGTGCGAACCCAGCCCTGCACGACGAGGTCGCGGCCGAGCACGTCGGCGCCATCGCCTTCTTTGATTTCGGAAACCCTAAGCTTCTTGCGGAACTGTTCCACTCTGCTGCCGGAGGTTCGAAGTGCGGCGGCGCAGAAGGAGCGGCGCGAGGGGAAGGGAGAAGGTGGGAGGAAGAGAGATTTGTGGAGTGAGAGAAAAGCAAGTGCCGTTGTTGCGGCGTAAGGTTTCAGGCGAAGGGGCCTCGCTGCTATTGCCATTGTTATCGCTTTTGCGGCGCCAACGCCAGAGATAGCAGCCATTTGCGTGTTGGTGCCTCGCCGACCACACCCTACTCACTCTCCGACAAGTCTTATCCCCCGTTTAGCTCTTTTCACTGCCTAAAACTACCTCATTTTTTTTCTTATTCATTTCAGCCAAATTTATCAAAACTTTTAACTACTTAATTAATATTAATATTCGTTGTTTGCATGATAGATTAGTATTATTATTAATATATCCCTTATATTATAACTTAATTTATAACAAGTAAATGACTTTAAATATATAAATATGTTTTAAATCTTGATTAAATTGAGACGACTTGTCGAGAATAAGAAACAATATTGCACAATTTGTAGGATACATAACAACTTTAGTAAACAATAGGATGCGAAATTATTGTTCTAATTATATTTTATTCGACTAAACTCTAGTATTGATAGGTTTATTATCCTTCTCTTGAAATAGTCCACCACAACAACTAAATTTTAAACTTATAACCTAGGTACTTGTGTATCCTATCTCTTCTATTTTTTAAACAATAAAGATATATTTAAATTGTATTTGATATCAATTCTTAAGTGATTTATGGTTATTAAATGTATTAGAATAAGTCTAGAGTCGATAACTAAGGATATGAAATCACTTTTTCATTTTTTTAGAAAACAAGAATCCATGTTTGAAATTTCTTTTCGATTTTCATATACAATGTCTATATTCTAATATCAAATTTGTTTAAATGATATTATTTGAATCAAGGTCTCGGATCTATTATCTATTTTCAAATTCAAAAAATTAAATAATAAAAATATATCTAAATTATTTTTAACCTCAACTCTTAAATAGTACTGAACATAATATATAATATATAAAAGAAAAATATTTATTATCTTACAAACTCTAAATAATTATATATCCATTCAATATCTTTGAGAAGTGTTCACCTACATTTTCAAAATAATTTGTAACATCTCTAATTTAAAAAAATATTAGTCATTTAATTAGAAAGTTTGAAGTATTTTTTCGGTCTCTTATACAGAAAATTAATTATAACATGCCTCGTGGATTATATATATATATATATATATATATATATATATATCACTTGAAATAATTTATATAAACTAAATATAAAAAAAAACCAATATATATTTAAAAATAAATTAAATAAAAAATATAAATAAATTAAAAATTAAAAAACCACATACTACTAGTAATAAATTAAACAATAAGAACATAAAATACCAAAAACACCAATATATTATGACAGAAATATAAAACAGAAAAACTAGTATATTACTACAAATAAATTGAATAATACAAACACAAAATAAAAAGATAAGTAGATCATTAGAATTAGAATAAATAATAAAAATGTAAAATGGAATGAAAATGGCCGGATGTATTATTAAAAATAAATTAAATAATAGAAGTATTAAAAATAAATAAAATAAACTATACATAAATTTATTAAAATTAATATAAAATCGTCTAGTTTCAGTTTCATTGTCTTTCAATGGTAAATATAAAAAAAATATAAATTTGAGAATTCATAATCTATTTTGAGTAATTTTATAACATCTAAGAGCGATAAAAGAACAAAGTATATAACGAAGAAAATCCGAAATAAAAAAAAAGTAAAGGGGAAGATATATACTTAGAAAGGTTTTTAAATTAATATCTCATTATTATTACTATTTAAAAAAAATGGACGAGAGTGCGTACAAGTCAAATACTTCTTAATATGTATTAAGTTTGTCACATATGGGAATAACTTTTTCTAAAAATTTAAAATTATATTATTGAAATCTTTTTATGATAAAATATTTTTAACAAAAAAGTTTCAATATATTTTTAATGTGTCTATAAAAAAATAGTTCAAAAAGTGTAAAGTCTAACATTTATCCACTAATTTACAAAAATTATTGTCATAAATTTTCAAAATTATCATAAATTATGTGGATTGTATTTACACAGTAAATAATATATTTAAAACTTTCTAAACATTATTTTTATTTTACTTTATTAGAGATTTATTGATTAGTTTTTCATTATCTAAATATTACCTATATAAAACACGAATATTTTAATATGTATAGAACTTTAATATATGAAGTTAATCATAAAAATTAAAATATAAAATTTACTTGCATCTATTATATGAAAAATAAAAATAAATTAAATATATAATGTAATTTAAAAATACAATTTATATATTATGAATTTGAATTATATTATAGTTTATTTATTAAAACATTTGTTATAATTATATAAATAAATTAAGAATAAGAAAAAGGAAATAAAACAGTTAAATACATTCAAATGACACGTGGATATATATATATAATGAATTAGATTAAAAAAATATAATTATAAATGAATGACAAGAGTATAATTGGAAAAAATCTAGAAAAAAATAAAAGTATTGATATGGTAAATGACAACAACAATGTAATTGGAATAGGATGAGAAACAACACTGCATAGTTATTGTATTCATTCCATTGGCCGTAGCAGCAGTGTTGTGTGGCGGTGGCAACCATGGCTGACTCCTCCCAAGACCTCGACCAACTCCTCGATAGTACGTTCTTCCTCACTCACTCTCACACTCTGATTTTCAATTATTTAGCTATTTTTTCTCTCTTTCTGAGACTCTTTCATTCGATTATTTCAGGTGCTTTGGATGATTTTCAGTCCTTCAACCTTAATCCTTCTCCTCCAAGGTTATCGTTTCCCATCTTTGTTCCACTCTGCAATTCTTTTAACTTATTTTATTATTTTAGTTTACTGAATCTTTGTGTGTTTGTGTTAATTGAATTGTGTGTTGGAAGTGGGGGAGCAATTGCGAGCAAAAACGAGAGTCCTTCGTTGCCGTCGGGGGTTCAGGGATTGGGCATGGGTTTACCAGATTTGAGAACGAAGAAAAAGGGGAAGCAGAAGGCTTCGAAGGACATCCACGTGGCGGAGGCGCTGAACAAGCTGAGGGAGCAGACCAAAGAGGCTGTGAAGGGCCTGGAGTCTATGACCCCTCCTGCTGCTGATGATTTGGGGAAGGATGCCTTGATGGAAGATTGGGTCAAACAGTTTGAGCAGCTTGCTGGCTCTCAGGTATTCTTTCTTTCCTTTTTTTCCCCTTTAAACCAATCTGTACTTGATGTTAGTTATTCAGTAATTTCTCTTGTCAAAGCGCTTTAAGTCTGTTGTGTTATCTAGTTGTGAGGTGAAAATCGGTAATGGATTTTAGGGGCAGTTGTTTGTATTTGTTTTTTGCATCTTCATGTAGTCTAACAGTTTGGATATGTGAGAGGGGACTCTATGGTGCTATAGGGTTTTAAATTGCTGTGTTGTGGAAACTTCAAAAACCTTGATGTTGCAGCCAAAATAGTGGCCGCAGACCGGTTTTTTAAACCTATCCGTACCCCATTGAGATGGAATTTGAGTATCATCAAAGTTTGTTGGTCTCGTGCTTTGAGTGTAAGGAACCTAGGTCTTTGGTTTGATCCATGTGTATGGAAAAACCCCCAACCTTCTGTTCCAGGAGGGTGAGGATTCTCTTGAAAACTGAAGAAAGATTAAGTTTGGCAACTGTGTCATTTTTTTCTCTCAGTAATTAATTTGCCTGCTGCTGCTTTGGACGATAATGAGCTGTGGACTGGTTGTTGTGATGTGTCCTGTGTGTGATATTCCTCTCATCTCTGTTTTTAAATGGTCTCATCTCTCATAATAAGATACTCTTCTCACCTGATATGCACACACACAAAATATAATATAATTTATGAAAGAGACAGATTTGGGCCAAAGGACAAAGAGTTGTTTGCCCTTACCTGGGTTTTGTGTATTGGAAGAATCAATAGTTGTGTATCAGAGGAGAATTACTAAGGTATGGAGGTTTTTATTTTATTTTTTGAAAATGTGCTTTTTTACTGTATATATACATATCGGTGCATCATAGAGCTTTGTCAAAGATGAACACATATTAAAGTGGTCCACCAGAGGACGTCCTGATAAATTGATGTCAAAATTTATAATCTTTTGAGTCCAAAAGATTCTGACTAACCTAAGACTGCATTAGCAACCTTGGTAACAAACATTCTTGGACATCTCAAGGTTATGGTAGAGTCAACTGATACATAAGAGATAAAAAGAAGGAAAGAATAGAGTAATTCACACAGTATGGTTATATTATTCAATGTGACCAAGAATTGGTGAAGTTTGAGGGTCACCTTCCCTCCATAACTGAGTCAATTTACTTTAGAACTAACTTCCCTTTCACTCTTATTTGTAGTCAATTCTATTTACATCTGATTTACCCCCATTTCCCTTTACATACATGTTCTTTGCTATTGGTTGTCTATCAGATTACTATGTTTGGTATTTTCTGAGTTTGAATGTCATGAAATTTTGAGTTCAGTTCATCCTAGCCTGGATTTTGGCACTTCTTTTGTGCGTGTCAAGTTTTCCCTTTATGGAAATTGGAATGCAGTGATCTTACTTTTAATGTAACAACTCAAGTTCATATATTACATTTGGAGATTTCACGTTGGCTTGAGAGATATATTCAAATTTGAATATAAGTGTGTGTAAACTTCACATTACAGACCAATTTTGTATGGTTGAATTAAACTTAAAAGTCCACTTTCTAAAAATTACATTCAAAGGGTGTTTGTCATGGTGGCAACTTATTTAATTTGTTTTTTGTATTCAATTGATAACTTCTGTTTTTCTTAAAGAAGTTCAAACATATATGAAGAATTGAAGTTGGAATCTATTAATTAAGAGAATGAAAAGTAAGAGAAATTTGGACTGTAAAAACTTTGATGTGTCCTTTTGCTGAGCTTCACATGGAAAAGAGACTGGTGACAAGCAGAAATCGAGGCCTGGAATACTTCTTTCATATAAAAACATAGCCTCTATTATATATCTTCTTTAAAATATGTGAAGCTAACCAGACTAGACCAAACAATTTGCCAAGTCTGGTTATAATTTTTTATTAAGATGAAGCAAGTGCTTAAGGGCATCAAAGATATTGTAACTACTTATGGTGCTATTTCTTAATTTTTCATCTTGGGAATACCGTATCTTGACTTCCTTTCCTGGATTTAAAGCTATTATTATTATTATTATTATTTTGTGTAGGACATGGAATCTATTGTGGAGACCATGATGCAACAACTTCTGTCCAAGGAGATTCTTCATGAACCAATGAAAGAAATATCAGAAAAATATCCTAAGTGGCTGGAAGAACACAAATCCAGCTTAAGCAAAGAGGAATATGAACGTTACGCACACCAATATGAATTGATACGAAATCTTAATGAAGTTTATGAAAGTGATGCCGGAAACTTTACCAAGATTGTTGAGCTTATGCAGAAAATGCAAGAATGTGGACAACCGCCAAATGAAATCGTCCAGGAGCTTGCTCCCGACTTTGACTTAGCCAGTCTTGGCCAGTTGTAAGTTCCCTTGGTATATGTTGGTGGTGTTTATCACACTATGTACTTGTAGTATTAATCATTGTTAACTTTTTTTAAGTGAGACCCTCATGTGAAAATATGCATCGATTATTTTTAGCTTCCTAAACACTGAACTAGATGAATAGTTTGTCTTTAAATTTTACATAAGAGGTATAAGTTGACTTTAGGGCTGTTGTTTATGGGGTGAAGCTCAATATACCAGTTCATGTTTTTGTTGATAATCAATACTGGCTAATAAAATAAATGGCTTCGTACGATCTGTAAAATCTGTCTCTTTATTTTAGTACTAACTCAGTGATCTAACTTGCGATGAATTACTACTGCTGAAATGGGTATTAAATCATCATATAAAAGCTACGATTTTATGTAGAATTGGCTAGATCCTAGTTGAGGAATGAAACACCCATATCTAAGGTTTGGTCGTCCCCGCTAGGATAGCTATTCCCCTCTCCCATGAGGATGCTTTCCAATATATATTTTTGAAAAATAAAACGAGTTATCCGGCAGCATGTATTTACATCTTGTAGTTTTCAAATTGCATTACTGTATGTGCATCAACTAATGTGAACATTTTCTCCTGTAGATCTCCAGAGATGCTTGAAGCTCAGCCAAATTGTTGCATAATGTGAAGCTATTTCTTCCCATTTACCAAGTCTCTTTGATGGTTTACAGGTTTTTAGGAATATTTAATTTTCACTTGTCAGAATAAAATAGTTTTATGCAGTACAATGTTTTCCCCTTCTCACGACAAGCTTACGAGGAAACCACAATTAAAGTCTCCGTTTAAGGTTCTGTATGACGAAGGCATGTCTATCAATATTTTCTGCTGGCAATTATATTACGAGTTGTTAGTTGCAAACAAAATTTGCTTTGTGGTTTTTTGAGATTCATTTCGCGTCATAATGAGTAATATGGCAAGCTATTTTCAAGGCTGAAAAGCTCCAGTAGATTACTAGATTCATAGGTAAGATACACGAATTGTTTTTTTTTTTGTTAATGATGCCATAACTAGCCATTTTGTCCTATATATTATCAGATATTCATCACACAAAATCTTTTGCAAGAGTTCTGTGTAAAGTCCCCCTCCCCCGAACACTGTAGTAAAACAAGCTGATAAACACGGAAATGAAATTGTATTCATAATAAAAGAATCAAGAATTGAAAAGTGATAAGAGTATACAGTATAAAGATCAAGCCCTGGACTATATTAAAGATAGAATGAATGAATTTCCTATGTGCTAAACAGAAGACAAAAAAGAGGAGAAAATGACAGCAATAATATTGGATAGACTATATATAGATGTGCAATATCTTGTTTTGGTGTCTCTTAAAGAAACTGGAGTTGCATGTTGGTGGTTCAGCAGTTAGCTAAGCATCAGAGGGTGCCATCCAGTGTCTCCCATTAACAAAACTCTTGACCAGGAATGGATGAGCAGATTCAAAATCTAGCTCTTGGGCTAATGGGACTCCACGTATAGCAGCAGCACCTGGTCCCCAGCATTTGTACACTCCAAAGAACACAGTCCTAAAGCAGTGGAGTGGGTTCAATATCAGCCCAAATCAAGAGAAATAATTTCAAATTAAATTGGAAGAAACATACCATAAATAATAAGATGATTATATAGTATGAAGTATGGTTTTAAGAAAAATAATAAAAGCTAGGTCTTACTTGTTATTGTAAGAAGTGTTCCAATCATCCCAACCACCATGTGCAACTATGTTGTCGAAGTAGGTGTAGGCATAGACAATCCTAGAGTACTCGCCCATTGCACGGCCCACATAAATCGGGCCTGTTCCTGTCACCTTGCACCGTACGAATGCGAAGCCTGTTTTCTCGTATGGGGATTTCCTATCTTGGGCTGCTATTGACCCAAACCTTGTGGCAATTGAGTGTAGCCTGCAATCCTGAACCAAACAATGCTGTTATTACATAATCCAGAATGCAAAAAAAATACAGTTCAAATGCATTTTAGGGTTTTTAAAAAATAATAGGGACAGTTTAGTCTTTGCATAACATTATGGGGTGCAGGAAGAAAAATGTAGGGGTGCAGGAAGAAACTTTCATAATTGCGTTTCATCATTTTTGTTCAGTGTATGCTACCTATAGGCCCACAGATGGTCTCTTCCTTCCATGAGTCCAAATCATATTACATACCAATGATTTTACTTTAACTTATTATATTTATGCATATTTAGTGTAATTTTTATTAAGAAGTTTTATTCTCCCATAATTAACTTTATGATCTTATAATATAAGAATATTTTTATTTTGGTTCCTGTTATATTTTTATTTGATTTTCATTCTTTAGCTTTTAGTCTCTAATGTTAATTTTTTATTAACTCTATGATATCAGGATGAGGTTATTCCCTATGGGCCAAATACACTCAATATTATTGATGTCATTAAAAGTGTTAAAGAAGAAAAATAAAAAATATATATTTATAGAGACTAAGATAAAAAAAAATTATTTATGAGGATTAAATAAAAAAATTATATTTGTTGAAATTAAAATTAAATATTTATAAGAACTAAAAGTGAAAATAGCATATTTATAAAGATTAAAACTAAATTTTACGAGAAAAAGTGAAATAAACAAGTAACTAAGGGTGGAAAGTTCAACAAGTTGTTAATAATTTTTTTAATATACATTTTATTTAAGTAACACATGTCCATCTTATAAAATAAAACAGGAATTGTATTTTTTTTCTTTTAATCCTCATGTATTGAGGTTATATTTTTTTATACTTTTGTAATTATTAATCAAGTTGATAACTTGGTTCACTTTGTATCATTATGTCATTCTGATTATGTTCTTAGGGATAGACTAAATAAAAATATTAACGACAAAAATTAAAAGAAATATTAAAAAAAATGAATAATAAAGTAGAAACTAAAATCGAAACACTCTATGTTGGAATAACTAAAGCTTCAATTATTTAGAACAGACATTTGAAACAACATTTTAAAATATAAACTAAAGAAAAAACACAGCCTTCGTTATGTACAACAGACAATTCATATTTTATGAACATTTAAATTCGATAAATTAATTTTCGGTACCGAAAGATGAAGAAGTTAAACTAGTGGCAATTATATCGTTAAATAAAGATATTATAACTACGAAACATTGATGTTATTATTATTATTTTATTATCAATAGTTAGAGTTATAAATTTCACTTGGCTTAGTTTTTGTATTTTTTCTAGATAGAAATAATTATCTTGCATACATTTATTAAATAGAGTTTGAGAAATAAGAAAGTACGTAGTATTAAATTAAGAAAATAGAAACAGCTTTGAGAATTGATTATGAGTGTGTAGAGAAGTTTGATTTATTTGTTTATAAGAGAAGGCTAAAGAATCGAAAGTGCATGGCATGTTTTGATGAGTGACGAATCTGCCGAAACACACGTTAAACCGTTAAAGGTAATTAATAATATATGGCAAAAAGCTGAAACCCTTTTTCATGCAAACCATGTCGTGCACCACTAACTCCCTACCAAATTAAAAACTGCTACAGTGCTTACACAAAAGTGGGTAAAAAGATGAAATAATAATTTAATGAAATTTATGTTTCATCAAATATAATACAAGAACAGTGTGAGAGAAAAACAATATTTTTGTTCTGAAAAAAAAATAAAAAAAAATGACCTTTACTGAAACAGCAGTGAGATAGGTTAAGGAATTACCTTGTACATGGACCTGCCATTCCCAAAAATGAAATCTATGGAACCCTCAATGTAACATTCTTTGAAGTAATGACGGCCAGCATCGTCGCAAAGAGTGTCTTGTGCACCGTAGAAGCCGCAGCCGGAGAAATAGGCTTTGTCCCCTGAAATGCGAAACGCCGCAGCTTGCCACCCCTCCATTCCCGGCATCGGCGCCGGAGAAGTGTTCTGCACCGTTTCATATTAATTTATTCATTTCTTCTAAACTTTTGGCCGAAAGGAATCGCACTCCACAAATTCAACGTTCGTAATAGTATAAAGTAGTTAATTCATGCAATGTAATATATGTCCATGGACCCATCTATGGCATAATTATTATTGACTTTATAATAATATATCATCATACACGCAACTCAAGTTTTTCTCATTAAACTCAACCTTATTCAGAACATCAACAAAAAAATTTATAAGAAAAGGTAGGGAATGTTTTTTCTTCCTTCTTTGCAAATTATTGGAGATTTCACTTCAAATAAAAACATTTCATTGGAAATTACACTAAATAAAAACATTTCATAATATACAAAGTATATAAACATTTCATAATATATAAAGTATATAAGTGAATTTTATAAGATTATGTTAGACTTAAAATAAATTTTTTAATATAACATTAGAGTTATTTAAATTTATTTTAATAAAAATTTGTTAAACTTATCACATAATCCGCTATTAGGCTGTTATCTAAAAATTTATAATATATAGTCTCACGGATTGTAAATCTTATTTTCTAAGATTAAGTTAAACTTAAAGTAACTTTTTAATATGATATCAGAATTATCTAAAATTTATCATAATAAGAGTTTGTTAAACTTATCCCACCGTCCGTTATTAGACTACTATCTAACCATCCATTCTAAACAATTTTACAATATTAAGTTAAATTTAAAATCTACCTCATAATATAAATAAAAAAATAGGATTTTATACAGTTATATATCATTCTAACATTCTAACAGTTCAATTCTTTGACTGATTTTTGTGAAATATTTTTTACTCGCTTGTTTTGAAAAAGAAAAGGTATTGATGTAACAAAAAAAGGGATACTATGTTTAAAATTTGTTGAAAAGTATTATAAAAAGAAAATGTAGAGTTGCAAACAAAAAGTGGGTAAACTGTTAATAAATACATTGACAATGACAATACATAGGGTATATGTGAGAGTTAAAAAGTTTACCCTGAAGCTGATATTCCTAGCAGAGAAATAGTTGGCAAAAACTGTAACAGAAGCTGTTCTGTAAGTACGCAGTTGTTGGCCGTTGGGACCAGGGTCACTGGCCCTATCATGCCATTCTATCACCGTCACATCTCTTCCCGCTCCTTCAAATGTAATGTACGGCTTCGTCACGGGCACTACCACCTTCTCTCTGCACAAACAAAACCAAACACTTCACTACCATAAATAAACAACTTACCACTACATACAAAAAATGTGTTTCAAAACAATACCATTAACGGAACAAGATCAGTCACTGGTACAAAACAAGACTTAGCTACTTACATTTAAGTAATGCAATGAATTTGTAAGTTAATGCGCATGAACTAATTAGTAGAAGAAGAAGAATACATGTAATATCCGGGGCTTATCTGAATAAGGACGTTCATTCTGTTGTTGTCCGGGACAGCATTGACGGCGGCTTGGACTGATCGGAAATGGCCTCCGCCGTTAATGTCGACGGTGATTACTCGGTGTCCGGTGGGTCCGACCCATTTGGATGAGTTTGTGGAAGACACCATTTTGGGGTGGTTTGTGCATGTTACAGTTGTTGCATGAAATAATATGCAACAACTGAAAAGCAGAAACATTTGCAAGATGAAGAGTTGAGCCATAAGATGACACTATAATAGCATTGGAAAGAAAGTGTAGAGAGATTGTAGGTTGCAAGAGAATGAACTGCGTGAAATGGAATGTGCAACGTGGAAGAAGAAAAGAGATCAATTGGGAAGAGTTGCATTCAGAATTTATAGGCTGAGGGTATTTGATTTTGGGTATCTTGTGATTAATCACAATCAGTGAGTAACGTGTAACTTTATATCTATAGTTTTTTCTATGGTAAGAACATGTTAAGATGTATATCATCGATTCCTCGTCTAACGGTCACTTTTTCACCTTTTTTTTTTTCTGTTTAGAAAAATGAGGGCAGAGAAAAAATATTTTGGATGTGTGCGTCTTATTAAAAGAGAGCTATCTATGAATAAGAGCATTCTATAGCTTCATATAGAAAAAAGGATTTTCTACATAATTTGATTCTTTGGTTTTCACTTTTAAAAAAACCACATCTTCAATATACTTGTATTGATTTGTAACATTATATAATGGTATTTGGAACCTTTGATAATGGTAATGTGTAGCTCTATGTACTTTGGATTTGGTTTTATAAATTATGAATTTATTACAGTAACAATGTATGATCAATTAATTATTAACAGTCTCCAATATACGTTTAATACAATTATTAATTATTTTGTTAATCACGACATAATTGTTAGACTGTATATCACATTATTTTTTTAGCTGTGAAATTAAAAACAACTTTCAAAGTCAAATGCAGAATAGAAAATATCTAATTGAATAGTTTTTTTTTATATTTAACTTGTTTAATTTAAACCGAGTCATATGTCACTTTTATGTCGCAAACATCCGAACGTAGCAATATGTGAAATGATATTCACAAAATTAATTCTGGAGTAAAACTTGAGTGATAAGTATTATATTTTAGGTGTTTCTGATGTTGTTATTTAATTAAAATTGTATTTTTATCTTGTTAGCTATAAAGTGTTGCAAGTTAAAATTCATATTACAAAGCCATTTATCCAATGACAAATGGTTGGAAATGGTAAAAACACTTTTCTTTAGTAACACTCAAATGACATTATTCAATACTAACTAAATTAATTTTAAAGAAAAAATAATTCATTAAAATAAATATAATTAATTTTAAAGAAACAAATAATTAATTATTATATTAACTATATTAAAGTCTATTTTTAAAAATTTAAAAATTATTAGTATTTAAATAATTAATAACTAAAATCTTAATAATTAATTAGATACAACTTTAAAAGTTATTTATGAATAATATAAAATCATTTAAATATCATTAATTAATTTAGTTTATAAGATAGTAACTCATCTAGATACTAATAATTTATTTAATTTCTAAAATAATATTTAATTTAATAAATATAATAATTAATTATTTTTAATCTTAAAATTTAATCTAACTTTGCCTTTGCACCTATTTACGTCTCTCTTTCTTTTGTTACAAATTTTTATCATATATTACTATTTTTCTTATATATATATTTATCAATAAATAATATTATATAGAACGAAACATTTGGTGCTCAGATTATATATAAAGAATAATAAACTAAGATTTATTATAATTAAAATTACAAAGTTTTGATTAGTCCGTATAATGCAATCACTCAATTTAACTTAAATAGAATGGATTAAGTTTTTTTTTATGATTGAGCTACACTCAACTAAATCAAATCAAATCAGGTTGTACGGTAAATTATGCAGATTAAACCTAACTCAATTTAATAAAAAATATGAAATAAAAATAATAATATAACTATTATTTGGTTGACAAATGTATATTGTTGAAATATCAAGTTATTCAGTTTTTCAAGTATAAATGAATATAGTATTTTTTTAGAAAAAAATAACAAAGAATTATTTTGAAAATACAAATTTTAATAAAAGTAATTTTAGAATCTTTAATCCCATTAATGAAGCTGAATCCAATAATTAGGTGAAGTTGAGTCTAATTAAAAAAGAAAGGGATATTAATTTGTCCCATAGCAGTTATAAGTATGACAAGATAATAAGGAGTGAGATAGAGATGGATGAAGGTACTTTAAAGTCCAACTATTTACCCGTGACTCTTCATAAATTATAAATGCCCTAATTCCGTTTCCATGCTTCGATTCTGTAGCCACGTGTTCATTCTTTTCATGGGATCAACACCACCATCTAAATTCAAACAATTACATTACTTTCATTTTTTTATTCTATTAAATTTACCTGAATTAATATAATTCAATACACTATAATTTATAAATTAATAAATAAATATCCGTGCTGGTATTTTTAATTTAAAGAAGACATTTTTTCCCTCTAAATTAATTACTTTTTATGTGTCAATAGAAATAATGCATTTAAAAAATGGTATATTTATTATTCTCAATATTTGTAAACAAACAAGTCTTAAACTGCGCGTATATAATTGGCTCAAATAATACATTAATGTTTATCAATTTTTTGAATTTAAAACAAATCAAATATATAATTTATTCTTTTAACTAACTATATAAATATGCCGTTTCTACTTTTAATGACATAATTATGTGCTATTTTTCAGTAAAATTTTGTTTTTTATTAATATTTCTATTGTTTTATGGAAATGTTAAATTGAAAAATATAGTTAATGTCTCATAAATGCAAAACGTATTTAATATTTATCATCACAAATGAGAAAATTGAGAAAAAGATATTATAAAAGGATTTAGAAATGTTCTGCATCAACTTTTTTATTTTCATTATTTTTTAATTTACAGAATTATTATATTTTGTATTTTGTTATTTTAAAATTTTAAATAATATTATTAATTATTTAATTTTTCTTAACAAAGAAAAATGATGACAAAAATGACAGAAAAAAATCAATAAAATAAACAAAGGATATACTAGAAAAATTTAAAGCCATTTATTTTTAATGAAAACATTGTTTATATTTTTAACTATCGTGTCACTAACTATAGAAACACTTTTAAAAAATTATGCAGTACATGTCTTGGTTTAGTGTACCGTTAATGTTATTCTCTAATTATGTTCAAATTCATACGTTTCATCTTTACACTTATTAATTTTGAATAAAAACTGAGAGAAAAACAGGGAATAAAGTTTGCACTTCTCTCGTAACTTATCACGTTATTTCCTCCTACCTACACTTGCATTAGATTTACAAGATTCGTTCTAGTTAGTTTTATGAACTTCTTAATCTTGAACTTTTTTTTTACAATGTGAATCAATGTAACCTTCAGAATACTGTTTTAGTAGCAATTCAATTTTAAATCATTAAATATTAAATGTAGAAATAAGTTTAGAAAAGGTTCTAAAGAACTTAACTTCATTAGAATAACACAATTAATTAGAGTGAATCAATGTATTTGAGATATTGTTTAGTTTGGAATCACTTTTCTTTGAATAATGAGAATTATTTTTCATAAAAGTTGAAGAATGAGAATTTATCTTTACAAACAAAAAATGTTTTATTAAAAGATAAATATGTATTTAAATTATTGATTTCGACTCTTAAACTATATATATAATTAAGCCTAAAACCTTTAGTGTAAATCCTTCAAAACTGTATTAAAATTGTATTGTGTATAAGAATCTACCTAACTCAAATTAAATTGCTTAATACTGATACTTAAAAGCAAAAAGTTTTAAGAACATTATTTTATGGTAACTTACATGAAGTGGAAACCGTTACTATGTTAATTATATTTATTGAATGTGAGTATCTTATGCATATGAGTGATGTTGGCATTGGCATGCAGTGTCGTAAAGCATCCTCAAACGGTCATTTGGAGTCGCGTGTGTGCACAACACATGATGGTCCCGGCATGATGAATAGTATTTTGTATCATACCATAAAACCTAAACAAGTGATGAACAAAACCTTTTAATCTTTCTGGACCAGACAGACACACAACTTGGCCCCCACCCAACATTTGTTTTTCGAACGTTGCAAACTTGGAAAACGAACACTGTCTTCCATCCTCGGTTTGAGGTAACTGAGATTATTAAAATTTACGCCACTTACTTTCTAGTGATACCCATATTATATGCTCGATTTAAAACCAAAATGGGTATCAGAAGTCAATGACATTCTACAATGATAGTGGAAATAGAGGCACACAAAAAATCATTGCAGTTTCATCTTTTTCCAAAAATACTAGTAGTGCCTTTTTGCTGTTAACAACAATGCACTGTTCTTAAACTATAATTAACATTTTAGATAGTGAGATTATAAAACAAATGCTCTTCAACTCATGAAGCCATCAGTATTTTCTCCTAATGAATTCTTATTTGTATATCCACTTTTCAAAGTTATTCTTGTAATCTGATAACAACTTTTAAGTTGTAAGTTAGAAATGAAACTTGTAGGAATACTAGGAAAAACTAAAAAGGGCTTCATGAAAAAAAAGTATTTGAAATAATTGATTGATTAGTCGTAATTTTTACAGTTTGTAAATAGGTACTAGATGTAGGCTAGTTAAACTAGTATAAATATTATAGTGTTTTTTTCTCTATCTATTATACTTGTACTAGCTTTAATGTTTTTTACAAGTTGTTTGCAAAAAGCCCTTTTAAAACTCTTTTACAAGTTGGAGCAAGTTAGGCTTTTTCTAATTTTTATGATCTTAGGGTCGAAATTAGCATTATAAGAATCCTGAAGATGTGTTTGAGATATTATGAAAACCCTTTGATACTTATGAATTTACTAAATTATTGAAAATGAGAATATATTATTATAATTGCATATCTTGTTTTTCCATAAAAAAAATATCCAAATTATGTAAAGGGTTTACAAAACTTCTTATTATAATTAACATGCAATACAAGAAAATTATTAAATAAAAATTATTTTTTTAAAAAATTAATTGTTATATTAACTAAATTATATACTATTATAAAGATTAAAAAAAATTAATGATATCTAAATTAGTTTTTATTAACAAATAGTTTATAAATTGGTATCTAATTAGCTACCAAAGTTTTAGTTATCAACTCTAAAATTTAAATAATTGGTAGCTAACAATTTAAAAAATATTTATCAATAATAGAAACTAATTTAGATAACAATAATTTTTTTTCTCTAAAATAATATATAATTTAGTCAATATAAAAACTAATTATCTATTGTCTCTAAAAATATGTATATTTAATATTTTTTTAATAGTGATACTTACACTAAGTTATATTATAATATATAATTGAGTTATGCATATGATTATTATATGTTTTAATGTTTTCTTAATAAACAAGGAATACATAACCCTCTAGTTTTGTGTTTTTATTAAAATATGGAAATTGGATTATGTTGTTTTATAAAAGTGAATATATTTAATGAATAATTAGAGATTATATAGTTTTTGGAAGTGGTAGTTATGTTTGTTTGAACAAAATTTATTTATATTAGTCTATTATGATACTTTATTTGGGATTTGAATGAGTGGTTAATAAAAGAATTGAGTGTTTGAAATCAATTAAATGGTAACACAAATATTTTAAATTGTATTAAGGAATAAATATTTAAAATTAGAAAGAAACTTTCTTTAGTTGAATTGGAAATCAAATTGAGTCGAGATGATTAGGTAAGTCACTCAAGAGCAACTAGAAATCACTTGTGGCAAAGCACGGTTACTCAAGTATCTACTAAGTCGCTCAAGTAATGAGATTCTTTGTTCAAATTGCATTTGGTTGTTGAACATTTAGACAATTATCTCTTATTTAAGAGTTTCGTCACTTAAACATCAAAATAAATATTAAAACGACCATGTTTAGACACACAAGCGTCAATGAAATGTTTAAGCGAGAGAGGGGTCAAGACAATTTTTTTCTCCTCTTGAAAAAATGACACTCATCTATCACATTGGTCACTTAAATGACTCTCTTGTACGTGAAATCATATTTTGTGTGATTAAATGAATTATTCATTGAAAAAGTATATTACGTGATAGTTAGTTTGGAATGATAAATGATTTAAGGTGTGAATATAAAGTGAATTATCTCATAAATGGTTTTATTACTTATTTTGGTTTGCAAAGGTAATATATTGATTTGAGTTGTGATTAAAATAAAGGATGATAGTATAGATACTCTTTTGAAAAATCAATGATTACTTAATGTGGTAATAATCTTGATGTGATTGTATTATTGAATATTGAAATTCATGAGATATTCTAACTTCACTACAGAATAAACCAAGTAGATTAAATATTGTGTGGTGAAAAGTAAAAACAAATATATTTTTTAATCAGAATTTGTGATGTAGATGAAATGAATCACATATTATTAGTGTCTAACATATCTTACTTGGTAGAAGAATTTGTTTCCTAGATATTTGGGGAGATTTGGAATACTATGAGATTTCTTATAGCTTTGTGGAGGTAAGATGCATGTGTGTGATAATGATATTTTATGAATACTTGATAACCATTATGAAGAAAAAGATTATTATTGATTTATGTGCGATTTTATTTAAAGTAACTTACTTTCTCTTGTGACTTTGTATTTATCTAGTAATTTTTATAATTATCCTTCCTACTCTGACTAACTAGTTTTAAAATATTTTTTTCTTCTAAAATTATGCAAATTTTTAGTATAAATTCATACAGAATTTCAACAAAATTGATCTGAATTTAGTACACGAAGTAAAATATGCACGATTTTAAATTTTCAGAGATTGAGAATATATATATATATATATATATATATATATATATATAAAAATGTCATTTTTTAGAAATTGAAAGCATATCTAATGTTAAATTGCATTAAGACAAACTCGATCCAAGTGCCCATGCTATAATATTAAGGTGCTTCTTTCTGCACTCCGACAAAGTTCTTCCTGCACCCCATCAAATGGGCCCATTTATTTGTTCATGCTATTCCTAACTGGACCCATGTTTGGGCTCCTTCGGCCTGTAGAACTGTTTCTTTTCATCTCAGTTATTAGGCTAGGATACAATAATATATAAAATTTACCAGCTTTTAGGGTCAGGGGCAATTTCTTATATTTAATATATATATATATATATACCTTTTTAAATATTAATTACATTATTAAATTTTGAAACATTAATTTTTTTTAAAATAATAGATAAACAATATTTTTTTGGCAATGGTGCTTATCAATTTCATACGATATAGAACATTTTTACTTGATTTATAATATACATGGTATGAACATTAGTAACTGTACATTTTTTAAAAAATTCTTATTAATTATGTTGTTTAAAGAATTATTTTTATTATTCATTGAATAGTATATTTTCAAATCGTGTCACAACAACAATCAATACTGAAAACAAGTTGTAACATAAGTTTTTAATGTAGTTTAGTATTCAATTTATTTCTTTAATATTTAGATTAAGAGTTTTTTTAGATTTAATGACTTAGGGTCAAAAGCATTCTAGAGCCTTGCAAAAAATATAACTATAAGCTAAGAAAATTAAGAAAAAGAAATTATTAGTATCTCAAACTTCAAAACGTTAATATTATATATTGCTCATAATTTGGCATACATAAATAAAGATTAATAAATATTATTAAATTATCAAGTAATTTAATATTATTATATTTATATAAAAGAAAGGCGAATAATAAAACTTTATAAAACAGATTTTAAAGTCGTAATAACAGTTAATAAAATTGGCCCAAAATATAATTATTTTTATAATAAAAATATAAAATTGTTATTATCTAAAATTGTAATATTTATCTAAAATTGTTATTATCCTTAACCTCTCTAATCAATATAGGTGAAAAGTTGTGATTGTGTTCATGAAACTTCAATTGTCATTGAAATATACTAAAGATGTATCTTTGAGATGAGTTTCCTTCCACTGATACTAAGGTATTCAAGTTTATATGTAATATGAACAAGAGATTGAGTGTTGTGACTAGATGTTAAAAATTTGATTACAGCAACCAATAGTGCAATTGTTACAGAGAAAAATAGCAAACCAATCTTTATATACACACTATAGCTGCCCGCTGGAAGTAAGTGCAAGATGATCTTCTGGCTCCAAAAGAATTGATATAATTTCAACCATAAAAAGCATCTAAATGGAGCTGAATCCATGGCACTTCATCCCCTTCAACTTGTCATCTACATGCCCAATTAGACAGCTCAATATAACTTGTTAAACCAAGAAGGGGGCGAAGACTCTCCTATTCTTGGAAGAAAAGCTTCCCTTTCTAGAGACTGCTGAAGCCCTGCCACTATCCTGATCGTTGATGCCCACACAAATGGTGCAGCACAGAATGCATAACCAAAAACGCACAATGCTCTCACTACCCCATCTGAATACCATGGAAAAGCCATCACCATCAAGGCACCAACAATTCCAAGCCAAGGCATCAAAACTGGCAACATTGGAAGCAAAAAGGCATTGATTGCAACTGAGCACAATGCAAAGACACCGAGCAAGTAGAGAGGCCATCCTAACAAAGGGTGAACTGTGTGAGGAATAATGAAGAAGGGTGTTGTGTAAGCAGCAAGGATGCTCCACAATGCAACCAATTTAAGGATGTTCTGCACCAAGTTTATGCTCTTGTCAGAACGCCTATAGCACAGCTTTGAGAGACTTGGCCTTGCAAAACGTGTCATTGCTATTATACCCAAATATATTGCTGATTGAATAAGAATCACTGCCATTTCCGCACCATACCTGCACTAAATAATACGCCAATTGTTACAATGCTTACATATCTTACGTAAAATATTAGTCTATAAAGAAATATTATTAAGAAGTGAACTTTAAATCTAAATGGTGATAAGACCAACAAACTTTCATAGGATAAGTTATAAGTTTAAAAATATTCTGATATCATATTAAGAAGTGTAATTCAATTTTATAAAACAAGTTTATAAAATGAGATTTGCACTCTTATATACTATGAAATTAGTGATGTCTTTATCTATATTAGTAACATAATTACAATTTCAGATACTTAATATGTTAAAACAAAAGAAAAAACAATAATAATACATTATGGACCTTACCCCAAAGTTTGGCGACGTTTATCATGCCACTGGAGGCCTAATGGCAGGACAGGCCAGGACCACCAATACCATGGCTTCAACCACGGTGCCCCTGGGAATGTGATGACACTGTTTGGTCCACAGGGTATGCTCCAGCGAAGTTTAAGATCTAAAAAGGTAAGAGATGGTATTAGCATGAAATCAGATTGCATCAAGTGTTGAGCTGTGAAGTTTCATAATCTAAAAGATGAAGATTCCTCTTTTGTTTGTAATGTATACATGTACTTACAATAGTAAGAAGCATCCATCTGATAACCTAAAGGAAGCCTATATGTTCCATCAAGCCTGCTGCCATTAGAAGGTGGATAAAACATTGGCTTATCAAGCAACTGTGGGAAATAGCTAGCTATGAACCCTTGGTCTGCACCATCAGGATTTTCTCTCCCATTTTGTAATTCATGAACCATGTCCTTGAACACGGCCATTGATGGCTGCAAATATCAAACAGTACAATAAACTAAGATGATAGCTTTTTTCACATAAATAAAACGTGTTGTTTTGAGTTAAGAGTGGCATACAATATACTCTACTTATTACATATCCACCACAGATATTCCCTAACTGACATATGATCTATTAAATTTCAGGAAAAAGTTTATTTGACTACTTTCTCACTTCTACTCTACAAACCCTTTAATAATAAACATATTATATTTTCTTAATGAAAATTATTATAATTTTTTTAAAAATAAACGTGGATGCCACCTAAAATACCTGATAGCTCTAAATTTAAATGCTTTCAAACGAGCAAAATCAATCAAGACTTAAATATTTTGCCAACCTAAGAAACAAAAGTGATTTTTTTATTGCTTAATCAGATTACCTTTTTTTTTTCTTGACAAAACTTGGTTGTTAAAAAAAGTTAGATTATAATATTATTAGATATTTAAGTGTGACGGCAAAACATAAAAACATTGTTAAAATTTTTGTTAAGATCTGAGTTTAACTTTTATAGACGGTCGTGTAATGAGAACTACTACAACTAATGATAATTTATCATGCATATTAATATTAATGTAAAAAATCTTTATACGGTTCTTTTATGGAATCTTTACAGTGTGAAAAGAAATGATTTAAAAGGTGGGATAATTATGAAAAGTTTGGAGTTATATTGCAGTGTGGTAGATGGTGAGATTGTAAAGGTGTTAGAGGAATGTACCTGCAAGACGAAAAGGCCCGTGTGGAACACACAAGGATTGATAAAGACCGCACAGAACTGTCCACATTGAAACAACTCCTCCGTGTTGTGAAGGAAGAGGTTGTCTGCGTCCAACATAACTACCCTGTCATACTCCACTAAGCTCCACGCGTACAGTTTGTTCAACGATAGCTTGAATCTCTTGTCAAAATTATCTTGATGCTTATATGGGTTCTCCAGATTTTCCACTCTCACTACTTTCGCACCATCTTCCTTTTCTCTGGACAACACACCAATAACAACACGCAACTCAGAAGCCACTTCAAACACACACAAAATATCTCCTTTCAATTCTGCTACTCTAAAATAACATTATTTTCTCGTTTCAATTGTGCTCATCTTCTCACCAAATTGCTATCTACCTAGTCTACTCAATTATGGCATGATCGCAGGACCACTACACACCACCCTCTAAAACCCTAGCTTCACCTAACACAACTATTATTATCAACGCACATAAATCACTAAATATAGTTATTATCTTAAAATTATGGATATTTTTAATTTAGATTTAAAAACTATATACAAAAGTTCAGTGTTCTTAAGATTAAAATGAGTTTTTAACCTAAGCTATACAAATTTTGTGATAAAAAAATAGTATTTTATATTGCTGTGAATCTATTAAGAAATACTAAGCAACCTAATAGTAGTATATCAATATTAATGGTTTATTCATTTTCATTTAAGGCTTACCAATAAATATAATTTTGTTCATTAAGTTATTGTTATCTATTTTCTAAGAAATTATGAGTGGTCACTGTGCGATTGATAAATCCAGATTAAATGGATCCGTTCAAATCTCTTTCTAACATGAATTAAGTCAATTTAACAATCATATTAAAATATAAATATGTATTTAAATAATTTTAATACTTTATTTACATTTTAGATTTAACTTTTGACAAATTATTTTTTGTTTACTCTCCCTTTTCACTATTTTTATTTTATATTTATTTAATTATTCAACCCAAATTAAACGAATACTACTTAAATAAATAATTTTCAATCGACTTCGATTCAAAATTACTCCAAACTCAGTTGAACCGACCTGTGTACACCACCTTATAACGAAGAATACAAATACTTTTAGTTTTTATTTATTAAGATATCGATTTTTAATAGTAAAAAAAATGCATGGGACATGCGAAAACAAAAGAGGATCCTAAACTTAAAGAAGATAAAGTTATAAAATCAAAATCTTAATTATTTAAATTTTCAAGGTTATTGCGAAATTGCTAATATGTATTTTAAGAATACTAATTAAAAATTAGCACTAACTTTTTATTAAAAAATTATAGAGAATAAGTTTGTGTCAACGATACTAGAGTAACGCATGATTACATTAGTGATAATATTAAGAAATGACAAAACTTTCTACATTGAATTCCACTACAAACGACATGGCACGACCACGACACAATCAGAGAACAAAATAGTATGACATGAAGGGTGCCTTTGTTTTAACCATCGAAATGAACGATAAGTTTCTTCTCTTGAACTTAAAATCTCATCAGAAACTAAATTTAAACAAGATATAAATATTTTTTAAAGGATAAATAAATTATTTCAAACACATTGAAATGCAATATACCTGTAAGTGCCTATTTAATTGGTCATTTCAAAAGACCTAAATTATGAATTGTGAAAACCGAATACCTTTAATATGTAAAAATTAAAAAAAAAAAAGTACCTTAAAAAATAGAGCTTGCTAGGATCAACATAATAAATGGTACTGCTTTACTATCAGTTTTTGTGACGTCAATTGAAAAAATTGATTTTAAGTAATTACAAATAAATATTTTATTGAGAAAGAAAATGTTTATTATATTTTTAATATAAATAAGTTTTAATATTTTTTAAAATATTTGTAATTACTTCGAATTAATTTCAACAAACTAATGTTAACAAAAGGCAAGAACTGGTTTACCTTTTGCATCATCTAACAAGCTGTTTCTCAATTTGTTCAATCACTATTATGGAAGAATATTAAAAGGTTTTTGGTAATAGATATCAAAACAATGTTAACCAAGAGCTACTTAACATATTAATTAATTTTATTATTATAAAATAATATATATTAAATATTGAATGTTTTAACTTTTAATATACAATAAATATTTTATTAATTACTATCATTTGAATACTCATTCATCTTCAAATATGCAACAGACATAGACTTCACTTTTCAAATTTTGAAATATTAAATTAGTCTACTAAAATAGTGACAAATTTTATTAAAAAAATCCACTTTCTCCGTTAGGGTCAAACGATGTTTATTAATATGCCTTATTTTAAATATAAAATTAAGTTAAACTTTAAATATTCATTACAGTATTTGGTAATAAAAGTTTTTAATTATAAAAAACTTGAAGTATAAACCTATACTAAGAAAATTAAAATTAGCATAATTCATACAATTTTGCTTCAGTATTATAATTTATCAATATTCGTTTTAGTTAATACTGACAAGAAAAAAAAATATTTTAATTAAAAATTTAATAAAATCATTGATTTGGTAAATAATGTAAAAGAAAATATGACAATTGAATTTCACATAAATTACCATAAAACATGCTTCGTAAAATAAGAAAGAAATGAAACATATATTTTTGCAATAAAAAAATACTTGTAATATTTTTTCAAATAGATAAAATATTCTTAAGAATTTCTCAACAAATGTACGACAAAAAAATTTATTGCAATCAAATGCAAAAACGTGTTCCTTCTTAATTTAAATTTCCTTTACAGTTTTTTCTACTAAAATAAATAAGGCACTTTTAAAAATGATTTTATTGGAATAACCTTTTTTTAAAATAAAATGCTACACTGAAAGTAAATAATTAAAACATAATTTTTTAAAAATTATACTTCAAACAAATGTACTTTTATAAGACATGCGTCCCTCGATGTCCCTCCTCCTTGAACATATAATTAAATTTTTTAATAGAACATAAAAACTTGTACTAAAGTATTTATAATTTTCAACAATATAAATGCGAACTATAATGGGTAAAAAGAAAAGTCTAAAAATATTAATTACAAAAATTATGTTTCACACTTGAATAATGTACATACATTGAAGTATATACACCATCTTTTTTATTAAATTTATTTATTTTTCTCAAGAACTGGCTAATTCTTTTAATAAAATCAAATTCTTTTCATAAAAATTGTAAAGTAAATATCCTAAAAGGCAAAGTATAAATATAGTATTTTAAACAGGTTTACATTATTTTTCTTTTGCTTTAAAAAATTACAGCAATGTATAGTATAATTTTTATTATATAAATTAATTACTGAATTTCATTCTAACTAGGGATGATTTACCAAAACAAGGGAGGCATAAGTTTCATCCTATTAAAGAACAGAATGCAAAAAACAGAAAACTTGTTAACTAGAATAGAATAGCATTTGCCGACCGCAAGAAAACAATGACCAAATAGAAACAAGAAGCGAAAGAACCATCCCATTTATCAAGGACGTTGATACCATCGTCAAACGCTCTTGAACTTCACGCGCAAGCCCAAACACACAACACAACACAACAAATCGCGTGTCATGTGACAACTTACAACTCACTACTTAAAAAACCAATGCGGAAAAAATCCCTCATCAAAATCCATTAAAAAATGACATATATTATGAAATTGCTGATATCTACTTTTTCTTCCGAATATTTTAAAATATACCTGATGCAATTTTTCATTCATAGATTCAGAGTAAATAAAAAAGACTACCAAATCATGTTCAAAAACCTTTGTAAACCAGGTGAAAACACTCTTTACAAAAGAATAAAAAATGAGTAACGAAAAAGCATGGTTAGAAATAAAAAAATAAAGAAAATGAGGAATTTCAATTATAAGAAATACTTGAAAGACATGGATTAAAAATCTGATATGATGTCGAATAAAAGGTTGATAAATGGAAATCTTAAAATTATGTGGAATAAAAGCTTTGGATAAAACTGGGGACTGAATCTTATATATCTCTATACGAAGTGGAATGAAGAAAGTGAGTGTGTGGAGCCAGGTTTGGAGTTATTGGGGGTTTAGATTTTGACGTGGACATTGATGCCCAAAAAGCCATTAACATTGTGCGCTGTAACTGTACTACGCTACAGTCCACACCAAAACCTATTTCTTCAATTGCAGAGACAGCACTAGAAGACGCTGATAAAGTAAAACCAAAACAAAATAAATGAAATAAATAAATATTATTGAGAGGGACTTACAGAGCTCGAATCCAGCGAGGTGGGACATCGAGGGAAGCAATGACAACGCGATCGGCTTGAGCGTCGAGCGTAGCCAGCGATTTCAGGAGTACGCGTATGGCTACGTAGAATTCGTAGTCCCTGGGCGTACCTACGTACATCATGGTGGCGTACGCGTTCCTTCTGCCTTTCTCTTTCTCTCTCTCACAGGACACACACCCCAATCCCGATAACAACAGCGCCATCACCACCAACACTCTCATCAAACCTCCCTTATTTGAGCACCGCTGCTTCTTTCCCAACGCCATCCCCCAAATCAACCAAACAACTAAATTAACTCTCAATTGAAGGTGGAGGTGGTGGTGGTGGTGGTGGTGGTGGGTGTGTATGTATAAGAGCTGAAAAGCTATTCTGCAGTGGACCTCTCTGGTTTAATTTGAGCGTGTTGAAAAGTGAGATGGCGGAATAGTCTTGGTCAGTTTTGGGAGGAAAACGAGGGAAGGGCTTAAGGGAAAGAAGCGCTTTGTTATGTGCAGAGAGAAAGAAGGAGGAAGCAGCTTTTGAATGGTACCTCTCACACACTCCTTTCACACAAACCAATCCTCTCTCACACTCCTTTCACACAAACCAATCCTCTCTCGTACAATTATTAACTTCTAATATCTTTATTAATATTTTAATGTCACTGAATAATAAGGTTATATCACGTTCTTCTATACTCTTTTTAATTCTAAATTATTATTCTCATTAACTTTGCTTTTTTTCTTTTTATCATAATACATTTAATTGTTGTGATTGTGGAATTTTATCTTGGGATTACTTTAAGCACTTAAGTATTTTAATTGGAATATAGAAGATTAAAAATGTATATTTTAAAAACTTCGATCACGTTATTAAAAAGTGAAATTAAAAGTACATAAGTATGACACTGGAAGATCAAAAGTATTCTTAGGTCTTTCTACTATTTTTTTATTCATTAACAGAATAAATTAGTTTTTTTAGGGAGTGAAAAAAATAATTATTACTGATTCCTTAATTTAATTTTTTTACTCATGCTCATATATTCATTAATTAATATTAATTAAATACTAAGCATGACACCAAAGACTGACAGGTGAGTTGAATTCAACGAACACATTACAGATTCTAGTTCTGGGAAAAAAGAATTTAGCTTTAATTTTTTTAAGATATATTATTTTATAATCGTAAAAATTTACAACTATTGATCTACAATAATTATTTTAAAATTTATATTTTGTAGTTACTTAGAAATAGTGTTACACAAATTTACATAAAGAAATATTAAACAATTTACATTATCAACATTTGATTTACAATAATACTTTTTTAATTATTTTAAGTATGTTCATAAAGCATGACAATTTCTTAGAAACGTTCCACAAAAACATATTACTAATACTGTTTAAATATTATTATTTTAGATGTTTGACTATCGAAACGTTTGAGTTTTGTAGTTAAATTACTTGGGTTTAGTGAATAAATTCAACCATTTTCTGTTTGCATTCATTATAGTTCATTTCTGAATAAAAAAAACTTTATATACTCAGTTTTTATATTAAAAAACATATAATTAACCGACTAGTGCTTAAAAAATTACCTGGAAGTACGAGGTGTCAGTAGCAAAAAATAAATATCTCTGTTAACTTATAATTATCCCAATCTTAGTACTATTTTTAATTAAATAAAATTTATAGCTTCTACTTAAGAAATCCTAAAAATGTTTGAAGTCCGTACAGCTGTGCCAAATCCATACAATGCACCAACTGGCGTTCCGAAATTAATGCCTCGTTTGGTCGGTCCAGCCGAACATTCAAGAAACAAATTCAACTTCTCATTGTTGTGCCGAACTTAGCTTTCACAAATCATTATTAATACTAACATATTAATCCTACATTATATATTAACATTAAACATAAAAAATAAATCTAATATAAAGAAATTAGATACTACACGTATAACAAAAAATAAATATTTGTACGGTTATTCTTTTCGTATTGGTTAGGAAGTGACAAATAGATATTTCACATTATTTGCTAACGTTTGATTTAGGAACTTTCGCCCAAACCCAATTTTGCTTCATGCGAGAAGCGTTGGATCATCTCTGTCCTTTACGATGCTACCACCAACACACAGAATGTTGCTATTGTTATGATTAAATTTAAGTATTTTTTATTTTGTAAAAAAAAATCATTATATAAGATTCACTATTTTAATTAGTATAAAAATAGTTAATTTGGCTTATCTAAATTTGGAAGCTATAATACGTTACTTTATGTTATATAAGATCTTTATCCATTAGTTTAAAATGTGTTACTTGCATTACCCATTGTTTCCCCTTCACTTGCATTATATAATTGCAATAATAAAACAGACTTCTTCCCACTCTTTTTTTCATTACGTGTATCTCACTTTTAAATCAGTACACAAGATAACACCCTCATGGGTTAGGACCAGAACTAGAAGAGTACGAACTCTACTAGAATTCAGAGGATATTTGACCAGTAAAAATATTTTAATAAGTAATATTAAACTATTACAATTTTCTAGTAATCATTTTCATGTAAGATTTTTTTTAGGAATTCTATAGATGAAAGTCTCTTTTTTTCTTACTGAAATTTTGTGTTATTGCTGGTTGATATTTTCAGCAGAAGTACCATATTTATAGGTAAACTATGTTTGATTAGAGGGTCTTTAGGAAGATTTAGAAAGGTTATTTAGTATTGGAAGATTTATTGGTTGTAGGGTGATCTAGCAAGTGTTTTAGTCTATCCATGATCGCTTCAGTTTCTGGGTGGAAAACCATCATGATGGTACACATGCCTCAATCTTGAAATGATCAGTGCGAAAAGGCTAAATGGACTTCTAGAGGGTTCTTATGTTTCCAAAGTATACAAACGGTCACGTTCTCATCATGTCTCTTCAATGTGGCTGTGTTTTACTGGTTGGCCTTCTTAACAATTAGAAATTCCAAACAGTTGCATCATTTTTCCTCTCATTCTTCGCAACGTTTCAATTATTCAAAGCTAATTTGAAACCAGTAATTCTTACTTTATACACTATTCATTCACAATAACAAGAAGTTCTAAAAGTCCAGAGCTCTCTGCTATTTTTCCATCCTTCTTAGCTAAGCCGTAATTTACCTAAGTTTACTTCTGTTTCATTTGTCGGATTGAACTACTAGGTGTTCATCATTCTGGGTTTTCCAGATTTAGTGTTTGATCGCTTTATGGGTTTGGTGTTCAGGATTTTCTAGGTTGGGCATTTTGTAGTCAAATCTTTATTCTTTGCTATAGTGGCAACTTCTGATGCTTCATAACCTTAAGCTAAGATAGAATTGTAGAACGAAACATCGGCTTACACTAGCCTGAAAAAGATAATGGTCTTCCATAACCTCCAAACCATTAGTAAAACGGTAAAGAAAAGAAAGACATATCTCTTTAAGTATCTGAGTTTGACAAGTTAGTCTATAATATAAAAACAATTCTAATAAAAAAAATATAAAATAATAAATTTATGATTTTTTTTTTCTTTTATATTACATAACTTTCTTAATTTTAATCGATGAGTTACAACTTTACTCTTTAACCTTCTTTTTTAACACCTCTAAATAAAATACCTACTCATATCATAGTCATATCATAGTGCTACTTTAATTCGATATTTTTGTTCATAAGTCGCGGCTCCAAAAGTTTGTAATTGTTGATTTTTCAACAAAAGATTATATTTAAGAAAATGATTGTTTAACACTCATTACTTCATCTACATCTCACTAAATATTAATATTTTAAATTCTTTTAATTTTAAAAATTATTTTAACATTTTACATTTTATTTATATTTTTATTAAAAACGTTTTTTTAATTTTTTTATTATAAATATTAATATTTTATTATAGATGTATGAAATAGGACATCAAAATATTATTACCCATATATTTATAATTAATTGTATAGTAGTAACAGTGTATATTTCCGTATGATCTTGTCATCAAAATTTGTTTCTTTGTGTGATTTGGGAATAAAACATAAAAATTATGATTCTCCTAGCTTTGAGATGCATGATCAATCAACTTTTGAACAAAAATACACTCATCCACAGAGTTAGTCCTGAATTGTTGTAGCTTTCTATCTATAGACGCCACTCAAGAGTTTTTCATACATTAACTTTCAAACCATAGTCAATCCTCCAATTTAGACTAGTTATTGTAACTTTAATTGTGCTCTTTTTTTCTTCCATAACATGTTTTCTCGAAAAATATTTGACTTTAAAACCTCTAACAATCACTGAATCCTCTTACTGCATCAGTCTCCACCAGTGTTTTGGAAGAATAGCTTTATTAAAACTTTGATTCGTCAAAATCTCAAACCTCCATCTTTCAACGAACCCAACCAATGCATTTTCCTTCTCTATACAGTTCTTTTTAAGTTTTTACTCCAGATTTTCTTCGTTTTATAATATAAAATATATATTCTAATAATAAAAAAGATAAATATAATAAATATAAAAAATATATAAATTGTTGTTTATATCACATCATCTTTTAAGTTATTGTTTGTTTACGTTGAGAAGAATTCTGAGATAAAGTCAAAAGGATGTGTTATCTTGAGACAGAAGAATAATAATTTATGACCTCATGCCCTTGGCAAAACTATAAATATCTATCTCAAAGAGTTAATTAATCGCTAAATATTTCAATGTCAAAAGTAATAAAAACAGTGTACAGCATTTTTCTTTATTATGTATTATTATATGATGCCATGTTAGTATAAACATTCCACACTCCTTTAGTCAGCATCATTGGGTTATTTTCGTACTAAACATCAATCTGTGAATTCAAACTTGAATGTACATAAGTGGGTATTGACTTGAATTTTAGCTTACTTGCTTCACATCACACACAGCTATGTACATATACGTTTTCTTACCTTATGATTTCATTTTCAGATGAAAAACTACGAAACTTCAACAAGGTGCAAAAACAACAAATCCTTTTTCTATCTTTCCATGGAACTAATTTACCAAAGTTGCATAAGAGTTCTTTTATATTATTTTTGTTTATCAGAATACATGTGGACAAAACTGAGTTAGATATTAGAATTAAGAGAAAAAAATGCAGACAGAAGAACAAGAAATCAGTACGTAAATTGTTAGATGATAAGGAAGGACTTGGAGAATTTAACATGTTTTAATGGGAATTAAAAAGGATTGAACAATAAAATGGGTACATGATTAAAAAATAGTATGTAATAAATTAAATTATCCCAACATATTTTATTTTCTTAATATCTAAGAAAAAGACAAAAACTTGTATAGAAGACTATTTTCGTGGGTGTACAAGTCGTTGAAAAAGTCTACGCTGATTATGTTTTACTTTATTTTCCCGATGACCCAAAAACTGGGTTGGCTACTGCATGTGGGGAATCAAGTTGTTTACTGGAGAAGACTGTTTATATATAACTGGGGAAGACTGTTTATATATAACTGGGGAAGACTGTATACATACATGTACATGTATGTGTATGTTATATATATATATATATATATATATATATATATATATATATATATATATATATTAATTTGTGAATATTTTTTGTTATCGTCAAACTAGAGGTAGGAATTGTGAGGTGGTTTTCGAGATAATATTTTTATAACTATAATTTTTGAATGTTTTGGGATAAGATAAGAGAAGTTATACTATATTTTTTAAAACCTCCATAAAATATTATATATTTCAAAATCTTTATAAAATATCATACATTTTAAATTTATAAACATTTATTTGTTTACTCATTTCTCATTTAAACATTGATTAACTTTTTCAATCATAATTATTTATAAAGTTTTTAAGTTTAACTCAATCCCATAAAATCAGCTCATAAGATGAAGATTGGACCCACTTATAGACAATGAAATATTCTTATCTTTAGTCGATATGATGTCCAACAATCTATTATATTTATTTATCTATATTTAGTAAAAAAATTAAAAAATAATATAATATAACACTCATTAATTAATAAGTTATATATATAACTAAATTTAAATTTATATCAAAATATAAAAAGTATACACATTAAAATTCCTTTTTATTCATTTAATTAGGACGGTAATACAGTATAATGTTCTATATTTCAACAGAGTCTATTATGGGGAAAAAACAATTGTTTCAAATCATTTTATTATTTTAATCGATATTTCACTAATTCCAAATTACTATTCCATAAATAAGATCTCTCATTAAAATATTCTTCACTGTCCAAAAATTATAATAAAGTTTGCATGAATTACTTTATTATTTGTAAATTTTTCATAAAATAGTGTGTCATGCGTGTAGATGGCACAGTCAAACAGAGGTGGTGAATCTTATTTATTCCAAAGAAGAAAAACACCTTTAATTTCAAAAGTGGTGTTGCTTAGAACTTTCAAAATAGAAATGTCCGGCTTACAAAAACATTTGCCATATAATTCTTTCGTTCTTTTTATTTTTGTTTTTTATTTACAGGATGAGTCAGAGTAAAGTTAGCTACGTCATTTGTCATTTGATATTATTGATCGAATAATTAGATATTGTAGTATAGATAAAATAGACTTAGATAATACTTGATATTAACAGTAATAATTGTTGTACGTGTCAGTCGTTTTTCTTGCGTTTGGTTGTTTCTTTTTAGTATTTCAGTTCCAATTCTTCAACTATTGGATACTCGATAGAGAATAAACCTTCTACTAATTTAAACAAATATAAGTTAATTTAAACCATTTTTAAAAATAGGTTCTCCCTTGGTTCTCAAATCAAGAGATTCACGAATACAAATATTTTCATGTGTAACATGAAAAATAACATGATATAAGCTAATCTAATGTTCTAAAAATGGAGTGTGACCAACAATTTAATAGCAAAGAATATATATATATATATATATATATATATATATATACCAACCTTGAGAGCTAATTATCGGTTAAAGCTTTGAATAGCATTATGTGGCTCACCAAAAATTCAGTTATGTGTTGTCAAGTGTGACCCATGCCGGGAAGGATCTAGCTTGAAATTCATGCATTGATTATGAAACTGAAAGGTACTACCTTGACTCTAGTAAGCATGATTATCGGTGATTCAAAATCAAACTTCGCAATATTTTTTAGTTTACACATAGAAAGCGGTTAAAGAAAAATATTTCAATGAAGTAGTATAAATAAAAATCTAACATATTGTTAAAAAAATCATTTTAATATTATAATATATTTTTCAACTATCTCATATGTTTATCTTATATTTAAAATTTGTTCTATTAGTTTGACGCATTTCATTTATCATATATCTATAATATAAACATGTATGATGGTTAAAAATGTAAAATCTAAAAAATAAAATAAATTATTTAACCATTTTAAAAATTAATAGTACAAGAAAATTATTAAATAAAATTCAATTATAGAGACAAAAAGTAATTTGTCACTATATTGATTAATTAGATACTAAAGACTAAAAATTAGTGGTATATAAAGTAGTTTCTACTATTAATAAAATTTAAAAACTAATAAATATCACTAATTTTTCTTAGTCTCTAAAATTGTATTTAATTTAGTTAGTATAGTGACTAATTTTTTTTATTTTTATTTTTTAAATTTATTTTTATGTAATGATTTTCTTGTAGTGGATACATGATTGAACATATTTAACTTAGGAGGCAATTGACCTTGATAATGTTTAAAAAAAAAGTTTATCATTGCCTCAAATCATTTCACATTCTTCAAATTGTTTATTTTGTCTAATCATTATTCTTTTTTGTTCATTCAATTTTGACTTTAATGCAATAATCTATATTAGAATACAATCTATCATAAAAAAAATAGTGAAAAAATTCATACACATTAAAAAAAGGCTTAATTACCTTTTTGGCTCTACATTAAGAGTCAAAAGTCACTTTGGTCCATTGGTTTTTAAAAAAATCAATTTCGTCTTAAGTTTTTTAAAAAAATATGCAATTTTGTTCCTTCTATTAATTTTGAACGTCATTAAGTGGTGATGATGTGATAGATAAAGCGACACATTTATGAACATGTGGAGCAAAGGACGTGGTTGTGGGACATGAGAGGCTGAAGAGGTGGATGAAAGAGTCAGTGCTGGAGACTGTGAAGAATTTGAGAACAACCGCTATTGGTGCAAGTTTACCCTAAATTAGGAGCGACGACCACAACGACAAAAAAAAGGGTGTTGGTGGAGGACTAGTAGACAATGAAGGAAACGTGAGAGAAGAGCGAGTCACTAATGCCGAAATGGTTAATATTTGTGGAGGAGTTGGGGGGACCAAAGTCAAATTCCAGTAGTGAAGATGGTGCTTGGGATGATTGTCCCAAGAAATGAAATGCATATCATTCATTGTTCACAAGTCACAAAATAACTTTCATTCACAAGTCGTTCAACATTACATAATCCCCACAATGAATTGGTATAATTATTTACAAGTGATGCTTTCTGTCATGCATAAAACCTTGAAATATAAAATGTTTCTTAATCTTCAAAACCATAATTGTCCCCATTATCTATTCACATGAAGCTTTATATGGTACTGAAGAAGATGATACCTCCAATGTTCACAATACCCAAAATCAAATTCCAATTATACTCCATGGGTTTAATGCAACATGTTCTCACTCTTTATTCAGTGTTTTGCAACAAAAGAGGTTGTCTCTCTATATGCAACAAGGGAAAGGGGAGGCGCATGAAGAAGAATATTATGATGGTTATGGCAATGCATGTGGGTTTGATGAGAGGAGAAAGAAGAGTTTAGGATTTGTGAAATGCATTTTCTTTGGGCAAGAGTGAAGATAAGGCTCTAATGGGGGAGAATAGATAGAGGGAAGAAAAGGGTGTTGGAATACAACCATGATTACATATGGAGTCCATGAGTTCATAAATATATCATTATGTGTTATTATTTTGTGTGTCACGTCATTATCACCTAAGGTGATTCATACGAAATTAATATAAGAAATCAAATTGCATCTTTCTATAAAATAAAAACTAAAGACAAAATTAATTTAAAAAAAATAATTAAATAAAAATGACTTTTAACCATTAATATAAAGACAAAAAAAGATAATTAGACCAAGTCAAATGAGATACCAATAAACAAATTTAATGTGTGGTAAAAAAATACAAGTGAATCGAAGACTTGAAAATGGACGAATGATATTTGTAATGTGATAATTTTTATTTTGTTTTACAATTTTAAATAACATCCTCTCGGATATATGTTGTCTGTAAAATAAAAAATGAGAAAGATAGATATTTTTTAATGAGATTATTGTTTAATTCAATTCTATTATTTTCTCTGAGATTATTTTTATTATTGATTGCACTTTCGTCTATCAAATTACAAATCTTAAATTGCTAGTTTAAATAAAACAATCATGATTAATTTTGTTTTATAAATATTGTTTTCTTGTAAGACAACAGTATTAAAAATTAAGAAGAAGATATAATTATTTGTAATTTATATATCTTGACTTTTGAAAAACCCAACAAGTTGGTCTCTCCAAGTGGATAAACCTTTATCACTTTTTCATAAAGCTGTTATAGTGATCCCATCGAAATATCCTCAACAATTGTTTATCCTATACTTAGCCTCCATAATTAATTTGTTGAGAAAAATAAATTTCTGGAGTTCAATTGCAACTTATAAATAAATTAAATTTCAATTATTTTATCCCTAATTAATAATTTCATCCAAAAGTATTTTTTCAATTAGTTTAAATTTTTATTCCTTTTTTTATACTATATCTACATAAAAATAATAATGTTTCATATATACTCAATTAACTTCATCTTATAAATTAAATTTATAAAATTGAATTAGAGTTAATTTTATTTTATAATATTTTTCTTATTTTTTATATAATAAAAAAAATAATTTAGAAAAATATTTTGTTAAGCCTTAATTAATTAAGTTTTGTAAATAACTAAGTTGAAATAGATATTTTGGTAAAATAGGTAATTTGATGTATTAATCTCAATTTGTTTAATGTAACATGTTTTATATTTTGTTCAAATAGATATTTTGTTCAGTAAGAAAAGTTAGTCTTATTCTTTTCAATAGAACTTTAGGTTAGAAGATCTCGATGTGAGGTTACCTGATCACCAATTTCAATTTTTGCTTGTAGGATTGTCTTTTATGAAGAGTAAAGTAATATATTGACTGAAATGATTGATTTTGTTGATTTTAAGGTGAATAAGTTGTTAAAAGTGTTTGTGATTGAGAATTGAAAGTGTTTGAATGATAATATAAATGAGTTGAACTGTTTTTTAATATTTTGTTGAATTGCTTAAATGAGATGTTTGATAAGAAGTGGTTGTTTGATTTTAGATGATAATTGATTTAAAGAGCATATATTTGAAACTTAGTTATGTGTTTAAGTGAATTTTGAGATATACTTAAATTGTTTAAAAAGTTTAAAATATGATGTGATTGAATGGTGCATTGATGTGTTAAATGATGTATATAATGAGGTGAAAATGTGATCAAGACATAATATTTTTAGGAAAGAAAATATTGTGTTGAGATTGTTATTAAGGTGTATTAATTTGTGAGTGTCTTGTGAATGAGAGAATCTTGACTCTACTGATATAATAAAATCACATAGATGAAGTTAATCAGTTGGTGAGAGTTGAAGGAGGTTCATTTGACTGAGTATGAGGTTTGAAAGAACTTATCATAACAGATCAAATGGATTTACCCTGTCATATGAGATGATGAGATATTGAGATTGATTATGTGAATGACTGTGTGGATTCACAGTGAGTAGTATGACAAGTGCAAGTCTCTGGATGCTAATTTAAATACACGAGTCTTCCGGAAGTACAGTCGAGTGTTTGAGTATTTTAGTCAGTAGAAATCTGGTAGGAATAATGTGGATGATAAATGTGATAGATGACTTTGTGCAAATTATGAGAATTTGATGAATTATGGATGTTTTTAAAAAATCAAATTTATATTAGAATTCTCAAAAATAGTTAGTTTACCCTGTGCTTTGTTTTCTTTAAATATGTGATGATCATGTTAATTCACATACGAACAGATGAAGTTGTAGGTGATAGAGCTCCTCAGTGAGCAGTCAGAGGAACAAATGTTTTATTTTGAATGTTTTATTTGTAGACTTTTGTTATATATTAAATCCCTATGAACAAGATAACTTTTTTAAATACAAATATGATAAAGTAGTATATTTTTATATATTAATTAGATATTACATGCATAAATATTTTAACAAATATAAAATATATTAGTAAATATGGATAAAAATAGAGATGTTACATGTGAGTCTATGTTTAGTATTGTACTCGAAAGTTACATTTTTTGGCATTTTGTGAATGTTATTTTGTATTAAAAGAAGTAAGAAGATTATATATATATATATATATATATATATATATATATGTTTAAAAAAAGGAATAGAAGATAAATCATTTATCTTGTCCAAGTTTATCCACCACTTTCCCTTTGCTTGTCAATTCTAACTCTTGCTTTGGATTTTAGATAAAGACATATCAAAAGTATGAATATTGGCACTTTCCTTAGCATTCTAAACCCAAAAAGATGCCACAAATTGACAAAAAGTGTGTGAGAAGAGTTAAAAGAAAAAAGATACTCTGGTTCATTGTTCATTGGGTATATTCTTGTGGGCACCTTACTCATCTTAATACTTTATGTGTAACAAATCTTAGAGTTAATGAAACAACAGATAACAAACTATATATGTTTATTAATCAACAAATAATATAAATTTCAATTATAAATGAAATAATTATATATGTAATTACGTGTCACATAAAGATCAATTGAAGCAGAATAGAAAATTGAATATCCTTTATAAATTTAAAAGAATGATGTTTACAATAATCAAACACTTGCATTTATAGCAGCCGCACAATAGCATAATGGGGAAAAAGTTGAGCAAGACAATTTAATTAAGTAACTTTATCAATTATTCCAAGTATAGTGTTATATCCTAAGTTGTTTCTTATTCTAAACGTAACTTATAATATATGCACTGAGGCTTAACAAGTTGCATCTTGCTTAAAATAATCCGTCACCCAAACAAATTAAAGTGCCGCTAATATTTGATTCTGATGTGGTGTGTAACATTTTTCTGCAAGTTTCCTCTTTGGACGACAAAACGTAACAATCCCAATTAAAGAGAAAGCCCATTAAATTGTAATGAAGGGAAGACAGCTTCTTCCTACACCTCCATGGCTTCTTCCGCACCCGAATACTAAAAGCACATTTATTATTGTATCCTTCAGTGAAAGAAATATTAAAAAAACTAAAATATAACTTTAACCTAATTTAATTAACCTACTTTCACTTTCTCTCCCTTTCTCCTTCACTCCGTCACTCCGAATGCCGCACACCTCCATCCATCTCCCACCTCCTTTAACTTTTCTCCTTCTCTCAAATTCTCATCCTCTCAAAGTTCTCCTTTTCCACTGCCATCTTCATTTACAACATTTATAAGTTAGTAACTTTATTGGTTTTAATTTTGAAGTGATATGTAGCGGAAGACACAGTATAGTCTGGTAACCATTCGCACAAATAGGTACCGAATTACGTAATTCGATGGATTTTAAGTTAGGTTCTGGAATACATAATTCGGTTGGTTTCTAGTTAGGTTTCAGATTATGTAATTCGATAGTAGCAGTATTTTAGTTAGAGTTCTGGATTACATAATCTGTAGGTTTATCCAATTAAGTTCCACATTGTGTAATCCAAAAATTGAAATTTTTATTATATATTATACGATATTTTTACTGAGGGACAGGTTTGGTATTTTAAAAATTTATACAGGTACCCAAAAAAATATGGAGGTGCATAAAGAAGTTGTCCGAAGGGAATTATGGGTTGATTTGGATAGATGAGAATTTGCCTAAGAAATTTCTAGAATACTTGCAATATCTTTACATGACTGTTTCTTCCTGCACCTCCATACCTTCTTCTCTCACCTCTATAAATTTCCAAATTTCCAAAAATATCCTTCTATAATATTCTGAATTACGTAATCTGGAAGTCATTTTTCAAATTTATAATTAGCTTTCAGATTGTGTAATCCGGAAATTTACTTTTCGGATTATATAATCTGAAAGTCTTATTTAGCTTCCGGATTATGTAATCTGGAAATCTTTTTTCAAATGTGTTCCGGATTACATAATTAAGAAATTAGTCTATGGGGGTGACACAAAAAGAATAAAAATATATTTTCATATTGTGTATGGAAATCTCAGAAGAAGATATGGAGGTGAGGAAGAAAGAGTCTCTTTACATTGAAGCAAAAAAACTGGATTAATATGGATAAGGAATCTCTAGTAGTAGAACACGTTCAACAAGTTATGTTGACCCAGAAAAGATGGAACTTCAATTCCAAGAAAAAACGAAGTAGTTATCATGGCAAAAAGGTTGAAGTGTTTTATTTTATGCATACTCTTACAATAAGGCCACATATCAAATCCAACTCATTTCTAAAACAAGTTTTAATTTATTAACTCATTAAATAAGTAAGTTGAAAAAAATTTAGACTCCAAAAATCTTATATAAAATAAGTTAGGAATAAGTTAGGCTATACTTAAAGTAAATTTGTTCTATTGATAAAAATCCAATTACTTTCTAAATATTTTTTAAAATTACGAAAATTCTTAAAATATCTCAATTTACAAATTAATGTTTAAATATTTTATATTAATTATAAATAATTTCTAATTTTATTATTTACCTGTAAGGTAAGGATCAATTCAATCTATTTGGGTTTAATTTGACCTAATCTAACATAGATTCGGTCTCACATAACGTTGTAAAATTTAGACTACACCCCCTACATTTTTCTTCCTGCACCTCCAAGATGATTATGTTCTTAACTTCTTATTAAACTCTTTGTATAGTGATCCTGAAAGGAATTCAATTCTACTACATTGAAATATTGAATTACAATGCTTCTAATGCTATTCTTTATGAGACCCTATGTGTGTTTGTCACCCATCAAAATATATGTAACAAATGGGATAAATATCTGCTTGTATGATTGGATATGGAGTGGGTATTTATTCACAAAAGTTAATAAAGATAAAAGCTAAAATGATTCTAATTATAACATTTTCCGATATCACTTATATTTTTAATAATATATTTGAATATTTTGTTGTTTATATGTTTGGGCGAATTTATAAGTATACACAATATAATAGTGTATTTTATGTGTATTATACAATAATAATAAAAATTATATTTTTTGTAGATTTTAAACATGTGTTCTGTTGTTTCCCAGATTTTCACAAAATATAAATTTTTGTATATTTGTATTATTATTATTATATTCATATAATTCATTAGCCTTTAAAATTAAAAAATATTGATTTTTTTTAAAATAAAAAAAGTGAATTCACATATCTACATCTTTCTCACTATTATGCAAATAAATATTTGACAAAAAAAGACCACATTTTCTATTCTAGTAGTAAAATAAAGTCTTGGTTATAATTAAACAAATACATAAATATATTACATACCTTTATATATATATATATATATATATATATATATTAAATAATATAAATTTATATATGCTCAACGTTTTGTTTAGATTAACATGTATGAGTAGAGTTTTATAAGATTGAAGAAAAGAAAAAACGAGCACTCACGTATTAGTAAATTTTAGATGCATAAAAACCTTTTGAGGTTTAATGTACTTAAAATTGAGGATTGAATTTTGATACAAGAGAGGGTGAGAGAAGCAGTAACAAATATTTTTAGACAACTCAAAGTTCATGAGAGAAATTATCATATTCATGACATCACAACATAGAAATGACAATTGTGATATCATGATTATGATAATTTCGTAATGTTGAATTGTCATATGATGAGAGAAGATAAAATGTTGAAAGTTTTGTATGTGATAAGATGTTTATCTCCCAATTTTAATAGACTTTGCAAGATGCTTTGAAATCCAGATTGAAAATAAACTCTACATATCATTCTTAAACAGATAGTCAGTTAGAGTAAACAATTCAATCTTCAGAAGATATGTTGAGGACGTATGTATTAAATCAATTGGGTAGTTGGGATGAAATGTTTCCTTTAGTGGAGTTTATACACAACAATAGTTTTCATGTTAATATTGGGATGACACCATATGAAGCTTTATACGGGATGAACTATAATACACCTTTGTATTAGTATTAGAAGGAAGAGATAGTCTTGGTTGGACGAGAGTTAATCTAATAGACTACTGAGAAGGTGAAGTAAATTGAGGAAAGGATAAGAGCTCCTTAGAGTAGGTAAAAATCATATGTAAATCATAGAAAAAAGTATTTGGATTTTACAACTTGAGACCATGTTTAAAGTACCAAAGGTGTTGGAAGAGCTATTAGATCAAGAAAATTGTTTCTTATATTCATCGAACCTTATCAGATTTTTAAAAAATTAAATTGAGTGGCTCATGAAATCATCTACCTCCTAATTTAGCAAACTTACATAATGTATTTCATGTGCCTTAGTTTATAAAGTACATACCTAACCCAACCATGTGTTGAAGATAGATAATGTGTAAGTTAAGAATATTTTTTAGTCTAAACTAGTTAGCTTTAAAGATCATAAGAGTAAACAACTCAGAGAAAAGACCATGTTGATGATGAAGGTGTTGTGGGACGTTAAGTTTGGCGATTCAACATGGAAAATGGAAGAATTCGTTACAATTTTTATTTGTAGTTGGGGTAATCTAACCCCGCTGCTCACACACAACCCTTTCCCCTCTATTTTCCTCAATATCTCTAAGATTTCGCCTTGAGTCTCAAGACTTTAAGATTGGTCTCTCTTAAGTTAAAGTTCAGTGATATGTTTGAATCTTTTATCCAAATTTGTGTTGTTATGCTACCACGGTTATCTTTAAGACTTTGTACTTTTTGTGAGTACACCTACTTCTAATCAAGTAAGAAAATATAATCTTATTTTTTAATAGACCTTTATGTTAGAAGATCTGAATGAAAATGTAACATGGTTACAATTTCCAAATTTTATTATTGTTGACTAAAATAGATGTTAATTAATGAAAGAATTAAAGTTTAAACAATTAAATAAATAGTTGGTGATTTAAATAAGTTTAACATTGGGCTTTACTTGACAATTGAGTTTTTAAAATTGAATTTTTAAAATGGAGTATATATGTTCTCGACTTAAATCTGCTTAGCACTTTATACTTTTTCCTTGCACTTAAGATAATTTGTTGTGCACAACTTAGCTTTCACAAATCATTATTAATACTAACATATTAATCCTACATTATATATTAACGTTAAATTTAAAAATTAAATCTAATATAAATAAATTAGATACTACACGTATAACAAAAAGTAAATATTTGTACGGTTATTCTTTTCGTATTGGTTAGGAAGAGACAAATTGATATTTCACATTATTTGCTAACGTTTGATTTAGGAACTTTTGCTTCATGCGAGAAGCATTGGTCCCTTTTTATTAGTCAATTTTTTTTTATGTAAATAGGTTGTTTTGTATTAGTTTTTTATTTATTTCTTTCTTGTTCTATATTCATATATAAAATGTGATTTTTTTTCATCACGTAATTTTTAGAAGAATACCTTTAATAAATATTTTATCCTCAACATACCATTTAGTATTTAGAGTTTAATTTTGATATTTAACTATATTCTCACATATTCGAGTCGAAGAGGAAAAACATTAAAAAAAAATTCAATCCCTTAAATACATTTCAATCCCTTAATTTTGAAAGTTTTTTTTATACAAATTAACAAAGGTGTAATAAAATCATATTAAATGTACATTTCAATTAAACAAAAACAAATACTAGAAATAAATTTAGTAACATCATATTCAAAATATATCAATTAAACAATTCAATTCAATAAATATTGATTAAATTTTAAATTCCAATTACAGTATGTCATAAAGAAAGAGAACATAATATGAACTAAGGACGTGTTTGGATTGAGGGGATGTACGTGAGGAAGGGAGAGAGAGTGGATTTGGAAGAATTAGAAGAATTAGAGAAAATGTATGAAGTTGTTTTGATTGAAGAATGATAGAGTGAATTTGTAATGATGATCTTTTGTAAGTTTACAAATTTGTCTTTGTTATTAAAAAATATTTGAATAATTAATTATGATTCTTTTTGTGTGTACATTTGAATTAATTAAATTTTTTAATATATAATATTCATAATTATTTATATTTTATAATAAATAAATAAATAATATAATAAAAAATATTTTTGTGTTAAATTGAAAAAATTTATTAAATATATTAAAATATATGAAAATAATATGTATTATTATATTCATTTATTATTTTATATAACTATATATATTTTGTTAATATTATTATTTTTTATTTTCATTATTTATATTTGTATGTTATTCTTAATAAGTATAATTAAATATTTTTTAAATTATAAATAATTTATGTAATATTTAATTTTGATATTGCAAAAAAATGCATGCCGAATGATATTTTGGTAAAATACAACCATCCTACATTAATCTCCACAAATCTCTTTATTTTGTGAAGAATGAAAAAAATCACTCACCTTTTCTCCCATTCACTCCCCCACCCTTAAAACCCTTGAAACAAACACAAAAAAACACCTCCACCCCTCCCTCCTCCCTATTTTTCGCGATATCTCTCTATTTCGCACGTTATCTCGCGATATCTCGCTATTTCCCGTTATCTCACGATATCTCGCAATTTCTCGCGAGATCTTCCTATTTCTCACGAGATCTCCGATTTTCTCGAAAGATATCTCATTTTCTCGCGAGATCTCTCATTTTCTCGTGAGATCTCTCTATTTCTCACGTTATCTCGCGATATCTCGCTATTTCCCGTTATCTCACGATATCTCGCAATTTCTCGCGAGATCTATTTACTTCTCGCGAGATCTTCCTATTTCTCACGAGATCTCTCATTTTCTCGAAAGATCTCTCATTTTCTCGCGAGATCTCTCATTTTCTCGCGAGATCTCTCATTTTCTCGCGAGATCTCTCATTTTCTCGCGAGATCTCCGATTTTCGAGAGAGATCTCCCTATTTCTCGCGAGATCTCCCTATTTCTCGCGAGATCTCTCATTTTCTCGCGAGATCTCCCAATTTCTAACGAGATCTCACAATTTCTAACGAGATCTCACAATTTCTAACGAGATCTCACGAGATCTCCCTGTTTCTCGCGAGATCTCCCATTTTCTCGCGAGATCTCCCTATTTCTCGCGAGATCTCCCTATTTCTCGCGAGATCTCCCTATTTCTCGCGAGATCTCCCTATTTCTCGTGAGATCTCGCATTTTCTCGCGAGATCTCCCATTTTCTCGCGAGATCTCCCAATTTCTCGCGAGATCTCCCAATTTCTTGCGAGATCTCCCAATTTCTCGCGAGATCTCCCAATTTCTCGCGAGATCTCACGATTTCTCGCGAGATCTCACGATTTCTCGCGAGATCTCACGAGATATCCCTATTTCTCGCGAGATCTCGCGATATCTCGCTATTTCCCGTTATCTCACGATATCCCGCAATTTCTCGCGAGATCTATTTACTTCTCGCGAGATCTTCCAATTTCTTGCGAGATCTTCCTATTTCTCACGAGATCTCCGATTTTCTCACGAGATCTCCGATTTTCTCGAAAGATCTCTGATTTTCTCGCGAGATCTCTGATTTTCTCGCGAGATCTCTCATTTTCTCGCGAGATCTCCCTATTTCTCGCGAGATCTCCCTATTTCTCGCGAGATCTCCGATTTCTCACGAGATCTCCGATTTTCTCGAGAGATCTCTCATTTTCTCGCGAGATCTCCCTATTTCTCGCGAGATCTCCCAATTTCTAACGAGATCTCACAATTTCTAACGAGATCTCACGAGATATCCCTGTTTCTCGCGCTCTCGCAAGATCTCCCAATTTCTCGCGAGATCTCCCAATTTCTCGCGAGATCTTCCTATTTCTCGCGAGATCTTCCTATTTCTCGCGAGATCTCCCCATTTCTCGCGAGATCTCCCCATTTCTCGTGAGATCTCACATTTTCTCACGAGATATCCCTATTTCTCGCGAGATCTCGCGAGAACTCCCTATTTCTCGTGAGATCTCGCAATTTCTCGCGAGATCTCCCTATTTCTCGCGAGATCTCCCTATTTCTCGCGAGATCTCCCATTTTCTCGCGAGATCTCGCATTTTCTCGCGTGATCTCTCTATTTCTCGCGTGATCTCTCTATTTCTCGCGAGATCTCCCATTTCTTCTCGCGAGATCCCCCTATTTCTCGCGAGATCTCCCTATTTCTCGCGAGATCTCCCTATTTCTCGCGAGATCTCCCATTTTCTCGCAAGACCTGATCTCGCGAGAAAATGCGAGATCTCGCGAGATATAGCGCGAGATCTCCTATTTTCAAAATAGCGCGAGACCTCCCATTTTCTCGCGAGATCTCGCATTTCTCGCGTGATCTCTCTATTTCTCGCGAGATCTCCCTATTTCTCGCGAGAACTGAAACGAAACTCCCTTGAAAGGGAAGACAGGGGGAGCTAGATTACGCACCTTTCTCGCGAGATCTCCCATTTTCTCGCGAGACCTCCCTATTTCTCGCGAGATCTCCCTATTTCTCGCGAGATCTCCCTATTTCTCGCGAGATCTCCCTATTTCTCGCGAGATCTCCCATTTTCTTGCGAGATATCCCTATTTTCTCGCAAGATCTCCCTAGATCTCGCGAGATCTCCCTTGATCTCGCGAGATCTCACGATATCTCTTTATTTCTCGCGAGATCTCGCGATATCTCTCTACTTCTCACGAGATCTCCTATTTCTCGCGAGATCTCGCGATATCTCTATTTCTCGCGAGATCTTCCTATTTTTCGCGAGATCTCCAATTTTCTCGCGAGATCGCATCTCCCAATTTCTCGCAAGAAATCTCAGTTTCTCGCAAACTCACTTTTTCTCGCGATATCTCACTATTTCTCACATGATATAAATAAAGCACAAATAACATGGACATATTAAATATCTTGCCATACACATTAATTGAAGCCACAAATAAATCAAAGAGAATAAAATTTAAATAATAAACCGTAATAATGTCTCTGGCCGTATATTTAAGTTCGAGGTCCCATGTTGATGATGATCATAAACCCACACCACTCAGAAATCATATAGGCTTTACAAATTTTCGCAATTAGCTACTGAAATATATAATTGTTTATAAAATGTATTGCTTGAACCCGTCCGAGTGGAAAATCTTAAAACATTACATTAACTGCCAAACAAACGAGTGGCTGACATACTTTCCTTGCAGTGTCGATAACAGATATGCAGGGTTGTGTCCATGTACAATGCTATTATTAAGTGGTTGGTCCAACTAGTGAATAGAATTCACAACAACGAATAGTAGAGGGTGAGAAAGAGAGACCTCACTGCATAATATTTAATGGTCTGACTCTTTAAACCAGCTAACATTAACAAACATGAAGTTGCAGCAACTACGAGTAGCATGATGAAATACGTTTAAAGATAAACAATATATCCATCAATGTTGAATCATACATTTAGATACAACCTGCAAATCAACTAGTTCTGTTGTGTTCAAACAACCGAGTTCTGGGCACAAGGACTTACTTCATGTATTTATGCAGGAATTTCCTATGGAAATCATTCCTGATGGTATCATTGATGAATCGCTTAGCTATTTTGGTTTCACCGCGGGCTTGGTTCTTGAACACCACATCATCATCCCACCTACACAAAAAAAAAAGTACACAAAACCCAAAAGAATTAGATCACGGCAAACCAACAGGGTTAACAGTAAAAAGCGTCATTTTTTGTTTTAGCAGGCAGTTTGAGAAATATCTAGTGTCGAACCTTCTTTTCACATTGAAAGAAGTTGGATTATTTAGCAGTGGGTTTCCACGCAGAAGCTCTGCCTCCTTCACTTTGAGCTCTTCCTCCTGTTGTTGTCGCTCCTGCAGAGACATTTGCATTTTTTTTATTTTTGTACACAAGGGCAATTTACATTTACTTGCAACATCATGGAACCACTTAGCAACCACCGTATAAGTTGTTAAAATGAGAGATGTTTTGAACTCAACAACCTATTCAGGCCTGACAACTAACTGTTTTTTCATATAGATCCAACTGAACACCCACCCTCCTTTCAAACAAAGTGAAGTAACAATTATACTAGAAAGATATACAGTGTAGAGAACAGTTCAAGATCCCCCATATAGAAAGCTTCAATGGCATCACATGAACAAAGCTAGGAAGAGTAAAGAGACAAGACCTTGCGTAGCTTTTCCTCTGCTCTTTCCTTCTTTATTTGTTCAAGCTCGGCTAGCAATGCTTCAGTGTCATCCTCATCATCATCATCGTCATCGCTGAGTATGTAAGGAAAGATTAGAAAATACTACCATTATTAATAACTGAAGACACTTCTTTCATGTAAGAAATTTAATTTCAAATACCAAAAAAATTACAAAAAGATAGTTCCAAAAGAGACAGGGGAGAACAGCTATAATGTTAAACCACTTGTTTCCATCCCAAATATCTCGCATCTTTCTACAAAACCAATTACCCTACTCCCACACTTACTGGCAAAACTAATCTAACACAAAAACGCCAACTGGAAAAAGATCATTAATAATCAAATGAAAGTTAGTAAAACGAACTTAAAGAAAATACAGTGTCATCAAAACCAAATTGCATACAATGGGTCATCCAGCACAACTAGAAAATGCAAAAATGCTGGGCTGCACGCTATCTCATGTCATTACATACCAAAGCGCTGAATTGCTGAAAAATATAGCACGCTTGTCATCTGCTAATGCATGCACATGAACGGTCTATCTAGTTTAAGCTGCCTACATCAAATAATAAACCTTATTTGTTTTGTAAAACCTAATTAATACATGGGTACATTTGCTAATTATATTCTTATGGATGTAATACTATACAAATATAAATTTCTATTGCTATAAATACTTCTGCACTGGCATTTAAATATTATAAAATGTTGAGACAAATCAATTGCATGTATATACGAACTATACATTAAATAAACATGGGATACTTCTAAACAAAAGGTTCATGCTAAATTACAAACCTCTCGTCATCACTTTTGACTTCAACATCAGAATCATCTGCATCAACACTACGAGGAACAATGTGGTCTTCAATTTCTCTCTTTGATCCTGTCAAGAAAAGACCCATCACAATCTACAATACTGAATACAAAATACAATTATGGTTTCTTTCCTTATCATTTCCCCCCCTCCTTTTTGAGAAGGAAGGCTATGTGAAAAGTATTTTAGTAAATGTAAACTAATTAGTAGATAGAATACCTTCCAAAAACAGATGACTACCCTTTCCATGATCCCTGTCATCTGTCAGAGAATAGAATAGAATCGAACAGTTACAAGTAGCAATTAAAAAAAACATCTGAGAGAATTGATGCAATTCAAATCCCACAAATATAAATTTCCTTACCGTAAGATTTATTTTTTGATGAGAAATGCCTCCGTTCCCGATCTTCCAGTTCGTCACGCAGGTTCCTTCTCTTTAACTCATCCTGTGTGTCCTGCCCATCTTTCCTGGAAAGGTAGAATTACAATTATTAGCGAGGAAAAAATATACCATTTTTACAAGTAAAATGGGACATGATAATGTGCAACATCAATCACAAGTATAGAGCAAGATAGCTTCTTGATCATTTAACAAAAGAAAGTTACAAGGAAAAAAAGAAAATGAAACATTTCAATCATACATCAGGGAACAAGATTTAATTTTAAATTTAAGCACCAGGTATGAAGAAATACTGTATAAACAACAGTACAAGCATGGATATCAAACTCGATATTTAACTCGTAAAATCGCAGTAGTTTACGAGCTCGCCCCGAACAAGCGAGTTTAGGGCCGTGTTGGCAAGTTTACTTGCAGGTTCTTTTTTAAATGAAACAACTCCTCTCTTTGATGTTTGGCTTGTGAAAATGGGAAAAGGGATAAGGTTCTCCGTTATCACGTTTCACGGCTTCCCTTCTTCTCGTTATTCTTCTCTTCGCATCTCCTTTTTCCGTTCACGACACCCATCGCCACATCAACTTCTTCGATGTTCTTCCTCTGCGATCTGGCTTTGTTCCTTTACCAGTGCTATTTGCCTTTGTTCCTTCCCCACTGCAAATTGGTTTTAATCCTCACTATGATTACACTGCCACTGTTGGTCTTCTTTGCGATTTATCCGCGATTGCAAACTGTAACTCCTTTGACATAATTTCAAAAGACCTAACTTCATGTCCCAAAAAGTTGAACATTCTGTTTTGTCTTTCTTGAAATTTAAGAATATGAATTTCTTGAAAAGATGACTTCTTGTTCAATTTGGTGTGGAAGCAAAATATGAAAACAAAATTGGGGGAAAACTTAAGAAGATTAGGAAAAGATAAAAGCATACCTAGGCTTGAGAGTGGTGTGCGATGCGATGTCCCGAGAAGAGTACTTCTGTGAGGGACCGAAGATTCGAGTACCACCTTGTTCGTTGCCACCTTTTGCAGGTGCCCATGTGGGTCGAGCGGCGGTAGTCATCGGATTTCACGTTTTAGGGATCGAATTTGATGTCACCGACTTCCTTCGCCGGTTTTGGGAGAATGGTTTCGTTGATTCAAAAAACAGAGAATACGAATGGCTTAATAAATAAACTCTATGTATGGGCTTTTTAACTTCGTGGGCCTATTCATTCATTTATCGCAAGGCAAGGTGCAATATATCGATTTCAACCTGAACCCCTATATTTTTCAAATTTTCTAAAATTATTTTCTATTTTGAAATTAAAAATTTGGAATTTAAAAAATATAATTCAAAAGTTAAAAATATGTTGTAGAAATCCAAATCTAAAATATTTTTTAAATAAGAATTCCAAAAATATTTCTTTATCCACACTATTTTTGTATTTTTATATGTTTTTCAATTTTATTTTTCAGAAAAAAAATATAGAATGTATTTTTTATTTGAAAATTGTTTTTATGAGATGAGATTTTGATTTTTTAACTCTATTTTAAAATTTTATTTTCAGAATAAAAAAATCTATTTTGGATATTTTTTAAATGTGTTTTTTAATTCTAGATTTTCAGTTTCAGAATAAATGATCATTTTAAATTTTCAAAAATTAATTGGTTCTTGTTCAAATTTGCTGGGTGGACAATGCATGCCTTCATTTATTCTATCGGCCTATTGAGCACTTACTATTGAGCAAAAATTTATTTTTTAATTATAATATTAGGATCAATTAATTATTGTGTATACTAATTATTTTTATGATAATGGAAAAATAAAAATATAATTAAAAAAATAGTAAAGGCACATTAAAGTTAAGAAAAAAATTATATATAAATGATAATTATAAAAAATATTTTTTATTAGTTTTTTAATATTATAATTATATAATGAGAATAATTTTATATTTTCATTAAAATAAAATAAAACATATAATAAAACATAGTAGATTACGCAAAGCATGAAATCTATTATCCTCTAAGATAGGATGGGTAATCAATTATGCATTATGTAATCGATTACCTTATAAAATAAGATGTACAATCAATTATGTAAAATATGTAATCGAATACCTTATAAAATGAGATGTGCAATCGATTATCCTCTAAATAATATGTATTATTGATTACACGATGCATGTAATTGATTACCCTATAAATGTAATGCAAAATGGGGATTACACAATTACATACTTAATTTTGCTCTACTTTATTTACATGTGAGCGGGCAACAAGATCACACATTTACTTGTTTGCTTTTTCTCACACATGACTTGAACCAAGCGTGTTTACATCCCACATTCCATCTACATGCACAACAAATCAATTGAAGCAAACATTTCGTTTGAGACATTAATTACTTATTAAAACATCTAATACTCAATTAGTGATTCATTTTAACTTTGTATAAGAATATTTTCATATCCAATTTATTTAATTAATAAGTTATAAAATTATTTTTTTCTTACTTTTCAAAACTCTTAAACATAATTTTTTTCAATATGGTATCAAGAACTTATTCTTCGTCAAAATCTATGACTTTAAAGAATTTGTTGCCACATTCACTTCCTCCATTGGTAAAAGCTTGTGCTCTTTTCATCTCATGCAATATTTAAAAAATATGATCAACACTTCCTTCTATAGAAGCAAAATCACAAATGAATATGATGATTCCTCCAAAATTTTCAAATGACCGTAATTCTTATAGTTAAAAAATGAATGAGGATAGGATAAACAAAAAGAGAGGAAACTATTAGAATTGTAATATACATAAATTTGGATTCATTCTAGATTATCTTGTTCTTTTGATTTTTTCCCCTCATCAATAAATAAATTATTATATGATCACTTTATTCTAAATTCTGATTAATCACAAAACAATATATATATATATATATATACTAGCAAAAGTGTAAACTTTAAATAGAATAATTATTATATTTTTTTGTATAATTGATAATTCGATATAGGATTTCTAAATAATGGAATCCCCCTTATAAATTTTAAAAGAACAATGTCCACAATAATCAAACACGTGCATTTGTAGCATCATGGAAAAATTTGAACTAGGCAATTTAAGTAACCTTATTAATAATTCAAAATATAATGTTATATCATAAGTTGTTTCTTATTCTACAAGTAACTTAATAAATGTACTAAAATTTAGCATGTTTCATTCCTTAAAACAATTAATCACTCAAACATATTCCAGTGCTACTGATATTCAATTCTTATGGTAGTGTTCTGTGACATGCATTATCAGTTTCCTCTTGTTCCACGAACAAAACGTCAAAACCCCAATTAAAGACAAAACCCATAAATTCTAACGAATAAAATTATGGATTAATTTGGATGGATCAGATTTTTCTAAAACACTTGCAAAATCTTTACATTAAAAAAAAAAGGAAGAGTTCAATTAACATGGATTAGTACCCTCTAAAAGCAAAACACATTCAACCACAAACAAACTGTAAACTAACAAATATGGAAGTCATAAGAAAAAACGAAAAAGTTATCGTAAAATATTATGAATAAGTAACACTGTTAAATAACAAAAAAAGTGGCAATACGTAATTAAATATTTTAAGGGACTAAAAATTACCATTTGTATAGTTAGACAACTTTGTAAATTTACAAGGACAACATGATCGCCGATCGATGAAGCGGCGTCCACTATATGTGTAATCGGTGGTCGCCGGTGTTGGTTATTTTTTGCTGCTGAGGTGTCAAAGCTGGGTTCAATAATTGTTGGTTTGAACCTTGGTTCTATCGTGAAAAGTGAGCTTGTACGTGGAGCTGATTTCAATTCTTATGTGCTACTTAAAGCTGTGAAATCTTAAGAGGTAAGTGCCGAAGCAGGGAAGTCTTGAAGGAGTGAATTGGAAAGGAGAGAATTGTATTTGAAGTTTGGAGCTGTACCAAACTTGATACCAGC
>Ga0123342_1000451_pt1 | contig 64566 bp, 26 predicted proteins | sample Turbeawhitnodule_FD_89960 | JGI IMG/M metagenome (GOLD analysis project Ga0123342, IMG submission 89960) | Root nodule microbial communities of legume samples collected from Mexico - Turtle bean Mexico white nodule | ecosystem: Host-associated > Plants > Roots > Nodule | place: Mexico: Nepantla... | reverse complement strand
ATTAAATATAAAATTTAATCAAATTAAATAATATATTATTATTTGTGTTAATTTTTTATTACTTATATTTATATTTATTTTTAATTAAATATGTTTAAAATAAGATAAATAAAAGAGATGAAAAATAAAGAAAATTAGCAATACACAATTTCAGAATCTCAAAATTAGGATTTTTGAAGCATTGAGGAGACCGAAGACCGGGTGAAGTGCGGTGATGAAATATTGAGGAGACGGAAGAACAATAATACAGTTTCAGAATCTCAAAATTAGGATTTTGGAGACATTAACATGTTTCTATATTATTTCTCTTTCACAGTTCTCTTATATATCACACTCTTTCAGAATCTCAAAATTAAGATTTTGGAGGATTTTGGAGACATGTTTTCATATTATTTATCTTTCAAGTTTTTTTATATATCACTCTTTTCCCTAAAAAAGAGTAACCATTCATAAATTCACATTTCACCCCTCTCTCTGCACTCTTCCCTAATAAAATGCATCAATCTCTCCACTTTCCTACCAGTAAAGTGAGAACAAATAAAATAAAATTTTAAAATTAAAAATATGCTTATTTAATAAAGAAAAATATTAGTTTAAAACAGAAAAGTAACCAAAATAAAATTAACGTACTAATCTCTTCATTAAATGAGAGTAAATAAAATATTTTACTTCCAAATGATACTCACAAAAAAATGGATCTTTAACAATAATAGATTTTCATCTATAACATCAAAATATATGAAATTTTCAAAATAATAATAATTATTTATTTTAAAACATTAATAATCAACACCCTTTTTAACACTACCTTAATAATCAACACCATTTTTCTATAAAATCCCAAACTAACAGCGAATAAAAAAAAATTAAAAAAACAAATAATAAACTTGTATCTATTGATTTTATTTTGTTAATTTTTTTTTGTTTTAAAAAAATTAAAATCTAATTACCGTTTCCATTATTACACAACAATTAATTATACACATTTTTATATTACAGAAATATTGAACAAAAACAATTTAAAAAATGAATGATCCAATTATAACTCAAATTAACTCAAAGATAATGATAATATTGGTTTCTCCTTCATAATTTTAAAATAAATCATATCTTTTAATTTCTGATAATCTATTTCAAATATTTAAAAAAAAAAGAGTAAAAATGACGCAATAACCAAAATAATGAAATAAAACAAAATATTAATTTAAGGATAAAATAGGAAAAAATCTGAGAACAGGAAATTCTTTATATATAGAGATAGATTAATTAAATTATTTTTATGATTTCTTAAATTTATATTTAAAGTTTAATTTTACGCGAATCAATGGGAGCTACAATTCTTTGAAATATAGATATTAAAATTAAAAAACAAAATAGAAGTTATAAAATATAAAATTTAATAAGAAACAGAATCAATAAAAAAAACAATGAACTCTCGTATTCAAAAAATGTCTTCTCTGTGTTGCCGTTAAAGTGAGGAAAATAGGTGAAGGGTGAATCACTTCTCTTCTAATCTGTTCTTCATTGGCAGCCATAGTGCATTCTGAATCAGATCGGAAATACACACGTAATTACCACTTGAAATCGTTGGAACCTCGTTGAAGAACGGTTCAAATTGAGACAGACACACGTGTCCTTACTCGGTGGAAACTCGTTGGAAAATCATCCCGTCGGAGCCTTCGTGCTCGGAACTCAGTTGGCGAGCCGGAAATAGACGATTTCTTCTTTTCTTCCCGGGGCAGGTACTCTTCCCTCTACCCACACTTTGCCGTTGGTGTAACTCTTGTTATGCTTTAACCTTTTTTGTTTTTAATGATTTGATTTTATTATCTGAGATGTAAGAGGAATAACACTTAAATTGGAGTATTTTTTCTATGAGTGCTGCAGAACTCGGGTGAATCAGTGAATGAAAGGGATGAGATTTTCTCAATAGAACTCTCCCCCCTTCTCTCACTCGAATCTTTCCCCTATTCCCTCATGTAAACCTTCTGATTTTGTAGCAGAGCTTGGACTGAAAATCAGGTTGGTCTCGCACGCCGGATTTTTTTTAGCTTCACTCTCAACTTTCTGGGTTCGTGGTTGGAGTGGCTTTAAGGGTGATCTGGTGAAGTTTTATAGGTAAATAAAACCTTATTTATTAGGCTGAATTACTCACTCATTTTGCAGTTGTCAAATTTCTGTATTGGCAATTGCTTCTTGAGTTCTGTAAAGAGAATTACCCATCTTATCTCAAGGGAGTATCAAAGTGCTAATGTAATTTTGGTGATTTGTTCTGTTGCATTAGCAAACACACCACGTTAAGTTTTGAAGATAAGAATACTTGCTTGTAGCTAGTTTGGTACTTGTCATGAATTATTTGCTTTGAGTATGAATTACGGAGCATGGTACTCACGTATATGTAGTTCAACTAATGACTCACTACTTGAACCAGTGACCTAGTGCTCGAGCTGAGTCTTGATGACCACACCAAGTTTAATAACATTAATTTAAAATTCATTATAACAAACCTCTATCCTCAACAAAGACCAAAGAGGTATTGGTTCAACAGTTGTCAGGAAAAAAACTTTCCTTAAGGGTTTCCAAGCCCTTTGCGGCCAAAATCGATTAGTTTGTAGACAGTTCCTTTGTAGTTGACATACTGCATTAACAAAAAGAGGCTACCTAGTCCTATAAAATTCTTGCCATGGCAGGGTCTAGGGAAGGGTCACCCCATTCTGGATCCATTGTAGGCAGTCTTACCTTGCATTTTGTAAGAGGTTGATTCCATGGCTTGAACCTGTGACCTCCTAATCACTTGGCAGCATCTCTAACTGTTGTGCCAAGGCTGCTTCCCACACCAAATTGACAGTTAACCTTGTTCACAATTTGTTAGCCAGTCAATTTGCAGGAAAAAAATCACCAAGTCTCAGCATAGTTTGAAACAAAATCATTATCTTACATTTTTTATTTCTTTAGTGTCTTTTCTCTCTTTAATTTTAGATTGGGTATATAGTTGGATATTAAGCTGAGATTCTGCATGGATTTACATTAGTTAAATTTAGTTTGTATCTGTTGTAGTCATGGTTCAGAGTAGTGTTTTTGTTAGGTGGTGGAATATACATGTTTAATGAGTTTGGGATTGGACCTATTAGTTTACTAATTTACTCTCTGTGTATTGCACTTTTAAGTCTGTTTGAACATGAAAATATAGTTCAATACAATAGTGCTGGAACATTACTTGTCATGTCATCTCATAGTTTTCTATAAGAGCTGTTAAAAGAAGTGATTATTTTCCAAAAAATAATTGCAACTGAGCATGCATTTGAAATGTTGGTTGGACTTTCATAAAATTGAAGCTAGGTTTAGGTACCAGATTACATACTGCGTCTTACCCACCATGTAATATATATTTATGTTTATATTAAAAACCATTGTGAGAAGCTTATATAATTGCTCAAAAATAGTTTTCAATGCCTGTTTAGTTTTGCTGTTTAATTAAGGTAAAATTTTAGTTAAAAAACTGCTGCTGTTTGTGTTAGAATTTGAAAATGTCAATGGCAAGCGAATCAAGTTGGGTGGGGAGGAAGCCAGTGAAACGCATTGGGGGAATGTCGGATGCTCTATCAATTGCAGCCGATCTTGGTTTCTCCATGTCCCCTTCCCCATCCCAGGTACCTTACTTTGCAAAATGTTAGCAAAACACTCTAATAGTTTGAATTTATTGAAAAACATAAAATTCTATGGGTCTTATAAAGAACCTTACTGATGATTCTGTAGTTTTCAATTAATTTTAACCAGTAGAAGAGTACTTGCTAGCACTCCTCTATTTTCTCCTCCAATTCTCACTATTTGTTTGCAAATTGTGGCACATTATTCTCTTTCTTTCTAGGAAGGACTTCAGAATTCATCCCCCACAACTGGGGAAAAGGGCGAGGACTTGATCAGGGTTTTGAGAGAACTAACTACTGTCCAAAGAAAAATTGCAGATTTGCAGGTTGAACTTCAAGGTCGAAAGGTTAGCCTTAGCCATTCTGGTTGTTTAAGAATAATTTTATTGACATGATAAAACCAATGGCTTCTTTTGATGTTTTATGTTAACTTATAATTGTCTACTCATCTTGAGATTTGTAAAATTTGTAGGATGACAAAAATGTTGCACATTTGACTCATGTGAGTGAAATGGAAAAGAAGATTGAGACATTGGACAGGATTACTACTATACTCAAAGATGTTATTCAGAACAAGGTAATATAAAATTTGTCCCCTTCAGCTGCCTTAGCGTATCGGAATCATATTTTCTAGGTTTAATCACTTCCTTGGGGAGGCTTACTTAGTAACATTTCGACAATAATAAGAGATTTTCTTCACAAGTCTCACTTTATGCTTTCTTATCCTCTTGTTTGCTTTCCTGCTTAACTGTTAGATTTTGGTTTAAATTATCCAGATATAATTAAACAACCTGTTATATGCTCTCTGACATTATTTCATTGTCAAATTTTGACAGGACCGCATTATAGCTCGCTTGCAGCAGCCATATTCCCTTGATTGCATTCCTGTTGAAGCAGAATATCAGGTTGGAATAAATTAATATTAAACTAAATGCACTAGAAATGTGTACAAAGTTAATTTGATCAACGATTGGCCATCCAGTGGCATGCATATTATTTGTATGTTTTTTAACAGTTGTGCTAGTGTCATTGCTGATTTATCTTATTGTGTTTAATTCCTTAGTTTGCTGGATGAAGTCTATAATGTGATAATTTCACTACTTTTCTTGTATAAAGCTTGTTAACTATAAAATGCAGCATTGTAGGAAAAACGTGATATAGTGACTTGACTTCATTTGAAGCTGTTAGATATGAGATAAAAGACTCTGGTATCCATTATAAATTACACATGGAGTTATTTTGCTTCACCATCCATTGTAATTGGAATATAGTTCATGCCTTTCTATGTCAATCAAGTGTCGGAATATTATACTACCTATGCAGTATGATGTACGCAGGCTGAAATATTTATGTACTGTGCTTTATCAGCGCCTAAGCTTACATGGGTGTGTTCAATTATTCTCGATATTTGCTTCGCTGAAGTGAATTGCTTTTATGCAAGCTATTTAGTAGAATTAAAACTAAAGTTAAGGATTATACTTAAATTTATATTTTATATTCGACTTCTGCTAATTTGGAACCATTAGGGTCCAATCGTGCTACCATGGGAGCATTTGATATAATTGATTCTTGGTTTAAATGTTTTTAATTTTATTCCTCACAAATATGAGAAAATTTTGGTTTTATTTAAAAAAATTTGTTGGTTTTGGTGGTCCTCATAAATTTCTTTAAAAAAAAAAAATATCATTTAGTGACCTTGACATACATGTAGATTCTAGACATGCCACATTAGCATCAACTTTGAGATTACGCGTGATGTGGCATTTGTAAATTTATGCCACGTTATCAATACATCACAGGGATCATTTTCAAGAATTTTAAAATTTATAAGCATGAAAGCCAAAAAAAATTATGGGGGACTAAAACTAATTGTAATTAAAATTTGGGGGCAAGAACAAATTAGTTGTAATATATTACCATATATCCTCACAACCAACTTTAGTTGAAAATTGATGTAACTGTTTAACAATTTTTTAGTATAAATTTTAATCAATGCAAGATAGGCATTGTAATTATTGTCATATATTTCTCTAATGTGTGCAGAAACAATTCTCTGAACTACTGATGAAGGCAGCTAGTGATTATGGTGCTTTGACAGCTTCAGTAGCAGATTTTCAGTGGAGTCAGAATTTTAAAGAACCTCCTTCAGTTTGGGGGGTAGGCTTCTACATTCCTTTTCTTGGGATAAGCTAATCACGATTAGATGTTTGGGCATTCTGTTTCCATTTTGTCTTAACTCTTAAACCAATATGCATCCATATAACTGTTACCTGAGTACATCAAGAATCTGACTCAGTAATTACAAGTCTATTTAAGTTCACTTTGACACACTAAAATTCTTTAATCCGACCAATTAGCTTGCAATACTATAAATGGAGTTTAAAAATAGGTACCATGGTTCGTTGACATGTGAAGCATAAGCCTGTAATATTTCTTATTTTGAGCATAAGAAACCATTTTTCTGTTGCATGTTCGGAAGGTATGCATTTTGTCACATTTCATTAGGTATTTTCAAAAGCTAACAACGCGCGCAGACATTACATTGAGTACATCATGTGTAGTAATTTTGGCCATACTTTATTGTGTTTGCTACTTACATTTTAAATGAAATTACTTTTTACCTTTTTTCCAGGAAATGCTTCGACCCATTCCTGTAGCTTTGGCATCTTGCACTCGGTTCTTTGAAGCCATGTCTGCCACAAGAGAGTCATTTGCAACACTTCAAAAACTGAGAGTGGGCCATTTTGATTCCTCTCTACCTAGGACACCGGCGGGTGATCCTTCCCAAAGAGTATCAGGAGTTCCTGATTGTTTAACCCCACCTCCATGGAAAACTGAAGCAAATTATGACGACTTAGGAATCAGAAACCACAGGAGGCAACATGCAGATCAGGTGGAAGATGTAAACAGCTAGGTAAATGAGATCCATCAGAATATTTGTACAAGCCCAATGATCTTGTCTTTTTCTTCCCTCGATGTAACATACTATGCGTACCTTGTGTGATATAACATTCAATTGCTTTTGAAAATCAATTACTCGTCATTGTTGTTTCAGACTTAAATATTTTCCGGTCACTGGAAATTGTGCCACAACTAATGTGTGAAATTCTCTTATAAAATTCAGCGCTTCATGCAAATAAAAATATCGTTTAATTCATGATAAAAGTATTGAACTTGTATGTCTTGTTTTTCCATGATTTAGCTTGTAATTTTGTAAAATCTAATGTAAAATGATGTGACGAGACCAATCTTTTATAATTATGGTATCTTACAATACTAAGATAAAGCATAAAAACGCAGACTAAAGTAAATAAAAGAAAGCTACACTGGACAGCTAAATTATAATTGGAACAACAAAATTTGCTAGATGTTTTGCAATCTAGCCAATTCATGCCTTACGGTTCGTTTGGCAGGTGGAATTAGGGGTAAAATAATAAATTGAGAAGACTTTTTTGTAAAAGAATAGAGTGGAAATGAATATTTATCTTTTATATATTTTTTACCGTATAGCTCGTTTTTCTCCTCCCTACCAAACTTTACTGTGCAACATTTTGATGAAGAGTGTTGTGCTGGTCGTTTGGAGCTGAAGTTTTTTTTTTTTTTTTTTAGTTTTAAAGCATGGTCATATCTTGCACGTTGATGTCAAGTTCAAGGAGTAGATTGACTGCAATTGAAGTATCTCAGTGTTCAGCAATACGCACTCGAATTGAAATTTTTTAACGCCAACTCTTGCATTCCTACAACTCCAGCTCTCTACATTTCAATGTGGGATGTTGAATTTCATCTATCTTCCACGTGTGCCATATACTTGTTCTTAAATTTGTTTTTATGAAAAAATGCAGCTTAAAAAAAAGCATTGACAATGGAAAGGAGCTAAAATATACCCTATCTTATTAGACGTAAACATGCATTAACTATAGACTGATCATAAAAAATATACAGCTTAAAATTTTTATTCTTTGTGTGTGCGTATTAACAGTGTAAAACTTTTTTTTTCATTTTTTATCGAAAAGTTTATAGGAATAATTTTAATTTGTTTAAAAGCAAATAAACGATATAATTTTAATTTGTTTAAAAGAAATCTCATTTGACACGTTTCCGGTGTTGTAAAACCAAACATAGCATTATTGTTAATAACTAATTCATTAATTATTATTTTCTCTCATATTTTTTGCTACTTCTGTTATATCCGCTTCTTAGATTAAATTTATACATACCGATTTTTCAAAATTGAAAACGTAAAAGTTAGTGTGGATTTTCCCGTGGCAAATAACATTATAATTTTTGGCCATTTAAATTTATTTATTTATTAAGTATTCATTTTTTATATTTTTTATTTTTGTTTCAATTTTAATTTGATCTTATTATCACAAATTTATTTAAACATAAAATATATATGAATCAAAATAAAGTAAATGAAAATGGCGTAGATGGAGAAATAGAAACGCGGGAACGCTAACCGTTTGCATATGCTCTCCCTTCTCAGCTTCAAGGAGCATCTCCTTCTCGTTTCCCGCCCTATATATGTTGAACCCCTGACTTCTTCTGATCTCATTCATAATTCAAAAAACTCTCTCACTGTTCTTCAGGCACATTCAAAATTTCTTTCTGGAGTCACGATGCTTGCGACGCTCAAGTAAGTCACATAATCTATTGCCATTTCTTCCAGTCTTCGGTATTTGAGTTCTAACTCACAGTTTGATCGGCGATGACTTTGCAGATGCGAAGAATCCAGCGGCCAGTTACAGCTAGTCGAACGAGAAGACATCGACGACGATGAAGACCTCTTCGAAGCCATCGACAAATGTATTTTCTTTCTCTGAACTCTGGTTTCTCGCTCATTTTCGTCGTTCTTCCTATCGCACTAAAAGCCGATCTGTATTTGACTTCTCTTCGCTCTTCATTTAACTGTTATTTACTTTTGTTTTCCTTTTACCGCTCTTTGCTGAGAGTTTTTGTTAGATTAATTTTTTCACTGAACAATTATCTAGTTTGAAAAACTTAGTGGAAAACTCGTTCGTATTTGATTCACATCCCTGCGCTTCTACGCAGTGATTGCTCAAGGCATCAATGCCGGAGATGTGAAGAAGCTTCAGGACGCAGGGATATATACCTGCAATGGCTTGATGATGCATACGAAGAAGGTTTAACTTAAAACACATCTCTAATTTAATATCTAGGACGTGGAGTTACTCTGTACTTTAATTGCTCACATAATTGTTATATTTTCGTAGAACTTGACCGGAATCAAAGGTCTATCCGAGGCCAAGGTTGATAAGATCTGCGAGGCTGCTGAGAAGATTGTGGTAAGATATCGTAGCATATGTAATCTAAGTTATTCCAATATACTATTTCAGCTCTTCATAATTTGACCGATGCAGAGTTTTGGATATATTACCGGAAGTGACGTACTGCTCAAAGTACGTTGTTTATTATTTTGGAAGTCTTTTGAATTTTTGATTCCATTTAGATCTGTATGCCTGTGATGTTTTAGGGATTACAATAGCTTCCGTTAAGCTTATGCAATCGTAATTAATTTTCTATACCGTCCTTTGTTAATCACAGAGGAAGTCAGTGATCCGAATCACTACTGGAAGCCAAGCGCTTGATGAATTGTTAGGAGGTAGCCTTACACTGAATGAATCTCGTAATGTTGTGTGACTGGAAAATTTGATTCTCTACTTCTCGTATATGTTTTCTCTCTGAAATTTTCTTTCTAAAAAGGTGGGATCGAGACATTAGCCATTACAGAAGCGTTTGGAGAATTCCGGTGAGAACACAGTTCATATCATGTTTCTGATAGATTTGATACATTTCAGTTTCATATGTTCATTCTAAGAACATTAATGTTTCAGATCGGGGAAAACACAGCTTGCTCACACTCTCTGTGTTTCCACTCAGGTTTTTATTCTATGCTCGTCATGACATGTTAGGTGTTTTTTTTTTATATGAGCAAAACATAACACAAGTTAATTTCTATGCATCCAAACAATTCGCTTCCATTATTTTCACACACATTGAAATATTTGCCTATTTGGTGTATACTACTGATCTTTCCTGACCCCTCCAGCTGCCAACTAATATGAGGGGAGGCAACGGAAAAGTTGCTTACATTGACACAGAAGGAACTTTGTATGTTTTTCTTTCTTATTTACAAATAACCACTTAAGAACTTAAATAGTGACCTCTCTCAATCGATAACTTATGACTGTTTTTTCAACTGATGTCATCCAAATTTCATTAATGTTTCCCATTCATCCACAAATAACTGCAGCCGACCTGACCGAATTGTTCCCATAGCTGAGAGATTTGGAATGGATCCTGGGGCTGTACTGGACAATGTAAGTATATTCCATTTCGTACATCATAACTAGGATCTGAAGGAAATAGTTTGCTGTTGACACCTCAACATCTTCTGTTTGTGATTGCACAAGATTATATATGCTCGTGCCTACACTTACGAGCATCAATACAATCTCCTCCTTGGTCTGGCTGCTAAAATGTCCGAGGAGCCATTCAGACTTCTGGTGAGGTCTTACTAACCGAGTAAAAGAGTAGTTATCTTTGCAGTTTGCAATATCAGGATTCATGCATGGGATAAGGGCAGTTAACGAATTTATTTGTGGCAGATTGTGGATTCGGTGATTGCTCTGTTTCGGGTAGACTTTTCTGGAAGAGGAGAGCTTGCAGAGCGCCAGGTTTGTTATTTACGTGCACTTACCCGTTCCCTAAGTCAACTTTTGCTGACTTGAAAAACCGTTTTCAGCAAAGACTGGCACAGATGCTTTCTCGATTAATAAAGATAGCTGAGGAATTCAATGTTGCAGTTTATATGACAAATCAAGGTAAATTCTTCGTTTGTTGATATAAGAGTTTTTTTTAGGGGGAAGGGGGTTAAGTTTTCACTCCAAGTTCCAATTGGTTGTTTTGAAGCTTGTAATTTATGATAGGTAATGACAGATTAGAGTTTTATTGGGCCTTTTATGAGAATAACGGGTATATTTATCTACACGATATTTTGGTTTTTGGTTGCAGTCATAGCTGATCCAGGAGGCGGTGTGTTTGTAACTGATCCAAAGAAACCAGCAGGAGGGCATGTGCTAGCCCATGCAGCCACAGTAAGGTTGATGTTCAGGAAAGGGAAAGGGGAACAGCGGATTTGCAAAGTGTATGACGCCCCCAACCTGCCAGAGGCTGAAGCAATATCCTTTACTTGAGTTTTTCTGCTTTTGAGAATGAAACTCTACCATCCGCGTGTTTTTTTCTTGACAGGGTTACGTGTTCCAGATAACACCAGGTGGCATTGCAGACGCTAAGGACTAAAGAGTCGCTTCTGACTTCTGGGACGAATCACAAAAGCGACACCAGTGGCTGAATATTTCTATTAACCTTAATCTTCCAGATATATGCTCACAGCTTGTATGAAAAGTGCTGTTATGCTGTTACTTAGTATATTTCAGTGACGAATTCCCCTTAGTTATAAACGTTTCCTTTATTGCAAGTAGCAAACATATTATGCAATTTCAACGTCTCACAAGCATTAACATTCTCGCTGCAATTGACTTTATAGAGAGAGAGAGCCTGTTTTGATATTATTATATATTAATAGTCTAAGTATGGCACAGATATGTCTAAAATTCGAGATAAAAAAAAACAGTAAATAATCATAATTTCTAGGATGAAACCTGTCCGCAAGTTGATATTATTACATGACCTATGCCAAGAGAGTATGAGCTTAATATTTGCTCCAAGCAAATTGTATAGCTTAATATGATAAGCCAAGCCTCGCTAGAGCCTCAAAGTTATATTATGGGAACAGAACCAGAATTTTAAAATTTGGCCAAAACCAGCTATGATAAAAAGCCTTCATTCAAACAGAACAGGGTCGCAATCAGATATTATTTGACCAGTTAGCAGCACTCCCAACCCTTGGCATGCCAGCCGATTCCTTCTTGGTCTCAGCATCCACCTTGAAATTGGCACCACACACCTGTCCAGAACTATCAACCCTGGGTACAGGCTTCACCTCATTAAGTGGATGCTCAAAACTGCTCAAACCTCCGGATGTCGAAAAGAAAAATCCTGAACATGGGGATTATATATGTTACCATTGAATGTCCAACATGGAAGAAACGTAATTGCAAAATAAACGATAATATAAAGGTAGTCGAGAAAGAAAATAAACTATCCACTTTAGCACAGCTTAAGTAATGTCAGCACACGTGCATTTCCCATTTTCAAGTCATTGAACTTGTCATTCTTCTCTTCCTCTTAACTCACTTTCAAATTTTAATTAACTTGTATACTTTTAAAAGAGTGATCCTACGGGAGATGTTCAACACTGGGTTCTTATTTAGTTCAGATTGCCTTTCCAAAACAAATCTTAATATTACCTTTGGGGAATGGTGCAAAAGATTTCCCACAGCTCTTAGATACTATCTCTGTCTCATCTGAAAGTACAAGATTTCCATCGGCATCAGTTCCCCAAGCAAAGGGAACACTCCCATCAGCATCCTTTAAACAACCAGGATATGTATCTCAAGTTAGAGAAGAAAACCATTGGCAAATATACAGGAAATGAGATTGATCGAGGATAACTCACCGCAGCAATAAATGCAGTCTTAGCACTACTGTCATACAGAATAAACGCAAATTTGCCCTGGAAATCTCTCACAACCTGAGCAGCAGGATAGGGACCACGATCTCTTAGAGTCCTGTATGCCTCTATGATAATGGTTACTTCAGTAGCCGTTTTATTCAATCCATATTGTTGCTTAAGATTCGCAACGTTCTCAAGGTGACCTTGAAACAAGCAGAAAATGTCATCCACAACAGCGAACAGCCTGGCGACGTAAGAAAATGAATATATTAATTGACTTTCATGAAGAGAGTAATCTTTCACAACTTTATACAATCCAGTTTCTTTTATAAAATGACATGATAAGAATTTAAGATTTTCAAAATTGTCATTTTACAGATAGAAAAGAAAGTAGAGGAGAATTTCAGTTTAACATTAGAGAGGGAAGATTAGGTAACTATTACTCTAAGACCTAAGCTGAAGAACTATAACCTTATGAATATGAACTTACTTTTATCTCATTAAAATCACTAAAATAACAACAAGAAGCAATAGAAAATGGTCAAGACTATCTTAGAATGACTTCTGCTGGTGGGAAATGGGAAGGGAAAAGAAAAGGAAGGGCGAGAAACTGATAATACACAGTTAATATTCTAACAAAATATATTTTAAGATCTGTGAAAAAGGAAAAGAAAAAGGTGCTATATCATAACCAAATAACCATCAAGGAGAATATCTAAAGGTCATCAATAGAAACAGGATAGATAATTACAGAACGAAAGAAATGAAACACGGAATCACGGGCGTGCTAATAAAATAAGGAGATCAAATCCAATGTTCGGTCAAATTAAGGTCTAGCAAGAACAATAATAATCAGTAACGATTAAGATCAGGAAAACAAGAATAACTCCCAAAAACACAAAAAAAAAGAAAGAAAAAAGAATCCAACAGTTTCCATTAACCAATAATCGAATTCTACAATAAAATATCAACCAATATAAAAGATTCAATCAAAAACCCTTATCCTTATAAGTGTGAGATTCAAACTCAGAAACATAAAAGAACATACAGGTTGGATTTACCAACATATCGGCGAAAAAGTACCTCCAAGATCAAGAAACTCAAAACAAAAACCTGATGAGTTTACCAAAAAGAATTCAACTTTAATCTCCCTTCAGTTCAAACGTCTAAGACGATGACCCGAAAAGGAAAAATAAATAAATTGGTCAAGGAAATTGAACATTAAGAAACACACACAAATGAGTCTTTTTTTTGGATCCAAATCAAGAATAAGACATCGAAAAACGAAAAGAAAATGATGGACCTTGGGAGGAGAGGGTTCTGTTTGTGAAGAGAATAGGCGACGAGACCCGAAGTGCTAAGATTAACAGTGACGGAACCAGGGTGAACGGAGGAAAAGTGCTGTGCCAGAAACCCATCTTTTAAGGATGAAACTGAATTTGAGTGAGGGCTCTGAAGACCCTCCGGGCTCTTAGCCACCGATTTGTCGAAAACCGCCAACATTTTGGGTGGATCGTTGGTTTGGATGTGAAAAAAAATAAACAGAGGAAATGCAGTCAGCAGCAGAAATTGAAACAAGATGCTAAACAATGAACGATGCGATGCGCTTAATATAAGCTTCCCTATAATCCAACATCATTTCAGTTTTTACCCATTATGCCCCTTCTCGTTTTGGATAATTTTTAGAATTTTTCTATGGCCAAATGTCCAATCATACTGTTGCAAGTTCCAAAAACCTTTATTGGCGTTGTAGCCGTTTACTTTTTGTCCTTTTTTTTTCTATGATTCTTTTTGTTTTTCTTTTCCAGAAATTTGTTTTTAAAAAAATATATATTGCAATTCATGTTTAGTTTTCTTTCTGCATACAATAAAACCAATAAAAAATAGAACATGTAATGTAACCTTGTATATTTATTCTATTTCCCGATAGAAATATTTTATTTATAGTATGTCATGCAATTTTGGATGTTTAATTTAAAAAGCAAAAATAATAGAGGAAACTATGTTATATTCTATTGTTCAACTGTTTTTCACATCAACATTTTTAACACGCTAAATTTATTTATGTGACTCTTTAACAATATGATTGGAATTATGGTTACTAAAATGAAAAATAAAAAAAAATAAAAAAGTCTTATCAATTATTTTCTTTAAGCGAATAATTTTGTTAATACAAAATAAATTTGTTCAAAAGTTTTTTTTTTAACATGTATATTTCATAATTAAGCTAGTTATAATGACCATAAATGATTATTATGAATAAAACGGTATATTTAAAAAGTTTTTATTACTAAACATCTATTTATGAGTCATAAATGAATATCATATTGTCACCGTCAAGATCTATAAATACAAATATCTAGAAATATATTAATACTTTTACATTCACATATTTTTTCACATAATACTATCATTATCATTATGTTCTTACTTACTCTATCATTATCCTCATCATATTAAAATCAACTATAAATTTATACTATAATATTTTAATTCATCATAAACTCAAGAGCATTCACATTTTTTATTTTTCTTATTATATATTCGTATTTGATTTTTCTTATTATATATTCGTATTTGATAAAATTAACTATAAATTTATATTATCATATGTTTCTTATGTATAATTATTATCTTATGTATTAACATGTTTATTCGTGTATTATCATCGGTACCAATTGTAAGAAATGTAATTTTAGTTTCTTATTTTCAATAATTAATTAAAAAATATAATTTAAATTTTTTTTTGATTGTGTAAGAATAATATTGAAGTTACGTGACAGTTATTTTTTAAAAAAGAATTTATTTAATTATTTTAAAGAAAAATTATTTATTTTATTAAATAATTTTATTATTATTATTATAGGATAAATTGTTTGATTCAAACAATTATCAAATAATATATCCTTTATACAACAGTACAAATAAAATGATTATAAATAAGAACAATGTTTGAAATTTTAGAGAGAAAAATATTTCTTTTATAAAGATCAAAATAAAATGTATGTATTTTACCATAACCAAAAGCTAAGTCACAATTAATTAACATAATAATATGAGATGATAACTAAACTCTTAAATTGTTTAATTAACATATATAGATTAAAATGAAACTTTTCGTATTATTTAAAAACTACCATAAGAGACAAATAAACCGACATTTGCGCATACTAATACAGAATTCGGTTTTATAATAAAGATCCATCAAAATCGAAGTCATTGTCCAAATGCAATTAATCTTTGACTAAATTTATCGTTTACTAACAATCCAATATAAAACCTTTTCTTTTATTAAAAATCATGTAAAAAAAGTACGACTAGGCTGATTAGTAATATTTAAATAAAAACTTTAATATATTACTCTTAATTAATGCGATTAAAATAGCACCGACTAACATTTGCGCACTACTTCATAAGTTTACGTTTTATTGTCCGACATGCTAAAATATTCGCAAGTGACGGTTCCCACATCCCAAATATAAGTTTGAATTATCAGAACATGAATGTGTCAAAAATATACAAGGGCCATTAAGAGTAAAAAACCAACAACCAATTTTTTACTCAAAGTTTAGACCTCATGAAATAATAAAAACACAACTACACAGGGACATTTTGGTTGAAAGCATGAAACGATGAGTAGCATCAAACTGTGTACTATGCAGTTGGTCCTCTGATATGGATGATCACTCATATGTACAAAGAAAGATAAGGAAAACAATGAAGTATATTTAACAACAGATTCTCAGATAACCATCTTCGGTTCCAATGAGAAACAATCGAGAATATGGAAGTATACTAATACTTGATAACGCTGACAAGCTTCTCTGACCATTATCAGAAACGTAGAGTCTCTGGGGCATAATGTGGTGCTGCCCATCCTGTGTCATGGAATCATATAATCCGGAATTAAATTTCAAAATCTGAGCACAAAACTAGATCTGTATTGTTATCGAGCTTTCCTTCATGATGAGCACCCAAAAGAAATTAACATCAAGCTAGGAGCTAAACCTCAGATGAATCAAATAGATGCATAGCAAGCATAAAAGAATTCAGGCCTATATGGCTGAACAACTCAAGCCGCAGAATATAGACACTATAAGGCTGCAGGACACAAACATATCAAGCATATCTATTGCACTCTCTTAAATCTGTGAAGAAGATATAAGTGGCTGGAAATTGGATTTTAAGCAAATGTTTTCAGCATATTTATATTTTATTAAGGAGCTGAAACCTATGAATAAGCAAGAGGGATTACGTCAAGCAACAAGATACAACTAAAGCAATAATAAACCATCATTTTAACATCTAAATTAAAGTCTAGACAAACAATATTAGAAGATCCTTCTTAATTCCTATCCCTGTCTGTCATGTTGTGGGTCTTTAAAAGAGAAGCTTACTGTTTCATTGGCAGATTTAGACAAGGAGAGAAGCCCAATCCTACTCCGGGAAATTGAAATAACATCATGGCCCCAAATGGAGAAACTGGATATACCATCTGAATGACCTCTGAAAATAACGGGCTGCAATGGCAAATTCCTGCAAGGATAGTAGAAATGAGCTTTTCAAGATATATCCCTCTGGAAATGAGGAAGAAAGTTTACCACTTCCATTTAGGTTCTTGTTGGAATACATCTTCAAATAAAAACATGCAATATATGAAGCACAGTCTGCACAGACTCAAATTATGAACGAAAAAAGACCGACACATGAGGAAAGTCCAATACTCCAATACGGACATACAACGAAGAAAGAAACACAGAAGAGTAGAGGTCCAGTTAGTTTTTTTTTCTGCTAATCTTGATTGCTGATGATTTCTTTAATTTCCTGAGCGAAATTATATGCACCAGGTCACCTGCACCTTAAAAAATATTCTTACCACATAGTTTGTTAACTACAGTCAGGTGTATATGCAATAAGGGGTAATCATTCATCAAACCTCAATCAACCACTTGGTTTACCTTCTAACAACTTTCATGTGCCCCAATGCACAAAATTTTGATCTCTCAATTTTAGAGAGACAGTTCTAAATGGTCATAAACTCCTAATGAATTTGAAGTTCAGTAGAGTGATAGGTCTTACATTCTTAAGTCCCAGACTCGTAAAGTTCTGTCCAGAGAGCTGGAAACGAGCAGATGTTCCTCAGGAGCTGCCAACTGTAGACAAAACGTGGATGAAGCTGTGTGTAAAATCAAATTACGTAACCCTAATATTTTCAACAAAATACCTTTGTCACATATCCATCGTGAGCTCGCCAAGTGGTAATAACATTTCCACTCTTAGCATCAAATAATTTACAGTGACCAGAGCTTAGTCCAGCTGCAATAAAAGATGGCAAAGAGGAAATTCCACCTGCTTGCATCTTGTCAGAGCCGGAGGAGCAGATGGCAGAAATAAGTGAAGGAAAACTAGATTCAGTAGATTCGCCTCTCCAGATATGAAGCTTTTGGCCTCTAGCAACATCAATAAACCTGTACAAGATTCAAAAGTTGGTAGGCATCAACACATTTTCTAAATATCTGATTGAAATGACATTTACTACGAAGAGTTAACTTTACCTCAGAGAACCATTTCCAGTGCCAACTACAAGAGTGTCAGTGGAGTATAATTGATGCATACAAGTATAAAGACTTGAATCGAAAGCACTAGACAATATTCCATTTGCTAGTGTATTCAAATTTAGCACGTTAGCCTGCTCACTGCTAATCTTTGATGCAGAGGATGGATGGTTTGTAGGATGGCTAGATTCTGTTTGGGACTCAGCAAATACCAATATTTGCTTCCCTGTTTGGCTATTCCAAATGTGAATTGTTCCATCACAAGATGCCACTCTTCCACTTGATGATAAGATGCAAATATCATTCACAACCTGAAATTGGAGAAGTAATGACTGAAGTATTCAAAGCAGATGTATATATCTAAATCCATTTGAAGCTAAAAAAATTTATAAGCACACCTCAACCTCATGGGTAGTTCATAGATCAACTAAACTAATTAACTGTATTTTATTGAACTAGTTCCTCGTATATGAAGTCAACATTGTAATCTATTTTTGTTTTAAATAGGCATCCATCGTGCTCCACTTTGTACTTTGCAATTTGCATATTGATAATTTGAAACCGGAGTTGATACATGACAGTACTGTTTAGTTCTCTGCAATAGAAATATATCTAAATACTACAAGGATCTATAGCAAGCATGGTTGAAAAATGTCATTTTCAGCAAAGAATGACAAAACAAACCTCCTCATGGCCATGATAACCGGACAAACAGTTAGTTCGGCTCAATTCCCATTTCTGAACAGTTCCCTTGTATCCTTGGCCAATTCCTGCAGTAAAAACAGTACATTCATCTTGGTTAACAGCCAGAGACCTCACTGCTCCATGATGTGCACGTATAGAGTATATAACAGATGCTCTGATCTTCCATGGAAGATCATCTTTCTGAACCCCCACCCTCCCAAGAAATTCAGGCCCATCCCAGATGGTGGCTGGACTGGGGAACCAAAACCAGGGTTCATGGGTCATTTGGTATGACATTCCTTCATGCACTACTACTGGACTTTGATGAACTTTAAATGGTCGTCTTTGAGGAATCAAATTTTTGGCACTTCTACTTCCTTGGGATTGTGGAATTGACCATCCAACTCCATTAAGCAACAGCTTTGCAGGATTGTATTCAGATGTAAATCCTTGGGATATTACAGGTCTTCTAGCAAGAATAATTTCTGAACCATTTTTTGATGATTCTCCTGCATATTCCCACTGAATCACAACAGGTTTAGAAATAAGCAAACAAGAAATTATCACACCAATAAAATCATGTAATTTTTCCATTCATATTGGGGAAAAGAATAGAAAAATGTAGCATCATACCTTCCAATTATGATGACGTAGAAGATGTTGTTCAAGAATCAACCATGTAGCACAACATTGACGAAGTTTCTCTATCCCAAGAAGAGATGCAAAGGAAGGATAGAGTACCAACCTACATATGACCAAGAAGAATTTATACATGCTAAAAGAATAAATAAGACCAACGGAAGTGGCATGTTGTAAAATAAAATAAACTTGAAAGTGAGTCTAGGAGGACAAGACACAACCTATTTACAGTAGGGAATCAATGTAATTTGATGACAAACTTGATTTATCGATCTAATTGCATTTTCCCATGAACTTACAAAAGCACATTTAAACCTGATTCAGTGAAGATTTGCAATGCCCAACTTCATGTTCAAATTAACTCCCATGGTTTCAGTAGAATGTGATGAGTATGTGACATTTTTGGATTGAAAGAAGATAAGCTTATGTCTCCTAGAAATGATGATTTAAGAGAAATAATTTATCTTTCAAATCAACAGTCAAGTGCTTTGCTCATGTGTCTCAAATTATGATAATTAACTCCGTATGCTGATGATAGGTGGGACACTACAAGATGTAATATTAAATCAGATAGAAATGTGCATAACTTTTGCAAATCAGGACACTGCAACTGGGTTGAACAACCAGATTAGTAAGGATCTTTAGGAACGCACTCATGGAATTTATTATTATATTTGATTTAGCTAAGCATATTACATGATGCATTATTTTGTGTTAGAAATTACTTGGAAAAAAGATATGAAGCCAAAGGTGAAAATGGAGTTCTTGTCTTCAAACACTATGCTCTGAATCTTATCAAAGCAATAGAGCTTGTTTTACAAGCTTTTCCAGCTGTACAAAACAATATAAATTAATAACATGAAGTTGAAGATACAGAACTAAAACAATATTAGAAACAAAAAACATCCCCAAATAGTTAACAATTAGGAATATGTAGCACGCATACTAACACAAATATTGGATACGAAACAGACACGAACACGACGCCATGTATAATATCCAAAATATAGGACACGGCACACACACAAACACACATATATATTGAATATCATGATGAATTATTTAAATTGACAATGAAGATTTATATATTCAAAATCATCTATAAACACGGTTAGTCAAATATAACAATCTAAACGATCATCATCATTGAAAAAGACACTTTAGCCAGATTCATCTAAAAACAAATTAATAATTTCAAAAAGTTTCACATTATATGAAGATATGAAAGGAGAATAAATAAAAACATCCTAATAATACATATATAATTTAAAATATTCTTGATTATATAGGATTTGTTCTTTATTTCTGTAATTATAATAGAAACTTAAACAATTAATTTGAGTTTTTAAAAACTCACCATGTCTGCCCTTATTAAAGTTGTGTTAGAACCATGTCAAAACTATATTTTAAATTGGACATCTCACCGATACGCGTAATACAAGTGTCATACGCATGTCAATGTCCGATACGTGTTGAACATAGGGACACACCATTGAAGAGGTGTGTCTAAGCTTGCCTAACCAAAAACATTGGTTCTATCAATGTGATCCAGCATTTCTTGTGGGGGAAATCTTCATATCATATATGGGATTATATCACTTACATTATAAAGAGGTTTAGCACAGTATTTTTAGATTTAACATAAACCACTTATATGACTCAGTTTACTCATGCATGGTTCCTTATTCGTCACTCTTTCTTATTTACTATTTCCTCTTCCCTACCTAGAGTTCTTCTAATTTTGCACTGAATAGCAGGCGAGTAATTTACCCCAGTATAACACCTAGTCTATAAAGCATAACTGAAAACTCACACTAGATCCATACGACTTTCAATATGCAAGTCCCCTCCAATTTTTATTTTGCCAACCTTCAAGTTTTTGCCAACAGTAGTTGAACCTTTAGAAAGTTCCTGGGAGAAAGCCAGCTCATCAAATAGTTCTTTAAGTTTTGGAAGAATATGCAATGCTGTCAAATCTGCTCCAATCCGCTGACAAATTCCAAAAAGAGTAGAAGCAGCAATCTGACAAAGGGGAAGGCAACTAGGATCATTTAACAATTTAAGTGATCAGCGATAGAATGAGATGCATTATGATAATGAAAAGGAGCAGACATCACCACACTATCAGGGTACAGGCCAAAAAAAAGGCAGGAGCAATCAATCTAAAGAGTTTGAAATATAACTTTGGGGAATTGTGCAAAAACAGGTGTCAAATTTTGTTTAAAGCACAATGCTAGGTTTAATGGCCATGAGCCAAGGCACAAAATCATTGACAATCGTAACACTTTATTTTTGTCATTCCAACATGTCATAAAAAAATCCTGATGTTTTCACACACAACTGTCTGATTACCCAGTGACTAAAAAGTTAAGAATCCCTCCTGGCAAGGGTTAAGCTAAGATGCCAATTAGAGCCAACAGAATCAAGGAATAAGTGATGGATCCAAAACAAACCAATGGATAATTTGAAGAACCTGAAGCACTGCAATGTCCACATGTTTCTGCATAAGAATCCCAATGTGTATGCAACTTAGGTCCTGTGTATTTTTCAAATAAATTCAACAATGAACTGTTACACAGTATTTATTGGCAATTAAAGCATTTTGAAACCAAAAAATAATAAGAACCATACTTCAAGAAGCTCCTTTACAATGACCTCTTCTGTCAAGAAAGCTATAAGTCCATCTAAAGTCATCAGGCAATCAATAAGTGCCAAAGCAGTCCAACTCTGGACAGGATCAGGCTTATTCATGCATGACACATCAATGAATGAACGAACAACATTTTTGAGTAAAGGTACCATCTGTTTGACAATAAACAATTCCCCAAAAATGCCACCTGAGAAGTCAAAAAATGGAAGGGCATTATAAATTGAAGGTCTAAGTGAAGGAAGGACGGAAAAATACAAATGTCAATAAACTAAGAATACCAATTCTGACCAGCACATCAATGCCATCCGCACATAGTCCTTTTCCGAAGCAGTGAACAAGAGGAAAGATAGTCTGATTCAAGAACAATGAGTAAACCAACACATAAGTAGGAGTGGAGCATGTAGATAAAGGAAAACATAGTATGGAAGGTTGTTGCAAAACCAAAAAACCTGATGGATGGTAATAGGTACTCCAAGCTCCTCGCTAGAACTGATTAGAAGCACTGAAGCAGAGGCACCTGAACTTTTATCTGGAGAAATGTACAAGTTTGACAAGACCAATGGATGAATAGTTTCGAGGTATGCTTGTTTACCAACTTTATTCCATATTTCCCTTACAAATGAATCTTGTAGAAGTGCAACCTTTAAACGTAAATAACCTGTGGTCTGTAAAAAGATGTCTACTAAGATGTCAATTTGTTTTTTTAGAAGAAAAAAGGGAAAGAAAACAAAATATTTGTAAATTCTACAGACTAAACAAATTCACAAAATCAAGTGTGCAACTTGCCTGTAAAATTTTCTGTATTGTTGGCAGGATTAATGTTTTCACTGCTTGCACTCTTAAGCATTTCATGAATTCCTTCAGAAGCATATATGCCCATTCAGCTTCAATATCAGTCACAGCATTCACTATAAGTGATAAGCAATAAGTAGCGCACATTTCAGTTGCAAATGCACCCATTTCCCTGAGAGCTCCGTGCTTTGCAAAATTTGCAGCATAACGAAGACGAGTTTCCTGTTTAGCTACAAGCTGAAGTGGAGCAAGAAACAAGTACGAGGACTTGACAGTCTTTGGAAAATAAGGAGATTCCAGAAGAATTTTGGTAGATGGCCTCCTATATAGAAAAAATCAATACTTAAATTAAATAACATGACAAAAAAAAACCACAAAAGTTCAGTTGTATGTGTGCAAACACACTGATACCTCGTCCAATCCTTTTGGAAGCATGCTTCAACAAGTAATCTAATATTAGGAGGTAGATCCTGCAGAAATCCTGGAAAGGTTCCATCTTCCAAGTATATTGACAATGAGATTGGATCAAAGAGTGGCCTGGAAAGATGAAGTTCAGCCAAGAGACAACCAATAGAAAATATGTCCCTAGCAACATCTTCAGAGCAAAGTCTTGAAGAAGATAATTTCTGCTTCCAGAGTAGCAAGTCTGGATATCCTGAGGAGCCTTCATCTTCCTCTTTGATATGTTGAAGAAAAGAAATTAGATTCATTTTACACGGCACCCCGTAATTTCTGTCAATCAAAGATAGTTTGCTTATATTTTCACTAAATGTCTCGGATGATGAATCTCCCAAAGACGAGATGTTCTTCCCCGTCATTTGATTTGAGGGATAATGGTAACAGGCATTCAAATGCCTAGCATGTTCAGAAAATTTAGATGCTTGCTCTAGTTCTTGTAGATAAGCAGTTCCAGATAGAAGAGATGTCTCTCGCTGCATTTCATATGCCTGACTCGAAACTTTGGCATATTTATTGGAACCATGACGCTTTGTTTTGGTAGTGGCATGACGCATGGGGTGTCGTTGAGTAAAAAGCTGACGACGTCCTGTTGATCTTGGCATCGAGGGTTCTGATAGAGGAAGCATAACATTCTTAGCAGCGATAGCTTCCTGGCCAGACATCTTATAACCAAAGGTTATATCTATCCAGTGATGGAGTTGAAATGACACCCTATCACTTTCTAATGCATCAAAATGCAATTTAATAAAATCCTCAGGACTCTCTGCCCAAGAGGGTACAGCCAAATCAGCCATACCATCATGTATTGACTTAAAAATTTGAGCATCACAGTAAAACTCTGGAATGCATTCATCGGGAGTCCATTGATAGAGCCTCTGCATTGTGGAAGGATACTCATTAGGTTCATACACGGAACGAACAGCCATTCTGAGAACACTCAAAGGCAGTCTTCTTGCTTTATAACTGCAGACAGCCAATTCAGACAGACATTCATCTGAAACATGATGAGGGATTTCAGACGTTGAATATGTGAAATCCAATTGTTCATCGCCTTTTGCCAAGCGCCATTTACTCTTGCTCAAGTCTCGCCACCCAACATCACAATTATCATCAGGTTTTGAGCTAAAATCAATTACCCAAGGCATTACTGGATGAAATGTATGGTCCCCCCATCTTCTTCCTGATAATCTGTTTAAGATGAGTAAATATTCAAAATTACTTATTTCTCCTCTCCACCACTGCTGAAAGCAAGCATGCCAATCTATTGTTGGAGAAAGCTTTAGATCAGCATAAAGGCCATAAGAATGACAACCAACATTACAACAACCAATTCTTGCAGGTTCAGAATTAGCGCTTTCATTCTCCTGCAAAGTTAAATTAGATTCCAATACAGGCTCACTCCATAATCTCAGCCAACACCATAACGAATCAGTCAACATGATATTGGATGGGCGTATGTTACCATGAGAAACCCCTAAACCATGTACATACGATAAGGCTGAGAGTAGTTGATACATAAGAAATCTTCTATTCCAATCAGACTTTAAGGCATTGGGGTTAAAATGAAGAATACTTTCCAAGTTGTATGGAGTCTTAGGAAGCACCACATTAACATGATTAGTTGTTTTAAAAATAGCAAGGACTGGAGCTATGTTAGGATGCCTCAAAGAGCCTGGAAAAGCATCCTCTTCAAATGATGGCAACCCAATTAAGCTAAGAAAATTTACGCTGTCCCGTCCAGATGCTTTCTCTTCAATGAAGAGATCAAGTGAATCTAACACATGGTCTTCAATTAAACCAGACAAGAAATCAGAGGACACCTTTTGAAACGCAGAATAGGAAGACATTCCCACATGAGCAATCGGTAAGAGTGAGGTGATTGCCCTCGAGCAAGAAAACCTTCCAGAATGACTACAATTTGTGTTTCCTGACAAATCTTTCCCACAGTAAGAATCATCTGATGAAGTAATTCTACCCTTAATAACATTATTATCTTTACTTCCACCAATATCAGGATCACCACTCCTGGTAGTGATTTCACCACTGTCCAAACTATATTCATTTCTGCATAAAGAACAAGAGTTTATCACTTCCAATTTCCACCAGCCAACAGCAAACCTAACCAAAGACTAAAACAACAATACATTTTCTTTTCCAAATTTTAACTAAAAGAATGCACAAAAGCACAAACAGACGTCAAAAACATCTCACAAAGGATCATCATTAAAAAAAAAAAAAAAGTAATAAGCACAAAAAATGCAGAACGAAAATCTTACACAAAATTGATAAAACAATTCTTATCACGACTCGGCATGTATTGCAATATAAATTGACCGCCGGAAGCTTCGCCATCAGTTGTACCAGAAATCTATTTTATCAAAAAGAAGAAAAGGAAGTTAAAATGAAATATACTAAGTTAAAAATAAAAAATGATCGGAAAATTGAATGAGAAAGAGGGAGAGAGAGAGAGACATTGACGATAGCTGAGGATCCGAAAGGAAAAGCAGAATTGGAGATGGCATAATTGAAGAAGACTTGCTCCGAGAAATCCGACTTTATTCGAAGTTGGAGGCACTCGAAGCATTCGCTCTCTTCCTCCATCGATTCGCTCTACTGAGTCAACTCACCCATTTCTCGTGCCCACTCTCTGATTCACTCGTTCTTCTCCCTACCGTCGACGCTCTCTTCTCCGGCCTTAAATATGAAGGTCAAATCTGTCATTTCATACCACATGTAAATATAGCAAGTAAACTCCCAAATCAACTTTATCACTTTTCCAATTAGAAACTTAAAAGTTATATTAATAGTTATTTTAATTAATTAATAGTGTAAAAATATTTACACTACTAGTAAATAACCATTAAACCCCTCCATTTTGTGTAAAGAGTAATTTGATACCAAGAAATTCCACCTCAACAATTCTAGATAGAAGCTTCCTAACACATTCAAATATATTACATTTTTTAATTTATTTCATTTTAATTTTTTTGAATGTTTTATTTAAATAAATAATTCAAATATATTAAATTTTAATTTTATTATTTTGATATAGAATTTCATTTACAATTATATACAAAAATTACTAACAAAAAATAAGTTCGTCACAGAAATAATTCTTGCATACATTAAAAGATAATTATTACAAAAAAAATAATGGAAAAGATTCACTTAATATTCACCAGTGTCAATTAGAAAAAAAAACTCATATAAAACCTTTTTATATCATTGAAAAATAGTCTCGTTAGTGTCAATAAAAAAATAGTTTTTCTGATTAGTTCAAAAGAAAAATCCATCATAACAATGTTGGTGAAGAAAATTATTATTAAAAATAGTCGAAAAATAATTTTAATTTTAGTTCTGATCAACATTAAGTTAAAGACAACAACAACTTAATGAAAATGGTCTTAGTTGATGTCAGTCAAAGAAATCATATTTGATCCCAAAATAAAACAGTAACTAACATCAATTGATAAATAAGACTAACATATACGACAAAAAGATAATATTGATGAAAAATTAATCACAATCAATTTTAACTTAAAAGAAAGTTCGACTTATATGAATCGAAAAAATAATATATAATTAATTATGTCTCTTAGTAGAGTTGATAATATCTAAACTAAAACCAAACTACAACTAAGCTGAAGAAAAATATAAAAAGAAAAAACATAAATTTAAGAAAATAGATTATAAAGAACTTCAAATTACTTTTTAAGTGAAATTTGAAATTATATTATTTCAAGTACTCTAATTATTCTAATAAAAAAATTCAATTTCTTCTAAAAATCTTTATCTAAGAAACATATAATTTTTATAAAAACTGATTATCGTAAATAAATATTCTTACAAATAAAAAGAATAGTGTGATTAACGTCTGAATTAAACTGTTTCACATTTTCAATAACTGATTTATTTTTTCTCAACCTTTATTATTATAATATATGGATTATAAATAATTATGGGAAAATTGTTTAGCAATATTGTATTTTTTGGAATGAAATAATAAGTTTATATATTTTTATGAGATTTCCAGCATGGAGATTTAGTAAAACCAATAATGAATAAGAGCTACCTACTAGTCTAGCATAGATTTAAGTTTACAGACATATGAATTAAATCAATATTAAAATCACATTTGATAAATTAAAATAAACAGTTTTAATGAGAGTAAATCTATGATTTAAAAATTTACCATCTATAATATATATATATATATATATATATATATATATATATATAATCTACAAATTTAGAAATTACTAATGTTTTGTTGAGATTAAATGATGAATTCGAGAGTGGAGAGTTTTCTCTCCCTGAGATACAAATATTTGAAATTTGAAGGAAAATTCATATAGAATGTTGATATTTTTTTTCATTATTTTTATGATATTTCATACTTTATTATATATATATATATTATAAATAAATTTATTGTATAATTCAAGATAACATTTTTCATTATAAAATATTATCTAAAATATTTAAAATTGTAAAAATGTATAAATAAATATAATGGTAAATATGCATATGCTTAGATAGTATTATTTTACTATTATTTCTATGTATTTTTTTAAAAATAATTATTTAATGATATCGAAATAAATTATTCAACAGTACTTAAAATAATTTAAAATAGTTTAATTATCTCAAATCTATACAAAAAATATTTCATACTTCAATATTTAATTATTTTTAAATACAATGGTAAATTTATAAACTTACATTTTACACATTTTGAAAAAATTAAAGAATTTTTTACAACCATCAAATCACTTACAAACTTAAAAAAAAAATCTCACAAATTAACTATAATATAACATACCTCAAATCAAACACACTCACTTTATTCATATTTTTCTCAAATCCTCACAAGTTCACTCCATCAAATCTTTTAACATCCTCTTTGTAGCAATCACGAAAGTTTCCATTGTTGTATTTGTAACTCATTTATTTTTATCTCTTTTAATATTTTGTAAAATTATATAAGACAATTAGAAAGTGTATTTATTATATAAATTTACTTTATAATGAATTTAAATATTTTTCAATTAAATATAGCTATTTTCCACCATTAAACATATTTATACTAAATGGTTTTATTATTTTCTTTTAGTAAACAACATTTGATTTTAGGAGTAAAATATGAATTTTAAAGGAAAAAATTAAAGATATATATTTGTATACAATTAGTTTTTTATGTATTGTGATATTTTAATATAAAATGTACATTTATTGTATGCAATATACATGCTAAAATATGATGCTTGACAATGTAAAAAAAATTGTCATTCAAACACAAATTATCATATACTAGGGGGAATATATGCGCGAAATATAAGCGCTTTCGCGCATATGTATCCAATTTTTTATTTTTATTATTACAATATATGTCACACCATTAAGCAATAAACAAAAAATTCATCATCAATTCTTCAATCAACACCAATTATGAAAAATACTATATACAAAAGAAGAAAAAATAATGAAATATGATTATCTTTTTGTCTTGGACCCACAAAATAACTTAGTCAAATTCATTCCTATCCTTTACCACCACCGTCAACCACTTCCCATTTCATATCTTGCATCACCGCCACCCCCTTATTCTTAACCCTCCCAATGAAATAAAAAAACAAACCATTTTGTTTTCAATTCATAAACAAAACTACCAACCTTTCCCTACACTCTCAAGTGGATGTAGAAGCGCATACAACTTTTTTTCACCTCTTGTTGAGTTATTCTTATTCCTCTAGTCACATGTGTCAATCACAATTTCATAAGAAAAATGTCAAATTAGTGTTTCACAAATTGAAATACACATAAAGAGAATTACCGATTGTTGTGATGGTACTCGCAACTCCTTTTTTTTAAGTCTTTCCCCTCGATCTAGTCACAAACTTCAATTACAATTTCATAAGATAAAGGTGAAATTAGGATTCCACAAAGATTAATCAAAACATAGAAAGAGAAAGAGAAGGGAGAATGAAAGTATGCTTTTACAAGAAAAAAAAGAGTGGAAAGTAGGGTGGGTACATGGATTTATGTGTAGTGAAAGTATTTAGATCCAATAGAGATTAAAGACGACTTCTTAAATCAATTTGAAAACTATTTACTTACATTTTTCATAAAATATTTCAAATAATTTTTTTTCCAATTTTTTACCTAATATATTTTAAAATTTCGAAAATCAATTATTCTTACATACAATTTTCACAAAATATTTCAAATAAAATTTTGTTTTCAATTTTTTACCTAATATATTTAAATTTTTTGAAAATTTGAAAATTTAAAATTTCTTGAAAATTTGATTTTTTTTTTCAAAATTTAAAGTGTTTCGAAAAGATTTTAATGTTTGAAATTTTAAAAAATTTAAATTTTAAAGATTTTAGAAAAATATAATCATTTAACCATCGTTACTTTTTTAGGTTATTAAATAAAATATAATCATTTAACCATTGACACATTTATAATTATTGTGAATAAAATTATTTGAATATATTTCACAATTTAAATAAAATAAGAAATTGTACAACTCGAAATATTAGTTACTATATTCTATCAATATTTTCTAAATATTAATTAATTAATTATTCGGTGTGATTTTATCCAAATACTTATTCGAATAGTTAAATGAATATATCTTTAGTATTTTTACAATATATCCTTAATATTTTTACATCAATATTCTTACTTATTTTTTATCATGAGAAATATAGAAAAGTCAACAACATGAATATAAAACGTTAAATTTTTTTTTTCTAAATTACATGAATCTTTCACAAAACAGAAGAAATAATTCATAATAATTATAAATATTTTAGAAATAAATTAGAAGAAATAAAAGTTAAAAAAAGTAGTGGAATAACTAAATTTTGCTTAACAATTATTCAACGACCATATCTACAGAAGAACCGTATATTTCATCGTACAGTTATCCATACACAAACAATCATCAACAATAAGAGAAAGAAAAAGAATTCAACATAAGAACTCGTGAAACGATATCAGATATATCAATGAACTTATTATTTCGACAAGTAATTTCTTCCAATAAAAAAAAATATGTAAACAATTACCCAAAATTCTACTTGTCTGATTCGTGAAAAAACAAAATCGAATCTGAAGAATTCACCACAAATTAATTATTTATAAGTCTATCGACTCTTACAATAATGAATCATTCTAAGGGTGTCTCATAATTAAATAACTGTAAAATGTCTTCTTATCAATCTATAAATATTAAACTCTCATACTAATACTAAATTGTTAATTTTCCACTTGGCAAGAAGACGTATCAGAGAAATAGGTTAAAAAAATTACTGAATTTACACTATCATTATGAAAGCAGCAAATTTTTATTTCTAACTTTTTTTATTCATCCAAACAGGTGGAGAGAAATTTTCTCGCTTTGTTCCATCCCATTTTTATCCAATCAAATAAAATATCTTTTCTATTCTATTTCTCTCGTATTTCTATAATTCCAATTATATCAACATGTAAAAGTGAAACAATAAATCCTTTAAACGACTCAAATAAGCAAAATATAGGATTTCAGTTACCAAAAATGTCTTACTAGTATACTTCAAGTTTGCAACAAACGTTTGAGAACTCATATATTACCATTTTACAAACTTAGTATTGACTCTCACATGGTTTAATTTCTGCAATCCATTGAAATCAAACTAAGAAATTTAAAGATCTTGTTGAGTATCAACAAAATACAGGTCGTGTTTCTGTAGAAAAAAGTGTTCACCAAGAAATCATACTTTTAAATAGAGAGCACATGTAAACCTAACACTGATGCTAACAAAGGAAAGCATAAGGTTAATAATGAAGGGGACTCAAACACGGTTGTATGCCACTGACTTGCTGAAAAGGCGCCTGATGTATAGGACTTGCAAAGCACTAACAGCGGCCAAGAGAAAATACTCTCCAACTGTGTAGAATACAACACGCTTCCGGGTGCTCTCGTTGGCTACAAACAAAGAGGGTAGCTGTTATGTTCGTAACTAATTTTTCTTAATAGGACACAAAAGAGAATAAGATATATCCACAAGTGACAAGACTAGGATATACAAGCATCGGATGTAACATTAGTGTTCTAAGCCAACAACATAAGACTATGATGTACAAACAAGCTGATTCTTATATCCTTCAATGTTTGAACTGTTTTTATTCTCACAGAAAATGTTCAGATTGTTTCTAAAATATAAAAGTAAACACCAAATATAACGCCATATCTTACCAGAACTGTAATAGACAGGAATATCCCTAAAAATATCCCTTCCTAGCAGAAGTAGTGGTAGCTATCACAGAAGTCTGCAATGGCTGCTTGTTACTACGCTATTTATAGGTATGGTTTGTCATACTTTCAGAATAGGAAAACACAATCTGAACATTTTCATGGCCAAAAAGTTTCAGGAACTTTCCAAACACGGCAATAGGATCTGGCCCAAGTAGGCTTCACTTTGGCTGAAACCTCTGGCACTTTACAATTAAAATGGCTAAATAAGTACCAGGATAACCTAAATAAAGATGGTCTTTATTTGCAACATTTGCAGCTAATCTCAAAATCGATAAAAGGTAAAGATACTTAACGTCTGGGAATCATCCCTGCGATGAAGAGGCTTAGGAAAATAATGTTTTCACACTGCATAAATTCTACAAATGCCCATATATCATTGAAAATATAATATCACAACTACTAGATCCAAATTCCCTAACTAGAACAGTGGCTTGCATCATGCCAGCTCATAAAGAAAAAGTAAAAATACTTACTATGACGATGCCTTGCATCACGAGCTTTCAGGTACTTTTGTTCAGCAGTAACAGACTCTAGTGCTTCTCTGAGTTCAGCAATTTTAACATTAACTGGGTCCAAATGCTCTGCAAGCCATAAAAGTTAAATGGAAGTTTGATAATCAACAAATAGAACAAAAAAAAGAACACTTGGACCATTCTTCATAAGCATCAAGAAGTACCTCATGGATATACTATATATTAAAAGTTGTATGCTTAACACCTAAACGTATAATTTACGAAGTAGGATAGTAGAATCTATTAAGAAAACCCTCTAAAACAGTACGTACCATCTTTGGCAAGGTCATGCTCAGAGGGAATATGACCAACATGGATGTAGAAAGAGACCGTCTCAGGTGTTGACTGTGGGTTATGGAAACAAAATTTATACATTCCATGTTTTGGGGCTTTAAAATCAAACTTGTCACCAGAGGTTCCCTTTATATTTGTGACAGTATTCCCGCCGGGGGATGTCACCTGCATGATAACTACAAAATAAGGATATCTAGAAAACTAAAGATAAAAAACAATTTACAATTTTTGGACAGGTCATCTGACAAGTAATTACTGCTAAGCCACAACTAAACTTCAGATTAGCAAAGAGAGATTTCAAAACTGCCCCATCATGCGGAGTTTACCAACTAGAGTGTTCCACAAATTATAACGCTGTAGTCAAACATTAAAAGGCCTCAGGTCCACTCCACTGTAAATAAAAAGTGTACAATACTTGAGCTTAAATCTAATTATGTGCAGAAAATAAAGGTAATCCCTTCCCTCAGTCACCATTTTCGGCCTTTCAATTTCCAACCTGACTTCGCCATAAGTACATCAAGAAGGGAATGGTGAATGATTTTCATATTCCATGTTAGGGCCTGTTTGTTTTAAAGTTCTGTAAAATTTAATCTGATAGTGTCTCAATAAATATCAGTCATAAACTTTCAGTGAAGTCAAATAAGTGAAAAAATATGAGAACATTGACTTTCTAAGCATAGACAAAAAGGAACTTATACCCCATGTAAAATTTATACACAATTTCACAGGTATTTTTAGTGTTATTTTCTCAATAAAATACGAGTTTCATCTCGATAATAGATAAAGGTAAATCCAATTCCTATGGGACGACAGTAGCAAAAGCAAAAAAAACTACCATTGAATTTTGTCCACATCTCCTGCAAACGAGCTGATTTAACTAGCATTGGTAATTATGTACATACATGGATCATATTCTATCTTCTTAATAAAGATATAACAAAATTCCTCTACAAAATCAAAATGTCAACTATCACCAAACCCCAAAAATTAAAACCTGACCAAAAAAATCAGACCCCCAATAATTTGACAATTGAAGCAATTGGCAAGCAATTAGGGCAATTGAAACAGTTGGCACTGACCGTGAAATCAATGCCGGGATGATCGGAACTCCAAAAGATGTCATGGTCGACGACAACAAAGTTCCCCGTAACGGTGTCACCCTCGTAAAGCACGTACTCGTAGACGCACTCGACGTCGTTCACCGTCACAGACAGCGATTCAATGCGAGCAAAGAAGATCAAAATCAAACACATCAAAACCGTCCACATCTTGACGCTTCTCATTGTGTTTGCGCCCCTCTCTTAGGGTTTTATTATTTTGAAAGAAAAGAATTGAAAGTAAGAGAAATTTTGGTTAAGGGGAAGCAAGAAGCTCTTTCAGATCTTAAAGACTGATTGTGACACACTTTGACGAAGTTTTCTTCTTTCTCTCCTTCTTTTTCTTCTTTCCTTCTCTGCGACTGCAAGGCAACACAACTCAACACAACAAAACGGCGCCCCTAATGTTCATGGAGACGTCGTTTATAGAGCTGACGTGTAAAATGCGTACGTGCACCAGCCAATCAGAGAGAACAAAGTAGTGTTACGTGACACACGATGAAAAATATATAAATCAATTCAAAATTGGCATCTTAATGCATTGCAGTATACATAAAAATATTATTGTATATAATTATTGTATTATACAAGTTAAAATTAATTATTATATTTTAATGAACCTGATTAATATAAAATATTATTTAATTTAAATTATATATATGTATGTCATTGTCTTAAGTTACTCTTATTTTATAAATCACAATACATATTTTGAAAAATGATACTCTAACTCTGTTCTTTAAGTTTATTTTGGAATCCACCCTTTTCCAATTAGTTAAAATAATATTCTTTCTAAAAACAATTATATTCTATATTTTTAAATCCAAATAGCTGAGTTTAATAAGACTCTATCTATCCCATTATACAAAAGTATTAAGTAAAAACAAATCAACACTAATCATTAAAATGACAAAAAGGAGTGGTAATACGTCAATCGACACAAGTCTATCCTTTTAATTTACTACTTAATTTATATTTTTTATTTTAATTTGTAACCTTCTAGTTCATAGTTTTCTACTTAAAAATATAACGTTTGTTGTTGATTAATTCTTCTTTTTGTTAGTATCTAATGCATGATTACAAACATTGTTTTACTATCATTACATTTTATATTATTAATGAGACGAAAAAGGGTTATTTTTTTTTACAAAATAATAATGTGATAAATATAAGATTTAACATTTGTCTTTAATTTTTTTTTATCTTCCGTGTATCTCTTTTATAATCGTGTATCTCTTTTATAATAATAATAAAATAAAATAAAAAAGTTTGAACAATATTGTACAACTATCTCTAAGACATTTAAATATTTAATCATAGTTAAATATAGTTAATAAAATATTTTATTATATTTAAATAATTTGAATAAACAATCAATTATTTATTTATAATTGTTTTTATGACTTTCAATATGATAATTATCGATTGTATTTATATAATTAACTATATTTTTAGTTATTATTTTTTTTCTAAAGATTAAAAAGCTTATAAATACATAAAAATGTTAGAGAATATTTATTCAATTCTATTGGTAAATACTCATATACACAATATTTTTTTGTTGGTGGATCTAGTTAATTCTCATCAAATTTTCAGTTTTCATTTATGAAAATAAAAACTCAAATTCTTAGATACCTCACTTTTTCCATTTGGAAAGAACAACACTCATTTAAACACATACAAAATAAAAATAATAAGAAAAACAATTTTTTGAAACTTACACAAGATTTTTTTTTTAAATATACAATACAAGAAAATCATTAAATATAAACTAATTTTAAAGACAACAAATAATTAATTAATATATTAACTAAATTAAATAGTATTGAACATATCCCAATTAAGACCAGGCATATTTAGATCAATAATATTTTATTTAATATTTAAGGTATACAAATCACACAATAACTGTATGTTTAATATTATATTTAAGACACATAAATCAGATCATAAATCGGTTACAAGTTACTAACGGTTATAGGTTATTGTTATAAAATCCATTTATATCTCATGATAATCATTCAATGTTTTTCTTAATGGTCTGAGTCCAATGAGACTTATAAATAAGTGACGACACTTTTAGGAAGAATAGACATTAAACTCTATTTTATATTCTTACTCTTAGTTCTTTGTTAAGGATTTATCAACATCTTTGTGTTTCTACTAAGCATCAGATAATCTTTTGCAGGTGAACACGTAGTTTGCACTCCCCGAATTCATCTTTGGTAGGAACAACTAACTATAAAAATTATTGGTATATAAATTAGTGTTTGTATTATTAAAATAAATAATTTTTAAGTTGATATCTAATTAGTTACAAAAGTAACTTTTTTTTTTCTATAAAATATACATAATTTTTTTTTTCAAACTTAATTTGATAAATTTTAAAACATTAATGTTTTGTACCAAAACTAACTTTGATAAAAATTAAAATATAATTTCTAAATTCAAATATATTTATTTAGTATATAATTATATAAACAATTAAAACTATTTAATAAATTTGTGATCATATTTCTTATCTCTCTCAAAACCAGTTCCTCTGTTATAATAGGTTTATCAATAATCAAATATATCACAATAATATTGTCTAATTTAGTTATTATTGTAACTAATTATTTTAGTCTCTAAAATTTGATTTTGATTTGATAATTTTCTTATAGTGTCAGTATTACTTAGGTCAATTTATTTCTCAATAGTTAAATTTTTTACTAAAATTTAATTTTTGTTAATTATGTTAGAGATTTTTCTCTAGTCATTCTTAGTTATTTCTTTAGTACCAAGAAAAATAAACTATCATTGGTGAATATTTCTTGAGTACCAAGAAAGTAAACTATCATTGGTGAAATATTGTATTTGAGTTATGTTTAAGAAGTTGATGACTGTAATGTCAGATGATTATGGTTTGATTGAACTCACTTTTAATTAAAATTTGAAATTTTGTAAAATTATTAGATAAAATTTTATTGTAAATATATTTTTATAATTAATTAGTTACACAAAAGTTAAATGCAATTATGGGAAGAGGTTTCCTATCCTTCTCTGGTTATTATAGTAATAAATAAATAATATTAACAATAAAATAATAATAGTAAAAAAATATTAACAATAAAAAATATTAAAATATTAAAATTTAATTACAGTAAGATCATATTTATTTTGATTATCTTTTTGTGGATTAAACATATCATTGACCCAAGAAAGTAATAGTCTGTTCACTTCTAAAATAATTTTCATGCACTAACTCATCCAATGAATATGGTCGGTAAAATTAAATTAAAAATAAATAAAATAAAATACATCCATATTTTCAAATTTTTGTTTTCAAAACATAATTTATTTACTTTATCCTGTATTTGTAACGCGATAACATGATAGTGCAATAAAAAATTACATCAGTATTTTTTATAAAATGTTGAACTAATAGATGAATAAGAATGATATAATTTGAATAATAAAATATGTAGTTTATAAAAAAGAAATTTAATCAGTGAAATTAAAATAATAAATAAGTATAATTAATAAAAAAAATAATACTAATAAATAAGATATGAGTTGTGAATTAGAAAAGAAGTAAAAGAATAATAAGACACATGCATACAATAAATAAAGTGTTGGGACTTTTTTAAGGAATACATTTGAATCATTAACTATTAATTAGTGAGTACAAATTATATAAGAGATTATGATACCACTTCAGATTAAGTGTTTGTCAATATATTTTTTATATGTCACAATATTTTTTATTTTTATTCAATGTGAATTTTTAACATTTGAAGTATTAAGTCTTTCAAGATGGAAATCGATTCAAGTAGTCTTAGATCATTATTTAATAGGTTAAGACCAATTTAATTAAAAAATAATTCTAAATAATTATCCACGTAATCTCTTTTATTAATTAAATATTTTTTAAATTCTCATCTTTTAAAAAAAAAGTTACTTTTAAAGAGTTGGCCTATAAAACTTATGCTATTGTATAAACTTTTCCTAATGAATTTTAGATTTTTCTCCCTGCACCCCATCATTTTTGGAACCCAAAATCGTGTTAAGTGGGTCAATTCACAGGCCTTATCATTACCGAGCTTACTTTCGGATTCACCCACTTCCGACTATAAATTCAGAGTCTACCTTTTTTTGGGTATTTCTTCCAGCACCTTACATTCTTTTTTCTTGCACCCTATATTCTTTGAAATACCAAAATTATCTAGAAATTCTGTAAGAAAAAGTGTTTTTTGAATAAGAATTCCAAAGTGTGTTTCTGTAATAGGAAATCCAAAACAAAAAATCATTATTGAATATTTTTTCAGAACAATTTTTTTTAATTTTCAGAATGATAAATCCAGAATTTATAAAATTTGTTTTCCAAAAATATGTTTTGAAAATATTTTGGAAAGAGTAATCTGGAAGTAATTTTTAACTGGGTTAAATTATTTTTTCCAAAATGATGGGGAAGCCATTTGTTGGGATGGAGGGAGAAACACCTTTTTATTTTTATTTTTATTTTTCAAATAATTAATAAATTATTTTGGAGAACCAATTATTCATTGCCAGCGAGGGGAACATGTTCAAGAGATTTTTAAATCAATTTTTTTTGGGGTTGGTAGTGATATGTATAGAGTGGAACACTTTACCAACTATTGGGAAATTTTCTACATTACGCCTGCACTATATTTCTTATTTTGTTCAGCATTATTCTGTTTCAAAGTCTTAACTTTTGATTCAAAGGGATTAAAAAATGGAGAAGGCAGAGATGCATGTCCCAAGAGTTAAACTGGGTAGCCAGGGCTTAAAGGTAAACTGCTACTTTTACCATCAAACCAAGTCATCCCCTGTACTGTTATTAACTGTTGCGTTCATCATCCAAAGTAGTTGCTTACAATGAATTGAATTAATTCAACATTAAGAGGAAGAATACATTCTACCATTTTTAGTACCTTCAATTCTCATTGTATGCTTGTTTTTGCCAATCTCTGCAGAAGGATATCTGTTTTCATGATCATCAACTTGCAGTTGCTTGGTATCCCCTATACAGGGTTTTTAATTGCAGTTACAGATAAATGAGATTGATGAGACAAGAACTACATTTTCAATATGATTCCGGTCTCAATCCTATTAAAAAGATTCCAAAAATCATGATGTTGTGGCTGAAATCTTTACATACTGTTTTGTAAAACTTTGCCCCTTGGTATAGATTATCTTCCAGAGTACGAGACTTGATAGTGTTTCATCTCGTGCCAACAGAAGCTTGTGAATAAAGAATCATTCAGATATACTTTCATCTTTCATAAATCATAATAGTGGTAATGTTGATCAACTATAGCTATTTGGATTATTTTAGATTTAAGAGATTAGAGGAGTAGTACAATGTTAGTTTGTAGAATACAAGTTATGTTGGAAATTTAGGGTATGCAAAAGTAATATTTATAATACTAGTTATAAAGAGATGCATACATTTAACATTTCAGCACTCTTGGTCCTTTATTCAATAATTGTGATAAGAACAGAACCTGCTGTATGTATTCATTTCTGGAATGCAGGTTTCTAGGCTGGGATTTGGATGTGGAGGATTATCTGGAATTTATAATGCTCCCCTCTCACACGAAGAAGGGTGTTCAATTATTAAAGAAATATTCAACAAGGGTGTCACCTTCTTCGATACATCGGATCTTTATGGAGATAATCATGATAACGAGATCATGGTTGGCAAGGTAACACATTATGCAACTAATTATTACTTAACGAGGACGAGTTGTACTTCTTTCGAGATGTATGTGAATATTGTAAGAATCTTTGAGTTGTTCCGGTGAGTGGTGATGCATCTGCAGGAGATTCTCCGGCACTTAAGTCAGTAAGAATATAAATGATTTTATATGTGAGTAAATGAATAATAAGAAAAATCTACTTTCTGAGAGGATTGAAGTATTTATAGACTCATGAACATCTAGTTTCTGAGACGATTGAGGTATTTATAGACTCATAGACTCAAGTAGAGATTCAATAAAGTGACTAGACTATTGAATCGTAACAGTTTAGACCACGTTCTTTCTTTTTTACATGTGCCTTATTATTAAGGTGACTTGACAATTATTTGATGGTTAAAGCCGAGCTATGAGTAATGCGGGTAGTTACTTCCGAACTACTAGATGAACTGCCATAACTGATTTAGTGGTTTTCTCCTTTAACACATTGATAATTATACATTCCTATTATTTAGGTACTGAATAGTACACTACTTTTATTTTATTTTAATACTAAGTGTTAAAAGCACTTACTCATTTGTATGAGTTTCAAATTGTAGTAACTTGATCAGTCAGCTGATTCACAAATAAATCACTCCACATACGAGGCAAATTACCTGTATTTATGCCTTGAAAATTTCGTTATAACATGACAACATAAATATAAGTTTGTTCAGACAATCTCCTAGTGCAGGAATAACAAACTTGTGGAAAGTTCAAGTCCATTAGGATATCAGTGGGACCTAATAAGAGTAAACTGAACTTACACACAAAAGCAAAAGGGGAGAGGACGATAGTTAAAATCACTGTATTTACTCCAACTCACTTCATACTAATCCCAATACAGTAGTTTAGTTGGCCATTTTATAGGCAAATTTCATACATTAAAATATCATAAACTTGTTAAGGCGGTGGAGCATTCTTATCTAGTAGAAGTTGATCATAATATAATTAAAGGTGTCTTTAATGCTGTGAGCAGGCTTTAAAACAACTTCCCCGAGAAGAAGTCCAGTTGGCTACAAAATTTGGTGTTACTGTTTCTGAAGGGTTGGTTTTCGGGGTAAAGGGTACCCCTGAATATGTGCGACAGTGCTGTGAAGCTAGTCTTAAGCGGCTTGATGTGGACCATATTGATTTATACTATCAACACCGAGTTGATACTTCAGTGCCAATTGAAGACACTGTAAGCTTTGAATGCTTTTGCTCTCTTGTTAGTTATGCAAACCATTCCAATTTTCAACACTTTTAAATTGTGTATGATTAAGTATGTGTTTTAACATTGAACTCTGCATGGAAGGTGGGGGAGCTTAAACAGCTGGTAAATGAAGGAAAGATAAAATACATTGGGTTGTCCGAGGCTAATGCTGACACTATAAGGAGAGCTCATGCTGTTCATCCTATTACTGCTTTGCAAATGGAGTATTCCTTGTGGTCCCGTGACATTGAAGAAGAAGTAATTCCACTCTGCAGGTATTTAAATTAGGAAGATTAACTCTATTCTATTTTCTAACTACAAATTATACATTTTTCTTGAGTTTTAATGTGATATATTTTCTATCTAACTCTTTCATTTATGCTTTTAACTTGCATTAAAATATCTGAAAGAGTTTTGTTGTTGTCTAATGTCTAACTAACTAAGATGCATTTTGTTCTTGCAGAGAACTTGGGATAGGAATAGTGGCATATAGTCCTCTTGGTCGCGGCTTTTTTGCTGGAAAGGCAGTGATAGAGACGTTGCCTAGTCAGAGCCTGCTGGTATGTAGCCAATGTCTAAGTAGTACAATTTTCATGTTTGCATGAATTTTCAGCTTTTCCCTGTTGTGATGGTCAAGAAAATAACACCAACAAGGGAAGTTTAAACTACTTGTTGAATCACATCTATGCCGAGGGAAAATGAGATAAATACGAGTTAGTTCTATTTCTGCAGTCATTGTCTATTGAAATTTGCTGTTTTTTTTTTTGTAACAGACTATGCATCCCAGGTTCACTGGAGAAAATTTGGAGAAGAACAAGCTTTTCTACAGAAGACTTGATGACTTGGGTTCTAAGCATGCATGCACTCCTTCACAATTAGCCTTAGCATGGCTTCTGCATCTGGGAAATGACATAATCCCTATACCTGGTAGTGTCTTTATGACATTTAGGAAGGCTTTCATTTCCACATGTTTGATGAGTTCCTTACTATCTATTTTACTGTCCATTTTCTTACTTTTCTTTGTCATACGTGCGTAGCAAATTATGCCTATTTATTTCTCTGAAGAAATTACCACTCGTGAAGAAGGAAAAAATGACATGATATCTAGATCTTGTTCATGAAATATGTAACTATTGTCAGCATGAGAGTTGTAAATTAATTCCAATGACCAAGTGTTTTTATCGTGTATTCTTTGATGCTATTAGGGACTACTAAACTGAAGAACTTTGAAAACAACGTTGGATCTCTGAGTGTGAAGCTTACAGATGAGGATTTGAGGGAAATTTCTGAAGCAGTTCCTGATTATGAAGTTTCTGGGACACGAGAGTATGGTATGTTAAACAACTACACTTGGAAGTTTGCAAATACACCACCCAAGTAATTGTGCTGAGAGGAACCGTGCAAGTCTGTCATAATAATGTTGTGTTTGTATTCACCCATTATGCTTATCACAATCACATTCTAACTGGAATACTCTCTTTTTGTGACATAGAAATTGATGATTTCTTTCTCTTCCCCTAAAACAAAGTTACTGTGCAAGTTTATCGATTTTTAATATAATAAGAAAAAATTATTATTATTTTTGTAATTTTTTTTTGTAATTTTGTTTGAATTTGGTTAAAGTAACTAAATATGTGCTTTTAAAGACATTAATATACTATAAATATGGAAGGAATCATTATACAGTCAGTTAATCTTGAAAGGATCTTTTACTCTTATTTTTGCTTTTATAAATTTAAAAATTAAAATACTAATGATTGCTTCAAGGTTATTAGTTTATTAAAGTTTTTGCAGTGATACTGTAATTTTTACTTTATTGTACTAAAAAAGAAATATGTAAATATTTCTCGTACTGAACTCACGGTCTAACGAATAATATTTTTTTATTATATTTGAAATCTCATGTCTACTACAAAGAAAATTAATTTACATTATATAACTGGATTAACCTTACTGAATCAATTTTGTGATATTAAATTAAACTCAAATCACATTACGTTAATATAGTATTAAAGTAACTCATGAGATAATATTAAAATGATTAAGAATATATTCTAATTAAAATTTGGATCCACCATACCAACACATGTTATCAGTGAGTTCTGATGTTTGATATCTTCAAGTGACTCATACTTAAAATTTCTTAATATAGTATTAAACTCACTCATGAAAAACTATCACCGAAAATTTGATATTCTTTTAAGTAAATAAACTGATTATTACAAAAAAAAAACTTATAGTGGACCATATACTAATCATGGATCACAAACTATCCAAAGGGAGGAATTATTTTTACATAATTTTAATGTGAGATTTTTTTAGATGATACCATAACTCTACTTTCTTGACTTTTTCATTATTTTTTATTTTTTTTTAATTTCATCTTATCTAAATATTAAAAAATAAAAAGATTTATTAACTTGTTTAAATGAGAGAAAGAGAGAGGGATATTTACTAATAAAACCTTATTTATGAAACCACTTTCTTATTTATGTGATGAAAAAAGATGGTCCGAGTGTGGAGTCCACACTTCATTGCATAATTTAATTAGTCACATGATTGAGGAGACATGAATGCATTATCTAATTACATGCATCAGAAAAGTTAGGCATAATCAAATTTTTACTACATCAATATAAAAATTATTTTATATTTATTAAAAATGTTAATTAAGTTTATTTAATTTTATTGATTTCACATTATATATATTTAAATTATCCACCATCATAATTATTACAAAGATTTACAATACTAAAGAAAAGCGAGTTAGTTTAAATTGATTTATATTTAAATTGATTAAATATGACATTTTTTTATATTATATCTTCTTAAACTAATCAGCCACGTAATTTTAAATATACATTTTTCTATAATTCTCCTACCTCCAACAATTCAATATTGAACTTTATTTACTTTTATCAAAAAATTCAACATGTCTTTATTTTTTCTCAACTTACTATTTTTATTTTCATTTTACTTTCTATTTCACTCCCATGTACCAAAGAGTGTGGTTATATTATTAGTATGAATTATTTATCTTCAAAATTATTATCAATGACTTAAAGTTTAAAAAATGTGAGTATTTCCTTTTAAATATTATTTACTCCATATTCAAAGAGGCATAATTAAAATCTGAACTCTAAATCATTGAATTACTAGATATAAACTATGACCACTTATGCCAATTAATATTCACAAAAAGTTGTAATCTATAATAATAACTATTTCATCTCTTACTTTTTATTTTTTATATTTATAATTTTTTTCATATCACTATGGCAATGTGAACTTTACTTATTTCTAGGAGAAAACGGTTATTTTCATTACTCTATTTTTAAATCTTAATTTATCTAACTACCTTTATGATATGCTTATTTTTTATTGTCAAAATAATAATAAATTTCTTAGAAGGCATGTCATCTTAATTGCGTCAAACTTTCAATGAACTATATATTTTACGATTGTATGTTGTAAGATAAATTGACTTAGTAAAAAAGTCTTATTTCACCATGTGCGACAAGAAAAGAAAAAGATTTAAGGAAGAAATGAGTGTGTAGATGTGTGTAGAATGTTCTAGGTCTCACCAAACAAGAAGCAGTAACAAAAAACTGAAGGGTGGAAGCATTAAAAAGTGGCATAGTCTGATACTGTCCTAGTGTTTGGTTCTGGTTCTTATGATAGCCACGTCTCCTACTTCAGCCATGTGTGGACAAGCGAACCCACGTGAACCAATGACCTTTAGGACCCAGATACACATGACGTGGAGCCTAAATATCCACCAAATACTTGCACTCTAATTCTATTTAAACACCCTTCTTCCTCACTACGTCTATCATATCAAGGGTTGTGAGAGTAGTGAAGCTTGGTTTATCAAGTTATATTCATAAATTTTAAGTTGTTGGGTGGCAAGAAAAGCATCTTTATTCTCAGTCATCGGGTCTAGCATTGTGTGAAATTTTTGAACTTTGTCACTAAACCAAGTTATCTATGGCTGCCTCATCTTCTGCTATGCAATCAATCCTGGCCAACCCTATGATCGGCATGTCCACCAGATCTAGGGTGAACCATTTTGGTCTTCCTGCTGTGTACATGAGGAGGAATGTTAGCCTGAGAGTTAGGTCCTTGGCTGAGGTAGTGGATCACAACAATTTCAGATATCATAGTATATATAATGTTTCTAACATGTTGTGAATGTCTTGAACTGTTCCTTAACATTTAGGAACAATCATATGTTATTAATTAACCATTATTTTTCTTTTGTTGTATATGCAGGAAGAGCAACAAAGTGAGCCAGCAGCCCCGGTTACACCACCACCATCAGTAAAACCTGTGCAACAACCAGCCACTACTGCCTCACCACCAAAGGTGAGCCCAGTATTAATGTTGAACAAAACTGCATAATTGTGTTCTTTCTGCTTTGAGGTTCACATTCTTATAATATGAGCCTCCTTAGATTGACAAGATGGTTAATGACAGGTGAGCACGAAGTTCTCAGATGTGTTGGCATTCAGTGGACCAGCACCCGAGAGGATCAATGGAAGGCTGGCCATGATTGGGTTTGTAGCTGCAATGGCAGTGGAAGTAGCCAAAGGGCAGGGTGTGTTTGAACAAATATCCAATGGTGGCGTCCCATGGTTCTTGGGGACAAGTGTGGTCCTTACCCTTGCTTCCTTGATTCCACTGTTCCAAGGGGTCAGTGTGGAGTCAAAGTCCGGAGGGTTCATGTCCTCAGATGCAGAACTGTGGAATGGGAGGTTTGCTATGTTGGGTTTGATAGCCCTGGCTTTTACCGAGTATGTAAAGGGAGGCACCCTGGTGTAAATACTAGAGTAACACACACAAATGGTCTTAATAATCATTCCTGGTTAGAGAGACCAATCTGTGTATTTGTGTTTTCTGAAACTACATATTATTAATCATAAGCAAATTTCATGACATCCAATTGTTGTTTGCCTTGCTTAGGAACCTGTAATCACAAGCAAGCTTTCTGAACTTATGAACACTTTTTTTTATATATAAATATAGTAATAGAATTAAAGAGTAATTACTAAGTATATAATTATACGGTTCAAATGTCTATTGTTTCACAGAGCATATAACTACTGCATCCCTAAATTTATAGCCACACGCTGCATCAGAGAATATGAATACAACAAACAAGCCTAGCAAGTAGGCATCATACTAATAAAATGTTTTGCTCCTAGTTGTTTTGTTAACATAATATTATAATAAGTTGATAACCTTGTAACCTGAAAAAAAGTTTAATAACAAACTTTCATCGTGCAGAGACAAGTTGAAAAATAATTTTAGAAGTATGAATGAAAACAAAGTGAGATATAGTGAGTATGATTCAAGACAAAGAAAGCATATTTTTAATTTTAGTTTAAATTACAAACACAAAAATATTTTCCAATATAGCATTACATAAGTAAAAGAAAATTTATTTATAGAAAGGTTTCAAGCAAAACCATGCAGGTAACATTTACTGCAATTGTAGAAAGTACTGGTGTAGTTCATATTTTTATTTTAAATTCATCCACAGGTTTCTAATTTAGAGGTAAAATGTTGTAACATTTCTAACCATTCATCCCTTCTTCAAGGATTGTACATTGCAATGATTCGAATAAACAAATCTCAATCGAGAGTATCCCTAAGCACATTGCAGTAACTAATTCAGCATCAGTTTGTTCAAGTATAAGAAATATTTTTCAAAGAAATATATTAAAATTTTAAAAATGTTACAACAATTATCATAATAAATGCGTAAGTTTTATTCAGAATATTTAACAAAGGAATTCTCAATCGTTTAGTATAAGGCATAATTGAAAAAGAAATATATCATAATTATCATGTCAATATTCCTTTATTGTTCAATTAAAACAAAAATGATGAATGGTACAGAGTTCATTATTATGCTGACACATAAAATACAGAGGCAATACAAAATGAGAAATTCCAAGATGAAAAGCAGTTAGTTACCGAAGCACAAGGAAGTGAGCACAGCTCCAAAAACTTAATGATATGACATGGATATATTAGTGTCACCCCTTATTAATTACACGATATCTGAACTTCATCTACGGGAATGAATCTCTATACTCAAATTTATGAACAGAAAAGAATGAGAACAATACACATCTCAGCAGTTTTCTTCTTTTTTCAGAATTTGTATCTATTGCGTATGTACAAATATTCACCAATAGAAACAATATCTTCAGCCACGTTTGTAAAACCCACCGTTATGGATCAAGCTGATATTCAGGCTTGTCAAAATCACCATTTTGGAAGGTGCTTCCCACCACCCTATTTTCAAGTCCCTGAAAATCATTACAAGTCAATGACCAAAACAATAAAAGAAAGCAGTGTCTCATCCATACAAATGAGATTAAGGCCATACTACAATAAATTCACGTTGACCTAACACTACACCACACAGACGGAAGGTGGGAACCAGATCTTTTGCCCTTTAATTACGCATGTAATACGTCAAATATAACGGGATGATTCAATTTTGGTCAAGCGGGCACGACCTTGGTTTCGTACTAAATAAATAAATGTATCTAATTGTGCATTACAAAGATGGGATGTAAGAATGACAATGATGGTAGGCATTTATCCATTATATAAAAAAAGTAACATAATAAACAAAAGCTAGAAGGAAGGTTATAACCCATGAACAAAGAAAAAGAAAAAGTACTGTTTGATTAGTTGTATGTACGCACAGACAATAACAAAAAAAACAGAGGTTCAGATACATACTTCTGTTTGTAGATCAACTGGAAACAAATTTATGGCTCCTGTATTGAATGAGAATCCACTGAAGAGGACACAACTTATGCATTAGTGCATGCACAATAGGAAAAAGAACATGAGAGAAAACAATTGACAAAAAGTTAAAATAAAAAATAAGATAGATAATACAATTAATTCCTGGAGCTAGCTTTTTTCAAGTCTCAATGCATAATATTTACCTAGATACTACAATCAATTCCTGGAGCAAACGTTTTTCAAGTCTCAATGCATAATGATTATCAAGGTTTGCTACTTAATGAGAAAGCACATGCAATTTACAAGCATGATGAATTGAAACAAGACCAACAAAATTCAAACCGAGTAAAATAATTATGATAACCTTCAGACAATGTGAATAAGATGCTTCAGGAATCATACCAATGGGATAGCACTAGCTGCCAGACATACGGGATAAAAAACTCCTCTGGATGACTTTCTTGTTCATATGTGAAGCGCAGTTGAGTAAACATCTGCCAAAAAAGATACAACCTCATAAATGATATTTCCACACAGAAAGCAAACCACAAATCAGAAAAATATATTCCCAGCTTACCTTCATTCCATCACCCCTCCAAGAACGACAATTGACAATTATGACTTGGAGCACTTCGTTGACTGACCAGTCACCGTTCTCTCTTTGAGCATCCATATGACTATTGAAAAAATCTAATACCTGCAAATATTTAATAGATACATTTTTCAAACACCTGAGAAACATGATTAATCATACAAAGACATTCTTCATTAATGCGACTAAAGATACAACAAAACTTGTTCCTTCAAGAATTACAAGATTTCAAAAGGGTCACCATATTTCGTAACTTTCATTTAAGTATAACAAATAACACGTACAGTATAAATGTTATCAATCAGTTCATTGAAGCGTGGATGATTCTTGAATGGCTGAAAGACTTCCTGCCTGTGCATTATTGCATACACTACCTGCCCCGGTCACATAAGAAATCAGTAAGATAGATGTATAGGGTTATAATGTAAATTTCAGTTACTGCAAACTAGATCAAAATAGACATTATATATCTTCTCAGTCAATCAAGTAAAGATCATCTACCTCAGGATTCCGAGGCAGGGCATAAGTCAGGATTGCATTTATTATTTCTAGAACAAGCCTCAAGAAGTCAGTGTAAATGTGCAATTCAGTTGACTGCACCAACAAATTATGTAATTTAGAATAAGGAATAATCTAAGTTTGTAATCAGTAGAATCACAAAAGCACCAAGGCAGCACATACCATATCTTCTACAAGGTTGTTTCCTTCAAATGAGTTACCTTTTGCTGTATGCAGTTTATTATCTCCACGTTCAGCTAATTTGTTATACCTATTAAGAAACACATATTTGGCCACATTTAAACCACTGATTACAATGTTCCAAAATTTGAGAATGGAAGACTGTGAAGGCCAAGAAAAGAGTGACATACTTGCGTGAAAGCATGTCAAAAAGGCTGACAAGTCTCTGAGATGCATATGCACTCAACCGATGAACATGAGGTGCCATGTTTGCCAAGGTTGCCAGACATGTTGTTTGGAGATACACATCCTATCATAATTCAACAAAAAAAAAAGAATGATCAGAGGAGATATATATATAAATAAACAAACAATTTTATTAGTTCTATGAACATAAACTACATAGGTTAGACAAGGACCAGAAGCACTTCCTATATTGAAATATGCAAATTCTACTGGTATATGTTATCATACTTTGTATGTCATCACATCAGGGCCTTCAACAGACATGGACTTTGGAGTCTTAATCCCAGGCTTGAACAGCTGTAAACTTAATGTCTGCCCTTAAAAATATTGGTTCTATTCATGAATACTACTTTTAATACACAATCTCCAAATATCCTATTTTCTCTCACTAACTAAAGATAGCAACACTAAATTCACGTACTTGAGTGAACATTATATAACCGAGATAGAGACTTTCAGGTTTAATATTTGTTGAATACGAGTTACAATGATAGTAAAGGAAAATACCAATATTTGTTATATACATTAGAATTTCACAGGGGGGTCTAATTTCTTTTGGTGAAGAGTATAAATAGTACGCATGTCCAGTGCAGCTTATCAGCAGAAACAAATCCATTTGAGCATTTGAGGTAAAGTATCCATAATTCAACTATAATGGGATGAAGTATTTCACATAAAAGAGAAACATCACAATTAATAGCATCAGTCACTTTACACATTCAACTAATAAAGTCATAACTCATGCAAACTCAGAACAGTGACACATCTCTCAGTAATAACCATATTAATTGGCCAATATATTAGCTATTTTTTTCATACAATATATGTAATATCTGAATTAAATAATCACGAGACAAATTGACAGTCCATCTCTGTTTAAGATTTATACCCGGAGTTTTGACAAATTAAACTGTACTGTTCTGATAAGAATTACAATCATGAAAGAACCAAGAGATGTCTGATGGAGAAGGCGTTCTTTGTACCATGGGACACCAGTCAATATCTGTCCATTCATATACCACATTAGCATGTAGCACAATCCACACATTTTTAGGAAAAAATCTAATGCCAAAAAACAACTTTTACCAGCTTATGAATGCTCGCATTAAAAGAAGAATCTTGACTGAGTATGAGAAGAATAATTAGCAACATGTAAATTTGATTAGCCGTCCTTGTTGAAGCATTGTATAGAGCTTCCAGAATTGGCATTAACTGTTAATTTCATAAGATAAACAGGTATCAGAATAAGGCTAATCTTCAGTCATTCTACTGTATCAGCAGGTTGTTAATATATCACATGATAATAAAGTAAATACATGTTTTACAAAGCAAGAATCCTCAACATAGCTTAATCAGAATTTCTTCCTGACTTTTAGATATATAAATAATTAATTATTTCCCACTTTCTTCATAGGAGAAACTTAAGCATTCTGCTTCGTACCAATGTATCCAGATCTGTCCGCACCAATACATACTCCAGAAAGGCAGAATTCCCTTGCAACAATGAGTAAAGCAATAGGACAGCTGCCTCATCAGCTAAGCATCTGCAGAGGAATAAACATTGAAAAGTTTAAAAAACAAACAAATGTGTAAAATCCAAAAATAATGAATTGCAACTACTATGAATGTATGACACTATATGCGTAAAACTAGTACATTTAATAAAAAGTCCAAAGTGACAAGTCCAAGAAACCTTGCAATATCTAGAAGCAGGGATTGTAAACGACCCTAGTTAAAAAACTGAAAATCACTTGCCACAAGGCACAAGAGCCTCAAACAAAAATTAATAGAGACACAAAGCAGCAAATAGCAATTATATGCCTGAAACATGTAAGACAAAGAAATCTGTAACTAACTGAAGACCAAACATGGTGGCAGGTGGAGGGCATAAGGAGTAATTTCTTATTTCTAGTTTATTTTACTTTTTCCCTCCCTTTCTTTGATGTAAGAATCAATTGGTGAACAGAGTGTAAGAAACAAGTTCTCTAAATGTCATAATAAGACTGATGGACAACTAGGTACACATTCTAATTATGTGACATTTGAGAAACAGAAGTTTCGACTTATCATGATACCAAACAGTTTACAAACATGCAAATTGTACTACCATACTTTGCATAGATGAACTCAATTAAAACTATAGCTTAGCATGAAATGGATGTAGTATGATAATTGTCAGAAACTACAGGAGCAAGAAACTCACATCCCAAGTGTATCAAACAACAAAGCAAAGGGAAGTTTTATGTGTCGAGCACTATGTGCATTGCCCTCAATGTCTACACGATCCACTGCATTTAAAGGTCTGATAAAAAAATTGCTAGCATCCTTAATCAATTAAAATACCATAAATACATATGAAAAATACATTACATTCACAATCAATTGCATGTTCTAGTGCCTTGCAGTAAGGATTGTCGGAAAACAGGGAATTCTCTTTGAGTAAAGAATCTGAAGTGGAAGATTTGTCATTCACATAGTCCTCTCTCACGACACATTTATGATAATGAACGAGAACAAGCAGCACGTGAATACTGATATCTGCAATAGGACTTTTTGATCCTTCACCACTCGAACTGACAAAATAACTAAATGGAAATAAAACAATATTTGCTGCAAGGTAAAAAGACAAAAAACCACATATCAATAAGTTTCCAAACTTCACACGAGAATCTTTGAGCAATTATGTTAATTATATTCAAAATGCATCTACAGTTATCATACCAGCTGCGGAACTAACTCTCTGTAGCACACTACTCTGACTTCCATCAGACAAGATGGAATAAGTTGCCCTATTAAATGGAACATCAGAACGCATCATGAAGTTTAGAAGCAATCTGCGAACAACTGATCCAATCAGAGAGCTGTCCTGCAAAAATCACAATGCACAGATGTTTACTATCTATCTGCTAATACACAATAACTCAACAGCCAAGTTTGATGTTAAAATATCAAGTTTTAACCTGAGCCATTGCTGCATCAAGAAAGGGGTTCACATCATTGGGCCCGGGAGATGACCCACAGAGAAGCTGAGTTGACATTGCAATAATCATGAAATTAAGCAGCTCTAGGTGTAGGAGAAATGTGTCTGGACTATAATAGTAATATTAAATTGTCAGGACAAAATAGCTCACTCAATAACTCAACAAGAATTAGCACATTAAATTATTCATGAGTAATGATATACCTCACTTCTACTGATGCTATAAAGTTCAGCACATTCCGCATAACAAAATTTTCAATGGTTTGATCTGTATCAAAATGAAATTTTAAAAGCAATTAAGAGATTTGAATAATACTGGACATAGACGCATTAAAACCAAAAAAGACTTGAAAGGGGAATATGACATAATTCAGAAATCCAATAGAAGTAAGGAAGTTCCAATTAAAACCCATATTTATGTCACATCAAACATAATAAGTTGACATTGAACACAATATTTCTCACTCAGTAGGAATCAAAATTAAGTTTCAGCTTTCAAATGAATCTTGAGTTCAATATAATTTATATGTTACGTTTGCACAGTTTAATTCTATATCATACATACCTCTCAAAACATCCTTCAGTACAGCCTCATTATCTTCAAGAGACAGGTATAACTGGATATCCCCTTGGACACTTTCAATCAAGTACTTTAAAAATATTGAACTGAAGTACAATGCATTAACAGCTTTTTCATAGACCAAGGGCGATACACCAGATGAAGACACGGACTCTTGCAAGCAGCAAGCTAGATGAAACAAAATCTTAGCAAGATGTCTGGTGTGACAATTGTTTTTGGCTGCAAAACAATTAGGAGAAAACCAATGACCAAATGTGCAAAATAAGATCTTGCCACGGGGAAAAATCACTCTCCTAAACAGTCGATACATCAATTAACAAATCATAACATAAACTAAAAATTCAAACAGTGTTAAACTATAAATCATTAAGAATTACTTCAATTAGGAACCCAATTTCTCTAGAAAATAGAATCACCATTCTGAAGTTCTTGACATTATCATAATCTAGAGATAGTAAAACCGTACTCTTTCAACATTCTAAGCCATTAACCAATAGTACATGCCACGAATTGAACAATTGAAACATCTCCTTCAAATCATTACCATTCTAAGCCTAAAAAACGACGATCAAAGAAAGTAATTAGAATATGGCAAACCTAATAGCTCGCAAGCTTGTTGAACACGTTGAGCCGGCCATTGGACATTGAGAGGAAGCTCCAGCAATTTCTGCCAGAACTCTGACGAGAGAGGGAAGGGCTGGTCATCGACAAAAGTTCCGATCAGATACTCCGCCGTCTCCGGAGAGAATGTGCCACTCTTGCGCGGCGTTGACGGCACCGACCCCATTCGAAGAAATAAGGGTTTTTATCGCGATGTGGTCGTCGATACTGTGTTAAATCCCGTGGACTCTAATTTGGTGTCAGATTCAGGGCGACGGCATTGCGCGAAAACAAGCGGAGAGATCAAAAGGGTTTGATCCGAAGGCAAAAGCGGAGATGGGTTTTTTAAATCTCGAGAGTTCGTGAAGGGAACACAGAGAGTGTAGAAGGGTGAAGAACCGCAACAACGACAAGGAGCTTCGAAACGAAGGTTTTGCAGAGAAATTAAGGTCTTGTTTGGATGTAACGCGTTTTGCCGTTTTTATTTGGCTAAATCGCACTTTTAAATTGTTAAAATCCAAACAGTATACATTTCGTTTTCGTCAAAATACAAATATACTTTTCTTCTTTTAATTTTATAAATACCGCTGCTAATAAAACAAAAAATAGTAATAAAGTATCGTATTCGAATTTTCGTTCCCATTTTGTTGAAACAAAAAAATAGTTTGGAGATTTAGGTTTGATATGAAAATGGTAAAAGATCTGAAAACTCGTTAACTAAATGACGTAATATATCAAATAATAAAACTTAATAATAATGGAAAATAAAACATTACTGGGATTAATTTCATGAGGCAATGTGCATTTAGCCTAATGCTTGACTAAAAATCCAATGCTGTTCTGCCTGATTGTGTGCCAAACATGTGAGTGGAATAGTGATAGTAAAAAAACACATTTTTTTAATTGTGTATTGTGGTGTGCACATCAAAAAATATTTTTTAAAATATATAAAAAAATATTTAGTGCTTGAATATGTATTAGACTCGTATTTCGAATATGCAGTATTCATTAATTAAAATTAGTCTTCTTTACAATCATGTACTTTTATTTATGAATAGTAAGAAAATGGTGATAATGAAATGGCTAAAGTTTAGTATTTATAGTTACATTTAAGTGTTGTAATAATGATGGTTGAAAATTTACTTATTATAATTATAAGATACGGAAAATAGTTTTAAGTATAAGATGTATAGCTAAGATGATAGTTGAATATTTTATTTTATTATTAAAGTAAAATATATATATAAATAAAAAAATAATTGTTTAAGTTTTATTTTAAAATAATTATTATTTATCAAAATAAATATTTTTCTTTTTTTCTCTTTATTCTCTTTAAGTTTTTGACTTTATCCTTTATATGATCATTGGAGTAGATTTGTCGATCATAAATTTGAATAGAGTAAATTCAATTATGCTACTTTTTTCTCTAAGCCGGTTTTAAGTTTACTTAATAAATGTTTTTTTGTATGTGATGTTTGACACTTCAAAATTAGTTTTTGTTAATTCAGGGTCTTAATGATACGTTTGGAACAATGATCAAGACTCTATGATACATGTTGGACTGTCTCTCATATCTTTAGGAGTTAAAGTTATTTGTGAGTACACATACTTCTAACGAGGTCATGGAAGTTAGTTTTACCTTTCACTAGAACCTTATGTTAGAAGATTTGTATGTGAATGTGAATTGTGTCATGAATTTAGTGGAAATGTGATCAAAACATAATATTTTTAGGAAAGAAAATATCGTGTTAGATTGATTAGTATGTGCATTAAGACTCGTTTAAAATGGTGTATCCTGACTCTACTTGTATATTGGAATTATATAGATAAAGATTATAGACATATTGAATTTTTTTGAAAATGTTAACTTACCTTACTTTCCATTTTGTATTTCCATTTTGTATTTGTTTTAAAATTTGTGATAATTATATGTTATATATGATATTATAGGTGATAGAACTTCACATAGAGTTCTACGTTTTTTTTGTTATTTTTTGTTTTTGATATATATATATATATATATGTAAATTTCCTATAAACAAAAATATATTTTGTAATACTCTGAATTATTTGTTTGTACGTATACATTTAATTATATATTTAACTTTCTGATATAGTCTTTTATATGTAATTAAGGATGTTACAATAATATTTTATTATGATTTTGTCTTTCATTTTGAATAATTTAATAGTTTTCATGTTATAAATTATGTTTACTTTGTATTCTTTATCATTTATATATAGGATTTTGATATGTCCATATATAATTATAATTTCTGTTTTTTATATAAAAATGTCTAAATAAAATGAATCTCAATTCCTGACTGGTATGATTTTTACATTAATAAAATCAACGAGATCCAAGGTCACATTTTGTAAAATAATAATTTATATTAATGTGTTTGTTTCCTAAATTTTTGCAACAAGCAGCATACCTCTATCCATGCAACATAGGTGTGTGATAATGGTTTAAATAATGAATCGTATAACAGTAGTTATATTTTTAATACTATTGAAATTCTAGAGCTGTTTGAAAAATAATAAATTTCTAACAAGTAAATAGTGAAGTAGTAGAAACCCAGGCATTAAAAATGTTAATGAAAAGAATTATTATATAATTTAGTTGACCTTTTGACCGTCACCGTCACCGTCACAATAATAAATATTATTATATAATAATTTTAATAAATCTTAAAAGAGAATAAGAAAAAAAATTGTTTATGCAACGTAACACTTGAGAGAATTTTAACTAAATTTTGACATAAAAAAAACTTCAAATTTTTTTAATTTCGTAATAACAATACTGTAGAAATTATTTGAATTCTAAAACATTTTTATAAACAATGGGGATTATTATATTAATTCTCAATAAAGTTTTTTTTCACATAATAAAGTTTGAATAAAGTGGTTGGTGGATCCGATTATGGATGGAGGTGCCACCAAATGCGGAAATCAATGTTGCTTTCCCTTGCTCGCCATTCTCATTACATATTCATTATTTAATCAACGTTTACTCTCTCAAATTCCCTCTATCTGTAATTTAGATTTTTCAGTTATTATTTACATTTTTATAAAATAATTGTAATTTTATTTTAATATTAAATGTAAATAATTAAAATAAATATTCAATATTTGTAATTATATATTTTTTTATAAAAAGTTTTCATGTTAGTAATTAGAAATTTGATAATGGTTAGTAATAGATAAAAAAAAGTTAAGGATAATAATAAAAATATTAAAATAATGATAAAAGAAAATTAAGTAAACTAAAAGTTAAAAACTAGTTAGAATAAGTTGTAACTTATAAATTAAAACTCATAAGATAAGTTACCAGAAGATATTTTAGCAAATACTTTTATAAAAATCAAATTAACTTAGTAGTTTTATTAAACATTTTATAATGCTGTTTTTATCTATTTATAATGAAATATGATAACAAATAATAAAGAACGAGCGTTTAAAATTTAGTTAAACCAAACAATGTTATTGGTAGTAATTCAAACTAGGTTTCTGGCTATTAAAATTCCCAAAACCTGTACTTACAAATCAATTAAACTTATCCTTTATTTGCAGCATCACACAGTAAAGTTTTATTTAATTCAAATTTAACATCTTCAATATATTTTAAAGGGATTTAAGTTAATACATTCTTAGGGATATAAATATTTATCATCCTATTCTTACCTAAGTTATAGAATAAATATTTCAGTAAGTTATATTTAAAAAAAATAAAATTGTAAGATTCTTTCTTTTTCTTACAAATATAACTTATATAGAATTTGATTTTTATTGGTTCAGATGTGTATTATATATATCTTGATTCCTTTTGTGCTAGTCAAAATCAAATAACTATAAATATATAATCAATGAAACTTTGTTTTTATATATTGCAAATCACACAGTTTAACTTCGAAGTCAATCTTGAGTTTGTTTAGGTAAAACCTCTTCTTTGGAATTGGTTTGAGAGACGTTTGATACTCTCAAGATTTGAGGGAGGTTTTCAAGATCTATTTGAGGAAAGCCCACTAACCAAGTCATATGTATCTATGGTCACAATGTGAAAGGGAAAAAACATTGGTAAGTTCAAGCTCGGTCTCATTTAAATTGGTGGATTAAGAATTGTATCGGTCAGTACCGAACAAGTCAATTTTAGTTTTGGTGACTGACCGATCGCATCAAAGCACACTTTCAATACACTTAATAAAGGACACCAACGACAGTTACATCTCATCTTGGGACGCCCAACGGTTATATTACTACTCTTCAGAAACTAACAAATTCTTCGAGCATGGGGAACAAAGCGAATACTTCCCCGTCGACTTGTCAAGGACAACCAACTCACTTGAGTATTCGATCGAGAATTATAATAGAACAAGAAGGATTTTAGGGTCGGTTTTAATCTAAAAATATCACAAAGTAACATTTAAAGAGACGCTCACGAGTTAGGGTGTAACTGTGAGGGCGCAACATTAAGGATCCGAAGGACCCCCTTCGTCAAAAGGAAGGGTGATGCGCAAATCGTAAAAAAAAAAGATAATATATACAAAGAAGAAATCTTGTAGAGCGTCCTCCCGACCATTACATATCCGGTCGGTGTGGCTACAACTATCGTCATCATCGCGTCCGAAGGAGAGTCAGGTTTCAAAATAGATACTTTAGACAAGAAATCGTCTAAAGCAGTAAGACCCCTAAAACAAGTAGGGACGTTTAAGACGTGTGGATCAACCCACTTGTAGCTCGAATCACGCTCGACACACTCTTGGGCACAAAAGATAAAACAACAAATACGTTCATAAGCGCCTCTATTTATAGAAAAGCCTAAAGGAGAGAGAATAAAATGTTCACTGCTCAACACCGTTATATTACCTTTCATTCAAAGGCTCACGATCTATGAGGCTCAGACACTTCTTTTAAATGACGTATTCGTGTCGGACACACGTATCAGTGTTGACACTCGTAGGACACTTATCAGTGAAGTATTCAATTCAAAAAATATTTGTTAGATTTTTGAAAATTCTAGCACGGTTCTAACACAATTTTAAAAGATATAAATACAATAATTTTCTAAAAACTCAAATTTATTGTATAAATTTTTATTATGATTATAAAAATAAGGAACAAATTCTTTTAAACTAGTCATGAAAAATATCTTCATGCTATCAAAAAAATCTCAAACATACTTTTGCACATAAATATTTATTTTCAATTTATATAATTCAAAATTATATAATATATAAATCCATGTCCTCGTGTCCTACATTTTAGAGATTATATGTATCTCCGTATGCATATCTATGTCATGTCAGTGTCCATATCCGTATCTGTGCTACATAGCTCACGATACTCAACATCTGAAACGACACAAATTGATAGCCGTTAAATCTCTTCGATCAAATAATGCTCACCAAACGACTTTTCGAAAAAGTACGCGTCACATCTCTGACAACATTAAATGCACCCAACAGTCACATCTCACCTCGGGGCACCCAACGATCACATCTAAACTCTTCAAAAACTAAACTAACGAATCCTTCAAGCATAGTGTACCGATCGGTACCGGACGAGCCAATCTCGGCCTTGATAAATGGCACACTTTCAAGACACTTAATAAATGGCAGCAACGACAATTACCATAAGTCTTAATGAGTCATAATCACGTCCCAAATTATGCGAGAAATATCTATGAGAAATCAGCTAAATACTGATTAACTAAAAGACGTTAAAGATATTCTTCATATATACCAACATAACTGTATACCAATATATCTTGCTATAATCTGGGATTATGGCACACATCAGTGGGTAACTGATATTCAGCCCGGGCCCATGACCAACTCTATATGTAAGATACGCTTTTATCATTTTACAAACATACACTTTTTACACAAAATACTTACTTATCGTTGGAGTACCTTTTTCAGGTCAACCCCGACCAAGCACCAACTCTTGAAGAATGAGACTTGAAGGAATAAGATAGGAGATCACTGACACGTCAGCAATTATACAACCAGTTTCAGGTTATCTAGACCCTCTTTGCCTATACAGGTACAAGAATATATTATTTCGATCAAAGATGACTAATTACTAACCTTTTGATTTAAATATATATTTTTTCTTTTATTGAAGTCTATATGCAATGGTGATCAACAAAACTATTTTGGATTTGAGACAGTAATAAAGAAATGTTTTCTGGGTTAGACATACTTTGTTAGTCATTTATGCTTTTGAAGATTTATGTGTATACATAGCATGTTTTTTATAACATGATTGAGATAAATATCACACATTAATTATTTTTTTTATAAAAAATATTTACTTTATTCGTTGAATTTTTTCATCTGTGAGTAATCTCCAATTTTATCATCAGTTCAGCTTTTGGAATAGTTATTAGGCCAAAATTGAAGTCCCTTGATTAAAAAGATAAAAAATTATTTCGCCTAAGTGAAACAAAAGGTGAAAGAAAATTTTGAAAAATTTAAGATTAGTCATAGGAATTTGCAGGATTATGAAGAGACACGTGTCAACACTGCTCATGCATGTCATGTGCAACCTTATCAGCAAGATAGAAAGTTGAAGCAAGCAACCTATGCTCCAATCCAATTCAGTTCAACGTCATCGTAAAATCTTATGCAACTCAAGGTGCAACCCTACCAAGAAGCCCTTCTAAAGAGATGCCTCTTGAAGTGGAAATCGAAATCGCATGAAATCATATGTCCAAACCAAGAGAGTTCCTCCACAACTTATTGCAACAAAACTATGTATCATTTTCACATGAGATATTAACTTGAAATAAATTTGACATAGAATAATTGAGAAAACGATGTGAAGAGCCACCCTTTTGCACTCTATAACTGTCATCAAAAGGTGTCCATTTCTTGATAATCTCGGGCTTTAAATGTGGAATAAAAATTTGACAAGAAAGTCAGCTTAGCATCTTCAGTATCAACACAAAAACTTGTCAGAGAAGTGTATATATCTAAAAGGAATTAAGGAGATACTGCTATGCATTGAAGCAATGGAAATGCAGCTAGCCTTTACAATCTCCTATTTATAACTAGAAGCCAAATAACCAAGTTGCTGAGCCAATACATCAACACCTAGTACACCTTGATCTTCAATGTCCTCTTTGAGCAAATCTTGCCAAAACACCTCATCAATATCTTTATCTATACTTTCAAGTTGAATATAATCTCCCTCCATTCTCTTTTGCCTTCCAATTTGCTCCTCCAGATTCAAACCAAGGTCAAGATCAGGTACCTCAAACTCCAATACTTTCTCATTGTATACTTGTGGTTCAAGTTCAATGAAACTTGAGTACTCTTCAGCGCAATCTAATTCTCCTACTTCAACAACATTACTAGGCCCTTGATCAAGACTCCTCCTCTTCTTGGAAAAACCTTCCTCGAGCTCCTTTCTCAGCTCCTTTTGCTGAACCAATTGTTGCACGAAGTTAGGATTCTGCATTACCCTGGCCAAGAAATTCATAGTTTGTTGCTGTTTCTGTTCAGTCTTTTTAAGCCTTCCTTCAATTGCTTGAATGTGAACTCTAGTATTCTGTTGCTGTTGTCTGAGTTTCACCAACTCCCCCATAAGAACTTGTCTGTCACGCTTCAACCTATCAACTTCTCTATCTAATCCAAACTGCCCCACCTCAACACAAGGATCCACACCTTGCTGCATCGCATGAGATTGATGATTTGTTTTCCGCCTTCTAATGTTCTTCAAAAGAATCCTTTTCCCTCTAAGAAACATCTCATTAGCAAATTCCCACTTATCTGGATCAACCTTCTTAAACCCCTACAGTCATGTCAAATTCCCTCTAATTCATTTTCAAATGTATTAAAAATACTGTCGTATAATGGTATGACAAATGAATATGATTAAACTCTTTACCTAAACCACCTAGCTATGAGTGACAACAAGTTTATCACGCCTTATATATATTAAGATATAACAACATCACTGCAAATTAAAGGTGAATACCAATACTGTCTTCTATCGTTTTATGTTGCAACTTTACTTTTCCTTTTCAATAATCAAAATGGGGAAGTGGGGAAATAAACACAAAAAGTGGGGCCCAAGCCAAACCTACAGTGCCAAATATGATAACTAAGATGGAAGAATTAATACTAACACATCAATTCATGACAAAGAAGATGATTAAGATTATATACCGTTGCATCTAAAAGCAATCCATAATGAAAGCAACATTTCATTTCATATCGCAGTTAGAAAAACTAGCTAGGAGAAGCATAAAATATACATGATATTGGATAATTGGAAGTAGAAAGAGATGTTACTGACATAGGTGTTGAGTTGCCTGACAAAACTGGAGAAATTGTTGTGCTTGAAGAACTTGGGCAGAAGGATTATGGAAAAGGCCTGTGGATCCCACACAATGAAGCTGTTGTTCCCCGAGCTCCAGGAAATTATATGGTTAGTGGAAGGGTCATCAACAATGTCGTATGTTTTTGTGAGGAATGGTGGAAGACCAGTTTGATGAAGCCCCTCAATTGGTTGAGGAACAATCATTACTGGCTGCGGGTCATAGCCACCATAAAAGGAAGAACTTTCTCCAAGAAACTCTTCCTTCACTCGACCCTGAGGATTCATGTTGGAATGTATGTAGAGCTCAAGCTTTGATCTAGCTACCCTTCTTAATTCTAGCTGTGAACGTGCCTTTGACCTTGTTATGAGGCTCTCTTAAAGGAGGAATCAACACAGATTATGTCAAGTACAAGAAACTAGTTATATATGTTTCAAATTCTATCTACATCCAATGTCCTATCTTGACACGAATATGATTGTTCTTGATATGGATAGTAAAAACAACTATGAAAACAGCTAGTCAATGCAGTAGAGTTAAAGTATTGATAAAGGAATTTGGGTGATGAGTTATGAATAATGACAAACTGAAAAGAAAGAACAGATGTATTAGTGTGGAATTAGCTATTGCTCATAGAAGAGAAACATGGAGGAGAGAGAGAGGAGGAGAAATGGAGCAATGAATGTAGACTTGTATATGATGTAATAGTCTGATGATGGGAAGGAAACTTTTGGATCAGAGCGACGTGGAGAAAGGAGAAGCAAGTACAGTATGAATTTTGCTGATATTATAATTGGATGTTGTTGTTACCTTTGTTCTTTTCCCTTTTTGCTTTTTCTTTTTGGGATATGGAGAAGGTAAAGTAGATGGAAAGAGAAATCTAACACATATTTTTTTTCTTCTCTGATTCATTATTTCTCCTTTGGGAAAGCCCTTGTGGCTTGCATTAATTGGTTTAGTTGTGAGTCACCAAAGGTGAGGCAAAAGAAGGATAAGATATTTGTATATTAAAATGTAGAATTCCCTTTTGGTTTTTCTTTGTGTTTTTTGTCAACGGCTTGGGTAATGAAAAGAGCATCACCACATGTGAAAACCAAGAACTTACCAGACCCATTTACTTTATAATTTGTTTGTTTTGTTTCATGCTCTCACTTTTTGTTACTTTCTTTTCATTTCCCTTTTCCCAATTTAGCAAGAATAATTCAGAAATAATTTGTTGACTATATCATACCATCCACTATTTATTATTTATTAAATTACTTTTTTTTAAATGACGTGTCAATCTCATATATTCATATTGGACACGGATACTCATATGATACTGGTAAAACATATATCCGTGAAGTGTTCAATTCAAAAAATATTGATTGGATTTTTAACAATTATAGTACGATTCTAACACAATTTTAAAAAAGAAAAATACATTAATTTTCTAAAACTTTAATTTATTGTATAAATTTTTATTATGATTATAAAAATTCAAATCATTTTGAATCAATCATGAAAAACATTTTTCTATCCCAAAAAATAATCTGAAACATACTTGTACACATAAATCTTTATTGACATTTTATATAATTCATAATTATATAATATATAAATCAGTATCTCGTATCCTATATTTTAATTATTATATGTATCTTCGTGTCCGTTATATCAGTACAAATTATTATATTTATATATTATTATTTTAATTATATATTAATATTAAGTGAGAGTGTGAGAAAACTGAATATTAACCATGTTTAAAATATTTATTTAGTGTAAATTATAATTAGGTCGGCCTATTAAACAATAAAGTATTTATATATTCAGCGGAGATCCACCTGACAGGGTCAAACTACTCACATGTGGCACGATATATATTTTTATTTTATTTCACAATCCTAATATTATTTCTCACGTATTTTTAAATTGTTTTTCTCATGTATTTGCAACATTGTCGTGAATGAAAGGAATCTGATATTATTTTGTGTACTTGTTTTTAGTACAAAAAATGATAAATAGAAATCGAGGAACTGTTTAACTTTTTTGAGTTCTGAAAATAGAAAAATAAGAACAAATCATAAAATTTAATAAACAAACATTTATAATTTCTTTTATGAAAAAACAGTAAATAAAATAAGACATTAATATTTGTTTGCTTTACGTATTTTCCTTGTATTGGAGTTTGGTCAGTTCTTAACTTGGTGACAATAATCTGGTTCGAGACATGTGTCATTGATGATAGACAGAGACATTTTCAGTCCTCAAAAAACAAGAAACAGTGATGTTTCAGATATCTATCAGTACAGAATCTCCTCCTCTTCGCGTATGCATAATTTTTAAATATATAAAATACTTTTGAATTTAATATAATGTATTATAGTTTAGAATTTTCATATTGTTATCATTTTAAGATTTTTTGTAAAATTATATATTAAAATATTATTAGATTTTATCACAATTATTCTAAATTCATATTAAAGCTCATTTAACTAACAATACATTTTTTAGGCAAAAGATATCTTTTTAATAAATCTAAAATGTTTTTGACCAAAAAGTTAAAAAAAAATCCAATTCTAAAAACAAAATTAAATATTTTTGTAGATAAAGTTCGTAAAATATTTCTTTTAAAAAGAAAAAATGAGTAACAGTGTTTGTGGGTAGGTTGCCAAAATAAATATCCAGCTACACCAATATTATTTTATTCCAAAATAAATTCATCAATACATTTTGTATTTTATTAATATTATTATTTACTTTTCATTATTTATTCAATCATCGGGCCACATTCACGGGGCTGCTCTGTCTCTCAAAAAGAAATTATTGTTACTATATATATATATATATATATATATATGTTTTGATGATTTTTTATTGAATACTTTAATATATAAAATTATTGTTACTATATATACTAAGCTTTACACATTACATTAGATTGATTAACACACCAGTAGAGGAGCTGCAGGGGACACAAGGCCAGACACGTGTAAGCACTTAACTAATATTTTAGTATAATTATAATTATAATTATAATATTATAATAACATTGAAGATTAGAGATCTGAGTAGAAGAGAAATCAGAAAAGATACTTTTACACCACGAAATATGAAAAATTTTCACTTTGACAATTCATTTAATAATATATACGATTAAAAAGTAAAAATAATAAAAATATTAATTTATCCGATTGTTAAATTACTGTAAATATTATTTTTGGTATCAAACTATAAGAGTTGATATCACATGTTATTATTAGTTGCTTGAGATTGTTTATATTTTTTTTATTGTTATAAGATAAACTCGAATTTAAGTTTCTTAAGTGAATAAATAACCATTCTCTATTATATTAAATATATTTTATTATCATATTATATTATGATTATTATTATTGATATTACTATTATTGATATTATTAGTATTAATAATATTCATAATATCAATATTTATAACATATACCTTTATTTATAAGAAATTTAATATATATGCATATAAGAAATTAAACATTCTATTTACTGGTTTTCTATGAAGCTCTCTCACCTTCAACGTCATGTAAAAAAAAAAAAAAAAAAAAAAATAAACTTTTTATTTTTAAAAATTCAAATAAAAAAAAAAATAAAAATAATAAAAATAAATTTTTTTTT
>Ga0123342_1000450_pt1 | contig 64871 bp, 25 predicted proteins | sample Turbeawhitnodule_FD_89960 | JGI IMG/M metagenome (GOLD analysis project Ga0123342, IMG submission 89960) | Root nodule microbial communities of legume samples collected from Mexico - Turtle bean Mexico white nodule | ecosystem: Host-associated > Plants > Roots > Nodule | place: Mexico: Nepantla... | reverse complement strand
CTTTAATCATGATATTTATGATAATTTTAACTCAAAAGATAATAAAGATTATATAAATAAATACAACAATCAAAATAAACTATATACGTTATTATTGTAACACTTATTATACTCACATATCAAACACTTGCTTAATCTTAAAAAGACTTTTAGAGATATATGAAAGTCGAAATTTAAGTTTAAAAAAATGAAAGAAAAGAAGAAATCATGACCTTGAACCGAAACTGTCTCGACTCCTATAAAATAATTTAAAAATAATGTTAAAGTTTATTAATTATTAATTATAATTATATTTTACACTTGTTGTAGGCTATTGATGGAATGTAAAATTAAAATAAAAAATAAAAAAATTGAACTCTGCCACTCCTTATCTGTCAATAAGTAAGACAGGCTAGTTGGGCTGCATTTACAGTTGTTAACAGAGTTGTGCAGCACACAGATGAAGAAAAAGAGATGTTCAGAATTATGCATGCACCTAATGTAAAATAAACTATAATCTTAAATTCTATTCCAGCTAGAATTTCAGAGACTATGTTCAGTAAAAAAGTTAACATCAAAGAGTACTACACCCTTTTTAATTAATTTTTTAAGAAAAATCTCTTTCTTTTGGGATAAGTCTCTCCTTATTATTACTACAATATAACTTTGTTTCTACATATAAAAATTGGATTGTACTTTAAGGGTAACATCGAGTACTGAAATTATATTTCAATAATAAAATTGAAAATAATATGTAAAACAAAATTAGGTATGCATGTAAAAAACATAAAGGACTTTCAAATAATTTTCTTAATTTGACATTCATATTTATTCCTCTAGAAAAATATTGAAAATTAATTTTAAATATAATTACAATCAAAGCTAAAAATTAGATTTTTCCCAACTTATTAAGACACCATTTAGTTTGGCCAACAAAATTTGGCAAGAAAAATAGGTATTAAAAAGGATGATATTTTTGAGTTTGCTTACCCTCTTTATTAGGAATCACATGGGACCAAAAAATTTAGAGTCTTAACCAAGCAATCTTATAAAAAAACACAAAATCTCTATTTCATAAGCAAAAGATTTGAAAAACAAAGACAACAAATGCTAGGACTAGATCCTGTAATTTCGGAAGAGATCATAGTTAGTGTCGAATCCAACACACTTTTTCTTTGTACAATAACATCAAAAGCACTTATGCTTGCGTGTGTTAATTCTGATCCCCATGTTCTTATAGTTTGGATTTTGATGTCTAATTGAATTCAAGAGAGGTCCTCAATGTGCAACACTTTTTTTAATCCTTTGAATCTTATTCTTAATGTGTGGTCAAATACACTTGATGACAGAAAAATAAGTCAAACGTCACTCTCTTTGGCTGATCCAATTAGATGTATCAGATATTGGGAACATCCATTAATGTTTGAGCTAATTAAGAAATCATCAATTTGCTTATAATGAAAACGTGAGTGTAGTTAAAACATATTCATTCTTCCCACTTTTCTTTCTTTTCTTGTCAACCACAAATCTCATTTACTTTACCACTTTTTTTTAGCTTGGAAATGGATCACAGCTTGGTGAAAAGTGGTTGAAAGCTTTCATCTAGTAGTGTACTATCAGAATTCATACTATTAATATGTTTCCAAGTTCTTTATTCATGGTATCCAACATCACACACTTTGAGGAACATGTAGGACAAGCAATTAAAAAAATTTACATGACGTAAACCATACTTGTATATACTTCTATATACTTGAAAACCTCCACAATTATTCGACATACGATTAATACTATTTTTTTTTAATAAGTATAATAATTTTATATCGCTTAGAAATTGAGATTAAGAATAATTTTTAAATACATTTTTTCATTTAATTTTTCGAGACGTCTTTTAAAAATAAATATGTGACAATGGAAGTTTTTCCAAAAAAATTCTCGTTAAATACACTTTTCTCCTTTATCCTTATAATAAATAGTATAATATGGTTTAAGATATTAATACATAGAGCATCCTCGTTCGACATGAATGTGGTACACTTAATAGTTTCAATAGTTTAAGAGTTGAAGTTAAAGATAATTAATAATTTTTTTTTAATTTCTTGATGCGTATTTTACTCTTCATTTGTTTCCAAGCATAGAAATGAGGGTGTTTAATGCACAATGATCAAGAGAATAATAAAAGGTCAAAATCATGGAAAACGAAAATTGTTTTTACTTTCAACTTTTTTTCACATTTTATAAGAGATTTACAAAAAAAGCTTTATATGTATATTTATATAATTAATTATTTGTAATTTACTCTATTACCCTTTTTTTCATTTTAAACTCAAATTATTATACATTTTTATGTAAACTAAAATTACAATTTAAACCAAAAAATATAAACAAAATTATTAAAATAATAATATAATTAATCATATTATAAATATAATACATTATATATTATATTTCAATTTGTAAATAATATTTTAATAAAAAATTATAATCTAAAAAAAATCAATCAAATTAATTTTTTAATAATTTTTAAATATAAGGATAAATTTATAAATTTACACTTTTATCAATTAAAAAATATATAATTTCAATTGCATCTCTCTAGACATTCACAAACTTTCATAAATTTTCCTTCACACTTTCCACTTTATTTACCTTAATCCAAACAACCTCACTTTTTTCACACTTTTTTTTAAATCGTCTCAAATTCACTCTCTAATTGCTCTAATCCAAACAAAGCATTAAGAATAAAACTATAACAATGGAAAAGTTGTTCTAAAAACAAACTTTCGTTAAATACAATTTTCTCTTTTGTCTCTACAATGAACTTGAGATTGAAACAATAGTTTAAGATATTAATGAGTGCATAAGTTATATATTGTAGGAATGCAAGGGAAGGAGGGAGTGAAAGTAGATGAAACATAAACTTAAAGTTTATGTGATCACCAATGTCGGCCACTGTGATTACCATTATAAGAAGTATGATATGCAATTATTAATGACAGTTACTCAACTAACCAGAACATTTATAATTAATGAGTAAAAAGTAAGTGGCCTAATGATCCTCTCTTTACCCCCAAGCAAGAAGCACTAGGTGCTATACCTCTTCCTTATTGGTGCCAAAAACCTACCAATAATATTCTCTTTTATCATATTGCTGCATTCCATCACCAATCTTAGTCACCACCAAAACTTCTGTCACATAAGTTAAGCCTGTCAATTCAACTAATTTCATAATCACTTCAAATATAAAAGATATCAAAATCAATTCATTTTTATATTTTTAATCACTAAAGTAAAATGAAAGTATAAACTTTCATTTGTACTACAAAATAACTAAACATAATCCATAATTTTAGAAAAAACTATTAGGTACACAAATTTATCACAAGACATAATGGTGGCTTGGCATGTCTATTTATTAACTGGTGTCTGATTCTAAAGGCTCTGAACATAGATCCTACATGATAGGTTAGATATTGATCTTTGGGTTGACTTCTTTATGTAGGTGCACATAAATGTAAATAGGCATGATTGTTTCATTGTCCCTCTAGTATACAAAGTTATTTAAAAAATGTAATACCCATATGGAATTAAATCGAATACTAATCATCATTTATGATTTTAGCAATTATACAGAAAATATTTGAGTATGAACTTGAGGAGTTAATTTAACCTATGTTTGAGGTTAATTTTTGGGTGGCTTTGAGAATCCTTAAATCATAAATAATTAATGCTTAACTAAATGATAGTTTTTGTTTGAATTTAGTGTCGTTTTCAAGTAAAGAAAGAAGAAAAGAGACAGGTGATTCGAATTGGCATTGGATTCATTAAGCTCAAAGAAAGTCACAACAATGAATGAATAGTACATTCATGTCAACTACATCCCACTTTACACAACAACAACAACACTTTTTTTTTCATATGTAACATTGAATCAATCTGAATTCACAAAGTCATGGCCAATGGTTTGGTTGTTTGTGCGACCACATGAGAAACAATCAAAGTCAGGTTTTACTAGGTGTGTCAGCATCGATGGATACCATCATGTGGATCAGCATGCACAAGAGTAGAACTCAACCAGCTCATCCATGGACCCCAACTGGGTCTCTTCGCTCTCAAGCATCCACAGCAAGTGCTCAAACAGCACCACCTCACAGGACACCACCACCCCATCATCATGAGAGGAAGAAGACCTATCCAGAAGCTCCTGAAACACAGGGTGGTCGATCACTTCGGAGTTTACGAGGTAGCGCCTCCTAGATTTGCCAACATAAACAGCATGAAGCTCTTGTTCATGTGCATGTTCCTTGGATGAAGAGGATGTTCCGGTGAGTCCTTTGTTGGAAGAGACGGAGCTGTTGCTGCGGCTGAGCTTGGTCAATGAGGGCCATCTCTTGATTGCTGACTTCAGCTTTGTTAGTTTTCCCACTTTGGCCATCTTGGAAAGGTGTTTGATGAATGCCTCAACGAGATGAAAAGAGAGAGGGAGAGGTGTGTCGGTTTGATGAGTGATGGGAAGGTGTGAGGGAAGGTTCAGTTATAAAGGGGGGTTGGGTGGAGGGGAATTCAGAGAAGGGTATGGTGAATGATGGGATGAGAAGGGTTTAAACACGTGCATGGCCCACTGTTTAGGACACAGCTAAGAATGAGATATTTGGTGGAGAATTGGAAAAACCAGTTGCTCTTTTGTTTGGCCTCTAGTGAGGTGTTTGGGATTTGCAACCTTTGCAAAATGACAAATTCCTTTGCCTCTTCCTCTTTTCCATGCATGCCTTCTTTTTTTCTGGACCATCACATTTTTCACTTTTCCCTCTCCTTACCATTTTTTTAATAACAGAAACTATTTTATGGACTCCACCTTCTCATCAATTTCTTCTGACAGATAACCAAGTTTTGCTAATTTTTTACACTAAAACCGCCTTTATGATTGCATTGCTGTTACAACGTTTCAATCTGATAAACATTTTAGTAACTGCTGAATGATGTAGTTGTCAAAAACTGCTGTGATGTATCATGTTTACTACATGGATTAGGGGGTTATATTATAATAAGTTCAGTTGGAAATGGTTCTGTACAAGAAAAATAACCCTCCAACTCTAAATAAGTGACTTGACTAAAACCTTCCTTAAAAAGTTCATTTTCAAGAAAGTTGTTACGGTTTTTCTTTTCAACAAAACTTACCCTTAATAACAGTTTCAGGTTTTGTGTATTATTATAATATGAATAGAGGCCTGAGGTATGCAATCAAGTATACATCAACAACCATTTGTTGTAAAGCAGCCTAGAAAGTCACAGCACTAAAACCTTACAATATAGGAATCTTTGTTATTATATTACAAAAATGAAAAGAGATGATAATGAGAATATTTGTATGGTATAAAAAAATTCTTTTAGGTGGTTGGAAATATGTATTACAACAACAGGAGTTTACTGATTATGATAAAAAGAAAAGAATTAAGAAGACCAGAGAGGAACAAAATTAATGCGTATTGGATTTGAAATGAAAAACAAGGTATATATGTTGGTTTTGTTGTTTTTGTTTGCTAATAGCATCATAGAATGCAATCATAAACAGCAACAAATTAAGGTGTTGGTTGGTTAGCAAGCCAGCAAGGATCCCATCAGTGAAATGCACTCAAACTAAGCAAATTCATCTACCTCCTCACAAACTACAAAGTGTTGGTGCCCACATCCTTGTCCTTTTTATGCATACACTTTACTAGCTTTCTTTGGTACAGAGGTACCATTAGCAAGGTTCTAAATGCATATGGGGCCTAGGAACCTCATCTAACAGAGCACTGAAAACTCCAATTATATACTTTGTCTATTTCTTCAAACTTCAATTTCAAGGACAACTAATGAGATTTCTTAGCAGAAGTGAACAACTTCTCAGGTATACAGATCAATTTTGTATACCAAACTTGTGATATTTATGTGAGCTCCCTCTAATTCAAATTCTATAACAATTAATATCCACAATTAAAAATAGTAATCTTTGTCAATTTTTCGTGCATACCTTATTCATGAAAACAAAAAACACATGCATATGCTGAGTTTCTGAAGAGGAAACATAAATTAGGATGCGCCATGGGTCATATGTGTGAGTAATGTTTGTGGTCCAACACTAGTGTGAATCATAGATCACAAGAGCCTTGGCAGAGGCCAAATTCATGTATATTTCACATACAACACAGTGGTCCAATAGCCCCAATTCCACCTATTAAGCTGATGCTTCTTGTTGCTGTCAACACCTTCAATTCTAGCCTAGCCTTTTCATTCTACGTTTTCATTTTAATGGACACCATGTTTTTTCTGTTTTTGCTTTCTACCAGCAAATTTAAAATGTTCCATGTTAATAACTCCAATCAAATTTATCTTTTACCAAACGAGTCAGTCACTCGATATTAGGGACCGACCGACCACGTCAAGATACATTTAAAACACTTAATAAATGATTATGAGAATGTTTTACTAATCATGATTATGTCCCACCTAATCCTAGTGATATTTCCTAGAAATAAAACTAATACTATCTAGTTCCTTCTCTTTGCCTATACAGATACAGTTTTCATCATTCTCTCTCACTGTTATTTTTTAGGCCAATCTAATAAAAGTATATCATCATGGCCACAAAGCTTCATTATTCACAAATCCAAAATGTTTGAGACTCAGATAGAAACAAAGAGTGAAACACTGAAATTTTAACTTGGTAGTTTGATCCTGGATACATTTAAGAGAAGGGATTCGACAATGTATCATGTTTAGTTTTGGCATTGAAATATGTGTACATTTTTATTTCTTTGCCTCCCAAAATGTGTTTTTTTAAGCAAATCATGGTTATGTCCAAAAAAATCTTAAAAGCCAACATAGCTATGTTGGTATTTCAGAAAATTAGTCCCCTCTTCCCTTAATATGATGGTTTAATAAATAACATGGTCTCAAATCTTTTGAACAAAACATTTATTAACTGATCATGTGCTTCAGAAGACTGGGATGGTATCCAAGACAAGATTAGTTTTAGGGGCATGGACCATCTTCTATTCTATAATAAGAAATGCATTAAATATGAAGATCTCATTAGGATTTGCAAAGCCTAAATCATGTGCCACCAAATTATGTTACTATACAAAATGTCAAAATCATTGTCAGTTCAACCAGAACTGAACAGAGCGCGTTAAACAATTTAGTAAACACAGAATAAATGCTGTTTGAGAACTAATTAGCAGACATATATCAAACACTTAGGTAGTGATTTTGTCTTTTCATGTAGCATAACCTAAGAGGCACAATCCTTGTTTGTTTCTACTCCTATACATTCAAAAACAAAATGTTTTCTTTTTTTTTACTGAAACCTTTCAATGTGCACATTGGTTATTTTAATTTTTTACTTAATTTAATTATAGAAGTTAACCCTTTTGGTTTTTATACTTTATATGCTGTGAGTGAAATAATAAAAAAAAATGTGTTGATCACATCAAGGTATGCTATTTATAAAGCATGTGCCATGAAAATATAAACATATAAAGGTCATGTTAGTTCAACTATTATTGAGAAGAGCTTATAATAAGGATCTTAGGAAGTTAAACAGAGCATATATGCTGTTTGGGAACTGATTAGTGGACAAAACACCAAACACTTCCTAGGATAAGTGATTCTGAAGGATATATTTTAGGGGCAAATCTTGCTCCCCTGATATGTTCATGCAGTCAACAACAGAAATGTATCTTGCAGGTTCTTGTGTTTTTTTTGCTAATGTTTTTATGTGATTAAAATGTTTATTTTATATTTATTTTTTTCCGTGTTAAGTGAATTTTAAGTATAAGTGAATTTCATAAAATTAATTTATAAGATAATTTTTTTTTTATTTAAATATAAGAATAGAGTGAAGAATAGAGAGTGAGACAATATAATAAGACAATATAGTGAGAAGTGAAACACATTAATATATTATAAAAAAATCATTCAATAAAAATTAATTTTATAATAAAAATAATTAGTTACTATATTTATTAAATTAAATATTATTTTACAGATTAAAAAATTATTTTTATTTAAAATAGTTTATATTGTTAATAAAAATTATAAATAAGTTTTTAAAATATTATTTAATTAAGTGAGTAAATATATTATTTCTTTGTTTGTTTATTTAATAAAGTATTTATTCTTTAATTATTAATTATTAATGATTTTGGCGTGTTTGGATTTATTTTCAATCATTTAGATGGGCGTTAAAACATTACTTAACTGTAAATATCCACGTATTTAAGTAATTGATTGTAAATTTAAATTTCATTGAGTTAAAACAGTAGTTTTTATTAGTAAAAAAAATTACCAAAATCTATTTGTACCTTGTTTTTAAAATATAAACATACAAACATAAATTACACTAGTTCAAAATTAATTTTACAAATGCATAAAGAAATTTAATTTGTAATTGTGTAGTCATTTAAAACGTAGAATTTAGTCATTTTCATTGACAGTTTTGTATTAATATTACATTTTAATTTTTTTATGACAGCTACTTTTCATGCATTAACTATTTCTTTAATTAATTGTCTTTTAATAATACAGTTTTTTTTTTACTTGTGAACTCAAATTTTCTATGATATTTAGAATCTCGTTTTTGGTATATGAAAGTTTATTCAATTTGACTTCAACATGCATTTTTATAAAATTTGTAAAAAATAGAAGTGTCATTAATAAAGTAAACCATTTTAATTTCATGGAATGAAGCTAATTAAAAAATATCTTTTGGTCCCTATAAAGTATAAATGTTTTAATTTTGATTCTTGTAAAAAAAAACATGTCATTCTTATATAAAATAAAAAAAATCGTTTTATTTTAAGTGCAATACATTTTAAGTACTAGTGTACTCCTAAATTTTGTTATAACTTTGTACCTCAAAGTGTTGTATAAAATAATTATTTGATTTTTGGGCTAAACATATCATTCTTTATCTAGATGTCACATGATAATATGGATAAAAACAAAATTTTAGTTTTTTAAGAGAATAATAATACAAAAAATTCTTTTCTATGAAGACTAAAATCAAAATTCATTAATTTTATAAAAATTAAAATATATTTAAGCCATTAAAAATAATTATTTTTTTTACTAATATCACTAAATTACTAAGATTTTCTACAATTATATATAACCAAAATTATATTAATTTATTCATTATAATCTTAACCTTTTTCCCAAACTTGGTCAGTGTACATGTTTCTCCCACAAAACTTCAAAAACTATCAACCACCTCATGTAGTGAAAAAAACAATGGAAAATCTTGAAAATTGTTCTACTCTTGGATTAAATGATTCAGGGTTCTCTTTGTGAGATTGACCCAAGAAAAATGTGCTATTCCTTCTCTCAATTCTCTTGAAAACCTTTGAGTTCTAAGCAAAGTTTCTCATCAACATGACCATATCTCTATTAAGCATTTTCTTTAACTAAAAAAAATCATTAAATAAAAATTAATTTTAAAATCAAAATAATTAATTATTATTTAATTAAATTAAAGATTATTTTATAAACTAAAAAAAATATTGGTATTTAAGATAATTTTTATTATTTATAAAAAATTATAAAATAGTTTCTAAATTAGTATTTAATTTAGATATCAATTAGAAATTATTTTATAAATTTTTATTAATAATAGAAACTATTTTAAATATTAATAATTTTTAAATTTTTAAATTAATATTTAATTTAATCAATACATGACTAATTAAGTATATTTGATTTCTATATTTAGTTATTATTTAAATATATGGAGAATAAAATCAGTCTCATCACCATTTTCAAACCATGGTCAATTGCAGCCTCCAATGCTTCGTAGAATCAAGAAAAAACTCTTTTTGACTCTATAATTGTTGAGAGTTTTAAGGCACTTCCTGCAAACTTTTGTGTTGAAATTCCTCAAATTTTTGGATTCAAACTTTGAAGCTTGTAGTTTTCTTTGTTTCTTCCAAAGCTCACCATCAACATTAAATATATCCCTCTAATGGTACACTTTACCCAACAGTTAGAATCTCCAATTTTTTTCTACAAAAACATTAGTTATGAAAACAAAAAACATTGGTATTTAGAACAATGCACTTTAAATAAAATCATACAAACTAATAAAGATAATTAATTTAGTTTGTCCTTTGGTTAATAATATACCAACTTTATTCTTGTTATTAGAAGTTTTTAAAATATTTTCTTATTATTTATTAATAAAAAATAAACATGTTCATAATACTTAACATAAATAGTTTTAAAAAAATTATAAAATGGACTAACAATTATTTTTGAAATGCTTTTTTTATATTAAAGATCAGAATAAAACATGTATGATTTCAAGATAAAACTCTAGAAGAATGAGATAACCCATTTCCAATATATATATAGACACTTAAATTACTTTTTACTCTAAATTAGACTCATTACTCAAATTTGTACACAAATATTGTGAAGCATGAAATGATTTAATGTAGATTACCCTAATTACTAAAGTTGGACTTAAATATATGTTCTACATTAACAGGAGGGTGTACATGCTACATTTTGATTCCTTCACTCGTGGACAAAATTAATACTAGGATGTTTTAAGAACTCAAGTACAGTGTCTAGTTCTTTTTGTCATTTTCATTGTCACTGTTGAGAAGAAGGGAAGGTAAGTATTCTCAACAATTTTGGTGATTTTAATGCACTTTGAGGAGAAATAAACAAATATGTATACTTTTTTTTATGGTGGTTAGTGGATCATTATGGAAGTTTTGTTTGTTGGAAAAGAAGCTATGATTCAATTTTTTTTTTAAAATTGGTAATCTGTAATATTTACATAAATGGAAAATCCAGAATAAAATGAGAGAGTGTATGCATATTACATTATAAAAAAAATAGTAACTTATTTCTAAAAAGGACCATCCACAATCATTTCAAAATACCATATTCGAAACGTATTTTATGAATTTCAGATTTATTATTATGGAAGTCAAAAAAATATGTTCCAAAAAAAAAGTATTTTAGAATAATTTGTTTTCTTCCAAATTTCTTATTCTAAAAATACATTTTACCTACAAAACATTCTTATTACAAAACCATCTAAAATTATAAAAAATAACTTGCTTATTTTAAAAAATTAAAAGATAAAAGAAGAAACATTCTTAACCGGATTAACAATGTCAATATAAGTTGTGAATCGCATAATAACCATAACTTTTACAAAAATATCATTCTTGTTCCTTTGACTCCATATATGTATGAATCAATTATGTAGATAAATAGGATACTAACCCTCCCATGTTTCCCATGTTGCATGCCTCCTTAAAAGAGTAACTAAGGTCATTTTCATGACTGTTCAAAGTTAATCAATGTGACTAGGCTTAAATAGGTTATTAAGTCTTATAAATGAACGCTCTTCTAAAATTGAAAATTATTATTTTATTTATGTATTGAGAAAAGGTAAGTGATTACTATTTTATTAGTGTGGGTTTTAAATGTAAGTATCTACCCAAAAAACATTAAGTCTTATAAAACTAACGTATATATTCATTTTAACAAACATTAAATCTGTGTGATTTTTTGTGTAGAGTGTTTAAAATTGTGACATTTGTAAGATTCATAAAATTAAGTTAAATAACTCATTCAAGCAACATTATGTTGTAACTTAAATTGGTGTCATTTATTCTTAATACATGAAAAATGAACAACCTTGGTAAGAAAATTTTATTGAGCTAATTTCGTAGAATTAACCAATTTGTAGTTGATGGAAACTTAGAAATGAAATTATGAAAGGATGAACATGTCATTGGAATATTTTTGAACTATATATGTGATTCCGACACGTACAGAGAGAAGAAGGGACTTCCACTTTCCACAGCTATCCAGAGAATGCCACGTGTGAGCAAAAGTGAAGAGGATGTTTCCAGAAGGTGTGGACAATTCCTCTAGACCTTTCTTTGCTCTTCGCAAACTTCTTCTATTTATATTCTATGCATGAATCTTGCACAACCAATCATCACTTAACTAACTTCATCCGAACATAATCCCTGCTAGATTCTCGTTGATCACAAACATAGGTTGGTAAATCCCATGATGTTTTTTTCCTTTGCATGTTTATGCTTTCTGGGGTTGTATTTTTTTGTGAGATGTTCTGGTATGGCAAGTGTTCTTTACTGATTTTTTTCTTTTGGGTGGTGAATTCAGAATCCGAGTTTTTGTGGGTTGCATTGGTGTGTGAGAATTGAAGATGGGCAGATATGGTGATTCGTTAAACGTGGATTTGGCTGCTGCAGTGAACAATCTTTTCCATATTCCTGAAACCGTGGAAAAGATCATTTTTCCTTCTTCTCGTGGCCCTGATCACCAGGAGAGCAGAGGAGTTTCTAGCATCATTCCAGTGGACATTTTGGACACTCAGAAGGAATTTATATTCTTCATGGATGTTCCTGGTCTCTCCAAGTCTGAAATTCAGGTACCTACTCCCAATATTCTTCATTTCTAGTGTGTGTAAGTACATATAAGTTGGTGATTGTGTTAAGGTGTGATGTTGTATTGAAATGAGTATGCGTTTTGCCTGCAGGTGACAGTTGAAGATGAGAACACACTAGTAATACGAAGCAATGGGAAGAGGAAACGCCATGAGGGAGATGATGAAGGGTGCAAGTATCTGAGGCTGGAGAGGAGAGGGCCTCAGAATTTGCTGAGGAAGTTCCGTTTGCCTGAGAATGCCAATGTGTCTGCAATCACAGCTAAATGCGAAAATGGGGTTCTGACTGTAGTTGTTGGGAAGCACCCTCCTCCAAAATCCAAATCCGTTCAAGTTGCTATTGCTTGAGTTGAGGGAGAAGAGCTCTGCCACCAATGATGGTTTCACTTCTTAGTTTACATTTGTTCTTTTGCTTATTACCTAAAATTAGGTGCTGTATAAATCGTCTTAATAGTGTTCATGTGCTCTTCAAAACTGCAATGCAATTTGCTCAGTGGTCATCCTCCTCAAACACTATTTTTTATCTTTTCTTGACTAGGTGTATGTGTAAACTTTTTTCTTTCTTCAAAGTGTCATAATTTATTAACATTTTTTTCAAATTTAAAATTGAACTAAATTTATAGCTAGCTGTGGGACAAATTGCCACCATTTAGATATATTGTAGAGAAATCCACATGAGATTTTTGAAACACAAATAAAACATTAAAATTAGATTCTTGGTTGACTAAATTCTATATTGCAGAAAAGATCGATGCAAATAAAGAATTCATTAATACAGGGCCATTAAATTCAACAGCCACAAGCAATCAAAACTGATAGAATACACAAAATACTTCATTGCCTGATATGGAATTTCTCAAAATTTGTTAATAGGAAAATTATTGATGCATTCCAAAAACTCAATCTGGCCATAGCCGCCTGCTGTCTCGGTCAATGCACTCATTACTTCTTTCTTTTCTTAGATTTGTTTGACTTGTTTTTCTTAGGGGAAGCTTTCTTCTCAGTGTGGTCCTCATCTTCCATTAAATGCTCAAACTCTTCATAACTTGCAAATGGAGAAACACCTTTCTTACCACCACTTTTATGTTTTCGTTTTCTTTTGCCAACTTCCTCCCCATCACCATCTGAACCATCATCAACATCTCCAACCTGAATATCAATGCCATCGTCATCATCATCAATGCCCACATCGTCAATTGGAGCATCATCCTCTTCCTCTCCTATATCAGAGGGTATATCCATATCCATCTCACCATCACTAACATCACCAATCAAGTCCTCATCTTCCTCACCGGCAACTTCATCCAAATCATCATAATCATAGTCATTGTCTTGTCCCACAGATGGATCAGTAGAATCCAACAGATTCTCTATCTCTTCATTATCACTCTCATCCCCACCATCAACCTCACCATCATCAATATCAAACAACTCCTCAGCTGCCTCCTCATCAGCTGACTTCTTTTTCTTTTTCTTCGTTTTAGAAGTGGAGCTCATTTTGTTTGTGTAGAACTTGTGGAAGACGAGATCCTCTGGGGGCACATCTTCCTCGGCTAGTGAAAGAATTTCTGCCCCAATCAATTGGTTGTTAACATCCATCTGCAAAATAAAGAAACTCATCAACAAGCTGAGTCGGAAGGCTAGATAAGAGAATGGGTCATTATGAGATTGAAAAGTGTACACTTTTACCTGCTTGGCAGGTTCAATCTGAGAACCACCATGCCATGTGCTTTGTTTGGGTTTCTTCTCCATGAATTTGTCTAGGAAAGCTGTCATGGAGAGATCATTTAATGGATTTCCATTATACACAATATTGGCACCCGATAGAAGAGTTTTGGCCATAGTAGAAACTGAAGGGTGTGCATGTGAAGCAAGCACCATTAACTCCCACCAACTTACACGTTCTGCGTTGCTGTTGGATGGAGAAAATATGTAAATTACGAAGTATAAAGGAAAAAAATGTCACAAACAAAAATCTGACTCTACTAAAGTGAGAAAATGAACTATGTTGCATAGAAGAAACTAACGACTGATAAAATTGGTTAAGGTTCGGATATAATACAAATATGTTGGGTTTTCAATGGTCAGTTCTAAGTAGATTTTATCTTTCAAAATAAATACCACCCTTGTGTTGTTTGTCAGAGTGAATATGTTCCACATGAAATTGCTTTGAGCAAAAAAATCTTGTATATATAATATCTGAAATGATGACTAGTGTGATAGCAAATCAAATAATTACCAGTACGAAGGCTCTCTGTGTCGTGGATCGTAGCCTCCAGGAAGGGAAGACTTCTCAGCAGATAACTGTGATTGCTGACTGTCATTATTAGATACAGATTTTGACTTTTTTGATTTCTTATGATCAGTTTCTTTTTTTGCAAGCAAAAAGCCCGCATCCCCTGAACCATCATCATCAGAATCATCATCTTCAGAAGCTGCAGGAAGATCATCTTCACTCTCTGAAGAACTGTCAGAATTGGGGTCCTCACCATTCTTTGCAACTGCAACATCATCCTTTTGTTTATTTGATACAGAGCTGGGTTCATTATCAGGTTCTGTAACATCTTCTATAACATCTTCGAAGTGTTCAAGTTCCTCATCTACAGACTCGTTCTGCAACACCGTATTCCTACAAGACAAGCGAAGAGAAGATGGTTTCTTTATTCTGGTCAAATGTGTGGTTGACCAATTCTGTGACAGAATTCTCAGTGTCGACTAACACTGATGTTCTATGACTAGTAGAAATATATCTTTTTCACACAAACATAAAATTAGTAGTGACAATAGCAGTGACAGAAAAAAGCAATTACCATAAAGGTGGCCTTGCTTTAAGAAGTTCAGACAGAAGGAAAAGGCATGCACAGGCATATTGTGGTGGCTGCTGAAGTGCAATCTGAACAGAAAAAAGTTAAGTAGTATATATAAAAAGAAAAACGTAGAGAAAGTGCAGTTTAATAATCACCTGCAATAGACGTTTAGAAAATGCAGCTACACGCTTTAAATTAACATCCCTTTTCATTGCTCGGAGAAGAAGTGCAATAAACATTTCTGCCTGAGGACAAACACATTAGAAAATTCTACAGATTATTGAAGAACGGTATAAGCACGTCCATATTTTTCTCAAAGAAAATGTAAAAAAGTTTCCTTGCCTTGGATGTATACATGGCAGCCGGAAGCAAAAGTTTGGAATACAAAGCACGGTAAAACCGATCACTGGCTATCTGATTTTTGGATGAAATTTTATCAAGAAGCATAAGTGCTTGAACTCCTACATTAAAATTCTTTGAATGAACCTGCAAGTTTGCAGAACTTTAAGATATCTAGTAAACAAAATCAGGTAATGATGAATACTAATGCAATCCATCTGTCACATACTGCATAGAGTTTTCATTTGCTAACAAATTAGTAATTACCAATTGGAAAAGTACTGGAGTTTGAACATCAACAATGTCATCAGCTTCATTACTTGAGACAAAAGGAAATGCTCGATTCACGCCCTATGACAATACCAAACGAGAGCCCAGATTACAACTGAATTTAAGATGATAAAAAAATTCACAATCATTAACAAATATTATTATCATATTTACAGTTAGGAGAACAGATAAAAGCCGAGAGTCCAATTCCACATGTGATTCTGATAACTCTTTTGACTTGTCCTCTTTAGCATTTCCCTTGCCGCTTTTATCAAGCTTCTGGTTGCTGATTGCGCCAGTAATTAAAACCTGAAGACGTTCAATTGTAAATATTTTTCCCGTTTAAATACTTTTTAACATATGTAAATAAACCACACATCGTCATAATATTTCAGATCAAGATAAGCTTAAAGAAGGAAAAACCAATACCTTAAACAATGCAAAGTATACATCTATAAGACGTTTTGCCACTTTAGGTCCATCTCCTTTATTTGTTAGGCGGATTTGGCTCAAGAAATTAATCTACACAAGTAGAAAAGGCAGCTAATAGATATTTAAGGGGATTTTGAAAGCACTTAAAATTTAATTTCAAACAGAAAAGTGATTTCAAACAGATATAATATAGGATACATAGTATTTCCATTGATCATGTAACAACAAAGGGTTAAAAAAGCACAGTGCCTTTTATTTTGCAGTGAATGATGTAAGAAAAGGTGAGGATAAAACTGTAGTACATACAGCATGGTACTGTGATCGTGGTCCTAAATGAGGCCGGAAAAGAAAAGAATCCACCTCGCCAATAACCACAGCCTGAGTAGAAAAATTAACAAGAAATCAGTCGCTAAATTAATTAAGAGGCAAAATGGAGCCTAAACGTCAAAAATGTGTATCATTGCCAAATACCATGGAACCCCAAAATGGAAATAATCAATATATACTTAAAAGGAAAATGAGATAAAAGAAATCATAGCAGGCATGAGAACTTTTCAGCTTGCGATGATCCTTCAAGCATATATCTAACTATCAATTACTTAGCAACATTAATAAACTAATGGCTAAAACTCTAAATATTGGATCAAAAATCGATTATAGATACTCCCAAAACTAAAGTAAAAGGTCGAAACAGTAGAGGGGTTGATAAATGTTCATACCTTCATGTTAGGGTGGTCAGACAAAAGGTTGGACAAATGGAAATCAGCATTAGATGCTGCTTTATTATCTGGATCCCCAAGCTGATGTAATATCAAAACCACCCGCCAACAAAGAGAAAGAAGTCACATAAAATAAAACAGTCTTAGATGTAGTAGTTCTATAACCACCTATTGTAACTTGACCGCATGAAGAGGAAACACAATAAATGCAGACCAGACATAGGTCACTGTTAACTCACTTTATTAACAAGTGCAGAAAGTAGTTTGCGTTCTTGCTCTGACTTCCGACTCAGTAGCACATATATGGCCTGCAAGCAACAAAGGAACCCACCCATTAGTTATTAATTAATATTAACAGCAATATATTCAATACATCTGAGAACATGTTACAACTAGGTGAAGATAAGATCTTATTTAAGCTTGTGACCAGTTATTAATTAATATTAACAACAATATATTCAATACATCTGAGAACATGTTACAACAAGATGAAGCTAGATCTTATTTAAGCTTGTGACTATCTTATCAGCTTTTTTAGCTTATTTCAATAAGATTCATGCAAAAGCTTATTAAAACAAATATTTTAGCATATTCCATTAGGCTTCATGTTTTAACTTATGAAATAGTGCTATATTAAGTTGTTTGATCAAAGACACCTAAAATATCAAAACATATCTTCACACAAACATAAATTACAAAACTATTCTTAAAAAAACATAAAAAAAAAATGCAATGAGGAAAAAAGAGAGAATCTTTTTCCCATTATTGATTAATCGCAGGTTGATTATGCATAAGAACTATCAACTTATCAAATATCAACCAGAAGTTGAGACAAAATGTTCAGTTTATTGAGTTGATAATAGTAGCAAACCTTTTGCTATAGTAATATCAAGTCACTTTGTAACTTGAAGGGGAGTGGGAACCGAAAAAATAAAAGAAGGAACAGAGTATAAAAAGAAAACCAACCTTCAATGCCTTGTTTTTTAGAGCAGGTAGCATGTCACGTGATGCTTCTTCAAGTGCACCAACAAATCGTTCATATCTGAGACATCAAAAGCTATTCAGGCATTCACTAACAAAAGAGCTTGAGTGGACAGTAAAATGCACTGTCATTGATGATTGGAAATATTCCCAGAGTAAAATGTGTGTTGAAAAGAGGTGTAGCAAAGTTTTGGACCCGGTGGTACAACTATTAGTAGGCCTACGTCATTTCTCCAATTCTTCCAAGGCAATATTATGACTCCTCAAGCAAAATACCAATTGATGTGACTAAATGCTCATTAGAATTCAAAGTTTACGAAACAAAACACACTATTGGAATAGAATTACTATAGAAATCTGTAACCAAGTCAAATCATAAAATTGATTTAAGATGAAAATGTGAAAATGAACAAAGTGTTATTACACATACCTCTGCTTCAAACACTCCTCCCAATACCAGAAAAGGAGAAGAGAGTAACCATCTTTAGTTTCAGGAAGATGCTTTAGGGGTCGCTGTACCAAGGTCTTCAATTTACGATCTGGTAATAAACTGCAAGAAAAATAGAACATTCTACAACTTTAGTCCCGCCAGAGATTTAATCCCATTCTTCTTATGAATTTTTTGAAAAACTCTATGAATTATATTTAAATGATAATATAAAATTTTCAGAATGGAGAGGAGACTAGTGAGAGAGGGAGAGAGGAAATGCAAACCTTGCAATAAATAATTCTTGCAGTGCTTCAAAACCTGTCAAGGCATGGCGCTTTCCAACCTTGGATGTCACCATTCCTAGATTAAACAACAAACACTGTCAATAGCTCAGCCTAATCCAAAGCAAATACGACGAGGACAAAAGATAATATAAACTGCACTGAAAAGACATGGTATAAATACAGTGAGAGTCAACCTCACTGGAAGTACATAATTGAGAAGAAAAATCATGAAATTGAAATACATAATTACTATAAATAAACAACACTTGGTTGAAAGTTAGATGCAGATGAAAATAATAGCAAGTGCAATGCTGGACTACATGCCTTATCTGATTCAGATTTGGGTAACATGAAGATGGGTTGCTGCTTAGGAATAGATCAAAATTTCTTTTATAGCATTAAGTAGCAGTCTAGTAAGGATATGGCAGATTAACATCAGAGAGCCACCATCAAAATCCGGGAGAGCATATTTTAAAAGCATAGTTTGATAAAGGCATACATGCAGGATAAGAGGAATAAAAATGACCAAAAACTTAGATACGAAAAATCATCCATTTAGCAAAATATAACACATCACAAGAATAATAGGCCTACACTAATTGCTTACTTTTCAACACTCCTACTTCTACTTCACAATTCCACAAACACTTAAAGGAACAAAACCCATGTAAGAGCTTGCATGATGGCTCAAACTAACCATGAATAAGAACTCACCAATCACAAAATCCAATTAACGATAATGAAAACAAGAAAGAAAATTTGACATTGGATTATCCCCACCAGAACTTGTTCTTAACTTACCCAAAAGAGCATCAATAGAACGCAAGTTTGCCATTGGATTATCTCCCACCAGCACAGCAAAAGCAGACACTTTATCAGCAGCAGTCCCGGACCTCTGTGTTGAAACCAACATCTTGATGTCACCACTTTGCCCCCTTGATGATTCATAATCTTTAGCATACTGTGCCATCAACCTCTCCCCCAACTCCCTCTTCTTCTCCACGAACCCTTTCCACTCTTCCATATTCCTTAATTCCACTCTCTTCCCTTCCCCGATCACCTTCTCTTCCAACTCCGCCATGTCCTCGAACCACACTCCCAAACCACTTGCCTTAATCAAAGGAAGCTTTGGCAGGTTCTTGAACTTGTTGAACCCCTTTTCCTTACTGGAACCATTCTCCAGTGACAGAACTGGGGGTTTTGGTTTCGGTTCCGGTTTGGGGTTGCTCTTCTCGTGGGGTCCATTGTTTTTGTTCAAAGTTTTGTTCTTTGGCTTCTGGGTGCTTTGGGGTGTGGCTTTTTCAGGTGGTTGTTGCTTTTTCGGGGGCTTGTTCGGCTTGGCTTTGCGGAAATCGACATCGTTGAAACCTGAGTGGGAGTGTGATGTGGATAACCCGAGCGAGGAAGCGAAGGAGGCAACATCTGATTTGAGGATGTCAACATCCTCTTCCTTGTTTGACTTGCTGGACTTCAATTTCACCATTGTTGCATATAGAATGAAGGAATAACCACTTCGCAGTTTCACAGAACGAAATAGAATTAGGTAGGGTTTAAGAAACTGTTGGGCCTGACTTGCATAGAACACAACTTTTAGGCCCAAAATACGTATATTTCTGAATTTAACTTCCAACCCACCTTTCCAGTGTTTGGTTTGGCATTAGTGAAACACGAATTAATTATTATCAAATAAGTTTTTTTTTAAATTATTGAGATATGTTTTAATAATATGGACTTATTATTTGTTATTATTTTAAGTTCTTTTATTTTTTAAATTAAATTTACATAATACATATATTGTATTTCTATATTAATCACAAGCGTTACTGCATGATTCATTGTTTTGTCATAATATATGAATACATGAATATCTGTTTGATTTCTAGCACTATCATTTTTATATTTCATTCTTATTTTTTCTAATTATTTTATTTTTTTAATAATTACGTCACTGAGTGCTTTGTAACAACATTTTTTATTCTAAAAAAAATTATCTTATTTTTTAAACTTTTAATTCAATTTTTTTTATTTAAATAAATCACGGTAAAGTATTAGTTTCTATGAAACTCACCTTTCCCTTAGCATTCTAAGAAGTGAAACACGAATTAATCATTTACATCTATTAAAATTACTTAAAAACTATTTTGAATATAAAATGGGAATGTGATTTTAAAATGGAAAACCACGTAATGGGATAATTTATTTTATTTGCATCCTTTTATTAGTCTATAAAAAATCAACTTTACATTTCATAAAATAAATTTAAACTAATAATTCAACAAAATATTTAATATTTTAATATCTTGTTATATATTTGATTTTAATATAGAATTTTCCATCAGTATTAATAAACTAACAAATTTTCTTTTTAAAATACTTAACAGTTAGGAATTATTTTTGTTATATAAGTTTAAATTTTAACATAATTGTCAAATATAATCTAAATATTTATAGCAAAAAATATTTAAATACATGAAGTGCAATTAGATTTATGATAAATATACAGTACAATTACGCACTGTTATTTATAATGTATTCTATATTTACATTTTGGTCTATATAACTAGATTTAAAATATTTAACTTTTTTTAGTAAAATATGTAATTATACTTATAAAAAATAGTTATATAGTAAAAAAGTGATAATAAAAGAAAATAATTTTACTGCCAAATATGATCTATATTTATGACAATATAAAATATATACATTAAATCATTGTTATACTATATTACCAACTATAAATAGTTAATGTGATAAAAAAAATTACTGATTGTTAAGTGTTTCAATGTAACTACAATATTATAAAAAATAATAAAAATTATTATTATTATTTTAGTAACTTTTATATTAATTAATCTATTGGGATGATTTTTTTCAACAGCATGTTCATGGATAGACGTATACAGTAAAAATATGTTACTTAGATAAATTACAAACTTATAGGTTAAACTCATTTAGCAATCCTTAACACTTTTTTTTTTCATTAGTGAGAATATATATATATATAAAAAGAGAAAAAAAATATATATATATATAAAATATATACAATATTATATATATAGAGAGAGAGAGAGAGACTAAGTTCAGTTATGAGGCGAAAAAAAGTTCTCAAAATCAATTTTTTGATTGGGCTTCGTTCATAGGTTTTATTGGGCCTGATAGTTGATTGACCATTAGACTGTAAAGAAAAGCCCATGAGCAAAACCCATTAGGGTTTTCTGCGGTATATTAGAAAACGCAAGCTCCCAAGTTCTCCTTCTGAAGTCTCTTGCTGCACTCACTGAAACACCTAGGGTTTTCGAGCTCGTTGTTTCGGAGTTTGAGACGCACGCACGCAACCATGGCCGCCCCTACCAACGCCGCTGCTGCCCCGCCGCGTCAGCTATCCCAGAAGGAAGCCGACATCCAGATGATGTTGGCCGCCGACGTTCACCTCGGCACCAAGAACTGCGACTTCCAAATGGAACGCTACATCTTCAAGCGCCGCAACGACGGTAATTAATTCTTTTTTATTTTTTTCTGTTGTCTCACGTTACACAATCCTGTTGTGTTGAAATTTCGATAGAGTTTTGAATCTGCAATAGTTGCATTAAGAGAATAGACTTTTGATTTGTTGTGGTGCGGATTTGGAATTAGGTATTTACATTATCAACCTTGGAAAGACCTGGGAGAAGCTTCAGCTTGCTGCCAGGGTTATTGTTGCAATTGAGAACCCTCAGGATATTATTGTTCAATCTGCAAGGCCTTATGGTCAGAGAGCGGTTCTCAAGTTTGCTCAATACACCGGTGCTCATGCCATTGCTGGAAGGCATACTCCTGGTACCTTTACCAATCAGCTCCAAACCTCATTCAGTGAGCCTCGCCTCCTTATCCTCACGGATCCAAGAACAGATCATCAGGTATATTTTCCACTTAAACGGTTATATGTTTGATTTTAGGTTCATTTGATTTGGTAGTTAATCTAATTTTTGTTGTGTTTTTTAAGAAATAGAAATTCGATTTGTAATTCATGTAGCTGATTTCCTTAGGTGATGAGGATTTATTTGTTTTCTGTTGTGCTGTTCTGTCCCTGAGTGTTGCCGGTGTTGTGATATTAATATATATGGGTTGTTTGCAGCCCATTAAGGAAGGTGCTCTTGGAAACATTCCAACCATTGCTTTCTGTGACACTGACTCACCTATGAGGTATGTAGACATTGGAATTCCTGCCAACAACAAGGGCAAACACAGCATTGGTTGTCTCTTTTGGCTTCTTGCCAGGATGGTGTTGCAAATGAGGGGTACCATTCGCCCTGGCCTCAAATGGGATGTCATGGTAAATATTTTTTTGGTTGCCTTTCATTATTTATTTGGGTTGTAATTGAGTTATAGTTTTTTATTTGGGGAGAGTCTGATTTTTGGGAAGATATTGATGAAGTTTCTTGACTTGAATTTTTCTTTGATGCAGGTCGACTTGTTTTTCTATAGAGAACCAGAGGAGGCTAAGCAACAAGAGGAGGAGGAAGCTCCTGCTGGTGATTATGCCATTACTGACTACAATCCTGGTGCTATTGCTGCTGATGGCCAGTGGCCGGGAACAATTGATCAATCTTGGACAGATGCAGTTCCACAACCCATTCCAGCTGTACCTGGTGTCAACTGGGGAGCACCACCAACTTCAGAAGCACCTGGTATGTGATTAATTTTATTTTTCAAACACTAGACTAAGTGAGTTACTTTACATATTCTATTGTTTTACGTATATTGCTTTGTGTTACTTTATTATTATATTTTCTCTACAACTCGTGACAAATGATGCAAAATGCTTGTAAATTTAACTATGTTAATTTTTAATGTTTCGAACTACACATTCATTTTTTTTTTCTCTTTTTTGTTTAATAGTTGCAGTTGCAGGAGATTGGGGTGAGGCTGTTCCACCTCCACAACAAATCCCTCTTCCTCCTACTGGAGTTGAATCTGTCCAACCAACTGGCTGGGAGTAAACTATTGTTTTTTGATGCTATGATTTTGCCCCGTCCTTTAATTTTAGTTTAATATTGTCTTTCGTTGAAGTAAAATATGGATCAGTCTTTTTTGTAGCAAAGGAACTTTTGTTTTTTAGTTTGTTATGAGTGGCAGAAATATTATTATTAACATGGTATATTCGGTAAGATTTTATTTGTTTTTGATGAAAACATGAATGTTTGGTAATATGATATTTTTGCTACTTTTTTATTCAGTATTTACTGAGTACTTCGATTGTTTCATGGTTGTTGAACATCGATTTCACGTTCTATATAGTCGCATCTCATTCGCATCTCATCGAAATCCAATTTAGCAAGAAAAATGCATTTTTTTCTGGGTATGCCATTTTTTACGTAATATGTTTTTGCTTTTCCTCTTCCTGTACATCGAATTTTTCTGCATGCTTAATATAGTATATCTACTATAACGATAGAAACGTGTAGACGGAGAATAGGATAATATTCGGCATCTTATCCTTGGAAACCAATGTTCTCAATAAATGGTTAAATAAGAAATGCTCACGATCTCGAAAAAGGTTGTAAGATTAAACGTAAAATGTCATATCTTAACATTATTGATGCTATTAAGCAAATTTGTTTAGCCTCTAGCATTTTATATCGTCTTTAAAGTGTTACTTTCCATTGTCTTGCAAACTTAATTACCATTGAGTAACATTTTATGGTTTGAAAACATATATTAATAACTTCTGATCAAAGTATGTCAGTCCTTTTGCTTTTTGTTTTATTAAAAAATAACAGTTATTAATTTTAGTTTTTTCACAGAGATTGTGTTAGTTCATTCATCATCTCAAATTCTAATTAGTATTACTTATTTCTTGAATTTCTCAAATTCAAATTCACAAACTTCTATAGTACCTCTCTATGCTTTCCGCCTTCTAGACACAAAATGTAATTAAACTCTTGTATGAGTAATGTTATTGAATTTAAGGACGAAACAATAAAGTTGTAATTTAGCTTTGGTTCTACCAAACCACAAGTGAGGGAGAAAAAATGCAGGGTTAAGTAATGGAATGAATTTGATCATTATTATTTTTCACCTCAATTTTACCATTTCCTACTACATTTTCTTATTACTTCGCGCTTTACCACCAATTCTTTAACACCCTAAAAACTATTATATGTAGTTTATTTATATATTATATATTTATACTTCATAATCGAAGTCATTTTAATTTCCTTTTCACAGGATCTACTTACATCACTAAATATTTAATTAAATATAGTATGAAATATTCTTCTTTGCATCAACTCATTCGTTTGGAGTCTATTTACTTGATTATTTCAATCAAATCATAATACAATATTTTAAAACCCTATACATACATGATATATTTTAAAATCATATATATATATATATATATATATCATATCTCATAATTTATACAATTTATAAATTCTAATGGATTGCAATTCAATTAATTCACTAGACTTATGCTATATCTCATATCATCATTCATATTAGCATCACAAATATGTGATACATGAGATGAACTAAACTAAGAAATTTCTACCTATTATATCATATTTACTAGGTTGTCACAACAAGTTACATAATAAAAACACATTTACCCCATGTGATAAGTTGAATCCTTATTGACACATTTCTTATTCACACAATAAAATAAATAATGACTTTTTTATTATGGAACTCCAATATCATTATCATTAGAGTTAAGACTTTAAATTTTATTAATAGTATTTTTTCCATTAAAAGAATTATGTTTACAATTATATCATAACATTATTATATATTCTTATTCATATACATTTCAACTTAATTTATATTTCATTTCACATACTACATAATGTACATCATCAATCAACATAAAATAAATACAAAAAATTTCAATTCACCAATCATCACACTATAATAATATTCAATTATTGTAGCTTACCATTATAGTAGCTTGATAAATATAACAATATAATGAAATATATAAAAAATTACATTTAGAAATATAAAAATATTGAATTGTGTAACAACAAAAGTCCTACCTGAATTATGTGTGAAGTGATAAAGGAAAAGATAAACAAAATTCATATTAAATTTCGCTCCTTAAATTATTTTAAATTAAAATATATCGAAATAAAAACTGTCAATATACATTTCATTACTTTTCTTATATTTAAATGTTTTACAAGTTTCGCAAATGAGTTTATTAGCTATAATTTTTTTATTTAATAATTCGCACTTAGTATTTTATTTAGCCATTATCATTAATCATAATTAGCCAAAAAAAATTGAAAAATATTATTTAATATAATTTAAGTAAAATAGGAGGTATTTTAAATTTAAGAGTTACTTTATTTTTAAATATATAATCCGAGTCATTTATATAATTAACTTGTATTTTTTAATAAATCACCACTAATTTTTATATTATTTTTTAAACAAAAATATAATTTTAAGAATTAAATATAATTTTTTTATATTACATCATAATTATGTATGTATCATTTTATTGGTAAAAAAAAGGATTGATAATATATTTATTACATTGTTTACATACTTTTTATTTTATTAAAAAATATAACATTTTTTGTTCAAAATTATAACTACAATATCAAAAGTAATATATTAAAATTAAAAGTAATTACATATCAAAAGTAATTACAATATCAAAAGTCTAATTAAATTGTACATATTTTTGGAGAAAAACAATTTATTGTATGTAATACCTCAAATATGATAAATATATTATTTAATTAAGTTATACATATAAGTAATCTAATTATTTGAATTCAAAATATTTTCGTTGCCTTATTTTAATTTGGTAATAGTAAGGATAAAATTACTAAGAAAATACCATTATTTTAAAAAGTAAACCAAAAAGAGTGATGTTTTCATAGATTTAAAATATATTAAATATTTCATAAAATTTCTAAATAATAGAATGAAAATTTTATTGTATTTTAGTACATTTAACTAATTCATATTCAGTTCATTATTAATTATCTGAACACAATCATACCGTGTAGAGAAAAAAAATTCTCTCTCAAGGTCAGCTACATTATACATTTCCGAAAATCTTAATGACCAACAATTTTTTAATAAAACTATAAATTGTTCAACGTAATTAAAGTATCTAAATTAATGTCATTAAATTATATTAAATGATGTTTTTAATTAAAAATGAGAATTATTTCTCTAATAATAAAACAAAGAAGCCATGTGGTTTAGAGGAAACAATGTTGATGCAGACCTTTCTGCACTTTTCTCATCACTGCCTCTTCCATCATTTGAAAGAATGAAAGGGTGAAAGAAATTTTTTGATCAAATACTTTTTCTGATATTTATAAAGCTTAAGCACCTTAACTTTTATTCTGAAAAAATCCAGAAAAGCTGCCTCTCATAACATATGATAAAAGCCAAAGGAAATAGAAACTGAAACATCCCAAGGAACCAAAAATGTTGTCTGCATCTGATTTATTGGAGAGTTATAACCTGAGAAGCAGCTATGCATTTTTTTGGTTTTTCACTTTAAACTATGTACAGGGTTGATGATGATGATGATATTATGGTAAGTTTGGGGAGGAAGAAAAATGAATTACCTATTGACATCTACATTACCTCCCAAATGGATGCTTTTGAAGGAAAACTATAATGAGTAACTCAAATGTTGTTGTTGCCCTTGAACAAAACTCAGCTTGTCAGCTGCTGCCACTGCTATTTGTTTGCTTTTGGATGATAATCTTACCATTTTATTTATGTACAGCAAGTCAGAACCCCCCACATCCTTCGGACGGGATGATAAAAGTCAAGACCACTCTCTATATTGTCCAAACAAAATGCATCTCTTCTTCATTTACCCAACGTTCAAACCTTTCACTGTACTTCCTATCTTTGTTCAGTTCTTCTCCACTATGCCTTCCCTGAAATACATTCAATGCAAATTTTAGCAACCACTTGGTTGCATACAGGAGAAGAATGTACTAAATATCATTGAAAAATATCTTTAACACCAACATCCACATGTGTTGTCGCCAGAATTTTACATGACAATGCGTGATTGGATGATACTATGATAGGATAAATTGGTTTTACACCAACATAGGACATTTATCAAAATTGAATTTAGGAAAATGAATGTGTGTTAACAATTTGATTCTGAAGTTTTTTAATGCTGAAGATGGGAGAGGATTTGTGGACAAAGACTGAGGTTCCCAGTTGCTGAAACTAGGCTCCCAATACTTGTAAATATCATGCTAGTGTATTTGCACTGTTAAGTTGATGTTCTAAGTTCTAAGTTCTAACCACAAATTCGCAAGTAACTGTGTCGTTGACAATAGTTCGTAGGTCTTAAGAACTACAGAAAGGCCCTATTGTTGCTTAAGGCTTTGGAAGTTATCTTACTTTTTTTCTTCTTAGAAAAGCAGTATGTTATTCTGTAATGGTTCTGCAAACTAACACATATACTGACCTTAAGACTGGATCCAGATTCACTAGCAGATGTCTCAGTAGTTATTAGTTCATTCAGGATATTCTCCGAGGAGATGCTGGTCGACCTGTAACATCAACAAACAATTTTGGCATTAGTCAACAACAAAAGCCTGAAAATTGCAGACTAATACCTAACTCAAGAACTAGGTTTTTACTCCAAAATATTGATATTACTTAAATTTCTCGACTGTTTTATTCAAATATACCATAATCTATAAACCTTAAGTGAACAAAAAGTATTGAAAAGAAAAAGATAAAAACATCTTACTTCCCCATTGACTTTCAACAATAACAACAACAAAGTCATATGACACTAGGTGAGCACTGAGTCTGAGAATCCGTTAAGGACTTTGCACATGGTGCAAGTATTCACTCTAAGAGAAAACAACAAAAAATGAAATTCATGCTCTCCTAATTTCACTTGAGGATTCCGTTCAGTACGAAACCCAAGAGGTGAGTGAAGGTTTCCAGATATACCACCAGCTAGACACTTTAACATTTGCTAAGCTGGTTAAAATGCTTTCCCTCCCTCTTAATTATCTCCCCGAAAGTCAAAATCTTTCTACCCATAAATCATAAGTGCACAATATCTGGGTATTGTTGCATAAAGAAAAGGATGGCACAATTCCATCACTCTCTCATCAATTTTTTAATTCATAGAAGAACCTCACAATTAACATGTGCCTCTCTACCTTTAATCAAAGATTCAAGGAAAGGATAACACAATGGTGAAGAAAGACCACAGTTTAAAATCAATGTGTCGAAGTAAAGATGGCATGGGTGTATGATTACTAATCAAAGTTTTTGAACTACCTCTCAAGTAATTCCTCTTCACAAGAATTTCCAGAAGAAGAAAGCCACTCCACATCAAGGAAATTGGAGCAATCACATGCATCTCCATGTTCGCCGAAACAAATATGACCACTCTCACAATTTTGGCCCTTGACCATTCCTCCATATATCTGCCTGTATGATTTTGAAAAAACACAACTGTCAAAAGATTAGGATTGATTGAGTAGTAAATCATAGAACGCTTGAAATTATAGGGATTTAGACGAGACCTAAATACTCTCTTATTTATCTATACTGATGTGATACAACATACAAAGCACTAATCCCTATTTATAGCAAAATATTTCTCTAATAAGGGACAAATCATTATACATAATGAAACTTGAAAACCACTCCTAAGAACATCTAAAACTAAGATATTCTATAAAACAAATAAAAACAAGATTGAGTCTATATATTATAAAGTAATAATAAATAAGGAAGGGTTTCCCGGGGCTGCACAATAATCTTTCATTTCCCATCCCACATTTAAAATATAATAAAAAAATCCAGACACGGGTTTGCACTAAATACTTAAGGAAATACTTTTAAACAAGAGATTCTGTGGGCCTAATCCACCCTCCTTTACAGGCCCTAGTGCCCTACAAAGCATGTACCAATTGACTGCATGGTTCCTCCTACTCCTGACCCAGATAGCTCATCATATAAATGAGTAGAGTGAATACAATTCAAATAAGAAACCCAGCTCTGTCTAACTCTGGGGCTGTGTTATTGTCAAATTTTCAGCTGTCCTTTCAGATATTACAAGCCTTAATTTAGCATGCAAAGTGCCAACTTAGCATACCTGCAATGACAAACATCACTTCCACAAGTAAATATATCCGGAGTAGATCCCGAAAGGAAACGCTTATCAGGTTTTTCAGATGAATTCTGACGATCTGTATCCTTCAAGTTCCTAATTGTAGTGTCACTTTCACCGAGAATGTTACCATCTGATAGAGATCTCGTAATAGTTGACCTGCCAAAATAAAAGAAAAGCCTTGTCAGTCTTCTGGCAATGAAATACTTAATTAAAGACAATATCATTTAATAAAATCCACAAGGAACAAATAACTTGTACTCATTTGCTTTCATCCTCAAAACACAAGTAAATTTATGATTACACTTTGGCTATATAATATTGCAATTACATAAGATTTAAAGTCAAAGCAAACACCAACTCAACTTCGTGAACAAAAAAAGTATTGAGCAATTTTAGTAGCAATTCGATTTTCCAAGCAGAACCTATGAGGAAAAGAAGCAATTACTTCCACTATACAGTAAACTTGAGTAGAGAGTGAGGTAAGAAAAAGGATTTCAGTACCAAGTATCAACACTACCTCAAACTACTAACACTGATTTAAAAAAAGGCATTCTTACTCAAATCATCAATTTCTATCTATAAGCTTGATCAATATTTTCAGCTTGAGAATTACACTCAAAGTTAAAGACAGATCTAAATAGAATAATTTTAACTGAAATTTGAAAAAATATCAGAAGTTCATATAAACGAATTTAATTCTTGAAATTTTAAAAAAAAAAATCAATGCTTCATTAAATGAAAAGGACAAAAACTAGTACAACTCAATAATCCACTGTTACCTAATGCTGCCATCTGTTAAATAAAGGCCATGTCTCTTGACAGTGTAATACTGATCTGAATCTAGCTCCCACAGTGCTGGTTTTCCCTGCTGTGGCTGAAAATGCCCCAAGAATCTGACCCAAACAATATCAAAAACAACAGTAGCTATATCATTCTAATACAGTCCACTTATAAACATTACTTGTGTTTGCTTTAAATCATATTATATATGGAAACAATTATACAAAATACAACCAAACAAATGGGCTTATTTAACTTACAAGTTAATTGATTTTTGCTTATCACCATCTAAATATGTGTTGTTGTAATAACGCTGTAGGGTTCGAATAAACTCCTGGGACTGTGTTGCTGCCTTCCATTGACCTCTTCTCTCGGAAAATATCTAAACAGCATACCAATTGCAAAATAAAGGAGTGAGCAGTAATCACTAATAAAAAAAAATTCCATGCAAGGAAAAGATAACAGGAGGCAAATTTAGATCTCCCTTTCAAAACTCTGTGAAAATTGTGATGGCCTCTCTATGGTAAATTAATCTTTTAAGGTTAAATATCAATGGATGCTAGAGCTATTTCAGAACTTTTAAATAAATTTTTTAGGTCCTCAATTCAAACAACTGTAATTCAGTATCTAGAATAAGGTTTTGCCAAGTTTATAAAATTTTCCTGATCTCAGTTATGAATTTTAAAAGTATAGGAGCCTATTTAAACAAGAATTGTGCAATAGTAATAACTGCATCCATACCATTAACAAACCAACAACAAATTAAAAACCTTATTGCAGAAAGTTGTGAAACAAATACAACATGTCCTGGTGGAGACAACCTAATAAAAGCAACAAGCTTTCAGCATTACATTAACTTGGGTCATTTTGGATTCCATGTTACGCTTAAGATGCAGTCATGCAGATCCTAAATAAAAATAATGTACAGAATTTCTGATCCCGTATTAAGTCCAAACTGCTAAACTAGAGAGATTACCTTGTTGTGTGCTGCAGAACCCCCATATTGAAAGGCTAATGTGTCGCCCATGGACTCGTAGACTTCCATTAATTCCTCGGCCAAAGGGTTATCAAGATCAATATGTGGGGATTCAATAAATCCTAAAACTTGAAGCTGACCTCCAAGTGCAGCCAGTCCGTAAGCATATTGAGCAACATTGGTACGATCTAAACAGTCAATGCAGTTAGTCCTCAACACCCCAGATTGAAGTGTTTGGGGTTTGACACTGTAATCTTTGTTCTCATCATTTCTACAATAACAATTGCTAATTTCTGTTTCTTTATCAACGTTATTCTTATTTATGCTGGCTTCTTCTGTAATGCAGTGATCAATGACATTGTTATTCCTGCATTATATTACAAAAAAAAAGAAGATCATCAATAAATGAAATTAATAAACACAACCATTCATGAGTTTTTACCAAACAGCTAATGCTTTTGGAAGACTTGGCCTCAACACAGTATCAAACTTTCAGGACCAAAAGGTTTCACCACAAGGTAGGATCAACATGTGTATTGTCTGTGTTTCAAGCCCAAAAAGCTCAAGCACACGGGGCATTTTATTTAAGATATTAATTAAAAAAAATACAAGAATCTTCACCTAATGGCTCAAGCTTTTTGAGGGTGTTACTCCATGACAAATAAAATTACTAACAATAACATCAAGGCAAAAACAATTGTAGATCAATCAAATGAAATTTCAACTTGCCTAATTAGTACAAAAGTAAACAGGACCAAAATGTAGTATGGAACTTACTCAGAGTAGGAATACTGGGATAATCTATCTAGCCTCATATTTGGTGTCACTGGAGAGTAGAAGATGCCAGTCAGCTTCAGAGCGTATGCAGCCACTTTTCCCAGCTGTCCCAACACATTAGTAGCTTTGCTGCTAAAGGTGATTGATTTAATAAAATAACACCCAAGAATAAACCTGTACTGGATAGACAGAATAAGGGAAGAGTAAGTTACCATCTTGAATGCCGATGCAGATCCCAATGAAGGAACCTCAAGCGATCTTCCCCTCTCAAATTTTTATTAATAGACCTAACAGCATTTGCAAACTCGGTTCGCAGAATAGTTTCTCGAGGCTTCTTCTCACGTGTCTTAAACAAAGAAGACAAAATAATATATAAGGTAGAAAATCTTTAGTTTAGACACGTGAAAAAGAAAACAAACTTGCTTGGCAATTCAGTTACATATATGGAAATGCCTACCTTTATCAAGTTCAGTATAATAATTGGATTTCCATATCTTTTGACAAGATTATCAAAATGAAGTCTTGTGGCCTCAAAATTAGAGTCCTTTCTTGATACTAAAGTAAGGAAAATGAGCAATCAGCACAAATTTCAAAACAAAATGAGTAGTAACAAAGGAAAGTTGTTTCCATATCATACATATAATGTCCGGTTTTATATTCAATCTAGAGGCTTCCTGAGACCAGAACAGAGGGATTGAACCCCTGATCTGCACCACAGAACTGATTTGCATAGGGTGTCCATCACGAGCTTCTGTAAAGACTATCTGCTCTGTCTCAACATCATTAGCTACTCTACCCTTTTCATTTACTCCTCGTTTCAAATATCTGCACAAGTGCATAGATATGAAATAGAATGCAATTTTAATCTTAACAAACTTGAGAAAAGCCTAAAAAATATATAAACCTGGTCCCAGCATAATGCCGTGAGCGCCTAGCAATGATAGTCAAGTTGAACTCACTGTCAGATATAGAAAGTTTGACCTACATACCATAACACTTGTCAACAAGATAACTTTCTGGGAACACATAATACTAGTATTTTTCTGTCACTACTAAAGTGAATTAGAAGCCAGCAATAGAGTAACCATTAAAAGTTAGCCATCAATAAGATGTTAGAAAAACTTCCTATGGTAAATTTAATCAAACCTGGACTTGAGGAATGAATTTCCCAGTGTACTACAACTAAAAAACTAATAAGTTATGGTTTAATAACTGCAGCATTAACTCTATTAAAGGAAATGCAAACAAATAAGACTAGTTTCACTCAACAGAAAAATAGGTGTTAGATACTCGAATCATATATAAAGGTTAAGAAACAACTAAAGAAATTCACGAGTCACTAGCATTACTATTAACTACAGTAGTTACCTACAAAAAATATATATTAGTTAGCTAATAAGAAAATTTCAAATGTACCTGTTTAAAAAAGCCATATACTAAGGCTACAGTCCATGAAGTATTCTGGAGATTATTCCTGATCCCACGAGTCAAGAACTCATTCCAAACAAAAAGGGTTTCATAGAGTGATTGCCCTGTAGTGTTATGATCAGATAAGTTGCGTTGAAGACTAAACATAACATTGTAGGAGTAGCTGAAAAAGAAGTCTTTCGCGAGATCCACACTGCATAGAAGCTTCTTGTATCTAAATCACCACAGAAGAAAGAGCAAAGCCCATTAATAAGATGGTTTTTATATAAATAAATAAAAGTGAAACAAATTGACTAAAATCAACTTATGAAACCAATAACTCTAACCAAACGTATCAAAAAATTAAAAATAAAGTGATCTCCCAGTTGAACTTGAAACCCTGGCAATACCTTCTCTCAATCAAAAAGTTACATTTACATCATAACAGCAATGAAGATTGCGCCTGTACATTTGCAGGAAATGAACTGACAATAAATGTAGAACAATGAAACAACAACAAAGGAGGTATACACTATACAATATACATATTACATGACTACAAAATCTTGAAGAAGCATTACTGATTCTATTTCACAACTAAGAGACGATTAAAGTGTACCACAGAAAGATGAGAAGGTTGCTCTGAAGAAGCCCACATTGTGGATACAGACTGAAGAGAGACAATCAACATATACAGTACAAATAAACACTCCAAAATATATAGTTTCAACACAACTATGCTCTAATGTGTGTAATGAACTCAAAATAAAAAATTGTAATTCATAACATCTAAGTACAATGGACAGAGTATACTTCTCAACGCTACTCTCTACATTTCTCTTTAAATTTGCCATAGACACATTACAATTACATGCAAAATTGACTAAAGACCTGTTCTCATCCTTAGAATAAGCCATTTTGGATCGCACGGTAGAATGTGGAATTGGAACCATTTCGCTCTTTGTGACAGCATATATATTGTGACCACAGATTGTGCCGATCTTCCTTCGCTTTGTTATAAGCAGCATGTAATATGGCTCAAGAAATTTGATAAATCCTAGATCAAACGAAAAAAAAAAAAATTATTCTGATGAAAAAATGAGGGGAACAAGACTAGGATAATAATAACAATTTAGATCTTATACAGAAATATAAAAATACCAATGATTCCATAGCAAGTTGTTACAAATTTAAGCCCTCCTGTAGACTTGTTTCCTTCATGTATCCGCCTCAGAAGGTCACAACACTCAATTTCTGAGTATATTGTTGAATCTTCAACGATATTCAATTCAGATGGCTCCAATCTGTCAATCTTTAAGATCCTCCAAACTGTTCTGTTTTTGTCTCTTCCGATCATGTAAAATTTCTGAGTGTAGAAAAATTGTAAGACCACAATAACAGTGCTTTGTAGTTATATTATGGGCATAGAAAATTTTTTAAAATAATATTAATAAAGGAAAAGAACACCTCAGCTCGCAGTTTTTGTAACTAAAAAAAACTGAATTTAATCGCAAACTTATTTCCAGAACAATTGACAGCAGTTTTAATTTCTAACATAACAAAAACCAGCATAATAGTCATTTAATGCATACAAGTGTCAAGGGATATTGTCACTGTGAACGTAAATGTCAAATGAGAAATAGTTTTACTTAGCCCAGGTTTAGAGGGTGGGTTTTAAGCACTGTGCAGCTTCCAATATTGTGCTAATGCCACATTGAGCATGCAAGGTTATAAACAATTGCATACATATTACATGTTGCATGGAATGTATATGAAATGAGCAGTTTATTGCTTGAACCAGACATGATGCTTTCTGTAAACCCTAACAACTTCAAGAAGTGTGATTCTCTCATAGTTATAATATAATAAATCCAAAGTAGAAAACGAAAACAACATTTTATCCAGAGAACAACAAACAACATCATTATATTACCATTTCAAACAAAAAGGATGCTTGATAATATGAGAGAATGATCCTACTCTAAACATTGAACAAGAGACAGACAACACAATGATTTGAAAGCACGACACAAATGAAGTTGACATGAGTGAAAAGATCATGTCATTAACGTCAAACAAAATTCAGATTCTAACTCTATTAACTTTTCTCATTTAGGTCTCGTTTCCCACCAAAACAGTTTAATTATATTGTTTTGATTCTACATTTTTTAACTTTTTCCGCATTTAACCGAAGTTTCTGAACAAGGCTAGTCATTTTTTTCCAGATTGAGGAGAATAAGACAAGAACATACCAGCAGTGGCTTTAGACAGAAAAAACAAAAATATGTGAGAGTGAAGGCAAATGAAGGTGACAGATCTATAAGAAACAAGAAAGTGCAATTTAAGAAATAAATATCTCATTTTTTCCCTTTTAGGTCTCCTTTCCTGAATAAGAATGTAACACTTTAATTAAATAATTTTTAGTTACGTTTTTTTTCCTTTGCCCCATTTTCATCAAAATTTCTGGATATATTTAGAAGGCTACTCAATTTTGCATTACAGAGGAGAGCAGGACAAAAATGGACAAGCAATGGCTTGAGATGGAAAACATAAACGATGTGAAAGTAAGAGATAAATGAAGGTGACACATTTATGAGAAGATTAACACGGACAACTTTATCACTTTTTTTCCTTCAAGGTCGGTTCTCACTTTCCTGTACAGGAATGTAACAGTTTAGTTCAATAATTAAGGTTCCTTTTTTTACCTATCTCTTTACATAAAAAAATTCTGTATATATTTCACATGGCCACTCAGATTTTTCCGGATAGAGGGTAGTAAGAGAAGAACAGAAGTGAAATTTAGAATTCCAAAATTATAAAACTGAAACCAAGCCGGAACAAAAACTGAAACCAGAGTCCAATGAATGCTTGTTTAAACACTCAAGTAGATATCACAAGAAGATTTTGCAGTAAGATCCAATGAATTTTGTGTCAACAAGCTCGAAGTGGACAACAAAGCTTAGACGTTCAATAACCCATTACACAGAAGTAAACCAATAATATTTGGGGGGAAAATGAACAAAAGGCAGTGTAACATAGTCAGACAATAAATACAATCTGAAAACAGTGGGATTATAGAAGTCCACGAACAATTGGTCAGCAAATCATTTAATACTGACATTTATTTACCCTTATGCATCATGATGAAAAAAATGAAAGTTATAAATAACTGCTTTGAATGATTAAAGTCAGGCACGACTCATCAATGTATTATGATGAAATGAAATCCTCAAGAATCCAGACAAGACAACAGCTCATAAAACAACTATCACAGAGACATGTATCCAAATCCCAATTGGAAAGCTCCTTGTATAGAAAACAAAACTTTCCACATGACTTTGGTTCCTTTTCCCAATGATAAAACATTATGATTCATCAGTGAATTTGTGCACATAAACAGAATTCAACGAGGGAAAGAAAGAAAGAAATTCAAATCAAATCTAACCCAAACAAAACAACATAAATCTTAAATCAATAAAAGAAAAGATAAACATGCTGAAGGGAAAATAAATTCATATCTAGATCACGGTCAAAAAAACTGTATCTATAATGCACAAATCATTGATGAGTGAAGAAAAAAGATTAGACATATTTACCGAGCGAGTCTCATAGAGCCTGAACTTCTGCATATAACAAGGCTTAAGGTCAGCTCCATCTGCAACAGAAGCACTGCTCTGCAGCTTCTCCTTTGTTGAATTTGAATCCATCTTTATTCAGATCCCGAGCCTCAAAAAGCTCGGGTTTCCAACGAGATCACCAGCAGAAAATTCCAAAAAATCACCAACAAAGAGCTTCTGTTTGTTCAAACAGAAGCTCTTCGCGCATCCACACACACAAACACACAAAAAAAGCACAACAAAACCCCCCCCAAAAGGCCAAAAACTTTACATCAAACACAAGCTCCGGAATACACACACCCCACAAGAACTACAATACAATACTCAAAAATTTACATCAATGGCACACATAAAACTCCCTTAACAAAGACAATGACACCTAAATTCAAAAGGGACAAAAAATTGAAAATCAAAAAGAGAGGTTAATTGAATTAAATCAGAAACTAAGGGGAAAGGAGGAAAAAAGCAACTTTTTTAGAAATCTAAGAGGGTGAATGGTTTTGGGGAATGGAGAAGAAGCAGAAGCAGCTTTTGGGTCTCAGAGATGAAAAGGAAGTGAAAATGAGATTGTCAGAGAGGAGAAGAAAGGCACTGCATCCACACAAAAAAATAAAATAAAAAAGAAAAACAAAATGAATGAATGAATGAAAATCATAATGTGAAATGCAAAGCTGAAAAACAATTTTAAAAGACACAAAATCGGTGTTTTCTCTTCTTTGCGTGTTCGCATTTTCTCTCTCTACCTGTGTTCCCAAAATTTTGTCAGTTTCTATGTGTGTGTGTGAATTGTGTCATGTCTTTCTCATTTTTTTCTTCTTCTTTATTTCTTTTTTACACCAAAATTAATTTTCAATAATGCTAATTAAGATTAATTAACTGTGTAACAGCTATGAATATTATTTTGTAATAATATCTTGCCATATCTTTTAATAAAATATGGTGTTATTTAATACAACCGTCATAAAGAAGTATAAATGAATTTAAGTGACAGTTAATTAATAAAGTATTCTTTTTTTGATAGTATGCAAATGAAATGATTGCTGTATTTGAATAATTATTTTCAAAGTTTGTTAAAAACTTCAATTAAAGAAACAAATTTAAACTAAGTTGTATAAGATAAACAAACCAATTTTTAGAAAATTTAAAAAAATTTAAAAATACATTGTGTTTATTTTATGAGAAAAAACTTGTTATTAATTTGTTTCTACAATATTCATAAAAAATATTCAAAATAAAGATTAATAAACATGCATATTACAAATTTAAAGGCTTAATTATACATTTACCATTTAACTATTATTATTTTGTTAATTTTATCACTTAATGTTTTTCTTTTATTACCATATTTTTATTTTTTAATATTTCATTAGTTTTTTTAATAAAATATTACAAATAAATTTTAAAAGATAACAGCATAACTATATTAATTTGAAAAAATAGGAAAACGATATTATTTAGTTTTTATGATTTTTTATCATAATCTTGGAATATAAGTGATATAATTAAAATATACTTGAATGTTTATTATTGAAGTGAAAAAAATATATATAAATTTTATCTTCCTTCTCTCAAAGTTTTTTACTTCTATGTTCATTAGTTTGACGATCGGAGGATATCATTGAGTTTCGGGTAGATATTAAAACTAGTTTGCCTGATCAAAATCTCCAATCAAGTAAGTTCTCTTACATCCTTTTTCTTGGGTCAGATTGAGTTTCTCAAAAAGTTTGGGAGGAAGATTGTTTATATGTGGGGGTTTTGTACATAAGATGGATTTTTGCTAGTTCAGGATCATAAGAGTTATGTTCATGTCATTGATCAAAGTTTTTATGTATATATTAGGTTTTCTATAGGAACTCTAAGGTGTTAGAGCTCTGATTTGGTATTTATCAAGCCAGACAGGTAAGGAAAGTTGTTATTAAGTCTCTATATAGATTGAAAAGTGTAGTAATATTGATTTGTGTATGATTTTATTATAATCTTTAACTATTCTATGTGAAATTTGGTTGATTTGAATTGTCTGAAGTGCGTGTATGAGTATCTAAGTTGTGGTTGAATTCTGAATAGGACCAAGTGACTCAAGTTGAAAATGATAGTTTGGAAATAAGTAGAAAAATGATATGAAAATGCCTATTGAGTTACCTAAGCTAGTTTCATAATTCTGCAAATTATGCAAACTCGCTTGCTTGTTGGACAAAATTTGTAAATTTGAAAACTTAGGAGCATTGGTTATTAGGCGAGCCACTCTTTCTTGGTGAAGTTAGTCCTAACAGTTTGGTTGTTAGGCGAACAATGTTCTTGATGAGCAAAATTCGAGGAATTAAAAACTCAAGAGCCTTGGTCGTTGAGTAGTCAGTCTCGTTAGGCAAATTTGATCTCAGTGATTTGGTCATTGGCAAGCTTGGCATTCACTATGTGAGCTTGACATTCTCTAGGCGAGCCTAACATTCGATGAGTGAATCTGGTCCTAGGGGTTGGTTGTTGGGCAAGCACGAGACTTGTTAGGTGTGAGTGTGTTTTGTAAATTATGATTGTGAGATGTCTTTAGTATGTTTTAAAAGTTAAATTTCTATATAATGGTAAGGTATATTGTTGAATGAAATATGAACCACGTGGAAGTGTGATTAAGACATACCATTTTCAATAAAAGAAATAACATGTTAAGATTTTTTAAGATATGCATTGAATTATATATTCATTTTGAATAAGATGTACTAACTCTACTAGTATATTGAAATTATATAGATGAAGATTATCATACTAGTGAGTTTGTAATTTGAAAGGTAGTCCATCTAGCAGGTCATATGAATTTATCCATTCATATGAGAGGTTTGAGTTCCTGTGAGTTGTGTAAAGAGATAACATAATGAAGACACTAAACATGTATATATCTCTCAATCAAACTTAACGCATGCGTCTATCGGAAGTAAATCATTTGATTGTTGATTAATATGATGTTATGTGAATTATGAGACATGAGATGATTACATATGTTTATCTGATGTAAAATTATACACGTTTATCTTATGATGTATATATCTAAAAATGTATATAAAAAAATATTATTTTATAATACCATATCATAAACATTTAAATTATATATATATAATAGTATGGTATAATATTTAGATAAAGTAATTAGGAATATTAATATTACACTGTGACTTAGTTAAAAAAATGATTTGATAAAATCTATAAAAATTTTAAAAAGTGTTATAAGCGATAAATTAAATAAGAAAATACGTAATTAAAGAAATTTAGTTAATTGTCATCAATAGAAGTTGGTCAAACAATTATTAACCTTAACCATGAGCTTGATTATTTGAATTATAATAGAAGTGTTGACATATTTATAATTAATACCAGTCATACAATTAATTTTCAAAACATAATTAATTAGTTGATATTACTATTATTATAAAAGACTTATGTATAGAAAAATGTCAAAACATTATTTCACTTGTAATAGATCAAAGTTACTTTCTCAAAGAAAATTTACGTAAGAACATTTTTTAAAACTTCGAATGATTGGACACGTAATTTTCTATAAATAATATATATTCATTTCATCGTTGGTCCAATTATTGTTACTTGGTGATTTGGTTAAACTCATAGTTTGAAAACATATAGTTTATTATTACTTCAAGCAAAAAAAAAACTAAAATTAAACAAATCATTAATATCCTACCAAATTCATACATGATGTGAACACTATACCACTTATTTATCCAAAATGTAAAATAAAACTTTCATTATTATTAGTAAAATATCAATTATTACCCAATAATATTTTCAAATTTACCTACTAAATTTTAAAAAAATCCTGAACAATTGTTTCTAGAAATATTACTAACATATTTTTCTTGTAAATATTTGAAAGTATTTTTTTTTATAAGAGGTAAGTAATTACACTTAAGTATAATAATTATGAATAGTTTTTTCCAAAAAAAAAATATGACATAGTTATGAAGTAACACTTGCAAAATTATAACATTTCCATGCTGATTAATTTAGACATTGAACACAAGTATATAAAATTAGTAAGTTGAATCTTTCATAATTTCTCTAATGATAGCATCTTTTGAAAAAAGAACAAATAAATAAATAAGGTGCATGAATATATTATTTAAATCATCCACTATGATATCATTGGAAATAAATAATGCATTTACTTTAACAATGGAATAGAATGTGAATATAAATTTGAAAAAAAAATATTGAGTTGATTCCACGCAGAGAAGGAATATGCTAATTGATGGCTTCAAATACCAATAATTTAGGGTTTATAATATTTATACACATTCTTCTTTCCTTCTCCACCACGTCTTCTCTCACTTTCTTAGCTCTCTTATCTTCTTTAAATCTTCTTTAAATATACCAAATATTGTTATAAAAAAATATATCTTACATCTATTAAATATTTAAAATAATCAGTGTTAAGGATACGACATATTAATTTTTGTGTGTGTTGTATCATATAAAATATACAATTTAATTATAATATATTATCACAATTTCTTAGAAAAATAAATATTTTTTAAAATAAAAAATACGAATCTTGTTTAAGAGTACAAGTCTTAAATATTTACGTCACATTTAATTGAAAGATAATTATAAAACTCAAATTTCAAACTTATAATTTTAGTATTAAGTATACAATAAAAGCTTAAGTCTTCAACTTATAATTATAGTATATCTTAACATTAATTAATTTATAAAAATATATATTATAAGAATAAAAAACTTTATGTCAACTTAATTTTTATATTTTATTTTCTAAAATTAATTTCATAAAAAATCATATTTTTGTTACTGTGCTTTTTTAGTATGAGACAAACGAATATATTTTACTAGCCACTTGTATTTCACTTATCTTAATTTTTAATAATTTATATTATATGTAACTTTTGTTTGTATTTTAATATAGTGTTGAAAATCATCCCAGCATTTTTTTTTTTCAAGTGGCGGTGTCACTTGGTCAATTATTAATGTTCATTTTTTTTTTGTGAGTTTCTTTTTTTTTTCTAATTTTTCTTTCCTTTTGCTTTCTTGATATGGTACATAGTAATTGCCGTTTCATAGAGGTATATTGTACTCTACATTAATAAATAAAATAATTAAATCATGAATAAATTCTTATTAGAGTTGTGAAAAAAATAGTAGTAGTATTCACATTTATTTATTAAAAGTATGAGAGTACTTAATTATGTTTATTAGTTTTGATTATAATAATAATATTTTTTTTTCATATACAAGTTGACCTACACAAGTCTTCCTTTAGGTTTTTTTTGTTCGTCATTAGTCTCGATCTTTAGTTTCACACTTCAGTATCAAAAAGGTACTCGTGATGACACTCTAGCATCAAATTTAGTATTTAGAAGAGAATGTGTGAAATGTATACAAGATTATTCTCAAAGAGATTAATATATTTCTATCTCATGGTGTTTATCTATTTATACTACCTCTATTGAGCTTTTACTTATACATACACATTAAGAGAGATCCAAATAAGCCTAAACATCCTTTCAATAATGGTTAAAAAGTTTAGATTTGTTTAACATTGTTAATCATTTTATTAAACCATAATCCTAAACATAAGATATTTTAGTGGTATCTTGATCGAAATATTGAGATATAATGTGATATTTTCAATATTTTTTTATCGTCATTTCAAGTATTTCAGTCACCATATATTTTTTATTTTCATAAAGTTTGACATATTTAACATTTGTTGAATAAATATTGTAAGTTTTTTTTTCATAAAAGTTCTCATGTTATGCATCACTATGAAACTTGACATCTCAATTAGGCTAACACATCAAGTAACAACAATCAATTGTCACCACATGAAAAAAATATTATTAAAAGAAAAAAAAATTGGAGATACTAAACCAAAATTCATATATTAACAAAACAATATATATATAATTTATACCTATTAATAAAGAACTTTAAAAAAAAAACTAAATGGAAACTTATTATATAAAAAAATATTAACATTTACAAGTGTTTAATTTAAACTCTTAATTTTAGATTATATTTAGACAAAACGTATTATATATATATATATATATATATATATATATTTCATAATTAAAATAATAATATAGTAAAAATATGGAATGATTAATATAAAATAATTTATGAAAAAAACTAACTTTTATTTATGAAAAACTGTGGAAACATACTTCTAAACTTAAATCTATTTTTAATTAAATACTCTTGCACTAGAATCCTTTTCTAGCAAATTGTAACTTATTTTTCAATTATTTATTTATTTATTCCAAACAATTTTGTTATTTGTGCACGTTTTGCTTGTGACCAACATATTTTTATTTATATGTGGCCCACATTTAAACTGTGCCGCCACGTTGAAATGACCTAGCTTAACTCTTCATTAAAGAGATTATCAATGCTAATTGTGAAATTAATTTCAATTAGTTACTGTTATAATTGTCAACTGTTTATTTCAAAATTTTAGTTTTAAGTTTCATCAGTTAAGAAGCTGTGTTTATTAAAACAACTTAATTAAATATTCATTAAATGTTTTTTAATAAATATGGTTTTTTAGATACAAAATAAAGAAACTAATAACAAACATTATTAATTAAATTTATGTTTTCAAACATGAATTGAATTGAAGTAGTGATCCATTGTCGTGAAGAAAAAAATATAATCAGAATATAGAATATTTTTTAATGAATATGCTGATGTTGGTTTGATCATTAATTAAGTACAAACATATAAATTTATTTAAATATAATAAGCGTTGCTTAACATTTAAAGCAAATAATTAGATTGAGGTCAAAGCAGGTAAGAAAACTAATTTTAATCAGTTTTATAATTTTTTATTACTTTTCATTTATTTTTTATTCAATTATAACACCCGTATTCTTAACCATATTAATTTCTCAGAGTGTGTTTTTTAAGAGTATAATATTTCATTTTCAAAAAGCAAACTCCTAATATATTTGAATAAAAATTAACTAGTTATCTTTTAGTTCTCATATTAATATATTAATGGGCAAAATTATTTTTCAAATTTTAAAAAAATTAATATTATTCTATTCTTCTTAAAAGGTTTGAAAAAATATCAGGTCTAGGATTATTTATATTTTTCGTGAAGGGAATATGTGTGCTGATAAGTTTGTTAATTTATGATTTATTCATAGAAAATCATTTCATTGGTATAATATGCGTGTCAGCGTAACTTAAATGTTAAGTTGCATAGTGATATTTAACATGAAAATATTTTTATATTTAAAAAAAGGTTCAATTTGATTTCAAATTTTCTTAAAAAATTTAATATAATCTTAAATTTTTTGAATTGATCCTAGCTTTTTAAAAACAATTTAATATAGTATTTTTTTTCAAACGATTTAATCTAACAAAAAACACATATTATTTAATATGTATTAAGATTCATTGAGGTAAATATATGGATGATAAAGTGCATCAGACCTAACAAAGTGATTAACTCCTAACTCGCTAAGAAGTGGTGTAGTCTAGTCTACTCTTCTTTATTATTTTTTTTTACTTTTAAAGAGAAATTTCATGTTTTTTTAATTAAAATTGATGATGATCAATATTTTATATAAAACTTTATTTACATTAATCTTCTTATACATAATTTGATTCATTGAAATATTGTTGGTGTTTACTTTATATTATTAGATATTAAACATTTTTTATTAAAATATTAAAGTTTGATTAAATTTTATTGCTCTTCCTTACATTTTTACTGTCGAAAAAATCAATGAATATAATTAAATAAATAGATAAAAAATCACAAAATAGAAAAATATAGAAAATTAAATAAAAAGTGATAGCAAGCCACTAGCTCATCCCATAATGGAATGGATTACCATTTTCAACTTGTACAGACAAGTCAGTTCATCCTGTTCTTTTTTTTACGGGTAATGGTCGGACTAACCCATTTTATCAGTTCTAGATAACTTTGTTTTATCAGAAATCAATTTTTTAAATTTTAAAAAGTTTAATGTTTCACAATTTTTTTTAAAATTTTCAATTTAATCCCAAATTGAGAAAGTTAATGTGATCTCACCTTTAAAAAAAAATATAATAATTTTAAACATTTTTAAAACAATTTAATACGGTAACAAAATCACTTCACTTGACATAAATATATTTGATCGAGAACAATATTATAGAAAAACCTTCTTAAAATATATTGCAATTTATCATATAATATTTATTTTTTTGTAATTGCTCCGATGAGCACTAAACTTAATTTTTCTGGAAGAGTAAACCTGGACTCTCGACTTTCACTGGTAATTAAGGAGGCACTTGCAATTGTATTGTATTTGGATTAAAAAGTGGAAAATAAACAAAGTAAAACAAATGTGATTTTAGATTAATGGAAATAAAAAATAAGGTATAATCTTTTTATTTGAATAAACAAAAAGGAGATTTTTTTTTTGTTTATTTAGATGTGTAAGAGATTTAATGAAAATAAGAAAATGTATTATATTAAATACATTTTAATCAAAAATAAATAAATTTAACTTAAAAATTAAATCTTTTTATGATACTCTTTTTTTCTTCTTAATAGAAGATATCTATTATTTTGATGCTGCAAATGTAGTTAGTTCAAAATGAAAATGAATGAATAAAAATATCACGTTTTCTTCTTTTACTTGTTTTTTTTAGGGAAAATCAATTGTATCCTCCCCTTCAATTATTTTTCTTAAACAAACACTGACAATTCAGTATTTTTATTTTAACTCAATTTTCTTCTTTGAATTTTGTTATTAACGACGGAAAACAATTTCTTAGTTAAAAACTGAAAAGAAATATATTTTAGTTTTACTTCTAAGTTAATAAATTTAGTTCTCATACTTTCAAACATTTGTGAATTGATTTAATTCTATGTAAGAGTTTTTCAAAGGTAAATAGTTCTACATCATATTTTATAGTTTGAATAAAAAACTTTGACAATTTTTTTTTAAAGTATTAAAAACATATTTTCTTTTAAGAAAACACACACACTTTGCAATACACAAAATCAGGTCCTGAATTGCAGATTCATGACTCTTCCTTTTATATACCTAGGAATGATAAATCATAGAAAGAAATACTGGTAGATAGAATGATAAATTGGCTATCTAAATGGAAGGGTAAATATTTTTTTTGGAATCATATTGACAAATTTTGTTATATCTGCAATACCAATCTTTTTCTTGTCTATTTTCATAATGACAATATCAATATGAAAGCAAATTGTTAAAATACAAAGATATTTCTTATGGGAAGTTCAAAAAGAAGAAAAATTGTATGGGTAAGTAGATAAACAATTTATAACAATAAAGAAGAAGGGACTAGAAATTAAAGATTTTAGAAGAAGATTTAATACAACTTTAGTTGCAAAATGGATTTCGACATTAGAGTATGAGGGTATGGGATTATGGTCGTAGTATGAAATTTGGAAAAATTTAGTTGATGGTTGAACAAGTAAACATGAATATCTATGGTGAAAAGACTTAAAAAAAAATCAATGATCCACACTATGGGCAAAACTTATTTATGTCTAACATCAAATGGAAAATTGGAAATGAGTCTAAGATTTTGTTTTGGGAAGATGTATGGGTAAGGATGCATAGTTGAAGGAAAAATATATTCACTAACTCAAATAAAAAAATTATTACATAGGACAAATGGGTTCATGGGGGTGTGGATAAATGGTTGTGGAACCTAGATTGGAAATTACCTTATTTTGAATTAAAGAAATATATGCTGGAATAATTATTGATATGTTAGATGGAATTCATATTCTTATGGATAAATATACTCATTTAGAGAGAGAGAATATGAAGAAAATAAGGATTTTGTCAAATTACGTAACACTAAGGCTTTACCTTTAGCCACAATGTTCTGCTCGCAGAAGAAACATTCAAACTCAAACACTAAATTGTATCACATGTGATAAAGGAGTTGAATATAGAAACCATAATTTTTCGATTGTTCTCAAGTTGTTAAAATATGAAATAATATTGCATGAATTTTCTGCATTTAAATATATTTTTAGAGTTTTAATCATATATTCGTTGGAAAATAATTTGTTATGAGATATCAACCTTTAATAAAAAAAAATATTTTTATGTGTAAATTATATATTTCTAATATAATATAATGAAACCACGTTAATATAGTTAAATGTTTAGTATAATTTTCTTTATAATCATATCTCTCACACTTTTTGTGGTAAATCTTCTATATAATTTTGTTTACCAATGTGTCTTCCAAACACATGTGGACAAAACCACAATTTTGTAGTTAATTTTTTCATGTATTTTTTTTACAAGTGCACTTCCCATACTCTTATTAGTGCAACCACATCTCTTTGAACAAACTTTCTTACTAGTACTTATTTCACACTCATTTAAATGTCATCTTACATTTGTGGTCAAACATATACATTTTTCTACAAACATATCTCAAATACTCTTTAAGAATGCATTGGATAAACCTCTTATGCCATTTTATATATTAACATCATAAAAAAATCTAAACCTATCACTTAAAAAAAAATTATTGAATAAAAACTAATTTTAGAGACTACAAAAATTATTCGTTTTTAAATTAGTTTTTATTATTTATAAATAGTTTCTAAATTGATATCTAATTAGCTAACAGATTTTAACTACCAATTATTTATATTCTAAATTTAATCACTATACCAACTAATTATTTATTTTTTTGTCTATAAAATTAATTTTTATTTAATGATTTTATTGTATTGTATGACTCAACCCTACTTACCATTGGTTTGACTCACAAACCACACACAAGATAAAAGAGAAAATATTTACTTAATTATATAAATAAATAAAAACTTTAATCCTTTAATTCATTATGAAAAGTTTAAAATTTGAGATTGATTGGTAAAATTAATAAAACCAGAAAGACTTAAAAAGTTTACTAGGATTGAAGAGTGACTCTGGTGTCTCTAAGTGATCATGCAGACCCTTTAGATAACCTAACAAGTTAACTATCATGCAACACCACTTTCATAACCAAATTTTTAGAAAAAATAAATAAATTTATTACTATATTAATTAAATTAGGTATTATATTAAAAAAATATTAATATATAAAATATTTTTTAAATTGATATTCAAATTAGTTATTAAAATTTTAATTATAAATTCGTTTCAATTATTCATTTAGAATTTAGAATTTAAAATATTAATAGATAAAACTTTGATAAGTAATGATTAGATACAAATTTAAAAATTAAATTTTAAATTTTTATTAGTAATAGAAATTAATATATATACTAATTTTTAATTTTCTTCTAGTGTATTTTATAATAATAAAAAATATAATTATTAATATAAAAAGATGTTATAAAATTTATGTTAAAACTATAAAATTATATTTAATAATTTTATAATATTATAACTATACAATAAGAACAGTAGTAATTTTGATTATAATAACTATTATTTATGTACAATTTATTTTGTAAAACTATAATGATATAAATAAAAGTACACGAAAAGAATAATAGAATAAGAGTATGTGGTGGGTTGGAATGGCCTATTAATAAACGTGGCCACATCTCTCAACGTAACTATCGACAGCTGGCAATAGCTGGCATTATGACGTGGCACTACGTAGACATCTCATCTTAGACCACGTGATGTTAGCCTCTCTAACAATCAACACCACGTGTCTTCTCTTTCGCTCCTATTTCCCACTCGCCACAAGCGCGTGGGTCCCACTTTCTTAATTTGTAGCACCTGTTCTTATCTTTCAAATAAGAAATTCATTAAAAAAGAAGAAGTTAAATACCACATTGGGTCCTCTTTCTAATTATAGTATATGCTATTTATTTCCCATTTTTTAATCTTATATTTATAAGCCAAATAAAATGAACCAAAAAAAGGGGAAAAAAAGCATTTTGGGGGTTTACTTAATTATCATTAAAAACAAATATTTTATATGTTATCTTTTAACTCTTCTATGTGCATAAAATAAATACTTTTACATCTAAATATATAACACGTGTGTTCTCAGATAAATAATCATTTTAAGCTATGAAAAACGCGTTTTACATGTAATGCTTCTGTGCCAGACATGTTACGTCATTGTAAAAATTATTATGAATATAACAGTTGCAGTGCCTATCAAAGTTTACTTTGAGAAAATGACTTTAGTACTAATTATTTAGGACTAGTAATTTTTCTATATAGTATGAGATTTCCAATTACGTGGTACGATAAATTCAACATAAATACTCGCTAAATTTAAAATATTCTGATACTATATTAAGAAATGAATTTTAAGTTTAACTTAATTTCATAAAATCGATTTATGAGATGAGGTTTGTACCCATTTATATATTATGAAAGACACTAATCTCTAGTCGATGTGAGATTTCCAACAAATTCAAATAAAAAATTATCTTTGAAAATAATTTTAAATCTAATTTAATTTTAAAGTATGATTTTTTAACTATGTATATTATAATTTAATATATTTTTGAACATAAAATTTCTTACACTATCTCTTCACTGTAAAATTGAACATGTAAGACATTAGAATGAAGGAGACTATCTATTTAAAAAAAATTAAATTAATTTCTGAAATGGGATTTACATTCTATACTTATATATTAAAATTTCTTTTTTATTGAATACCTTTATACTTGTGTGTTCTAAATTTATTTTTGTTTGTGTGATATATATTTTACATTTTTTTATTGATACAAATATTTATGAGTAATTTGATAATAGATAGATATGATATATAAATAGTTGTTAAAATAGACTTTAAATAATTCTAGTATTATAATTAATAAAAAATAAAGTTTATATTTAACATAATTTTATACATTTTTTTTTTAAAATATGTGTGGCCAATGTTTGTGAAAAAAGTTTATTTGGATGAGGTATTGATGTTTTTGTTTATAGTTATCTTGGTGTGAGCATTTAGAAAAGTAAAGAAAGGTTTATTCTTTGAGACTCTGCATGAGATAGGTTCACGTTGCTCTCAATAGTATTTGGCATCTTCAACTTTCAGGGGACTTTTTCCATGTTTGACATGACCTAAATTCAACACAGACATTGAAGCACAGAGAGTAATGAAGACAGAGAAAGAAGCAATAATTGAGAAGGTGGAAAGAGAAATGCAAACAAGGGCGAAACATGTCAAAACAAAGCTTTTCATTGATTCTTTTGATATAATAATAATTGAGGAGTAGAGTAGTGGATGATGTATTGTTCTTGAATTTGGGATGAGAGTGAAGAGTACTATTATGAATTCAATTATTACAAGTTAGTGCTATTCAATACAAACAAAAAAGGATTCAATTCTTCAACCTCATCATTCATCCATCACCACATACATACTTTTCAACTACCATTCATCAAACCCTACCGTTTAGGGTAAATTGAGATCCATCAAAAATTATAAATGAGTACTTCACATCGAGGTATTTTCGATATTTTATTCCGGTTTTATTCTTAAGAGACGTCTCGATGAATTGGAATAAGAAATATATAAATTATTCTTAACACTACCAATTTCTGAACGATGTGAAACTATATTGATCGAAATACTAACAAATGAAAGTTTGTTAATGTAAACACATTCTAAATACAATATTAAAAAATAAAATTTAAATCTAATTTAATTTTATAAAACTGTAAAACTAAATTTTAAACCTAACTTAATCTTAACAGATTGTTTTATTTATAATATTTCATTTTCTTTCTAATACTCCTAATTTATCTCAATTATAGTTGAAGAAGATTCTATACTCATTTATGGCTGAGTGTATCAATCTTTTTTCCATCAAATTTAAGAGCAGTGATTACATGAAGATGGCCCCTTCCATGTATATGTGGTCCTAGTTATTATATCTATGATTGAAAATGAAAAAAAAAAACTATTTTGAGGATACGTGTATATATATATATAGAGATGGGGAAAGGGAGTTGTGTAATGTGCTCCACGTTGCTTTTACTCATCCCATTGTGGGGTGTTTCTTGTGATGCTAATTCATTCTCTTGTTATGTTCTTGTGATGCTTATAAGTTATAAACACAACCCTTTTTAGGAAAAAATATTATTTCTTTTGATGATTTGATGAATAAAAATAAAATAATGAATTTGATCTTGCATCATGTTCTAGCTAGTATATGTTTTTGGTGATTTGGTGTTTATGTTTTGAAAATTCATGTAAGGTTTCCTATATATGATAATGATCATGTCACTTTTATAAAATAAAAAACTCCGATTATATTACAAGAAAATTATTAAATAATAATCAAATTTAGATAGATAAAAAATAATTAGTTATTATATTAACTAAATTAAATGTTAATTTAAAGACTAAAAAATTATTAACATCTAATGTGTTTCTATTATTAATAAAATATTATAAAATAATTTTTAAATTGATATTTAAATTAACTACTAAAGTTTTAGCTACTAATAGTTTAGATTATAAATTAATTTTTAAACTACTACTAGAGACTAATTTAGAACATAAGTAATTAGTAGCTAAAATCTTGATAGTTAATAATTAGATATGAATTTAGAAACTATTTTATAATTTTATATTAATAATAAAAACTATTTTAGATACTAATGATTTTTTTAGTTTATAAAATGGTATTTAATTTGATGAATATTAGTAACTAATTATTTTGATTTCTAAAATTAGTTTTTATTTAATTATTTTTTTAGTATTATTATTTGTTAATGGCACATTAATTTACATCAAACACAAATATACTACCTTTATATTATTTGGTGAAATATACTTAGTCCCTTTTCAAAGTTTGATTTAGTACTTCTATTTTTTTTTAATTCATTTTTTCGTTTCTTTAATTTTAAAATACATCATTTTTTTTTCTTTAAGTATTATTCGAATTATTTTTAATATTTACAAAACGTCAACTATTTTTTTGTTTGTTTTTATTAAACAAAAAATATTTTTTCACAGTAATTATACTTAAAAATTAGAATTAGAATTAATAAATATAGAACTAATATACTTAAAAATTATTTTTCACAATAATTACACTTAAAGATTATTTTTTTTTCATGATAACTATAATTAAAAAATAAATTTTCACAATAAAATATTTTTATTCATACTCAAATTTAATATTTAATAATAATTTTATACTCTTGCAAAATTAAAAAGTTAATTAAAAGACCTTTTTAAAAAAGTTTGAGGATAACTTATTAATTTAAAAATATAATAACCAAAACTAAATTTGTCTAGACATACATACATACATTAAAATTGTATTTTTTTTTTCCTTTCTAGAATATAACATGGACAAAATTGGTTAACACCAAGTTAATGGGTGAAATTGTGAAAGTTAAAGAGGGAAAAAAACTCTAGACGGCAGCGTTTTGGAGCTGAGGAAGGAACGTGAAGAAAAACCCTTGATATACTGGTGAAGCAGCGAAAGAAGAAAACTCGCAAGAATTTGTTGCTACTTCTGAAGTCTATTGTGCGGTGGTGAGTGAATTTGCATTCACGAGATTTGATTATTATTTGATTTAAGGGATGCATCTATGGAATTGAACTCTTTGTTGAAATTTGTTAATAATATTCGATTGCTCAGTGAAAATTAGTTTCAAATGCCGAATTTTCCCAATTCCTTGCTGCTAGTTGTATGGATTGTTCAATTGTGTTGTCAAGTTTTGAAATTTTAACTATGCAGTGTAGTGCGCGAGTTGGGTTTAAACATTGATCCAATGTAGTGCAGTTCATTCTACTGCACACTGGTGAAACTATTTGTTCTTGCTGTTTATTTTGTAAAGGCCCGGGTTTGCAAAATTGCTGCTAATTTTCCCTCATTTCCTTGTTCACACTTGCACTCACTGCAGATTGCGATTTATCTGTATGTAGTTTTTGTTTCACTAATTGGCAAATCAAAAGACATCTTTCATGTTTCATTTATTGCTCCTCTCATCCACGTCATATTTCTCAGAAGCCTTTGTGTGTACCCCTTTTTAGGTTCACATGGCTTTGCGAGGGGTTTGGCAACTTCAGAAGCTGATTGTCAGTTATTGTAACTGGGGTGGAAGTAGCAGAGGTATAAGGTACAAGTACAATTTTATTATATCTTCAATTCTATGTATCTTATGCTCAAGTTCATATTTATGTTATTACTGGATTTCTGCCTGTAGTTGTAACATTGCAGTTAATCTCTGTTGTAATTTTTGTGTGTTTTGAAGGGATTGAGTGGAGTGGAATAGTTCATAAATGATATGTGATTTTTTGTTACTAGATGGATATAAGAAATTCCATCTGAAATTTGTTGACAACTGAAATTTGTTGACAACTGAAATTTGTTGCAGGCTTGCATAATTTACATCTAAATGTCTGATAATAATAACAAGGTTCAAATCAGGCTTGTGTTCTTTGAAATAGATGTCATATCTTATTTGGTTATGTTTTGCCAACTGCAGGCTTAATCTTCGTTCTTTGATTTTTTTCTTCCCAGTAAAATTTAAGTATTTGCATTCCTTGCTTTCATTCTGTTTGTTTGAGTCTAAAACCCTCCATGTTAACTTAATAACTGAACTTTATATTTAGCATCAACATTCTATGTTGAGAGGGAGAATTTTATGAATTGCGACTGAAATCATGTTCTTTCTTGTTTGGTGCTTTTACAAATATCTTAGTCTTACTATTTTTTTTGTTTTGCCGTACTGGCTGTGACTGCTAACTTCATGCCAATAATAGCCTTTTAACAATTAAATTAGAAAAAAGTTCAGAATCTACTCTACTTCTTGTAACCATATTTCTCCCTCTTATCTCCTTTGCCCTATTACTGAAATCTTATTGGAACTAGAATGATACGAATACGTATAATTTTCATGTTTTCTTACTGCTTCGAATAGTGGATTCTTAATTTAGTTTTAAATATTTGAATAGGGCATTTATGGAGTCTCAGTTGCCAATGCTTAAGGAGAAGAATCCTCAGTTAGAGGTGGTCACTGAGCTCATCCGTGGCCAGCATCCTCATCTGAAGGGTTTTTACAGTAAGTTTGTTGTGCTCACCTGTAACTGTGTAATTAATTTCTTTTCCTTAGTTTAATTGACGATTCTCTTATGCAATGTTGATCGGGATATTGAATATTGGGGCTGCGTAAAGGCAGTAAGAAAATTATGCTCAATTTTGCAAAGATGAAATTGTTACACTGGATGAGTGGATACACTAGACAAGATGGAATAAAACATGTATTGGAGAAAAAAGTTGGAGTAGCACCTATTGAGGAAAAGATGTTATAGTCTTGCCTTCTGCAGTTTGGCATATGGGAAATAAGGAAATTGGATTAGATGGAAGGCAGTTCAATAGTTAGAGATAGAGGGAATCCACCAAAAAACTATAGGGCAACATTTAGAAGAATTTAGATCTAAATGGCTTATCATTTTGCTATGATTAGTAGGATCTAATGGTGCTGTTGATCCATGTAGCGTACTCCACGTAGTTGAAATATGCTTTTGTTGTGATTGATGATCCTCTTATGAAATGCAGAGAACAAAAACCAGCGAGTGATATGTGTGAAGAATATGGATCCAGAAGACATACTTTTGCATGCAACTAGGCTGAGGAATGCATTGGGCAGAAAGGTAGTGAAATTGAGGACAAGACATGTAACCAAACACCCTAGTGTGCAAGGTACGTGGACAACTTCTGTGAAATATTAAGATGGAAGAACCAGGTATATGAGAAAGTTACCCTTGGTGTTTTTCACAAGAGTTTCCTTCTCTTCCGGTGATTTAATCAGTTTGTGAACTGGTGAGAGTAAGTTCTCATCTTATCTGGCGTCATTTCCAGTCAATAGTTCATATACCTGTTTTTTTGGTTAGTTTTTGAGGCTAACGAGAGAGAGAAAACCATGATAAAGGTGATGATTATTGGTTCCCTATAAAGCTCTGCTATGTTTTAGTGGACGGAGTGTTGCAATTGGCTATTAAGCCAAATGAAGAAATGCTTACTTTTTAAAAAAGACCAATTTTGGATACAAGATTTTCACGTTAGCGGCCGTGAGTAACTATAACAAATAAGTGGTAAATAAATAAATCTTCTGGTAGTTGAAACTTTGTAGCTTATTCCTGTCCTTTAAGCGCGTTTGAATCAAGTGATTGAAAATTTGATTTTGAATCATCTTAATTTTGTAAAATGAATTTTGGTTGAAGTTGAAAGAATATTGTCTTTAACTGAGAAATGATTCTACAAAGTGAATAATTTATTTCCCCAAGTCCCAACCAAAACGAAACTTACTTTTGGACCTTGCAATCGTATATGCAGCAGCACACAAGTGTGTGTTTGAAGTGAAATAATTTATATCTAGATACTTTTTTGTATGAAAAGCGATTTAAGTTATAATGTTATTTGGCATAAAATTCCCGAAATTAATGCAAGAGAAAATAAAAACCTGTTTGTCCATGTGTTTCTACTTTCCCTTTAAAATCTCTTGTATGAAGATGGATGAAGTGAACGGAAATAATGTTTCGTTTGGATAAACAGGAACGAAACTTAACAGAAAAAGATGAACCATTCCACTGTTGAATACTATTTTTCTTTTCATTCAAATTTAGATTTATAAGATGGAACAAAGTTTTAAATTATATAATGATTAGCTTTTTAGAAATTTTGACATAATCATACTTAAATTAAAGATACTTTAAAAATTAAAGTTATAACACGTTTCGTATGTGTGATTTTCTTAAAACAACACAATAATAATCTTTGTTTTCTCCTCTTCAACACTTTACTCCTATTATAACTAATAACAAGTGTTCATCAACTAAATTTTGGGCCTGCTTAATTTTCTTTATAGTCCTCCACTGCTTAGTCTCATTGTTGAGTTTCTGGCAAGTATAGGTTTTTTTTCCACTAAAAGCTAGTAAAAAATTATAAAAAAAGGTGTTATTGGTTTCGTGAACAAAAGTTAAGTTTTATTCTGCAAAGGACTAAATTTATCTAGCTAGATATTAAAGGTGGAACAACTGATTCAGATTGTGAGAGTCAATCACATCTTTGTTACCATTCCACATTAACTTAGCCAAATGTTCAGCAGCTACTCTCAAGGATATGAAGTTTGCTTCTTTTTCTGAAAAAAACTGTAATATATACACAAATTAAGGGCATGTATATACCATATTTTGAAGGGTACTTGATCGATTCCAGAAGTGCATCATACAAGTTAAAAATTGAGTATTTGAATCCCTTAGTTGTTTTTCTAGTTTTTGAAGTGATTTGGGAAGAGCATTTTTGTAGCCTTGCAAGTGCAGAACCTTGTTCTTTAAGACATGCTTCTATTGTTGTTCCATTAACGAATGTCCTTAGAAACGGAGAACACCTCAGAGGAGCAACGTTTACAAACCCAAATTTTCTTCCACCTTCATTGTAAATTTCCTGCATAAAATATCATTCTTTAAAATTACAAACACTTGTGGGAACGAAGTTTCTTGCCTTTCTGTTCTCCAAGTTTCTGCCTCAATAGCTTGTTAACTCGGGTAAATTACAGTCCTTGAGGTCAATCACCTATAACATCCAAGTAATTGGAATGAATCTTATCACCTATGACCTATAATATAGGGAAGAAAAATAGAGAAGATGAGATACAAAAGCATCTTATCATTTACCTTATTGAAGTAAAGTATATCATTTTATCACTTTTTTTTTCATATTAAACTTTGATAATTATAAAATCAAATACACAAATATGGTGGATTCAATATTATTAATTGATGACAGTATAATACTTGCAATTTTTGATATATGACTAGCCAGCTAACACTCAATTAAGAGTTAAAAATATAAGTTCATCATAATTAAGCCAAGTCATGTGGCTATTGCTATGTAGTTTAAATTTAACTTAACCTTATAAAATTAGTCATGTCAATTTATGAGTGAGACTATATGTGTAGTTCGACAATGAATGGTCTTATAAAACTAACAAATTCTTGTTATGATAAACTGTAAATGACTCTGAATTCATATTAAGATGAATTCATATTAAGAAGTGAACCAAATTTTACTAATCTTATAAAATTAACTTATAAATAAAGTTTGTAACCACTTATATATTATGAAATGTTTTTATCTTTAGTCAATGTAAAATCTCCAACAAATGTGGTTATATTAGATAGACCATAGGGTGTATTTTTTTTTTTTTTTTTTTCGAAAAAGGGGGGGTGATGGTGGTTTCCAACACAAGAACGAATCACGTAAGGGAAGATGGTGTGCATCTATCTAAGGAGGGACTATTGTGGTTGAGAAAGTAAAAAGATGAAGGGGTGCTGAAAAGAGTTTATTTATTTTTTCATTAAGGGTAAAATCATCTCTACGTCACCCCATTGATGTTTACGAGGAAGCCAGGGGGTGCAGGAAGAATTTTCCTTGCCCAAACTATTACAGCCCAAAGATGATTGTTCCTAGACTGTTTCTTCCTGCACCTCCATATGTTCTTCTCCCACCTCCATAAATTTTCATATTTTAAAAAATATCTCTCTGTAATATTTTGGATTATGTAATCCAGAAGTCTTTTTTCAAATTCGTAATTAGCTTCTGGATTACATAATCTATACATGATTAGTTTCTGGATTACATAATCTGTAAGTTTATTTTAGCTTATGGATTATGTAATTCGGAAGTCTTTTTTCAAATGCGTATCCGGATTACATAATTCGGAAGCTATTCTATGAAAATGACACAAGAAGGATATAAGGTATTTTCATGTTTTATGTGGGGTGATAGAAGAACCTATAGAGGTGTAGGAAGAAACACTTTTGTTCTTAACCCATAAAAATCCATGTGTTGCTCTGTCTTATGTTAGAGCCTTTGAGGTTGGGAGGTGCCTTTCAGATTTTTCATAACCCTTTTAAGAGTATGCATACAAAATTAATTATTTTTCAGTTTTTTTAAAATTATATTATTTGAATGTAACATATACTGCTAATAAATATAATGTGTCATCAATTTCATATATAAACCTTATTACACCAAAGTTATGCATACACTTTGTTAACACAATGAAGATATAATATGGTCAAGATTTTTCATCTTTGTTGCAATACAGCAAAAGCAATGAAGCATGAAAGAAATCATGGAAGTTGAAAGAGATCTCTGACAGTGTAAGGCCCTATATTGTAAGAGCTGTTGGTAAAACCCCAGATACGATCTGCCAAGTTCTTGTAAGCACTTTCTGTGAGATGATAAGAGTCCCAAAATAAATACTCATTGGGTTTCTTACACAGTTCAAATTCCTTCTGCCCTCTTTTCCCTCCACAGCTATATTCTCCTCTAAATGCTCCACTTCCACAACATGCAGATTTTCCCTCCTTTAAACCTGCATAATTCATGTACATATATATATATATAGCCACACTTTCCTTTTGTTGTTTTGCAAAATCACTTCTAATTAAGATTTAGGTTTTGGGAACTATTTTGACAGCTGGTTTAGGGTTTAGGGTTTAGATTCGGGAATAAGGTAATTTTTAAAGGAGAAGTGGTGGATTTTGAGAAGTCTTTATGCTTATTCAATTAAAGGTTTGGTCTTAGGTTGCCTCTAAGGTACTTTCAGTTTGTTTTTTTTTATTCTGATTGGTGTATTGATTCTTTGGTTTGCCAGTATCACATTTAGAGTTGTTCTTCGGTTTTGCTTTCTTTGGTTGGATGTTGACTGGTGTGCTTCCAACTGTTGTTAGGACTTTTTGGTTTTTTTGTTTGGTTCTCAAGAAAATGTGTTATTGTTTTGTATAAGGGTTGAACCATTCTCGGAGTGATTCATATTTATTTATTTACTGATAAAAAAAATTACTAATTACGAATTTCACTGTTGAAGACATACCATATTTGAAGGGATGGTTGATCATTTGAGTGAGATCAGTGCTGAAATCATATAGTGCAAATTTGAAGCCCTTTAATTGCTTCTCCAATTGCAAGAGAACCACATGCAGAACTCTATTGTGTAAACTTGCAAGGGCTGAAAGTTGTTGTAAGCATTTACCATTTTCTTCTGCATGAATTATTCTAGTGCCTGGAAGACAACCCAAGGGTGGCAAGTTCATGAACACAAATTTTCTAGCCCCTCTCTTGTATATATCCTACAAACACCATTATAAAACAAGCCCATATATTATTACTATAGATTAGTAAATTCTACTTATATTTGATGTTTTAATATGAATAACAAGCTCAGGGTTCATGGTTTATTTTTTAGTTTAGACATGTCATTATTATTCCACTAGTATAAACTCAAAATATATACACTAAACATTTGTTAAACAAAGATTTATAAATGAAGGTTATCCTTCTGATGAAACCGTAGTGATAATTGTGTAACTCATTGTTATAATTCATAAGATTTAAGAATTTCAATAAGCTTTTATTCTAATAGTATAATCTTTAGAAACTTAAAAATTAGATCCTACAATTATTTTATAAATAACTGTACACTCTTATACAATGTTATACAATGTTAGATAACTCTAAATCAAATAAACTTGAGAAATACATTCGATTATTACGACATTTCATAATATATAACTAAAAAATACATTACAAAAATCATCAACTAATACATTCAATAATACATGATCCGATTTTTTTTTTGGACTCTTCTGTCTTGTGTTGAAGTAGCTGTGGAACACCACAGGGAATGTAAGACATGGAAATGAACTATTTTTTTACCTCAATAGTGCTATCAGACACATTTAGGACTTAGGGTAGTTTAAGGAAGAAGACAGGGAAATCAACAATTTCTAACATTTGAATGTTAGTCTCTTACTTTATGCATGGCCCCACACAGACGAAAATGTTTCACTTACTAAAATGTTTTCATTTATCAGTTAACATGCATTGCAATGCAACTTATTATTTGGGGTTGAAAACAAAATGTTTAACAAAATAAATTATGAATTTGATAAGTAATTTTGCATCAATCAAGAATTTTGAGAAATAAATTAAACTAATGATATAGTTTAAATAATTTATTTTTATTAAATTAAACAGATTTTATATTAAAGTTTGATTGAGCCCTAAGAAAACATCTATAAGAGAAAGCAGACAGAATTTCCAGCTGCATGTGCATTTATCCTTGACAATTAACTCTAACTTTGTTGTTGAAATATATATTTATTTAAAAATCACTTTTATGGGCATATTTATAATATAGTTATATTGTATATAATTTACAGTCAAATGTCGTGCTTGTCACGTTGTCTCTTATTTTTGACTAAATTATATATAAAGTACGTAAGATAAGATAAATAAGACTTTTTATTTTAATTAATTTGACTAGTTTAAAACTTTTTTTGACCAAAATAAAGTATTGTTGTTTGATAAAGTAACTTTTATTTAACTATCTTATAAGTTGGTATTTAACTTTATCAGTTGGCCCTAAAAAAAGTTCATAAACAATTGATTCATTTTTTTGACTTTTATTACCAGGTTTCAACTTAGATACCCTTTTTAACTTTAAACTAGTTTATTACTCATTTTTTCAAAACCAATTTATTGAAATATAACAGATATACATATACGGGCATTTTTTAAATTCAAATAAAATTCAACAAATATTACAGACAGAGTAATTTGAAATTACAATATAAATATACATAATTAACTCAAATAAATAAGGAAAAAATATAAGGGAATTGGAGATAAGGAAAGAAGGTAAATGTTATAATATATTGAAGGAATCCATTTGAGAATGTAAGTCACTAAATATTTGAGATGAAAAATTAAAAAAAAAGTAATTAAATATAGAATTAATAAATTCTGTTAATTTTTCAAGAGATGTATATAAAAACACTACAAGAAAATCATGAAATAGAAATCAATTTGTAGAAACTAAAATAATTAGTTGTAATAGTAACTAAATTAGAGACTATTTTAGAAACTAAAAAAAAAATTAGTTTCTAAATTAATTTTTGTTATTGTTAAATAGTTTTTAAATTGATATCTAATTAACAACCAATGTTTTTGCTACCAAATTTAAAAACTAAATAACTGGTAGTTAAAACCTTAGTTGCTAATTTAAAAATTATTTAACAATTAAAAACTAATTTAGAAACTAATTTTTTTTAGTTTCTAAAATATCTCTATTTTAATTTCTATTATAATTAATTATTTTGGTTTCTAAAAACTGATTTTTATTTCATAATTTTGTTGTAGTAGTTAAATAAGTGATAAATGTTAACGATATAAGGAGGGAAAAGTATATAATAAAAGATGTTAAAAAATGAAAACAGTGTATTTTTATCAGTTCATTTTTGTGATCATATCTTAACCTGTGAAGATGATTAACAAAGAAAACCTTTTGAGATTCTATATAACCCTTTTCCCTTGCTTTCTGAGTAGAAAATATAAACAAAAAAAAGGAGTAAATTTGTACCTTGATAATGGAAGTGATGTTACGAACAACCATAGCAACATATTCTGAATGAGAGAATGAGTTAAGAACATCAGAATCTGTCAAGAAGGGGCTAAGGTAATCATTGGATCCAATGCTGAACATGTACACAGCTTTTGATAACAGTAACTTAGCTTCAGAACTCCCTAACTTCACCCTCAGAAAACCTGCAACTTTCTTGTAGTTTCTACCTTGTGTTTTCAAAGGTATTACCTGAAAGTTTCAATGCCAAACAAAGTGTCATGCATGATTCAGGGCATTGTTATATTCCAAACAATTTTTTAGGATCATTTTTTAACCTGTAAAAGTGATTAACAAACAAAAGTTTTAGGATTTTATATCTATGAATTCAAATTTATTCATAAAGTATGAAAATATTCTGTTAAGACAATCCTATAACATCAAATATTCACTATTACAAGAAAATTAAGAAATAAATACTAATTTTTAATGACAAAAAATAATGAGTTACTATAATAACTAAATTAGACATTTTATAGATTAAAATTTTTTTATTTTTAAATTAGTTTCTATTATTGTTAAATGGTTTCTAAATTGATATCTAATTAGCAATCAATGTTTTTCTAACAAATTTAGAAATCATTTAACAATAACAGAAACTAATTTAAAAAATAATTTTTTTTAATTTCTAAAATGATCTCTAATTTAATTAGTATAACAATTAATTTTTTTAAATTTTAAAATTAATTTCTATTTCATGTTTTTCCTGTGAATGTATATAAATAAAATACTACTCTTTCAATAAAGTTTAGAATTTTAGTCTACCATCTTTAGTAAAACTGTATTTTTTTTCCAAATTTTGTTGAGGGTTAGGGTTTAGTGTAGAAAAACAAAAAAGTTGTGTCTGGACATAACATAATTAAAAAAAATACCATTATACAGTTATTTTAACTCCTACAGTTTAAATGACTCTGATTAATAATAGATGAAACCATTAATAATAAAAACATATTTTTCTTCCAATTAATTTTTACAACTAAATTTTTTCTCTTTTTATTAATTATTTTATATTTTCCTCTTCATTTATTTTGTCTTTCACTCCCTTTATTTTCTATTTTCAATCTACCAAACTAAGCATAAGGCCAATTCTAACTGATATTTTGTATTAATAAAAAATTGATCTTAAAAATAAATATTACGTTTTGACAAAATTACCATAGTTTTGTTTATTTTGAATGGAAGAAGATTCTGATCTTACACGAAATGATAGGTGAAGGTTTGTGCTAGGTCATTATAGTTGGCCCGTGAGGTGAGGGTTTCTTTAGGATCATGTCATGTCATGTCATGTGTCGGCAAAGTAAAAAAAGGTTAAAACGACCATGTTCTCTACTGCATCTTTTAATCACTCTTCTACTTTATTCATAGATTTTTCATTCAAGTAGACCAATTTTCTTTTAAATTATCATTTTGAGTAAAACTTTTTTTTACGAAAATAATAAGTATTATATCATTAAACTCTTAGAGTGAGAGTCCTACTTTATAAATATTAAATTCACAAAATCATATCCTAAAATACAATTTTTATTAAATATTTTTATCTTCAATTAATGTTAGATTTTTAATATATTTGTTTACGTTGAAATTATTAATTTGGATGGGAAATTATATTTTAGATTGTTCAATATATCTAACAAATTCTTATTATAAATTTTTTTAAATTATAATAAATTTTAAGTATCTCTAATACTATATTAAATATTTTTATTTTTAATCAAATGTAATCTTCGATAAATACACTATTTAATTGTAATTTTCTTTTACCTACAATCATAATTAAAAAAATATTTAATACACTAAAAAAAATTATGAAAAAAAAATAATTTTAGAGACAAAAAATAATTAGTTGTTATATTGACTAAATTAAAGACCATTCTAAAAACTAAAAAACACTTTTAATTTCTAAATTAATTTTTATTATTATTAAATGATTTTTAAATTAATATTTAATTAGTTATCAAAGTTTTTCTACTAATTATTTATATTTAAAATTTGGTAGTAAAATTTTTAATAACTAATTTAAAATTCATTTTAAAATAATAAAAACTAATTTTTTTTAAAAATTTTTAAATTAATTTCTAATTTATTTAATATAGTAATTAATTATTTCTTATTTTTAAAATTAATTTTTATTTCATAATTTTATTTTTTAACAGAAGTATAAAACAACTACAAGAACAATAATTATAGTAAAAAATCTACCAAAACAAAACAAAAACATTGCTTATTCAATTAACCTAATGATAGTGCTATCCCATGTGTTACCTAGGTATGCAACCTAGATGCTTGACATGAACATGACACGTTAATTACCAATTACTATATCTTATTACTGGTTTACTAACTTTTTCATTTACTTAAAAAAGTAGCATTAATGGTAAAGCAAATAGGGTATATGAATTTGACTCACCGACCCTTCAAAAGTTTCAACAAGAGCACCAGCTCCACCAGATGCAAAATTCACTCCTCCATAGTATTTCCTATTGCCAGGTTCTAAATATGGTGGAACCAGTGCCAGGTTTGCATATTCAGCTACAAAAACATTGATGATGAAGATGATGATGAATAAGATAATTAGATAGTATTATTCTAATGGGGGACAACAAAATATGGTTGTTCAACCAAATTGGATTCTCACTAGCAACAAGACAAGAAGCATGAGATCTCCAAATCTTACCTATGAAATCTGATATCAGCCGTCCATCACAGAATCTCCCTGTTGGGAACTTGAAGTATGTTTCCCCATAGGGCCAGAAGTTTGCTTGGTCAAGTGCTGTAGTGTTGATGTAATTGTTGTTGCCAGCATCTAAGAAAGAATTGTTGAAGAAGGCAATTGGGTGCAAATGGGTATTTGCAAAGAAAGAAGGATTTCCTAATAAAGAAGATGTTCGCTACAAGGCAAGGTTGGTTGCTAAAGGCTTTGCTCACAGGGAGGGAATTGATTATAATGAGGTATTTTCTCCAGTTGTTAAACATTCCTCCATTCGAATTTTGTTGGCCTTGGTAGCACAGTTGAATTTGGAGCTTGCTCAACTTGATGTAAAGACCGCG